>TARA_R100001244_G_scaffold57508_1_pt1 | contig 29608 bp, 16 predicted proteins | sample TARA_R100001244 | Tara Oceans TARA_R100001244 (sample SAMEA2621564) | marine metagenome | biome: marine biome (ENVO:00000447); feature: mesopelagic zone (ENVO:00000213); material: "saline water (ENVO:00002010), including plankton (ENVO:xxxxxxxx)" | depth 790 m
CAGCTTTTTCCAAATCACCCATCCGGTAATACACCCATCCCAGGCTATCGAGGTAATAAGGATCATTAGGCCGCAGTTCCAAAGCTTTATTGATTAACTGCAAAGCTTCTTCATGTCGATCAGTACGATCGGTCAGGGTATAACCCAAGGCATTCATCGCCTGAGCATTTTCCGGGTCAATTTTCAGAATAGTGCGCAGATCTTGTTCCAGCATCTCCAGCTTGCCAATCGATTCGGCCACCATGGCGCGACTGTATAACAGATCCTGATTGCCCGGATGATTGGTCAGGGCTTCCGTTAACAACTCAACAGACTCTTCCGGCATGTCGTGATCCCGCAAAAAAGCGGCTTCAAACAAATAAAAATCAATGGCCTGCTGAGGACGTTCCTGACGCAGCAATTGCAGATGCTGTCGTGCTTTATCAATATCACCTTGATCGGCCAATAAATTGATATAACGGGTTTGCGCCATTTCAAAACGCTGGCTGTCTGTTGGCACTGAGGCGAACCAGACCAAAGCAGAATCCACATTGCCATTCATTTCTTCGGCAAGCCCCATAAAATAGCTGGCCTGACCACCGGCATCACCCATTTGTAATAACTGACTGAAATACGACTTGGCGGTTTCTCCATCATCGCGTTCCAAAGCCAGTAATCCCAGCGCAAAAATCACATCCGGGTTTTCCGGACTCTCCAAATGCAATTCTTCAAAAATGCGCTTTGCCTTTTCCGATTCGCCACTTTCCCCTAACAGTTTTCCATAGGTGAAGCGTAAGGACTCACTTGCCCCATCGCGCTGAGCTGCTTTGGCAATTAACTTTAACGCTTCTTCTTTTTTATCAAAGGTTTGCAGTAAATCCGCTTTAAGGCTCAGATAAGCTTCGTTGTTTGGGTCTTCTTCCAACAATTCATCGACGGCGATTTCAGCTACATCAAAGCGCTGGAAATAAGCCGCTAATCGGGCATAGGTAAAGCGAGCAGCCGGATCATCATTTTTATACAGGTCCAATTCCAGAATCGTCTGCAAACCTCTTTCCGGATCTCCCTTCTCGCTTAAATTGGCGGCTAGGCTTTCCAGATATTTTTCTTTGTTCTCCGGCTCCAAAGCGAGCGCTTTGTTTATGTTCACAACGACTTCGGCATAATTATCTTCCATTAATAAAAATGGAACCCGCATCACATAGACCTCGGCCTCTTCCGGGGAGACTTCCTGCCATCGGGTCAATGCCCGGTCAATACGTTTGGGATCTCGTGAAAATGTCGAAATTCGTGCGGAACGTCCCGCCAGTTCGGGAGAATCGGTTAATTCTGCTGCCTGGTTATATAAATCGACCGCAATATCAAGTTGACCGCGCTGACCCGCAATTTCGGCGGTAAGCACGTAATAAATCAGTTCTGGAGTCAAAGGCAAATCCAATTCCGTCTGCGCAGTTTCCACTGTCTCTGCTTCGTTTACTTCCACTGGCTGCAGGGGAGTTTTTTCGTCTGATTGCTTAGCTGTAGCGGCGCATCCAAACAGTAAAATAGGTATCATCACCCAGGCCGCCGATGAGGCGAACTGTTTTGAATGACCGCGTAACTGTTGCAATAAATCCATAATTCAACGACCTGACTGATTGAGTTTGATAGAATGGCGAATTAGTCTTGTCCAGACCGAGATATAAGACAACTTAGCTCACGGCTGCAAAGTTTAACAGCATACAACACGACTCCTTAATTATGCATCTTGTCACTTACGGCATTAATCACACAACCGCACCGGTTAATGTGCGCGAGAAGCTTAGCTTTGATGCTGATAAATTACCTTTGGCTTTAGCGTCACTGATGCTGAATGAAAGCGTGATTGAAGCAGTCATTGTCTCAACCTGCAACCGTACCGAAATATACTGTCATCTAGACGAAGATTATGACAATAGTGTCCTGTTATGGTTGCATAACTTTCAACAACAGGATGCCAATGCCCTCAAGTCCTATCTCTATTGTTACGAAGGTGCTGATGCGGTAAGACATTTATTTCGGGTCGCCTGTGGTCTGGATTCGTTAGTTTTAGGCGAACCGCAGATTCTCGGTCAGTTAAAAACCGCCTACACCCAGGCCCTTAACGCAAAGGCGCTGGGGAAATCGCTGGGACGTTTGTTTCAACATGCTTTTGGCGTAGCCAAGCAGGTGCGTACCGATACCGCCATTGGCAACAGTCCGGTTTCAGTCGCCTTTGCTGCTGTCAGTCTGGCAAAACAAATCTTCAGTAATCTGGCCGAATCAACCGCCCTGCTAATCGGTGCCGGCGAAACCATCGAACTGGTCGCCCGTCATCTGTTTGATAATGGTATCAAGCGTCTGATTATTGCCAATCGCACCGTTGAGAAAGCCCATCTTCTGGCAACCTCGGTAAATGGATACGCGATTAGTCTGAGTGAAATTCCGGCCCACCTCGCCGAAGCAGATATTGTGATCAGCTCCACCGCCAGCCAGCTGCCCATACTTGGCAAAGGTACGGTCGAAAGTGCATTAAAGCTGCGCAAACGTAAACCGATTTTTATGGTGGATATTGCGGTTCCACGGGATATCGAAGCAGAAGTTGGACAGCTTGAAGACATTTATTTATATAGCGTTGATGATCTGCATGACATTATTGAAGAAAATCTGCAGTCACGGCGTGATGCTGCCAAGCAGGCAGAGGAAATCATAGACACGCAGGCCGATCACTTTGCCGGCTGGATGCGCAGTCAGGATACCGTACCGGTAATTCGGTCGATTCGTGAGCGCGGACAGATGCTCAGCACCCAGGCCGTTGATAAAGCCCTGCGTCAGCTGGAACAGGGTGCGAGTGCTGAAATGGTGATGACTGAACTGGCCCGAACCCTGACCAACAAACTGTTACATGAACCCAGTAGACAACTGCGGCAATCAGCATTTGAATCAGATGAAAATAATCCGATGATTGATGCTGCCCGCCGTTTATTTAACATTAAGGATTGATCTGTGAAAGATTCCATCAGGCATAAACTTGAAGCATTAGTTGATCGTCATGAAGAGATCAGTGGCCTGCTATCTGATCCGGAAACCATGGCCAATCAGAACAAATTTCGCACTTTATCGCAGGAATATGCACAGCTGGAGCCAGTTGTTAAACACTTTGGCTTATATCTGCAAACCTTGAGTGATTTGAAAGACGCTCAAGCAATGATGCAAGAAAGTGATCCGGAAATGCGTGAAATGGCCAAGGAAGAATTGGCCATTGCCGAAGAAAAGCAGGAACAGCTTGCCATTGATTTGCAGAAATTGTTGTTACCTAAAGATCCAAATGATCAACGTAATATCTTTCTGGAAGTCCGCGCCGGTACCGGTGGTGATGAAGCCGCCATTTTCTCCGGTGATTTATTTCGAATGTACACGCGTTATGCTGAGTCACGTCGCTGGCAGGTTGAAGTGCTCAATGCTCAGGAAGGCGAGCATGGTGGTTATAAAGAAATCATCGCCCGTATTGTTGGTGATGGTGCCTACTCACGGTTGAAATTTGAATCCGGCGCCCATCGGGTGCAACGGGTTCCGGAAACAGAATCGCAAGGACGGATTCATACCTCAGCCTGTACGGTAGCGATTTTGCCGGAAGCCGATGAAATCGATCAGATTGAAATCAACCCGGCCGATATCAAAATGGATACCTTCCGTTCATCCGGTGCCGGTGGCCAGCACGTTAATACTACTGATTCCGCCGTACGTATCACACACATTCCAACCGGCATTATCGTTGAGTGTCAGGAAGAACGTTCACAGCACAAAAACCGCGCCAAAGCGATGTCCGTTTTGCAATCACGCATCATGGCGGCGAAAGAGGAAAAACAAGCCTCCGAACAGGCCGAAACCCGCAGATTGTTAGTCGGTAGCGGTGATCGCAGCGAACGTATCCGTACCTATAACTATCCACAAGGCCGCATTACCGACCATCGAATCAATTTAACGTTATATAAATTGGATGAAGTCATGTCAGGTCAACTGGATCAGGTCATTGATCCGTTAATCAGCGAATACCAGGCGGATCAGCTGGCATTATTGTCTAAGGATTCCTAGGATCAAAAGACCTAGGTTTTAGCTAGCCAATCCTGAGGTTGGAGGTAGTAATCATATAACTTGGCTTCCGCCGAGCCCGGCTCGGGTTGCCAGTTATAGCGCCATTTGACCAATGGCGGTAACGACATCAGGATCGACTCGGTACGTCCACCCGACTGCAAACCAAACAAGGTGCCGCGGTCATAAACCAGATTAAATTCCACATAACGACCACGACGATACAGCTGAAAGTCACGCTGTTCTTCGGTATAGCTTAACTCTTTGCGACGCTCGACGATTGGTAAATACGCTGCGGTGTAGCTGTTGCCAACGCTTCGCAACAAACCAAAGCAATGTTCAAAATCCGGCTGATTCAAATCATCAAAAAACAGCCCGCCAACCCCCCGCGGTTCGTTGCGATGCTTGAGAAAGAAATACTCATCACACCACTTTTTGTAATCATCGTATACCGTGTCACCAAAAGGGTCGCAGGCATTTTTAGCTGTTTGATGCCAATGAATAACATCGTCATCAAAGGTGTAATAGGGCGTCAGATCATAACCACCACCAAACCACCAGATAGGTTCTTCACCGGCTTTTTCAGCAATAAAGAAACGTACATTGGCATGGGAGGTTGGTACATACGGGTTATGTGGATGAATCACCAGCGATACGCCCATCGCCTGAAAACTGCGCCCGGCAAGTTCAGGCCGACTGGCCGTTGCTGATGGCGGTAAGTTATCACCGCTGACTTCGGAGAAATTGACCCCTGCCTGTTCAAACACCGCCCCGTTATTTAAAACCCGGGTTCGTCCCCCACCACCGGCTGGGCGCTGCCAGTCATCTTCAGCAAATTTCTGTTTGCCATCTGAATTTTCAACCTCTTTACAGATAGCATCTTGTAGAGTGAGTAAATACTCACGTACGGCATTAATATCCGGCCCACTCATCGCAGTACTTCTCCCGTTACTGCATCCCGAATAGTGGATGGCTTGTTAGCTCCGCCCAATGCCCCGGGAAGCACATAATCCAGTTCAGGTAACTGCCAATGCACTTGATGAACATTTTTGGCAGGTCGCAACCCGGTAATATTGGCACTGCTGGAAACCAGCGGTCCGCCAAATCTGCGGCATAGTTCTGCCGCTAAGGGATGTGCTGTTACTCTGACCGCCAGTGTGTCTCGGCCACCGGTTAATAAGGGAGAAACCGAAGAACGAACCGGCAATAACCAGGTGTTTGGGCCGGGCCAGCTCTGAGTGACTTTGGCGAGAATGTCAGCAGATAACGGCTGGATAAAATCCTGCAATTGGTTGAAGTCTGATGCAATCAGAATCAGGCCTTTTTCCAAGGGGCGACGCTTCATCATCAATAATCTGATAATGGCGGTTTCGCTCGAGGGATCACAGCCAACGCCAAACACTGCTTCGGTAGGATAGGCAATTACCCCATCCTCCTGCAAAGCAAGGCAGGCCTGTCTTAATTGCCAGTTAGAAAAATTCATATTCGGTGCAGATCGCTACTTTTAAAAGATAAATTAACCACGTTGCCGTTTTTTCTGCATCATTTCTTCAACAAACGGCATCAAAATAATTTCAATGGCCAGACCCATTTTGGTTCCGGGCACGACCATATTATTGGGTCGTGACATAAATGAATCTTTCAGCATTGAAAGGTAATACGGAAAATCTGCCATCTTAGGATCTTTAAAACGGATAACACACAGACTTTCATCCGGGGTGGGAATTTCCCGCATAACAAACGGGTTGGAGGTATCAATTAATGGCACCCGCTGAAAATTGATATGGGTGCGGGAAAACTGAGGCGTAATGTGGTGAATGTAATCCGGCATACGCTTCAAAATAATATCGACAACGGCATCCTGAGAATATCCACGGTTGGAACAATCACGTTTGATCTTCTGGATCCACTCGATATTGATAACCGGCACCACACCAATTAACAGATCGGTATATTGGGCGATATTCACTTCATCGGTAACCATACCGCCGTGCAGCCCTTCGTAAAACAGAAGGTCACTGTCATTATCCAGCTCTTCCCACTCTGTAAATGTTCCGGGTGGTTGATTGAATTTAACGGCTTCGGTTTCGTCGTGAATGTAATAGCGTTTTTCGCCACGGCCGGTTTCTGAGTAGGTCTGAAACAATCTTTCCAGCCGATCGAGACAATTGGCTTCAGGACCGAAATGCGTCATCGCGCGACCTTCGGCTTCCGCCTGAGCCACAGCGGCAAGCATCTCTTCACGATTATATCGGTGAAAGCTGTCGCCCTCGATAACAGCAGGCTTAACATTGGTACGACGAAAAATATCTTCAAATGCATGTTTTACATTCGAAGTGCCTGCGCCGGAAGAACCTGTAACTGCAATAATCGGATGGGATACAGACATTCCGCCTTCTCCTTAAAGTCGCAATTTATCAGCCTTTCTGTTGCTCACGGGCAACTGCACGATAGGCAATATCCGTTCGATAATAGGCATCCTGCCATTGAATCTTTGCGACTCCAGCATAAGCCTGTTGTTGAGCAGCAGCAACACCTTCACCCAGAGCGGTCACACATAAAACACGGCCACCAGCGGTGACAACTTTATCTTGATCAAATGCTGTACCGGCGTGGAATACACGGGTATCAGCTGAATCCACGACATCCAATCCGCTAATCACATCGCCTTTTTTATAGCTGTCCGGATAACCACCAGCAGCCATGACGACACCCACGGCAGCACGGGGATCCCACTCAGCGGTGACTTGATCCAGTCTTTTATCCAATGCTGCTTCACATAACTCGACTAAATCGGAAAGCAAACGCATCAAGATAGGTTGGGTTTCCGGGTCACCAAAACGGCAGTTATATTCCACCACTCGTGGCGCACCCGTTTCATCAATCATTAATCCGGCATATAAAAAGCCGGTGTATGGGCGACCATCAGCTGCCATACCTTTAACGGTAGGCTCGATAACTTCACGCATCACTCGATCAAAAACGCTATCTGTCACTACCGGAGCAGGCGAATAGGCGCCCATACCACCGGTATTGGGTCCTTTATCACCATTATCGCGAGCTTTGTGATCCTGTGAAGTTGCCAGCGGCAGGATATGTTCACCATCGACCATCACAATAAAGCTGGCTTCTTCGCCGGTCATAAATTCTTCGATAACCACACGATGACCGGCTTCCCCAAAGGCATTCCCGGACAACATGTCTTCAACTGCAGCAATCGCTTCTTCAACCGTCTGCGCGACGATAACGCCTTTACCGGCAGCTAGACCATCAGCTTTCACAACGATAGGCGCGCCACGCTCCAGAATGTATTCAATGGCATTGGAGATATTGGTAAAGACTTGATAGGCAGCAGTAGGAATTTGATGACGGGCCAGAAAATCTTTGGTGAACGATTTGGAAGCTTCCAGCTGAGCGGCGTCCTTGCTCGGACCGAAACAGCGTAACCCGGCTTTTTCAAAGGCATCGACGACACCCTTAACTAATGGAATTTCAGGGCCAACAACGGTTAAACCGATATCATTTTGCTGTGCAAAGGCCACCAGCGCATCAATATCATCAACCGCGATGTCGACATTGCTGACACCTGCCTCATTTGCGGTTCCCGGATTGCCTGGGGCGACAAAAACTTCACTGCAACGCGGTGATTGTTTCAGTTTCCAAGCCAGCGCATGCTCACGACCGCCACTACCAATGACCAGAACTTTCATTATCTTGTTGCCACACCTGCTGAAATAAAGCGGCAATGATACCGTAGATGACTGTATAACCAAACATTAATACATGGTTATGACATACCCAAGTCAGCTTATATAAGGCATGGATTGTAACTGTGGCGGCTTTTCATTATTGTGATGTTCAGCCTTTGCCAAGTGAGAAAAATACAAGTGGAAGATTTAAAAACATCGGAAGCCTGGCGCGTCTTCCGCATTCAATCTGAACTGATTGACGGTATTGAAACCCTTAATGGGCTTGGTCCCGCCGTATCCATCTTCGGTAGTGCGTGTTTAACAGAAGACTCTCCGTATTATCAGGCGGCCAAACAGGTTGCACTGTCACTTTCCCAGGCAAAGTTTTCGGTTATTACCGGTGGAGGTCCCGGCATTATGCATGCTGCCAATGCCGGTGCGTTCAAACAGGGGGCACATTCGGTCGGCCTCAATATTGAACTGCCGATGGAACAAAAACCCAATCCGAATCAGGATATCAGCCTGAGTTTTCGCTATTTTTTTGTTCGCAAACTGATGTTTGTTAAATCCTCAATGGGCTATGTAGTATTTCCCGGTGGTTTCGGTACTTTGGATGAATTCTTTGAAGCATTAACCCTTATCCAAAGCCGCAAAATCCGCCACTTTCCGGTTATTTTGTATGGCTCAGAATACTGGATAGGACTGATTGACTGGCTTCGGGCTGAAGTGCTGCGGATGGACTGTATCAAGGAAGACGATCTGAGTATTTTCCATTTGGTTGATAAACCCGAAGAGGTCTTACCAATTATTCAGAAACATTTTGCTGATTTAGGGGCTCATCCGGAAGACGATCAACGCTTCCCAGTCTGATCTGGATCAAGAAAGCGTGTATTAGCCATCCACGGTAAAAATTGGCTGTTTATAATCATCGCCCAACTGTTTTACAGGGCTTTGCTATGCAAAATCAGCTGATCGTGAACCGCCAACTTATCCAGAAATACGATACGGCCGGACCGAGATACACCTCGTATCCCACCGCATTGGAGTTTGATGAAACCTTTAAAACAAAGGAATTCATCGAACACGCCGAGTTATCCAACCAGCGCGGCGGGCCACTGTCTCTGTATTTCCATTTACCGTTTTGCGATACCGTGTGTTTTTATTGCGCCTGCAACAAAATCATCACCAAAAATCGCGATCATGCTGCGCCATATCTTGAAAACCTCTACAAAGAACTGGCCCTTAAGGCCGCATTAATTGATACCAGCCGTCCGGTGACGCAACTGCACTGGGGCGGTGGCACACCGACATTTATAAGCGAACAGCAAATGCAGGATCTGATGACTGAAACCCGTCGGCATTTTCATATTGCTGACGATGCCGATATCTCGATTGAAATTGATCCCCGTGAAGCTAATGCCGATACCATCGCGTTGTTAAAGAAAATAGGCTTTAACCGTATCAGTCTGGGCGTGCAGGATTTTGATGCGGCCGTGCAAAAAGCGGTTAATCGCATTCAATCCGAGGCCGAAACCATGGCGGTCATAGATGCCGCCCGCCAGCATCAGTTCCGCTCGATCAGCATCGATTTGATTTACGGCCTGCCGCTGCAAACGTTATCCGGCTTCAATACTTCGCTCGATAAAATCATCGCTGCCGATCCTGATCGTATCTCATTATTTAACTACGCCCATATGCCAAAGTTGTTTAAAACTCAGCGTCAGATTAAAAGTGAAGACTTACCTACTGCAGAGCAGAAATTGAGCATTTTGCAACTGTCGATCAATAAATTAACGCAGGCCGGTTATCAATATATTGGTATGGATCACTTTGCCAAACCGGACGATGAGCTCAGTCTGGCCCAGGAACAAAATCGGTTACATCGTAATTTTCAGGGCTATGCCACTCACGCCGAATGTGATCTGATCGGCTTTGGTATCACTTCGATTGGCAATATCGGTGATGCTTATGCACAGAATGTAAAAACCCTGCTCGAATACGACACTCTGCTCAAGCAAAATCAGTTACCGTTAATGCGTGGCATCAGCCTTTCAGAGGACGACAAACTGCGACGTCAAATCATTACCCGTTTAATCTGTGATTTTGAACTGAGCATTGTAGAAATCGAACAGGAATACGGCATCCAATTTAAAGAATACTTTGCCGATGCCTACCCTCAGATCGAACAATTTGCCGAAGATGGCCTGTTGCAGTATAACTGGAAAAACATTGTGGTCTTACCAGCTGGTCGCTTGTTAATCCGTAATATCTGCATGGCGTTTGATAAATACAGTCAACAAGCAAAACAGCGATTTTCCAAAGTTATATAGGGCTGATGCTGGAAAAAATCCGACAGTATTTCATATTTGGTAGATTAGGCGTAAAGCTCTATGTGCTCGCCGTTATCACCGGATTATTGGCCAGCCTTGCCATCATCCTGCTCAGACTCACCATTGAACATGGTCAAATGCTGCTATTGCCCTCCGGTGAAGTCGAAGGCTTTGCCAGCCTGCCCTGGTGGGGTCTTTTGGGCCTGCCTATTGTCGGCGGCCTGCTTATCGGTTTACTGTTTCGCGGATTAACTCAAGAACAACGCACCACCGGCATCCTCCATGTTATCGAACGGCTCTCCGCTTATGAAGGCCGCCTCCCCTGGCAAAATGCCGTTCGCCAATTTATCGGCACCAGTATTGCCATCATCACCGGTCATTCCGTTGGTCGTGAGGGTCCCGGTGTGCATCTGGGTGCCGCCAGCGGCAGCTTACTGGCAAATGGTCTGGAGTTACCCAACAACAGTGTTCGGATTTTGGTGGCATCAGGCACAGCGGCGGCCATAGCCGCCTCATTTAACACACCGATTGCCGGAGTGATTTTCGCCATGGAAGTCATCATGATGGAATATTACATCGCCAGTTTTATTCCGGTGATTCTTGCTTCCGTCACCGGCGCAGTGGTCTGCCGGCTGACCTTTGGTGACGATACGGTTTTTATCAACCTCAGCGCCGAGATGCAGTCACTATGGGAACTGCCCTACATCATATTCCTGGGTCTCGTTATCGGTGGTTTAGCCACCATTGCGTTAAAAACACTGACGCTGTTTACTAATCTATACACCAATCACCCGTCATGGTTACGGCCGGTTTATGCCGGAATTTTAATGGGCTTGTGCGGCATGATGGTGCCGGAAGTGATGGGTATGGGCTACGGCATTATCGGCAGTATTTCCGCCAATGATATTGCCATCGGCACGCTGGTCATCATCATGGTGATGAAACTGCTGTTATCTTCTGCCACCGTCGGTTTAGGCATCCCGGCCGGAGTCATTGGGCCGACCATGGTCGTCGGCGCCTGTGCCGGCGCAATATTAGGTTACTTTGGCCAGATCCTATTGCCTGAATATGCTTCATCAATGACCTTTTATGCCGTGTTAGGCATGTGCGCGATGATGTCTGCCACCCTGAAAGCCCCGCTTGCCGCATTAATGGCCATGCTGGAACTCACCGGCAACCCGGAAATCATTCTGCCGGGCATGCTCGCCATCGTCTTTTCCAGTCTGATTACGCACGATTATTTCAAACAGGAGCCACTATTCGTCAATATGATGCGAGTAAAAGGTCTGGATTTTCGTAATGACCCTATCTCGCAAACGCTTCGTAAAATCAGTGTTGGCGCCGCGATGCAACGCAATATCGCTGTATTGAATCAGACAATCAATCGCGATTTGGCCCTGCATACACTTGAAAACAACCCGGAATGGATTTTAATCACCAAAGAACGCAATCCGATTGCCTTGATGCCCGCCAGCGACCTGGCCAGAGCGGTGAGCGTAAAAGAAGACGAAGATGAGTCAGAAATCGATTTGATGCAAATCCCGGCAACCAGACGCAATGTACATAAAATCTCATTGCATACCAGCCTGCATGAAGCCTATCAGGCGCTTGATAAATATGAAGTAGAGGCGCTTTACGTCAGTCGACAGAGCACCCCAATGATCGACCGTATTTATGGGATTTTGACCCGGGAAATGATCGAAAGCCATTACCAATTACCCCCTTCCACCAGAAAATAAGCGAATTGGGTGTGAACAATTGTGAAATCTTGTTTATAATGTGCGGCTTGCTGCCCGGGTGGTGAAATTGGTAGACACAAGGGACTTAAAATCCCTCGACTTTGCGGTCGTGCCGGTTCGATTCCGGCCCCGGGCACCATCAGAAATATCTAAGCCTCGATACTGAAAAGTGTTGGGGCTTTTTTGTTTTCAATACTTAGTGGTGCTTAAAGCCGTAAAGTCTTCGTCTGATAGTTCAAAATCACCAGCTTTTACGTTCTCTTCCAAATGATTCACCTTGCTGGTGCCTGGAATGGGAATAATTACTGGGCTGCGTTTTAACAGCCAAGCCAGCACAATTTGATTCGGAGTGGCATCGTATTTCGCGGCAATGGTTTTGAGTATTGAAGCGGACTCTGCCAGTGCATTTTTTGCCAAGGGGTACCAGGGGATGAAGCCAATACCCTGTTCGGTACAGTAATCAACGACCTCCTCGTATTGCCGCATCTTCAGGTTATATTGATTCTGTACCGTACTGACCTTGAAATACTTCTGAGCTGCAATAATGTCGTCGACACCCACTTCACTTAAGCCGACATGCTTAATCAGCCCCTCATTCTGAAATTCCTGCACAGCTGCGAATTGTTCGTCCCGAGGAACTTTGGGATCAATTCGATGTAACTGCCACAAACCGATCTGTTCTACATTGAGCCTTCGCATACTCATTAATACGCATTGCCTCAAATATTCTGGCCTTCCAAGTGGCGCCCAGATATTCTCACCATGCCGGGTTAAACCAGCTTTCGTTGCAACCAAAATGCCATCATATGGATACAATGCTTCACGAATTAAATCTTCACTGACATTAGGGCCATAACTATCTGCTGTATCAATAAAGTTGATGCCTAATTCTGGTGCCCTTTTTAACACTCGAAGGCATTGCTGACGATCTTCTGGTTCACCCCATATGCCAGGCCCGGTAACTCGCATAGTTCCCAAACCTATACGGTTAATTGAATACTGCCCGAGTTGGAATGAGGCTTGCTGTACAAGTGAATTGGTTTTAACCATGAGCGACTCCGACTAATTGCTTTTCTTGATGTTAACATGTCTGATTAGCCATCTATTTTTACGATGGATTTAGCCTTGCTCATAATGCACAGTTCGTATCTGCATCAGATTTACTCTCGTTAAGCTTGTTAAAGCATAGATTACATCAACTTGATAGCCTCAATTCAGTTGAGATCACAGGGGTATATAAGGCTGTTATGGATATTTGAACTAACTTACTCGACCTCTTGTGCCGGTTCGATTCCGGCCCCGGGCACCATCAGAAATATCTAAGCCTCGATACTGAAAAGTGTTGGGGCTTTTTTTTGGCTTAATTTGTAATGATTAAGACTTAATCTGACAGCAGTTAGCTTTTTATAAGCATAAAAACAACATCAAAACTGGCTCTCCACGCTAATTAACACAAAGCTGATATTTGGATTTAGTGGGATATCGAACCTACTGCAGGTTTTTCACTGTTACACTATTGTTGAAATTTTTTGCCTTTAATTAAGGAACACAAGATGCTCAAAGCAATTACGACGTTTACACAGGCGAGAAACATTGCAATGGCACTGACCATGTCATTCTTGACCGCTACGCTGATCACTGGTTGTGGTAACGATGACAGCTCTGACACCACACCAAGCCCTGAAACTGAAATGAGCTCCGAAAATCAGAGCAACATGGACGCGACTGAAAACATCACACCAAGCGCACCAGAAACTGAAGTGGTCATTGAAGATGAACCTATCGCTGAGAGTGATCAGACATCTGCGACGGATCAAACTGAAGCAACAGAGACAAATATTGAAGCTGAAGAGACTGATTCTGCATCGACCGCTGATAAAGCAACCACTACTCCAGCCGATGAGCCAGCTAGCGAAGGTCCCGAAACCCATACTGTTATGGCGCAAGGGCTTAAATACATTCCGCTGGTCATCACCATCAAGAATGGAGACACTGTTTCCTGGCGCAACATGCCCACTCACAACACAAAGTCACTCGATGGCTTGATTCCGGAAGATGCTGAGCACTGGGAATCACCCATAAATGAAAACTATGATCGGACATTTACCCAAGATGGTATCTATGTCTACAAATGTGTCCCTCACTTCGGAGCTGCCATGGGGGGCGTCGTTATTGTGGGCGAGCCAGTCAATCTGGAACAGATTAAAAACGCCGATGCCAAGGGCGCTGCTGGCCGTTTGGTCAGAAAGGCTATTTCTAAAGCAGAAAGTATGTAGTTTTTTTGCCTGAGAAGTTGATACCAAAAAGCGGATTCAAAACGGAATCAGCATATGAGTGTTGGGGTGGAGAAACTAATGTAATGGCCTGTTCGATTACGGCCCCGGGCACCATCAAAATATCAAAGCCTCAATACTGAAAAGTGTTGGGGCTTTTTTTATGTCTAGAGTTCACCCCCAATTCCACGAACGTGTTTTAAAAATCCCTAAAAAAGCGCCTGAATTGATGGGTTAATAACCTAAAGGTTTTTAATTGGCCATCTACTCGTTTATATCGCGTTGAAGGTGTTCAGGAACGGCTACATAAATTTTAAGGTGCACTTTTTTGGTTCAGCCTGCCAACAAACCGTGCAACTTTAACGATATAACGCTCAGAAATTGCATCATTTTCTGTCCTATCACTTGATACGAAACACGCTGACCGCTTTCTCATTAAGGGCACAACTTCTGCATAAGTTATTACTAACTTAGTCATTAAGGTTGCGTAATGAAGTTCCAGGATTGGCTTGATGCCTTGCCCCAATGGTCAATGATGACGATCATTGTCTTGGGCGCTTTTATTACACTTACTCTTGTTAAGCGATTTATTCTGGCACGTATTTTAAAAGCCGCGGAGACCAGTCAAATCTCCCTAATCGGCATAATCATTAAATCGGTCAACTTCCCCCTCACACTTGTGTTACTGGCGTTCCTTTCCAAACTCTTTGAACAGTTGTTGGTACATTATTCAGTCAACATAAATTCCAGTATTTTTAATATTGTTGCCAAGCTTCTGCTCATCTTAGCGTTAGTGGTATTTGTTGATAGATTGGTGAACGGTTTAGTTGGCCGCTATGCCGATAGAAACGTTAGTTTCAGAACCAGCAAAGGCATCATGCAAGGTATCACGCATATCGTGATCCTCGGCCTTGGCTTGCTGATGATTCTCAGCACCATCGGTATTTCCTTGACTCCCATTATCGCCTCACTGGGTATCACGTCTTTGGCGCTGGCATTGGCGCTGCAACCGACACTGGAGAACTTCTTTTCCGGCATTCAGCTGGTCATCGATAAGCCTATCCGGATGGGAGACTTTATTGAGTTGGATTCAGGTGAACAAGGCTTTGTTGAGAAAATAGGCTGGCGATCAACCTGGATCCGAATGCTTCCCAACAATATTGTGATAATGCCCAATAGTGTTTTATCAAAGTCGAAGCTGATCAATTATTATTATCCGGAAAAACAGCTTTCCGTACCGGTTGAGGTCGGGGTGCACTACAACTCTGATCTGGAATACGTTGAGCGCGTAACGCTCGAAGTCGCCCGTGAAATTCTTAAATCACATAAATGGGGAGTGGAGGAATATGAGACATTTGTTGTTTTTCACACTTTTGACAATTCCAGTATTAATTTCACCGTTATGTTAAGAGCCCAGGAATATTTCAATCGCTTTTGGGTGAAATCAGCGTTTATCAAAGCCCTTCACAAACGCTATAGAGAAGAAGGCATCACCATTCCATATCCCATCAGAGCGATAAACTATGATCAGGAAAGCTCGGAGCAACGACCATCATGAGGAATTTACCCCCCTCGGCTTTGCGCCTGTGCAGTTTTGATTCCAGCCCTGGACACTATCAATTTATAAGTGCTTTTTTTAAGCTTGAGATTCGAGATTCCGAAACTTTTTAAAGTTTGGATGGAGTAACGCATCACCTAGCCACAAAAAAGCCCCCTTCCGGGGGCTTCTTGTTTTGCGTGGTTTCAAATCTTAACGATTACAAATGTACATCGTTACTTCAAAACCGAAACGCATGTCTGAATATTCTGGTTTAGTCCACATGATAATCACCTCCAAGTTATTTCGTTAACTTACGATTGAAATGTTACGCTGACAGTTAAAAATGCCATAAGGTGATTTACTCATCCGGACTCAGGATTTTACTTTATGCATTTTCACAATAAACAACTGGGGTGAATATAATAATTTTGCGGTTTAGAGGGAAATCGAACGGACGGGGTTTGCCATTGTCCTAATCTGTAACAAGAGTTTTTTTATCAGGAGAGTACAAAATATGCTTAAAGCAACTTCGGCGTTTACACAAACGAGAAATATCGCCATTGCACTGACTATGTCTTTCGCGGCTGCCACGCTGTTTACAGCCTGTGGTAGCGATGACAGTTCTGACACGACACAAAACCAAGAAACGGGAATGAGCTCTGAAAATCAGAGCAATATGGACACGACTGAAAATATCACCCCGGCCCCATCAGAAACTGAAGTGGTCATTGAAGATGAACCTGCCGCTGAGCTTGATAAGACTGATAGCACCATGGCTACTGAAGAAACAGAAGTCAGTGGAACATCAGATGACGCAGCCGCTCAAGCCGATGAGCCAAAAAGTGAAGGAGCAGAAACGCATTTCGTAACTGCAGAGGGCCTGAAGTTTAATCCGCTGGTCGTCAAAATTAATTCTGGTGACTCTGTGTCTTGGCGCAACATGAGCACACATAACTCTGAATCAATAGATGGCTTGATTCCCGAAGGTGCCGAGAAATGGAACTCGCCGATGAGTGAAAATTATAAGCACACCTTCACAGAGGAAGGCATTTACGTCTATAAATGCACACCGCATATTGGTTCAGGTATGGGTGGAGTCATCATCGTAGGTGAACCAGTAAATCTCGAACAGATTAAAAATGCCGATGTCAGTGGCGGTGCTGGACGTCTGGTCAGAAAAGCAATATCTGAAGCAGAAAGTATGTAATTTCGGGCTCAGATAACTTGGCACCATAGCAAAAAGGCACTTATTTTAAGTGCCTTTTTTATATCTGATGACTCGTCCTGAAATAAGTCTACTGATCGGAAACGTATTTGGACAAGCTAAATCCAAGGCATCGGCATACCCAGAAAGATTGAGTGTTGGTCCTGGAATTGTCTGTTGTTGACCAAGTCAAAAAACCCTAGCTAGTCATAGACTTACTATATTTTGGATAAAGTTGAACTTTTTCAATAGCTCGTGCTCTGACGTTATTTACCTATATGGAATCGTTAAAATGCCCCTTAAAACCCGAAGACGTAGCGTATTAGAGCACGCCATAATTCATAGTCAGGATGAATTGGATCGACTGATCAAAGAATTAGATGCACAAGAGCAGCATGAGTTAGAAATGAGCCGTCGATTTGGAAGAAAACCAAGAAGAATGTCTGGAAAGTCAGCTCCTTTACTACTTGCAAAAGCTTTTCAGAATATTCAAAAGAAAAATTGAAACATAAAGTCAGCTTTAAACTTTATAGCAAGATTCCCAACTCACTATGTACAGAAGCAATGATTGTCATAAATTAATACAAAAAAACACTTAACATCCAGTAAGTTTTTAGGGGGTGGTAGTTGATACTGGTCCCGGTAATAAATAAAACAGGCACACATTCATGAGTGCTTTTTTTATGTCTGAAATTTGATATTTAAGAGTGTGATGTCGTGATTTCATCCCCAACACTCGCCCACAAAAAAGCCCCCTTTCGGAGGCTTCTTGTTTTGCGTTGTTTCAAATCTTAACGATTACAAATGTACATCGTTACTTCAAAACCGAAACGCATGTCTGAATATTCTGGTTTAGTCCACATGATAATCACCTCCCGGTTGTTTCATTAACTTACGAATCAAATATTACGCCTGCAGGTAAATTTTCCATAAGGGGATTTGCTTGTCTGTGCTCAGGATTTTGCTTAACTTAAATCAAGTACATTTGATTCATATACGACTACTCTATTTAACAGGCTTGCCAAAGAACGTTGAAGATTATTTGTAACGGATATTTTGCATAAAGACAGGCTTAATGGGTGTTTGGTTTCTTACACAAAATCATCAAACATAACACCGAAATTGAGCCCATACTGTGCATTAGTCCCCACTAGATAAGCGAAACGACACCCCGCCTATTTTCTACACATCATATTAGGGCTTGTTGATCTTTCATAACTGCCTTTTTTGTTTCTGAAAGCTAAACAGCCCCTTGTGATGCACCTGCAGCTTCCCGTTGCAGTTGCTGGCATCACATTCGAACGAGGAGATCGACATAGATATCAAAGAGTTCGGATTGGCAGCACGCATGCGACACGTCCTTCGAAATGAAAAGGACACGGAGTTGTTGCGCTCAGAATTATTAAGCATCGAACAACTCAAACGCCACGCGATGACCCTGGCTCAGGAACATCAAATTGATCCAAAACTCGATTCAGATAAATTGCTGCCTCGGTTAGCCGATAATTCGCGCGTTCTGCATGTTGCTTATGATGTTGTGACCAAAGCAGCCACCGCTGGGCAATCCATGGTGCCCGCCGAGTCGTGGTTACTGGATAATTTTTATCTTATCGAACAGCAAATTCTGCTGGCAAAAAATCATTTACCACGAGGCTACAGCCGGGAATTACCCAAGCTGGCCAACGGCTTGTCTGCTGGTTACCCACGGGTTTACGACCTGGCAATTGAATTGATTTCCCATATGGATGGCCGTCTAGACAGCGATAATGTCAGCCAGTTTATTGCTGCCTATCAAACGGTTGAGCCTTTAAAACTGGGCGAGTTGTGGGCGTTTCCAATTATGCTGCAATTGGCTTTACTAGAAAATTTACGCCGCGTTGCCGTACGTATTGCTCAACGTCGTGAAGAACGCGATGCCGCGATCACCTGGGCAGACCGCATGCTGGCGATGGCGGAAGATGATCCGAAAAAACTTATTCAGGTATTGGCTGAATTTGCCAATGCCGATGTACCGTTAACAGCTTCTTTTGTGGAAGAATTTTATGCCCGGCTTCAGGCGCAGGGCCCGGCCATGGCCTTTGTGCAAACCTGGGTTGAACACAGATTATTAGAACAGGGTGTCACGGCCACACAATTATCAGAATCATCAGGTCGTGTGGCGGCCGCCAATCAAATCTCCATTGCCAATAGTTTCAGTAGCCTACGCTTCATTGGCATTATGGACTGGAAACAGTATGTCGAATCCCTGAGTGTGGTTGAACAGGCATTAAAGCAAGGCGATCCGAACGTTTATCCAAGGCAGGATTTTGCAACACGTGACCGGTATCGGCATGTTGTCGAAGATATTGCCCGTAACAGCAGTTGTAGTGAGTTGGAAGTTGCCCAAGGCTGTATTCAACTCACAGCAGAGGCTGCCCGAACCGTCGGTGCAGATCATCGTAAAGCTCATATTGGTTATTATTTAATCGATGACGGTCGCACCCTGCTCGAACAGTCGGTGAACTGCGAAGTCTCGTGGAAGCTAAAAGCAAGACGCGTTATTAAACGTTCGAGATTATCGCTATACCTCGCACCGATAGTCATCCTGCCTATCGTGTCAACGCTATTGATTGTTAGCTGGCTTTTCCAGTTAAATGTTGCTGGCTGGCTGCTCGGATTATTGGCAATCCCACTTTTAATCAGTGTCTCAGCATTGATGATTCCACTAATTAATCACTTTATTACCTTAATACTGCCGCCACGTGTTTTACCCAGGCTGGATTTTTCTCAAGGCATTCCACAGCAACATCGCACCATGGTCATCGTGCCAACCTTACTAGCCAGCACCAAGGATGTGGATGAACTGATTGAAGCGATACAAATTCGCTATCTGGGTAACCGGGATGCCAATCTGTTTTTTGCCCTGCTAACTGATTTTCATGACGCAGCCACAGAAACCTTGCCAGAAGATGCCGCGATCATCAGCTATGCAACCAAGGCGATTGAGAGGCTGAATGATACCTACCGAAATGAAGATCGGCCGTGCATTTTTTACCTGTTTCATCGCCCACGCGTCTGGAATCCTTATGAAAAAATCTGGATGGGCTATGAACGTAAACGTGGCAAATTAGAACAATTCAATGCCAGGCTTCGTGGTGAGGCGTTAACTGCATTTTCGGCTATCGTCGGTGATACCGATATTTTAACGACTATACAATATGTCATTACCCTGGATACCGATACCCAGTTACCTCGTGACGCAGCGCATGCATTGATCGGTAATCTAGCACATCCACTGAACCGGCCGGTTTTTGATGAAAATGTCGGGCGGATTGTGGATGGCTATGCGATTTTGCAACCGCGAGCATCGATTAGTCTGGCCAGCGCCAACCAATCCCGCTTCAGTAAATTGTATTCTGGAGCATCAGGTATTGATCCCTACACCCGGGAAGTGTCGGATGTATATCAGGATATTTTTGGCGAAGGTTCATTTATCGGTAAAGGCATTTACGATGTCGATGCATTCCGGCAGGTGACCGAAGGCCGTTTACCCGAAAATCTGATCCTCAGCCATGACTTACTCGAAGGTGGCTACGCGCGATCAGCGCTAATTACCGATGTGGATTTAATTGAATCACATCCACCCAGTTATCCCATTGAAACCAGTCGCCGTCACCGCTGGATTCGTGGTGACTGGCAATTAGTCGGCTGGTTGTTACCCAACGTTTTATGTTCAAACCGGATGGATGACAGCTTAACGCCATGGCGCAAAAATCCTTTGTCTCTGTTATCAAAATGGAAACTGCTGGATAACCTGCGGCGCAGCCTGGTGGCGCCGTCATTATTGATTTTGTTAGTGATGGGGTGGTTATTTGCCACTGGAATAGTCTGGTTTTGGACCTTGCTGTTGCTGACAATCATATTGTTACCCACTCTGCTATTTTCGCTGATCTCGCTGGTGAAAAAGCCCAAACAAAGTGACTGGTTGTTGCATTTGAAAATGACGGTTCTATCCACTGATCGTCCGATAATGCAGGCATTGATGTCGCTGATATTTCTGCCATATGACGCACTGATAAACCTCAGTGCCATCGTGCAATCCGGCCTACGGATGTTGTTTACTAAACGTGGCTTATTAATCTGGCAACTTCCAAGCTATGCCCGTCGCAACAAATGTCAGACGCTAACGGATTATTTCCGAGAGATGTGGATTGCACCGCTGCTGGCAATTGTATTAACGCCGACGCTATTATCCATTCCGGCGATCAATCCTTTGTCTGTATTAGTGTTTTGCCTACCGGTTTTAGTGTTATGGCTGATATCACCGGTCATTGCCTGGTGGATCAGTCAACCAGCTGTTGAGAAGGCACAAGATTTAACACTGGAGCAGCAACAATTTCTGCGGATCGCAGCTCGCAAAACCTGGCGCTACTTTGATGACTTTGTCAGTGCTGAAGAGAATTGGTTACCACCTGACAATTTTCAGCAATATCCAGCGCCGCTAATTGCAACGCGTACCTCGCCAACCAATATGGGCATGTCATTGTTAGCCGATTTGGCGGCCAATGATTTTGGCTATATCACTATCAGTCAAAGTCTCGATCGCATCGACAAGACCCTAACCACGATGGAAAAGCTGGAACGCTATCGCGGGCATTTTTATAACTGGTACGACACTCGCACCTTAAAAGTACTGCCGCCGTATTATATTTCATCGGTCGATAGCGGCAATCTGGCGGGTAGTTTACTGACCTTGGCTGCGGGCCTCGCCGAATTCAAACATCAGCCTATTATTACCGCCAGCGCATTTGAAGGTCTTCTAGATACCTTTAAGGTATTCGTTGAGTCGCTTGATGCCGCAACCCAAAAGTCATTGGCCAGTGAAATTAACCGTCTGAATGAGGTTCTGAATTCATCTATCTCACGACAAACTGTTATATCAATCGACAAAACGGCCGATATTTTAGAGAACATCAAACATAGCAGTGAAGTCATTGCTGAAATGTTAGTGACAGATATTGATGAAGAAAGTCGCTACTGGATACAAGCTTTTAACTTGCAAGTCAGCGCCTTACTGGATTCGCATACTACGTTGCTGGCTGAGTCCTCTCCATCAGATCCGATGCCAACGCTGCATGTATTAGCGGCCAGTCAAAATGTACATGCTTTATCAAATCTGAACCGGATCGATGCGTTAATTCATCGCTGCCATACCGTAGCGATTATGGATTTTGGCTTTTTATATGATTCAAAAGCTGAATTATTAACCATTGGCTTTGATGTCACTGAACGTCGCCGGGATCTGGCGTGTTATGACTTGCTGGCTTCAGAAGCCAGACTGGCCAGCTTTATGTTGATCGCTCAAGGCCAGGTGCCTCAGAAACATTGGTTTGCTTTAGGACGCTTACTGACCAGCCATGGTGGTGATATCAGTTTGATCTCCTGGAGCGGCTCGATGTTTGAGTATCTGATGCCGCAGTTAATCATGCCCAGTTATGCGGATACGTTACTGGATCATAGCTGCAAGGCGGCTGTATCACGCCAGATTCAATATGGCCGGCAACGATCGGTGCCGTGGGGTATTTCCGAATCGTGTTACAACACCACCGATCTTAATCAGGTCTATCAATACCGGGCGTTTGGCGTTCCAGGACTCGGATTCAAACGGGGCCTGGGCGAAGATTTAGTGATTGCACCCTATGCCACCGCGTTAGCGTTAATGGTGATGCCACGCGAAGCCTGTATGAATTTACAAGCCCTTGAAGAACAGGGTTTTTCAGACGATTACGGTTTTTATGAAGCGATTGATTACACACCGCTGAGGGTGCCGCGAAATAAGAGTTATGCCATTGTGCAATCATTTATGGCGCATCACCAGGGCATGAGTTTGCTGTCATTCGCCCATGTTTTATTAGATCAGCCGATGCAGCGGCGTTTTCTTTCCGATCCACAGATCCGGGCCACGGAGTTGTTACTTCAGGAACGGGTGCCAAAACAAAGTGCCACATTGCATCCACATGCTGCAGAAGTCAGTGCAACCGCCAAACCACCGACGGCTGATAGCCGCTCTATGATGCGTGTCTTCACGCATAACACGCAGATACCTGAAGTCCATTTACTGTCTAATGGTCATTATCACGTGATGGCAACGAATTCAGGTGGCAGTTACAGTCGATGGAATAATCTTGCGATTACCCGTTGGCGTGAAGATGTCACTGCCGATAACTGGGGCACCTTTATCTATTTGCGTGATATGGATAATGGCCAGTATTGGTCTACCACCTATCAACCGACATTACGCAAAGCCGATCATTACGAAGCGATTTTTGTTCAGGCGCGGGCCGAATACAGACGCCTGGATGCAGAAATTGAAGCACATACTGAAATCAGTGTTTCGCCAGAGGATGATGTTGAAATCCGGCGGGTTACCTTAACCAATCAGTCGGAAGTCCCGCGTCGTATAGAAGTCACCAGCTATGCCGAAGTGGTGTTGGCACAATTAACAGCCGATTTGGCTCATCGAGCATTCAGTAATCTGTTTGTGCAGACTGAAATTCTAGCGGACAAACAGGCGATTATTTGCACTCGACGTCCCCGGACAGCCGGTGAAAAAGTGCCATGGATGTTTCATTTAATGGCAGCACCCGGTGCAATCACTGATTTACCATCATTTGAAACAGATCGCTCTAAATTTATTGGCCGCGGAAGAACTGCCGTTAATCCGGTAGCACTCACTCACAGAGATTTAGATGAATCCGCCATACACCGTTTATCTGATACCGATGGACCAGTACTGGATCCTATTGTCGCTATTCGTCGCACGCTGATGCTATCACCCGATGTGTCGACAGTCGTACAGATTATTTCCGGTGTTGCTGAGAGTCGTGAAGCGGCTCTGACATTGGTAGACAAATATTGTGATCGGCATTTTGTTGATCGGGCGTTTGAAATGGCCTGGTTTCAAAGCCAGGAAGTATTACGTCATCTTAATATCAATGAAGCGGATGCCCAGATTTATGGCCGTTTAGCCAACTCGGTTATTTTCGGCAATAGATTACGCCGTATTGCACCAGAAATTATTGCCCGCAATCAGTTGGGACAATCACGATTATGGCGTTTTGCCATCTCGGGTGATTTACCCATTGTGTTGTTGCATATCGGTGATATCAATCGTATCGACCTGGTCAAACAGGCTCTGCAGGCCCATTCATACTGGCGCATGAAAGGTCTGGTTGCTGATCTGGTGATCATCAATGAAGATTTTTCCAACTACCGTGCTGAGCTTCAGGATCGCATTATGTCTCTGATTAATGCCGGCCCGGAAGCACAAGTGCTGGATAAACCGGGTGGTGTATTTTTACGCCGTTCCGATGAGCTGACCGAAGATGAGAGAGTGTTATTGCAGACCGTTGCTCGTCTGGTATTCAGCGATATTCATGACACCCTGATTGAACAAGTGGATCGTCGTGTTTCCGTTTCAAGACCATCAGATCAATTAACCACCACGGCAAAACCAGCCTTACTTCCGTCCAAGCCGCTGGAACCGCGTGATGGTATTTTCAAAAATGGCCTGGGGTGTTTCACACCCGATGGTCATGAATACGTTGTAAAACTTGAACCGGGTAAAACAACACCAGCCCCTTGGGTGAATGTGATTGCCAGTCCACATATCGGTACCGTGGTCAGTGAAAGTGGTGGTTCATATACCTGGGTGAAAAATGCTCATGAATTCCGACTCACGCCGTGGCTGAATGATCCGGTCAGTGACAGCAGTGGTGAAGCCATTTATATACGTGATGAAGCAACTGGTGAATTCTGGTCACCCACTCCGTTACCGGCACGAGGCCGTTCAGGTTATGTCTGCCGCCATGGTTTTGGTTATAGCGTGTTTGAGCATAACGAAGCTGAAATCACTTCTGAACTCACCACCTATGTAGCAATGGATGCTGCCGTAAAATTTGTAGTGGTAAAACTGACCAATCAGTCAAAACGTAGCCGAAATCTGTCATTAACCGGTTATTGGGAATTAGTGTTGGGTGAATGGCGGCATAGCAATCTAATGCATATTGTCACTGAAACTGAGCCACATTCGGGCGCTGTGTTTGGCCGTAATGCTTATAGCCGTGAATACGCAAACCAGATTGCGTTTGTGCATATCAGTGAACAGAAACAAACCATGACCGGCAATCGTACGGAATTTATTGGCCGTAATGGTTCGCTGGCAAATCCTGCGGCGATGGTAAAACAACAATTATCCGGTAATACCGGCGCGGGACTCGATCCCTGTGCGGCCATTCAAAGTAAATTTGAACTGGCGGCCGGTCAAACGCGTGAAGTGGTCTTTGTAGTTGGTTCGGCAACAAGTGTGCATGAAGCGAATCAGCTGATTCACCAATATGGTGGGCCCGTTGGCGCCAAACAGGCTCTGGAATCGGTTTGGGAATTCTGGAATCACACCCTGGGTACCATCAATGTCGACACCCCGGATCCGGCTTTGAATGTATTAGCCAATGGCTGGCTGGTTTATCAAACCATTTCCTGTCGTTTATGGGGACGTAGTGGCTATTATCAGTCGGGTGGTGCGTTTGGTTTCCGTGATCAATTACAGGACACCATGGCCTTAATTCATGCCACGCCCTGGCTGGCCCGTGAACAGATCCTGCTATGTGCTGGCAGACAATTTGTCAAAGGCGATGTCCAGCATTGGTGGCATCCGCCAAATGGTCAGGGTGTGCGAACGCATTTTTCTGATGATTATCTGTGGTTACCGTATGCCACCTGTCGTTATGTGATGACCACGGGTGATACCGGCATTCTTGATGAGCAGATTCATTTCCTCGAAGGCCGCGAATTAAGTGCTGATGAAGAAGCCTATTATGACCAGCCACAACGTTCGACTGAAATCGCCAGTGTTTATGAACATTGCGTCCGTGCACTCAAACATGGTTTACGCTTTGGAGCGCATCAATTGCCGCTGATGGGTTGCGGTGACTGGAATGACGGAATGAATCTGGTCGGGCAAGACGGCAAAGGCGAAAGCGTCTGGCTGGCATGGTTTTTATATGACAATTTGCAGCAGTTTGCACAGCTGGCAATCACGTTCAGTGATGCTGAGTTTGCTGATAAATGTCAGCAACAGGCTGAAATACTGCGTCATAACATTGAAGAAAATGCCTGGGATGGCGAATGGTATCAGCGCGCCTGGTTTGATGATGGCACGCCGTTGGGCTCTGCCAGCAATGATGAATGTCAGATAGATTCCATCAGTCAGAGTTGGTCGGTCTTATCCAAAGGCGGTGAATTAAACAGAACCATTCAAGCTATGAGTTCCGTGGATAAACGTCTGGTACGCCGCGATGCCCAGCTGATTCAGTTACTGGATCCACCGTTTGATAAATCTGATCTGGAACCGGGATATATTAAAGGTTACGTGCCAGGTGTTCGTGAAAACGGTGGCCAATATACTCATGCGGCTATCTGGACCACCATGGCATTTGCCGCGATGGGCGATAAAAAGCGTGCCTGGGAATTTTACGGCATGCTCAATCCTGTCAATCATGGTGATACAGCAGAAGCCATTGCTCGTTATAAAGTTGAGCCGTATGTAATGTGCGCCGATATTTATGGTGTGGTGCCGCATACCGGCCGCGGTGGCTGGACCTGGTATACCGGTGCAGCGGGCTGGATGTATCGGCTGACGGTAGAAACGTTATTAGGCCTCAATCTGGAAGATGGCCATCTCCGAATTGCTCCGTGTGTTCCAGACGACTGGCCATCGTTTAAGGTGCATTACCGTTACCATGAAACGCTGTATCACATCACGATAAATTGTCATGCCGGTCAGCCGCAGCAAGTGACAAAGCTGTTACTGGATGATGTTGAAATAAATTCTGCGAGCGAAGCAGGTGCTCACAACGGTAAGTTTCCCTTGATTAATGATCAGCAGGTTCATCATGTGGTGATTGAGTTGAATAGTTAGGGGTAAGCAGACCAAAAGTTGTAAATGACAGACATTAAAAAGCCCCCTTTCGGGGGCTTCTTGTTTTGCGTTGTTTCAAATCTTAACGATTACAGATGTACATCGTTACTTCGAAACCGAAACGCATGTCTGAATATTCTGGTTTAGTCCACATGATAATCACCTCGTTGGTTGTTTTGTTTGTCTTACGGTTCATATATTACGCTGTCACAATAAATAGCCATAAGGTGAATTGCTTGTTGGGACTCAGGATTTTGCTGGTCAGATCTCGATAGCCACCTTCAATACCCCATCGCGTTGATGAGAAAACAAATCATAGGCTTCGGTGATGTTTTCCAGTTTGAACCGGTGGGTCACCATAGGGCTTAAATCCAGTCTGCCGTGCGAAATAACATCCATCAAACGACGCATACGTTCCTTACCGCCGGGGCATAGTGAGGTAACGATTTTGTGGTCGCCCAATCCTGCGGCAAACGCATCGAGAGGAATGGTCAGATCGGATGAATACACGCCAAGACTTGATAATGTTCCGCCGGGTTTCAGGACACGCAACGCGGCTTCAAAAGTGCTTTGTTGTCCAAGGGCTTCAATGGCGACATCGACACCACGTCCACCGGTCAGTTTCAGTATTTCGGCAACCACATCATCTTTTCTATAATCCAGTGTCACATCTGCGCCCATTTGTTTGGAGATCGCCAGACGTTCATCCACCCCATCTACCGCAATGATAAAACTGGCACCCTTTAATCGCGCCCCGGCTGTGGCACACAAGCCAATCGGACCTTGAGCAAATACCGCCACAATGTCCCCAATTTTAATATTGCCTGATTCAGCACCGGCAAAACCGGTGGACATAATATCGGGACACATCAGGACCTGTTCGTCGGTTAAATTTTCTGGCACAGGGGATAAATTCGCCTGCGCATCCGGCACCAGAAGATATTCGGCCTGTGCCCCATCAATGGTGTTGCCAAACCGCCAGCCACCCATAGGTTTATATCCATGAGAGTGTGCTCCACCATCTTGTGCCGAACAGCCATCCTGACAGGCATAGGAGGTATAACTGGGACAGATTGCACCGGCTATCACCCGTTGCCCTTCATGGTAGCCCTGAACATTTTTGCCCAGCTTTTCAATCACCCCGACGGGTTCATGGCCAATTGTCAGGCCTTTTTCAACGGGATATTCACCTTTAAGAATATGCACATCCGTGCCACAGATAGTGGTTGTGGAAATTTTGATTAATGCATCATTATCGCCAATGTCGGGAATGGGTTTATCATCAATCTCGATGCGGCCTGGCTCAATAAAAATAGCTGCTTTCATCATAGTTGCCATAACGCGACTCCTCATAATTGTCTGAGATGTTCCCATAGCTGTAAAAGTGGGAGCGATAAAACCAGATTAGGTCTTTTGGAATTTTATGTCATTGACCCAGATCATTTAAGGCACAACTTGTTTTGCCGTAACTTAAGCACTGCAATAAATTTATGGGGCTAGATAAAAAAAGTCAGGCATAAGCCTGACAAAAACAACGAGAGAGACAACGTCAACTACCAGAAGGATCTTCTGTTGAGATTAGTTATCCGCCTAATTCGTTTCAGAAACCGTGAATCACATCTAATATTTAAAAAAACGATATCAGCCAGACGAAAAACCAAGGGTTTGATTGTAACGAATCACTGACTTATCAATGAAAGCAAAAAATAACTAACAGCTACTACAAAATGTAGCGCCAAATTGCCTTTTTCTCGCCATAATATTGCGCAATATTTATGCCCCATTTTGGTGCTGCCCGCACCTTCTTCGCTCGCAGTAAGACTCAATCCTGACCCTCTCTGCATCCTTAAAAAATCAGTGCCTCAGGCCTATTCTTGTTTTGCTGAATATTACGTTTTCTATGATAATTGGACTGCTTATTGCTTATGACTGTGATTGGATAAAAAGAACTTAATGGTCGTGTTCTGTTTCGCCGTTCTACTCATGATCAATTTTTACGGGGTTAAGCTTCTTACTACCATGTCGAATAACTACAACACGAATTAAACAAACATCGCAAAAAGGATAATTAAATGAGTGGAAACGAAACGCGCCTGACAGCCATTTCACAAATCACCAACCGCGAAAAGATCGCTGTAAAAACACCTGAATCCTTAGATAAGATTTGGGCAACGGATGTATTCAACCTGGAAACCATGGAACAGGCTTTGAATAAATCGGCATTCAAAGCGGTTAAACAAACAGTACAAACCGGCGCACCACTTGCACCGGCGGTGGCGGATGTTGTGGCAGCAGCGATGAAGAGCTGGGCGTTATCCAAAGGTGTTAAGTTCTTCTCACATCTTTTTTATCCAATGACCAATATCACCGCTGAAAAACATGACGGTTTTATTGTGACCAATTCCGAAGGTAATGCGATTACCGAATTCTCGGGCAGCTTGTTGATTAAAGGTGAGCCGGACGGTTCATCATTCCCTAACGGCAGCTTGCGTATGACCAATGCTGCACGTGGTTATACCGCCTGGGATCCAACCAGCCCTGCGTTCATCATGCATACCGAAAATGGTTCAACGCTGATGATTCCAAGCGTGTTTATGTCCTGGACCGGCGAAGCGCTGGATAAGAAAATCCCGTTACTGCGCTCCAATGCAGCCATGGATAAAGCCGCTCGCAAAGTACTGTCATTAATGGGGGAAGAAGAAATTGCCCCACTGAGCTCAAGCTGTGGCGCTGAACAGGAATACTTCCTGATCGACATCAACTTTGCCAATGCCCGTCCAGACTTATTGTTAGCCGGTCGTACTCTA
>TARA_R100001244_G_scaffold39766_11_pt1 | contig 29353 bp, 27 predicted proteins | sample TARA_R100001244 | Tara Oceans TARA_R100001244 (sample SAMEA2621564) | marine metagenome | biome: marine biome (ENVO:00000447); feature: mesopelagic zone (ENVO:00000213); material: "saline water (ENVO:00002010), including plankton (ENVO:xxxxxxxx)" | depth 790 m
GGCAAAGCGTCACGCTTGCGTTCCATATGCAGCCCAAGCCAACATGGCACGGCTATTGGGAAAACCCTGGCGATGCCGGGATCGGCATGAGTTTCGACTGGAAGCTGCCGACCGGCGTGACTGCGGGAAAACCGCAATTTCCTGTCCCGGACACGCTGCTGATCTCCGGCATCATGAATTATGTCTACAAGGGCGACTATGCAGTTCTGGTCAATCTGACCCTGCCCAAAGACGCCCGGCCCGGTCCGCTGCCGATCTCCGTCAAATCCGAATGGCTTTCCTGCACCGACGAAATCTGTGTGCCCGAACAGGACGAGCTGTCGATCACCCTGCAGGTCGTTGCCAAAGGTGGCGCAAACAGACTGGATGAACGTTTTGATGGTTTCCGCGCCGCTCTGCCGAGACCTTTGGGCAGCGAAGCGCGCTTTGCCGTCAGCGATGGTCTGTTCCGCCTGTCGGTACCGCTCCCGGCCAATGTCGATATCGACAAGCCCTATTTCTTCATCAAGGAAGATGGCCTGGTCGACTATGGCGCGCCGCAGACATTCAACCGGGATGGCGACCGCCTGATCCTCGAAACCGGCGCGCGCGGGGATGAACTGGATACGATCACCGGTGTTTTGAAAATCGCCGATCACACGGGATTTTCCTTCAGTGCGACGAAAGGCGAGGTCGCGATGACCGGTCTGCCGCTGGCCAGTGACGGAGCGAAATCAGAGGGGAACGCCACGCTGCTGTTTCTGGCCCTCGGCGGCGCCCTGCTCGGCGGACTGCTGCTCAACCTGATGCCCTGTGTCTTTCCGATATTGAGTCTCAAGGCGATCAGTCTCGCCAAGGCCGGTGGCAATGAAGCCGAAGTGCGGCGCGATGCGCTGGCCTATACCGCCGGCGTGGTGCTGGTCGCCACGGCGCTTGGTGCCATCCTGCTCGGACTCAGGGCCAGCGGTGCCGCGGTGGGCTGGGCGTTCCAGCTGCAGGATCCGCGGATCATCTTCGTATTGCTGGCGCTGGTGACCGCGATCGGCCTCAATCTTGCCGGCCTGTTCGAACTGCCCAATGTCAATTTCGGCAACAAGCTGACGCAGAGAGACGGTGCAGCCGGATCCTTCTGGACCGGCGCTCTGGCCGCCTTTGTCGCCACGCCCTGCACCGGTCCGTTCATGGCGGCCGCTCTGGGTGCGACGATTGTCCTGCCGCCGATTGCCGCGCTGGTGATTTTCGCCGGCCTCGGCGTCGGCCTCGCCCTGCCCTTCCTGCTGCTTGCCTTCGTCCCTGCGATCCGTAGCCGGCTGCCGAAACCGGGGCCGTGGCTCGACGGCTTTCGCAAGGCGATGGCCATTCCGATGTTTCTCACCAGCATTGGCCTGATCTGGCTGCTTGGCCGCCAGATCGGAACCGATGCGCTTGGTCTGTCGCTGGTTTTCCTGCTTACCGTTGCCCTGATCCTTTGGTGGTTCGGAGGCGGACAGATGAAGGGCCTGTCGCGCGGTGCGCTGACCAGCGCCGCGATGGTTGCCGCCGTTATTGGCGGTATCTTTGCCTTGCCCGGCGAAGACGCGATGAACAGCCAGAAGCTGGCCAATACGTCCGCCGCGACCTTGCCGAGCGAACCGTTCAGCGAAACGCGGCTGTCGGAATTGCGCGCATCGGGCCAGCCGGTATTCGCCTATTTCACGGCCGACTGGTGCATCACCTGCAAGGCCAACGAAGCGGCCGCCATCCAGCGCAGCGAAACCGCCGAGGCGTTCGAGGCCGCCGACGTAGCCGTCCTGATGGGCGACTGGACGCGGCCCGATCCGGCCATCAGCCGGTTTCTCGAAAAACACGGACGCGCCGGCGTCCCGCTTTATATCTATTACGGGCCGGGCAAGGAGCCTATGATATTGCCACAAATTCTGACAGTGGCGACCTTGACCGAGCTGGTGAACGGTTCACTACAGAGCGCCATGGTTGATCAATCCCTCTAACCAACGGAGAATGAAAGTGCGTAATCTTTTTTCTGTTACTGGTACGATGATCGCCGCGGTTTCTCTGGCCACCCCTCTGGCGGCGGCCCAGAAAAACGGCACAATTTCCCAGGATTTCAAACTTACCGACGTCAATGGTAAAACCGTCCAGCTGTCGCAGTTTCGCGGCAAGACCGTCATCCTCGAATGGCATAATCCCGGCTGCCCGTTCGTCGCCAAACATTATAACAGCGGCAATATGCAGGCGACGCAGAAAGCGGCCCGGCAACAAGGCGCGATCTGGCTAACCATCAACAGCGGCGCGAAAGGAAAACAGGGCCATATGACTGGTGCCGAGGCGACGGCGCTGATCGACCGTCAGGATATCCAGTCGTCCAACTATCTGTTCGACACCAAGGGTGTGGTCGGCAAGGCCTATGGCGCGCGGACCACACCACATATGTATATCATCGATGGCGAGGGCATTCTGGTCTATCAGGGCGGTATCGACGACAAGCCGACAGCCAATCCGGCCGACATCAAACAGGCGCGCAATCATGTGCTCGGCGCGCTGAAAGAGATGAAATCCGGAGACACGATCAGCATCGCACAATCGCGGCCTTATGGCTGTTCGGTCAAATATGCATCCTGACGAGACAGGAATTGGCAGGACTGGCGCGCAAACTATACGCGCGCACCAGCCCTGCACCCATGGGTCTGGAGAGAAGACGGCGACATTCGAATCTCCCGAAAGCCGCCTGTCCACCGATCCCCATACCCAATAACGCAACGGAAGTTGGCCGCCCCAATTCAGAAGGTCGGGAGCAGATCCAATACACAACCCGGACCTGCCCCCGCCTCTGTTCCGACAGCGTGCGACCCTACCTGTAGGCGCCGCCGGTCAAACTCTTGCCGTCCGCCAGTCAGCTAGTGCCGGCGGAAAAGGAAATTCATGCTTTTTGATGCTGACCTCAATCTGTTCCAGTGCGTCGGAATATTATTGCCGGGTCAGTTCTTATCACTGCAATCTCTTTGCCGGTCCTTTAGCTAACCTGACATGAACAGTCATGTAAACTACAGTAACAACTGGTAATCCACTGAAATATTATTACAATTTTTTGTAACTTATGCACAATTCGTCATCGAGCGATCAGCTCGAAACGGCGGATTTTTGCGGCATCGAAAAAATCTCTTATTTTTCATATCGTTACGAATGCGACCGATTCGCGCCCGAGAATCTCCGCAGTAACGATATCCGGATTGCTAATCGGGCTTGCGAAACCGCATGACAAAGCGACTGGTTTTGCCGCGCACGGCTGGATCGAATACATTCTTCTCCAGATCATCTTCGGGATTGGCAAACATCTCGCTTTCCCCGTCCAGCACAAAGCCGGCCTTTACAAAATCAGCCCGGACGGTTGCAGGGTCAATCCGGTGGGTTTTCTCGACCACAGCGCGGGTATCTCCCGGCGCCCCGACATGGTCGATCACCGCCACCACACCACCGGGCTTCATACCGGCATAGAGGTTCGCCAGCACCACAGCAGGATCCATTTTTTCAAATTTGAACTTTTCGCTCTGCCAGTAAAAATCATGATAGATCAGGTGGAGCATGGCAAAATCGATGCTGTTCGCGGCCGGTTTGTAGTCCGGCAATTGCGACGGCACCATGGTCACATTGGACTGGCGCGCGGTGACGCTGGCCCATTTTGCCTTGGACTGCTCGCTGGTAGTGAACTGTGGCGGATTGACGGCGATAACCGTGCCATCGGGACCGACAGCGCGGGCCAGAATTTCACTATAATAGCCACCGCCTGCAAAAATATCGAGCACAGCATCACCGGTTTCGAGACCCATGAACGCCAGCAGTTCGGCCGGCTTCCGGCTTTCATCGAGCGCGACATCCGCTTCATCCCGCCCCGGAGCAGTCACCGCCGCCGCGAAATCAGGTGCCGTATCTTCTGCAGCAGCGGCCGATACCGGCGTCGTCTCTCCCGCACAGACCGGAGCGGCAAGCGCCAATGCAGAGGTCGCCAGTGTCAAAAATATCGAAGCACGCATGATGTCTCTCCCCAAAATATTGGTGGCAACATGGACCGATAGAAAGTTTCGCACAAGCGGTTGCCAAACCGTTGGTCTACAACTGCATGCCGTTAATCGAAACGGCAGAGTTCACTACATCTTCCGCTGCACCTTCCCATAACCCATTTTCCGCGTCCCCGGTCTCCCCTCGGTCGACCTGCCTTTCGGCTGCGCAACCTGCAAGTCGGCTGGCAGTCCCAGCTCTTCCGCTTCCAGCTTGCGGATTTCGTCGCGCAGGCGGCCGGCGGTTTCGAATTCCAGATCGGCCGCAGCATCGCGCATCTGTTTTTCGAGGCTTTGGATATGGGCACGCAGATTATGGCCAACGAGTGGTTTGCTGTCCTCATCGACCGCGCCGGTGACCATATCCTTGGCCGTGGCATGGGCGACAATGTCACCGATATTTTTCTTGATCGATTGCGGGGTGATGCCGTGCTCGAGATTATATTCGACCTGCTTTTCGCGGCGGCGGTCGGTCTCGCTGATCGCGCGTTCCATCGACCCGGTCATCCGGTCGGCATAGAGAATGACCCGGCCGTCGATATTGCGCGCAGCGCGGCCAATGGTCTGGATCAGCGAGGTTTCGCTGCGCAGGAAGCCTTCCTTGTCGGCATCCAGTATCGCCACCAGGCCGCATTCCGGAATATCCAGCCCTTCACGCAAAAGATTGATGCCGACCAATACGTCATAGACGCCGAGACGGAGATCGCGGATCAGCTCGATCCGTTCCAGCGTCTCGACATCGCTGTGCATATAGCGAACCTTGATACCGGCCTCGTGCATGAATTCGGTCAGATCTTCCGCCATCCGCTTGGTCAGCGTCGTGATCAGCGTGCGATAGCCCTGTGCCGCGACCTTGCGGCATTCGTTGATCACGTCATCGACCTGGTCCTCGACCGGCTTGATCTCCACCGGCGGGTCAATCAGACCGGTCGGGCGGATAACCTGTTCGCTGAACACCCCGCCGGTCTGCTCCATCTCCCATTTACCCGGCGTCGCTGAGACGCTGACCGTCTGCGGCCGCATCGCGTCCCATTCGTTGAACCGCAGCGGCCGGTTGTCGATACAGCTGGGCAGCCGGAAGCCATATTCGGCCAGCGTGATCTTGCGGCGGTGATCGCCCTTTGACATCGCTCCGATTTGCGGAATTGTCTGGTGGCTTTCGTCCACGAAAAGCAAGGCGTTGTCCGGCAGATATTCGAACAGGGTCGGTGGCGGCTCGCCCGGAAGGCGCCCGGTCAGAAAGCGGGAATAATTTTCGATACCGGCGCAGCTGCCGGTGGCGGCGATCATCTCGAGATCGAAATTGGTCCGCTGCTCGAGCCGCTGATGCTCGATCAGCTTGCCCTCGGTTTCCAGTTCCTTGAGCCGCACACCAAGCTCCAGCTTGATTGCCTCCATCGCCTGTTTCATCGTCGGACCCGGCGTCACATAGTGGGAATTGGCAAATATCCTGACCCGGTTCAGGCTGGCGCCTTTCTTGCCGGTCAGCGGATCGAATTCGACAATCTCCTCGATCTCGTCGCCGAAAAAGCTGATCCGCCAGGCCATATCCTCATAATGCGACGGAAATATCTCCAGATTATCGCCGCGCACCCGGAAATTGCCGCGCGCGAACGCCTGGTCGTTGCGCTTGTACTGCAGCGATACCAGCTTGCGGATAATATCCCGCTGGTCGACCGCCTGTTCCTTTTTCAGGTCGAAAATCATCGCCGAGTAGGTCTCGACCGAACCGATGCCATAGAGACAGGATACCGACGCCACGATGATCACGTCATCCCGCTCGAGCAGCGAACGGGTGGCACTGTGGCGCATCCGGTCAATCGCTTCGTTCACGGAGCTTTCCTTCTCGATATAGGTATCGGAACGCGCGACATAGGCTTCGGGCTGATAATAATCGTAATAGGAGACGAAATATTCGACGGCATTGTCGGGAAAGAAGCTTTTGAACTCGCCGTACAACTGCGCAGCGAGGATCTTGTTCGGGGCCAGAATCAGGGCCGGACGCTGCAGTTCGTCGATGACCTTGGCCATGGTGAAAGTCTTGCCGGAGCCGGTGACACCAAGCAGCACCTGATCTAGTTCGTCCTCGCGCATGCCAGCGACCAGTTCCCGGATTGCATCGGGCTGATCGCCTGCCGGTTCAAAATCGCTGACCAGCTTGAACCGCTTTCCGCCTTCGGATTTTTCGGGGCGGCTGGGCTTGTGCGGAACGAAATCCTTGCCGGTTTCCGGCTCCGCCAGACCCCTTCTGATCACCAATTCTGTCATAAGATTGATATGGAACAAAAAGGGTCCAATGTCATCCCCGGAATATCCTTTTGTCAGCACATGGTTGATAGAAAATTTACATCTGCAACCCTTGGGTTTATGATTGGCTGCAAGCGAACTTAATTTAGAGGAATTCGACGTGAAAAAATTACTAGTTCCAGTGGCGACCATATGCCTGCTAGCCGGCTGTTCTGACAGGGGTGCAGACCATGATGGCGACGGCAAAATCACCGCTGACGAAGTCGCCGCCGAGATGAACCGGGTCACTCTTGAACCCGGCGAATGGGAAAACACGGTCGAGATCGTTGACGTAAAAATCGAAGGCCTGCCGGAAGGTGCGCCGACCGGAATCATGGACAGCATGAAAGGCAAGGTCACGACTTCAAAGTCCTGCATCACCGAGGAACAGGCCAAAAATCCCGGCGCAGAGTTTTTTGCCGCGCAGGAAAAAACCAATTGCGAAGTCAAGAAATTCGATATGAGCGGCGGCGCTGTATCGTCGGAATTGTCCTGCAGCAATATGGGTGGAGCGCCCGGCAGCATGACCATGGCGATGGATGGCCAATATGGACCGAGCAGCTATGACATGAAAATGAACATGACTGGCGGCGCATCCGGTATGAAAATGAACATCTCTGCCAAAAGCAACGGCAAGCGGATCGGTGACTGCCCCGCCGGCTGAAATCCGCCTTACCGGCCATAACAGACAGGAAGGCAGGGGCGTATCGCCCCTGCCTTTTTTGCTGGACGCTCGCCTCCCCATTTCCGGAGATGACCCCACAGGTCATTGCATCTATTTCCCTGACTGATAGGTTTCATCGCGCAACCGAATCAGGAGAGAATGAATGATCGCCTACACCATGCTCGGCACCAACGACAAAGACCGGGCTTTCGCATTTTACGATACTCTGTTCGCCGACACCGGCATCAGGCGCCTGTTCAAGACCCCCGCGGGCGGCCAGTTTTATGGCAAGGCACCGGGCGAACCGATGTTGTGCATCACGTCTCCCTATGACGAAGGTGATGCCTGTCATGGCAATGGCACGATGGTGGCGCTGCAATGCGATTCCACCGAAGAGGTTGATGCCTTCCATGCCCGCGCCCTGGCACAGGGTGCAGCCAATGAAGGCGATCCGGGCTGGCGCGCGCCGGACATGTTCTACGGCGCCTATTTCCGCGACCTCGACCAGAACAAGATTTGCGTCTGCAAGACCAACTTTGCCGCGATACCTGTCAAAGACTAAGGAGAGCATCATGATCGGATATGTCACACTGGGTACCAACGACCTCGACAAGGCGCGCGCTTATTATGATGCGCTGCTCGGAGAGCTGGGCGCAAAACGGCTGATGGAGCTGGAGGAAAACGGCTTCACGCTTTACGGCATCGATATGACCAAGCCGTCAATCGCACTGACCCAGCCCTTTAACGGGGAAGCCGCGCAGCCGGGCAATGGCAATATGATAGCGTTGCAGATGCAGGAGCGCGCGCAGGTTGATGCCCTTTACAAAAAAGGCATTGCGCTGGGTGGCAGCGACGAGGGTGCACCGGGCGTTCGCGGCGACGAAGGACCGATGGCTTTCTATGCCGCCTATTTTCGCGATCCGGAAGGCAACAAGCTTTGCGCTTTTCGTCTCGGTCCGGCATAGGTTGACAAAATACAGGGGAAAAACATGAAACATCTTTTGGCTTTGGCGGCGACGACCGCCTTTATCTGGGCTGCACCGGTTTCGGCACAGAACAGTTCGACGTCACCCGACCTGTCCGCTGCCATCGCGGCGGATTATGACCAGCAGCTCGAAGCCCTGTTTCTCGATTTTCATAAAAACCCCGAACTTTCCTACAAGGAAACCCGCACCGCCGCCATCATGGCGAAAAAATGGCGCGACGCGGGATATACGGTCACCGAGCAGGTCGGGGGTACCGGCGTCGTAGCGGTGATGAAGAATGGCGAAGGCCCGACGCTGATGCTGCGCGCCGACATGGACGGGCTGCCGCTCGTCGAGGACAGCGGACTCGACTATATGTCGACCGCCAAGCAGGTCAGCATCGACGGCGAGGAAAAGCCGGTCATGCATGCCTGCGGCCATGACGTACATATCACCTCGCTGATCGGTACCGCGCACCAGATGGCGGCCCGCAAGGACCAGTGGGCCGGCACGCTGGTGCTGGTTGCGCAACCCGCCGAGGAACGCATCGGCGGCGCCAAGCTGATGATGGACGACGGCCTCTATACGCGCTTTCCCAAGCCGGATTATGCGCTCGCCTTTCACGTTTCCGCCGATACGCCGACCGGCAAGCTTTCGATCGGTGAAGGCATTGAAAGCAGTTCGTCCGACAGCGTCGATATTATCGTTCACGGCGTCGGTGCGCACGGTGCTTCGCCGCACCGGGGCAAGGACCCGATCGTGATGGGCGCGGAAATCATCATGGCGCTGCAGACCGTCGTCAGCCGGGAAATCGCGCCGCTCAAGCCTGCCGTGATCACCGTCGGATCGTTCCACAGCGGCTTCAAGCATAATATCATTTCCGACAAGGCGGTGATGCAGCTGACGGTGCGATCGGATGACGAGGACACGCGCGCCAAACTGCTGGCAGGGATCAAGCGCATCGCAACCAATGTCGGCCGGATGAACGGCATGCCCGAAGACAGGTTGCCCGAAGTGCTTGTGTCGCATGAATCAACCCCGGCCAATTATAATGACGCGGCGCTGACCAAGCGGGTGAAGGGCGTTTTTGCCGCCCGCTTTGGCGAAACCGTATTCGACAACCAGCCGCGCGAAGGCATGGGGGCAGAGGATTTTGCCTATTTCGTCGAACCCAATACCGATGTTCCCGGAGTCTATTTTTCGGTCGGCGGCACACCGCAGGCTGATTTTGACCGCGAGAAAGCCGGGGGGCCGCCAGTGCCCTCGCACCACTCGCCCTTTTTCAAGATTTCGCCACGCGAATCGGTGACGCTTGGAACCGAAGCGATGACCGCGGCGGCGCTGGATCTGCTTTCGAAAAAGGATTGATCCGGTGACCCATCGGCGTCCGATGCGCTCTATCCTGCTTTCGGCAGCATTGCTGCTCACCACCTCCTGCACGACGGTCACCGAAACCGACATCAAGCCTGTCGCCGAAGCGCAGTCCTTTGATATCCTGATCGACAATGGCCTGATCTTCGACGGCAGCGGCTCCGCGCCCTATGTCGGCGATGTCGCGATCCGCGATGACCGCATCGTTGCGGTTTCGCCGGAAATAACGGGCAATGCCGAGCAGGTGATCGACGCGCGCGGTCTGGCCGTGGCGCCGGGCTTCATCAATATGCTCAGCTGGGCCCCCGATGCGCTGATCGCCGACGGTGCCGGCGAAAGCGATATCCGGCAAGGTATTACCCTCGAAGTATTCGGCGAAGGAACGTCGGAAGCGCCACTGACCGACAGCATGGCCAGGACCGAGGAAAGCCGCCAGGGCGACATCCGCTATCCGATCAGCTGGCGCAGTCTGGATGAATATTTCGACGCAATAGAGAAGCGCGGTATCGCGCCCAATGTGGCGTCATTCGTCGGCGCGACGACGGTGCGGATCAACGAGCTCGGCTATGCAGATATCGATCCGGATACCGCTCAACTCGAACGAATGCGCGCGCTGGTCCGTGAAGCCATGGACGATGGCGCTATGGGGGTCGGCAGCTCGCTGATCTACGCCCCCGCCAGCTATGCGGAAACACCGGAACTGGTCGCGCTGGCCACCGAATCCGCGCGCTGCGGCGGCATGTATATCAGCCATATGCGCAACGAGAGCGATGACGTGCTCGCGGCGATTGACGAGCTGATCGAAATCGCGGAAAAATCGGGTGGCCCCGCCGAAATCTATCACCTCAAACAGGCCGGCAAGGACAATTGGGGCAAGCTAGACCCCATTATCGCAAAGGTCGAGGCGGCGCGCGCCAGCGGCCAGCGGATCACCGCCAACATGTATACCTATACCGCCGGTTCCACGGGTCTTGATGCGGCAATGCCGACCTGGGTCCAGGAAGGCGGCTACGAGCAGTGGAAGAAACGCCTGCAGGACCCAGAGATACGCAAGCGCGTGCTGGCCGAAATGAGCGGCAAGCCCGATGGCTGGGAAAATCTTTTCTATCACGCGGGACCCGACAAGGTCTTGCTGGTCGGGTTCAAGAATGAAAAGCTGAAACCGCTGGCCGGCAAGACCTTGTCAGAGGTGGCAGCGATGCGCGGCACCGGTCCGGCGGACACCGCCATTGATCTGGTGATCGAGGATGGCAGCCGGGTGCAAGTGGTCTATTTCCTGATGGATGAAGAGAATGTCGCGCGGCAGACCGCCCTGCCCTGGATGTCCTTCGGTTCCGACGCCGCCGCTCTCGCCCCGCGCGGCGTCTTTCTGAAATCGTCCACCCATCCCCGCGCCTATGGCAATTTTGCGCGGCTGCTGGGCAAATATGTCCGCGAGGAAAAGCGCACCGGCCTGGCCGATGCGGTGCGGCGTCTGACCAGCATGCCGGCGGGCAATCTCGGGCTGAAGGATCGCGGCAATCTGGCCACAGGGCAATTTGCCGACGTCGTGATCTTTGATCCTGCCACGATTGCCGACAAGGCCACCTACGCCGAGCCGCAGCAATTCGCGGTCGGCGTGCAGCATGTGCTGGTCAATGGCCAGCTGGTTCTGCAGGACGGCACTATGACCGGCAAGCGCCCGGGCCGGGCGGTGCGCGGACCCGGCTGGAACAATTGCCCGGCGCCCTGAGGCCGGGACAAGCAGATGGACGACGGACTGAACAGCGAACAGATCGATCAATTCCGGCAGATGCTGCTCGAGCGGCAGGCCGAGCTGAAGGCCCGCGAAGCGGACGGTGCCGGCTGGCGCGGACCGGTCGAGCTCGACCAGCAGAGCGTCGGCCGCCTGTCGCGGATGGACGCGATGCAGCAGCAGGAAATGGCCCAGGCCGAAGCGCGGCGCCGGCAAAGCGATCTCGCGAGAATCGAAATGGCTTTGGTCCGGATGGCTGAAGAAGAATATGGCTGGTGCGCCGAATGCGGCGAACCGATTGCCCGGCGGCGGCTTGAAATCGATCCGGCAGCCGCACTGTGCGTCGGCTGCGCCCGCTAGCCCAACGGACTCAATTTCGCGGCGAACGGAATATCGGGAGATTTTTCGAGCTTTCCCCGCTTCGGTCAGGCGGCTATTGTCTCAATGTGACCGATCTTACCGATATCAAACCGCACGACGGGCGCTTCGTCAGCGGAAAACATTATTTCGCCTGCCGCGTCTATTTCGAGGACACGGATTTTTCCGGGATCGTCTATCATGCCAATTATCTGCGCTATATGGAACGGGCCCGATCGGACATGCTCCGCCAGCTCAATATGGACCAGCATGGCGCTTATGAAAGCGGCGAAGGCGTCTATGCGGTCGTCGATCTGACGATGAAATATCTGCTGCCCGCGAGACTGGATGATGATCTGCTGGTGATCAGCACGGTCGAAACCTTGCGCGCCGCCAGCGTGATCATCGACCAGACGATCGTGCGCGGCGGTGACGTGATTACGTCAGCTTCCGTTCACGCCGCCTTTCTTACACCGGGCGGACGGCCCAGACGCCAACCGAAAGCGTGGACAAAGGCATTTGCCGGCGTCATGGACCAGACCGATACGAAATGAAGGATAACCCATCTTGCTAGATCAACTATCCCTAGGGGCGGCCGCCGGCAATTTCTCTCCGTTCATGCTCTTCATGGAAGCCGATATCGTCGTCAAGGCGGTGATGATCGGATTGCTGCTGGCCAGCGTCTGGACCTGGGCGATCATCGTCAGCTTCGGCATGACCATCTCGCAAACCGCGCGCAAGTCGGAGAAATTCGAACAAGCCTTTGCCCGGACCGAAAATATCGACAGATTTTATGACGAATATGGCAAGTCTGCCCTGCCCAGCGCGCGGGTGATGGTCGCCGGTATCAAGGAGTGGCGGCGTTCGACCTCCAAGGGCCCGGTCGACCGGGAAGGCACAAGACAACGGCTGGCCACCGCAATGAATTCCACCATCGCGCATGAAGTGGACCGGATCGCCGACCGGCTCAATTTTCTGGCCACGGTCGGCAGCGTCGCGCCCTTTGTCGGGCTGTTCGGCACGGTCTGGGGAATCATGCGCAGCTTCTCCGCGATTGCCGCGGAACAGAACAGCTCGCTGGCGGTCGTCGCGCCGGGTATTGCCGAGGCACTGTTTGCCACCGCCATTGGTCTGTTTGCCGCCATTCCGGCCGTTATTGCCTACAACCGCTTCTCCCATCGCCTGAACAAGCTCGAGGCCCGCATGGGCCGCTTCGCCGATGGTTTCCACGCCACGCTCAGCCGCGAACTGGAGCTGGGAGACTGAACATGGGCATGAATATGGGATCCGGAATCGGGAGACGCAGCGGTGGACGCGGACGTGCACCGATGGCCGAGATCAATGTCACGCCCTTTGTCGACGTGATGCTGGTGCTGCTGATCATTTTCATGGTGACCGCCCCGTTGCTGGTCAGCGGTGTACCGGTCGATCTGCCGGAAAGCCGCGCCAATGCGCTGGAGCAGGAACAGGAGCCGGTACAGATTTCGATCGACGGCGAGGGCCGCGTGTTCATCGAGGATGAGGAACTCAGCCGCGGCGCGCTGGCATCCCGGTTGCGCGACATTGCCGCGGACCAGAACCCGGACGATCCGCGCCAGATCATGCTGCGCGGCGACAAGACGCTTGATTATGGCCTGATCATGGGGGTGATGGGCGAACTCAACCGGGCCGGGCTGAACCGGGTGTCGCTGGTCACGACAGGTTCATCAGAGACTCCATAATGATGGTCGGCTGATATGGAGAGAGCTGAAAAAATTGGCTTGGGAATAGCGGCTGTGGGTCATGTGGCCCTGTTCGGCGCGCTGTCGTTCAGCATATTGAGCGACACCAATGACGCGTTTCGCAACAAGCCGATCGAGGTGATGATCGCCGACGAAGTCGGTCTCGAGAGCGCCGCACCCGATTTGGCCAAAGTCACGCCCGCCACCAGCATTGCTCCGGAACTGGGCGCACCTGAAGAAAGCAGCTTTGTCGAACCCGAGCCGCTGCCGGAACCGCCGAAAGCGGAGGCCAGACCAAAGCCTGCCGCCATCCCCGCCCCGGTATCGCGTGAATCCCGCCGCAGACCGGACAAACCGGCCAGCGTCGCTGCCAAACCGGAGCCCAAACCGAAGGCGCGCGGCTCCCGTCTCGGCGATGATTTCCTGAAAGGCGTGACCGACGCATCTTCGGTCAGCCGCAACCAGAATATCGCGGCAGAAAAAGCTTCGGCTTCGGCCGTTGCCTCGCTCGAGCGTGAACTCTACCGGCTGGTCAAACAGAAATGGCGGCCGCCGACCGGTGCCGATGCCGAACTTCTGCGCACCACGGTGACCGCCCGTCTGGATAGCAGCGGACGGATTGTCGGCAGGCCGACCGCAACGACCACCGGCATAACCCCTAGCAACCGGTCACAAGTCGAAATCCATCAGGAACGCGCCATTGCTGCGGTCCAGCTGGCTGCCCCCTTTACGACGTTCCCCGAAAAATATTACGATGAATGGAAGGTTATCGAACCTGTCCTCTACCTTGGTGTCTAGGAGACCCGCCATGCAATCCACCATCCCGTCTATTCGCAACCTGTTCCTGGGCCTTGTCGCCAGCCTCAGTTTGACTGCAACGGCGCATGCCCAGCTGACCGTCGATGTCGACAATAGTGCATCGGAAGAGCTCGTCATTGCCGTCCCCGGCCTGCCCACGCAGCAAAGCATCGACACACCGGCTGGCAGCACCAGCGAACTCGGCGGCAAGATCAGCGACGTGATCGTCAGCGACCTGCGCTCCAGCGGCCTGTTCAAGCCGATCGGACGCAACCAGGTGCGCGGAATCAGCTATACCGAAGTCACCGCGCCCCAATTTCCCTATTGGAGCGGTACCAATGCCTCGGCCCTGATCCAGGGTTTCATTCGGGCCAATGCGGACGGCAAGCTGACGGTAGGCTGCTATCTCTATGATGTCGCGCTGGAAACCGAACTGACCCGCCAGGGCTTTGTCGTCGAACCGCGCGACTGGCGCAGGGCCGCGCACAAATGCGCCGATGCCATCTATTCGCGGCTGAGCGGGGAATCGCCCTTTTTCGACAGCCGCATCGCCTATATCGCCGAGACCGGCCCCAAGGGGAACCGGGTCAAGCGGCTGGCAATCATGGACAGCGACGGCGCCAACCACCGGTTCATCACCAACGGCCAGGCCACGGCCCTCACCCCGCGCTTCTCACCGGATTACAAGAGCATCGTCTATCTGAGCTTTCTTGACGGCAATCCGCGCATCTATATCTACGATATCGGCACCGGCCGGCAGCGGCTGATCACGCAGAGCACCAACCCGACCTTCGCGCCGCGCTGGTCGCCCGACGGCAAGTGGATTCTCTATTCGATGGCGATTGCCGGCAATACCGACATCTACAAGATCTCGGCCGCGGGCGGCAGCCGGCCGCAGCAGCTCACCTTTTCGCCCGGTATTGATATCGGCGGCAGCTTCTCGCCTGACGGCAGCCGGATCGTTTTCGAAAGCGACCGTTCGGGCAGCCAGCAGCTCTATGTGATGAACGCCGACGGCAGCAACGAACGGCGAATCAGTTTCGGCGGTGGACGCTTTGCCACACCGGAATGGAGTCCGCGCGGCGACCTGATCGCCTTCACCAAGATGGCGGGCAACTTCCGCATCGGCGTGATGACGCCCAGCGGCGGCGGCGAACGGTTGCTGACCAACAGCTGGCAGGACGAGGCCCCGACCTGGGCACCCAATGGCCGGGTGATCCAGTTTTTCCGCACCACAAGGGGCAGCGGCGGCACCGGAATCTGGCAAGTGGACCTGACTGGACGCAACGAGCGGCAGCTGCCAACTCCGGTGAACGGATCGGATCCGGCTTGGGGGCCCTTGCTACCCTAAATTCAAATCGCGACAAGATACTGAAAAAAGGCTATATCTCGCCGAAGGGCAAAATTGAATAGGAGCAAAATGATGATCAAATATGCGACCCCCCTCCTGATGACCGCCAGCCTCGCATTGGCGGGCTGTGCGAAAAAGCCACCCGAAGAACTGCCGCCGGCACCGGTTGGCACCGCGCCGACTCCGGCGCCGACCGGTCCCGCCGGCCCGGGCTATGCGCCGGGTTCCCAGCAGGATTTCCTGGCCAACACGATGTCCGACAGAGTGCTGTTTGATACCGACCGATTCAATATCGATCCGCAGGATCAACTGGTCCTGCAGAGCCAGGCCCAGTGGCTGGCGCAAAACCCGAGCGCGCGGATCACCATCGAAGGTCATGCCGACGAACGCGGCACGCGCGACTATAATCTCGCGCTTGGCGAACGCCGTGCCAATGCGGCGAAGAACTATCTCGCCTCGCTGGGTGTCAGCCCGACGCGGATGACCACGGTCAGCTATGGCAAGGAACGGCCGGAAGCGCTTGGCTCCAACGAGAGTGCCTGGGCGCAGAACCGCCGCGCCGTCAGCGTTGTGGTCCGCTAGACCGGTCTGCGAACAAATAAAAAGGGCCGCTATCCCAATGGATAGCGGCCCTTTTTTGTGACTTGAAAATCGATTATTTCTTGGTGCCGGTCATCGCCATTTCACCAAAGGCACCCGCCTTGACCGAACCGGCCAGCTGGCCATCGGTGATCGTGGCATCGCCTTCCAGCTTCATCGGCATGGGAACGGTCATGTTCATTTCCCAGGTGATGTGATTGCCGTCGACCTTGCCATTTTCAACGTCCATCGATCCCATCGCACCGGCATTGGTACCGGTGAAGGTGTCGCCATCGGTGACAATGGTGAATTCCGAAGTCTGGTCTCCCATCGGGGATTTGGTCACACAAGCATAAGTTCCATCAATAGACATTCCATTCTCCTTTTATGTCAAAGCCCTGATTCGGCTCGCGCCAGCGATCACTCGCTGTCAGCCGCCGAATCGTCCGAACTGCTATCACTATTAACAGCAGTGTCACTAGCTTCATAGCCGCGATATTCGATCGGCATGTCGAGCGCATCCAGTTGCGGCTTGATCTTGGCGACATCGCCGACGATCACCCAGGTAAACTTGTCGGGGTCGATCGCCTCTGCCATTGCCTCGTTCACATCCTCGACGGCCAGCGCCTTGTAGCGATCGGCGACGGTTTCCGCATAATCGGATGGCCGGCCGAACATCACGTCACCCTGCATCTGGCCCAATATGCTCGGAGTGCGTTCGAATTGTCCCGGCAGCTGCCGGACATTGCCGTTGACCGTGCGTTCCAGCTCTGCGGGTGTAACGCCTTTTTCACCGAGGAAATCGCGAACCTGGGCATCGATGGCGGCCACGGCCGGACCGGTCTGGTTGGTCTGGACCGGTGCGCGCATCGTGTAAAGTACCCGGCCTTCACCGCGCAGCACGCTATTGCGCGTCCCATAGCTCCAGCCCTTGGTTTCCCGCAGGTCCATATTGATCCGCGAGAGGAAATTACCGCCCAATATTTCATTCGCCGCGTTAAGCGTCAAAAGGTCGTCCGACCCCTTGTAGGGCAGGACCTGGCCGGCAAGAATCATCGATTGCGGCGAATTCGGCCGGTGAATGACAATGATCCGGCCTTCCGCTTCCGGAATTGCGGCATCAAAATTTTTGTCCGGCGCAGCCTTTCCGGTGCCTTTCCAGCGGCCGAAGCGCATCTCAAGCTTGTCCACCAGCTCCTGCTTGCCGATATTGCCGGCAGCGAAGATGGTGGCCTTTGCCGGATGCATCCACTGGTGATGGAAGGCGGAGAGGTCATCGCGGGTGATTGCCGACACCGTTTCCTTGGTTCCGTTGCCCGACAGGCCCCGGCCGTAAGGATGCTCGGTGCCGAAGACCAGCGGCGGGAGTATGTTGCTGGCAATACTCAGAGGATCGCTTTCCTCGCGGTCGATAGCGGTCAATTGCTGAACGCGTATCCGTTCGATATCGTCGCTGTTGAAGGCCGGGTTTTTGACGATATCGGCCATCAGATCGAGCGAAGCATCGAGATTGGGATTGACCGCGCTCAGATCGACATCGGTGCGATCGCGCCCGCCGCCAATGTTGATATTGGCACCAAGACGTTCCTGCTGTTCGGCGATCTCGATAGAGGTCAGACTGGTCGTCCCCTCTTCCAGAATCTCGGTCGCGAAATTCTGCAACCCGAGCTTGTCGCTGGAATCGGAGCTTGTGCCGGCATTGAATGATAGGGTCACCCGGGTCATCGGCACGGCATCCCGGCGCGCGAAATAGACCTTGATGCCGTTGGATAAAGTTGCGGTTTCGACGTCCGGAAAGTCGACGTTCGGAATCTCGCCTACCGGCGGCAGGGATGACCGGTCGGGAGCCGTCACGGTACCGCCCTGATCGTCCTGCATATAAAAGGCGGGAGCGGTCAGAACGCCGGTCCGCGCGCCCTTGCCTGCGCCGACTTCCTGATATTCATCGCGCTCCCCCGGGACCACCCGGATGCCGACCACCGGCCGGGTCAGCCATTTCTGCATCGCGGCCGTTACCGCAGCCGGCGTGGTCGATGCCAGCCGTTGCAGCTCCTTCTTGTAATATTCCGGGTCGTCCGAATAGAGCTTGCCCTGGGCCAGGGCGACTGCCTTGCCGCTGAATCCGCCAACCTGTTCAAGCCCGGCAATCCGTGCCGCAGCATCGCGCGTCGCGACCCGCTGCACCTCGTCTGCGGTCGGACCATTGGCGATAAAGTCGGCAATAATCTCGTCGAGCCGCTTGGCCACGACATCCGCATCTTCACCGGGTTTCACGTCCGCCTGAATATTGACGAGACTGCCATGGACAAACGGGATGACATAGGCGGACACGGCAACCGCGTTTTTCTCTTCGCGAACCATGATATTGTCGAGCCGCGAACTGGCCAGCCCGCCGAGCACGGTCATGCCGACATCGAGCGGGGTATAATCGGGGTCGTTCAGGCCGGGCACCACCCAGTTCCGGTAGATGCGCGTGGTCGCGACCTTGTCTTTCATCACCTCGTAGACCGGCGCGTCGAGCGTCGGCAAGGCAGGGTCGAGCTGGGCAATGGGCTTGCCACTGGGAATCGCGCCAAACCATTTGTTGACCAGCGGCTTTGCGGAGGCCGCATCAATATCCCCGGCCAGCACCAGGATCGAATTGTTCGGACCATAATGATCGGTGAACCATTGCTTCATGTCATCGAGGGAAGCGGCCTCCAGATCTTCCAGCGAGCCGATGGTATCATGGCCGTAGGGATGATCTTCGGGGAACAATAGCTCTGTCTGGCGGTAACCGACCAGACCATAAGGCTGATTGTCGCCCTGACGCTTTTCATTGGATACGACGCCAATCTGGTTGTCGAGTTTTTCCTGTGTCACCGCGCCGAGCAAATACCCCATCCGGTCGCTTTCGAGGAACAGGGCTACCTCCAGCGCGGATGTCGGAACGGTCTGGAAATAATTGGTCCGGTCGAGCCAGGTCGTGCCGTTGAGATCGGTCGCGCCAATCTGCCGCAGCGGGTCGAAAAAATCACCCGGGGCATTTTCGGATCCGTTGAACATGATGTGCTCGAACAGATGGGCATAGCCGGTTTTGCCTTTCGGTTCGTTGGCGGAGCCCACCCCGTACCAGATCGAAACGGCAACGATCGGCGCCTTGCGGTCAGTGTGGACCAGCACCTTCAACCCGTTGTCGAGCGTGAACTCTTCATAGGGAATATCCACTGCGGCAACCAGTTCGCTGACCGGGGCCGGCTCGGCCGACTCATGATGCTTGGCCAGTGCCGGCCCTGCAACGGTCAAGGATGTAGTGGTCAACGCCAGCAGCAGGGCGCGGGACAGTCGGGACATGGGATATACCTCTCAGAATAATGCGTTCAATATACTCAAACATGACGGAAAACAGCGATCAGGCCATGGTCAGGTTCGACCAACTGCATATAGCGGTCGACCAACGGCTATTTCGCTTTCCATCCCCAGAACAAATGGCAGGGCAATATATTCCAGACCGAATAGCCACTGTCGATATGCTCGAAATGCGGGGTCATGAAGTCGCGTGCCTTTTTGACAAACTGGTAGACCAGAAAGGCTCCCCCCGGCCGGATAGCATCATAGGTCTCCTGGGCAATCCTGGGACCAAGCTGATCGGGCAACGTCGAGAATGGCAGGCCGGAAAGGATATAGTCGGCTTTCTCGTGCCCGAGTTCGCGAATGATTTTCTGTACATCGGCGGCCGAACCGTGAATCGGGTAGAAGCGGCTGTCGCGAATCGACTTGCCGAGATAGTCGATGAAATCGGGGTTCAGGTCGATTACGATCAGGGTCGCTCCGGGCTTCATCCGCTCGAGCACCGGACGGCAGAAAGTACCCACGCCCGGCCCATATTCGACGAACAGGTCGCACTCGTCCCATTTTACCGGTTCGAGCATCTTCTTGATGGTAATGTCCGAAGACGGAATGATCGAGCCGACCATCACGGGATGCTTCAGAAAGCCCTTGAAAAAAACGCCCCAGGGGCCAAGGCGACGCTCCAGTCCGGATTTGACACGGTCCACAAATTTCGTTTTGGCGATACTGTTAGTCAATGCGGTCCTCCAGTGGCGTGTGAAACTGTCTTACTAGGGCGTTACAGCGCCGGTGACAAATATAATAGCGGTTGCCCGGTACAATCGAACGGCTAAAAGTGCGCTATGCAGCTTCATCCAAAAGATTCCATCGCCGTGATTTTTTGCGCACAACGGACCGGTGCGGATGAAGCCGCCTATCAGGTTGCGGCGGCAGAGATGAGCGAGCTGGCGGCGCGGCAACCGGGCTATCTCGGCGAGGATCATGCAAGGTCAGGGGACGGTTTCGGCATTACCGTGAGCTACTGGCGCGACGATGCCAGCGCCAGGGCGTGGCGTGATCATCCGGATCATGCCAGGATTCGTGATCAGGGGCGCGACAAATGGTATCATGCCTACAGCCTTCATGTCGCGCGCGTCGAACGCGGCTATGACTGGCGGAAATAGAATGGCATAGGGACGCCTATGGCCGATTCTCCCGATTTTGAACCGCTGACCCGAAAGGTGACGTCCTTTCCCGATGCCCAGCCGATCAACAGCACCCGGATGGCGGTGCTGTTTTCGGTGATGCTGGTCACCGCGTCCGGCAATACGGCGATGCAATCAATCCTGCCGACCATCGGTACCCAGCTCCATATTCCGGATTTCTGGGTGAGCGCGGCGTTCAGCTGGTCGGCCCTGCTCTGGGTCTATACCGCTCCGAAATGGGCGCGCCAGTCGGATCATCGCGGCCGCAAGGCGCTGATGCGCCTGGGCATGATCGGCTTCACGACCTCCTTCGCGCTTGCCGGTCTTGCGCTGTTTCTGGGTCTGCTGGGCTGGTATAGCGCGCTTTGGACCTTTGTCCTGTTTGCCCTGTTTCGCAGCCTCTACGGCGGTCTGGGGTCGGCCGCACCGCCAGCCGTGCAGGCCTATGTCGCTGCGCGGACCGCGCGTGCGGACCGGACAAAGGCGCTGTCGCTTATATCTTCGTCCTTCGGTCTTGGCACGATTGTCGGCCCCGCCATTGCGCCTCTGCTGATCATTCCGTTTCTGGGTCTATCCAGCCCGATGTTTGCCTTTGCCGGCATCGGCATATTGGTGATGGTCGCACTGGCGCTGAAACTGCCCAACGACAATCCCGGCTATCAGGCGCGTGGTGTCGTGACATCGGAGCCCTATAGTTCAGCGCCCTCATCCAACAGCCTGAAAGACGAGGATGACAACAGCGACGGCGATGATGAAGCCACATTGCCGCCGCAGCTGCGCTGGGGTGACGAGAGAATCAAACCATGGCTGGTCACCGGTATATTGGGCGGCAATGCCCATGCGCTGATCCTCGGCGTGGTCGGTTTTCTGGTGCTCGACCGGCTCGGCTTGCGCGGCGATCCCGAGATGGGCATCCAGATGACCGGTATCGTGCTGATGTCGGGGGCGGCCGCGACCCTGCTCGCACAGTGGGGGCTGATCCCGTTGCTGCAGATGGGTCCGCGCTCGTCAATCTTGTGGGGCATGGTTCTCGGCGCCACCGGCTGCCTGCTGATCGGCTTTTCCCACGACCTGCACGGTATCATCATCGGCTTCGCGGTGGCCTCGCTGGGATTTGGCCTGTTTCGCCCCGGCTTCACCGCCGGCGCATCGCTGGCGGTGAAACGTTCGGAACAGAACGGTGTCGCCGGCATCGTCGCTTCGGTCAACGGCATGGCCTTCATCGTGTCCCCTGCCATCGGCGTGCTGCTCTACACCTATGCCGGTCCCTTGCCCTTCTGGCTCGCGACCAGCATCTGCGTGTTCCTGTTCGGCTGGGGTTTCAAGACCCTCAAGCTGGACGAACGGCTGGACAGCGACCGCTAGCAGCAGGTCCTAATGCTTGCTGTCCTTGACCGGAGTCAGCATTCCCGGAGCAACAAAACCGATCGGCTCTGCACGCATCGCGTTTTGCTTCAGCTGCGATTCCATTTTGGAATATTCTTCCTCCATTTCCGGCGTCACCGAAGCGCGGCTGTCCTTCAGCGCCTTTTCGAAATGCTTCATCTGGACGGTCTCGACCAGCCCGCCATATTCCCGCAATGCATATAGCCCCGCCCGACGGACCAGATCTTCGAGATCGGCGCCGGAATAGCGATCGGTGCTTTCCGCCATCTCGTCGAGGTCGACATCCTTGCCGAGCGGCATTTTCGCGGTATGGATTGCCAGAATCCGGCGGCGACCGGCCTTGCCGGGGACCGGTACATAGACCAGTTCATCGAACCGGCCGGGACGCAGCAACGCCGGGTCGACCAGACCGGGACGGTTGGTCGCGCCGATCAGGATCACCGACTGCATTTCTTCCAGGCCGTCCATCTCGGCGAGGATCGTGTTGACCACCCGCTCGGTCACCTGCGGTTCGCCCATGCCGCCGCCACGGGCCGGGACCAGGCTGTCGATCTCGTCGATAAACAGGATCGTCGGCGCAACTTGCCGGGCCCGGGCAAACAGGCGGGCGATCTGCTGCTCGCTCTCGCCATACCATTTGGACAGCAGGTCGCTCGATTTGGTGGCAATGAAATTGGCTTCGGCCTCGCGCGCAACGGCCTTCGCCAGCAGCGTCTTCCCGGTACCCGGCGGGCCGTAGAGCAGGAAACCCTTCGCCGGCCGGATCCCCAGCCGTATAAAGGCTTCCGGGTTTTTCATCGGCAGCTCGATGCCTTCTTTCAACCGCTGCTGGGCGTCGTCGAGTCCACCAATATCTTCCCAGCGGACATCGGGTGCCTGGACCATCACTTCGCGCATCGCGGACGGCTGGACACGCTTGAGCGCCTCGACAAAATCATGGCGCTGGACGACCAGCTCCTCCAGCACTTCCGGTGGCACCGTTTCGGCCTCCAGATCAAGCTTGGGCATGATCCGCCGGACCGCCTCGATCGCTGCCTCGCGGGTCAGCGCCGCCAGATCGGCTCCGACAAAACCGTAGGTTGTGCGCGCGAGTTCTTTCAGGTCAACCGCCTTGTCCAGCGGCATGCCGCGGGTGTGGATGCCCAGAATTTCGCGGCGCCCGGCAACATCCGGCACACCGACGATGATCTCGCGGTCAAAACGGCCGGGACGGCGCAAGGCTTCGTCTATCGCTTCGGGGCGGTTGGTCGCGGCGATGACCACCAGATTGACCCGCGATTCGAGCCCGTCCATCAGAGTCAGCAATTGCGCAACCAGCCGCTTTTCGGCTTCGCCCTGTACCTGTCCGCGCTTCGGCGCAATCGAATCGATCTCGTCGATAAACAGGATCGAAGGCGCGGCCTTGGTCGCTTCTTCAAAAATCTCGCGCAGCTTCTTTTCGGATTCGCCATAGGCCGACCCCATGATTTCGGGGCCGTTGATCAGGAAAAACTCGGCTTCGCTTTCATTGGCCACCGCGCGGGCGAGCCGCGTCTTGCCCGTCCCCGGAGGACCGTGCAGCAGCACGCCGCGTGGCGGATCGACGCCCAGGCGTGTGAACAGTTGCGGATAGCGCAATGGCAATTCGACCATTTCGCGGAGCTGGTCGATCGTTTCCTGCAACCCGCCGATATCGTCATAGGTGACATCCGCGCGGCGATGTTCGGTTGATTCTTCATATTCCGGCCGCAGTTCGACTTCGGTTCCTTCGTCAATATGGACGATGCCCTTGGGCAGCGTCGAGACGACGTTGAGACGGATCTGCGTGAGAGAAAAGGCCGGCGCCGCCAGCATTTGCCGCAATTGCGGCGGCATGTCGCTGCGATCCACCTGTTGCTGGCCATGAGTCGCGACAAAATCACCGGCCTTGAGCGGCCGTCCCATGAAGCTGCGCTTCAGGCCGCCGCCATTGCCTTGCAGCCGCAAGTCCTTCTGCGCCGGCGCAAACACGACTTTCTTGGCCGGCTTCGATTCGACCTTGCGAATTTCGACAAAATCGCCGGCGCCGACGCCGGAATTGGCCCGTTGCAAGCCATCGAGGCGGACAAAATCCAGCCCTTCATCTTCCGGATAAGGCAGGACCGCCCGCGCCGGAGTCGCCTGCTTGCCGATAATTTCGACGACATCGCCCTCAATCAGCCCCAGTTTTCCAAGATTCTCCCGCGACAGTCTTGCGAGTCCGCGGCCGCTGTCTTCCGGTCGGGCATTGGCAACTTGCAGTTTCAGCTGTTTGCTATCGCTTTCGGGCTTGTCTTTTGGTTGCGCTGGATCGGACACGGGGGCGTATCTCCTCAATATCGTTTCGGTTGTTTCCAACAAGATAGGGATAGCAATGCCGATATACGACCCTGATTTTTGTTTCCGGCAGTGCCTGGGGCAATTTGGCCAAAAAAAAGGCCAGTTCCGAAGAACTGGCCTGAAAAGTTTTTAGGAGAGGATGCCTGAAAGGCTCATCCTAAATGCATCGGAACCGGCTATTGTGCAAGTGCGAAAAGAACATTATAGATTGCAAGGAATGCAACTTATCATTATTGGCAGTGTCTGATTTCTGCCAATCTTAAATATCTAATCCCATTTTGCGTTGCACAACACCCATTTAGTCTTGATATTGGTTATTCTATGCGCCGTCTTCCTCCCCTCCGCGCCCTCGAGGCCTTCATCCGCGTTGCCCGCCTGGGTTCATCCAAGGCTGCAGCAGCCGAACTGGCGCTGTCCGCGCCGGCGCTCAGCCGCCGAATCAAGTCACTGGAGGACCATATCGGCAAGCCGCTGTTCGAACGGCGCAACCAGTCAATGGTGCTGAACGAGGATGGCCAGATTTTGCTGGAAGCGGTTGCTCCGGCGATGGAAACGATCGGCGAGGCTGTGGACCAGATGACCGTCACCGGCGGCGACATGCGCCTGCATCTGGGCGTGCTGCCGCTATTCGGTGCCACACGCTTGCTGCCGCGGCTTCCGGAACTCAAAAAGCTCTATCCCAAGCTGCATATTGACGTCGATACGTCGGCTCATGCCGAAAATATGCTGGGCGATGCCGTGGATGCCGCGATCATCATCAGCGATGCCGTTGATCCCCATCTCTATGCCGTGAAGCTGGACAGCAACAAGGTCTACGCAATCGCCTCTGTCGAACTGACCAAGGGGCCGAATGCGGTCAAGCATCCGGAGGATCTGAAGAACCACAATATCCTGATCCACAGCAACATGACCCGGGCGTTTGACCAGTGGAAGGAAGCGGTGGGCCTGCCAGATCTGCAGCCGGCAGGCATCGACCATCTCGACAGCGGTCCGCTGATGCTGGAAGCCGCCGCACAGGGACTCGGCATAGCGATCATGCACGGCGGGCATTTTTCGGATGCCAATGATGCGCGGCTGGTGCGCCTGTTCGACCACGAGGTCGACAGCCCCTACAGCTACTGGTTCGTCTGCCGCAAACGCGAGATGAAAAACCGCGCGGTGCGCATTTTCCATGACTGGGTGGTAAAAGCGGGCCTTTAAGGACCTGCGCTAGCCAGCGAGATCGGGATCAAGCGTCAGATCGTCGTCGAGCTGCACGCCGAAGCTGTTCAGCATCATCGACACCTGGCTGTATTGACCGACCGTCATCACCAGATCCATGCGCTGCTTTTCGGTCAGTTCCGCCAGCGCCTTCCAGGTCTCGTCGGCAATATGGCCATCGCCGGTCAGTTCGTCGGTCGCCCGTAGCATTGCCCGTTCCAGCGGTGTCCATGCCGGTGCATCCGGCCCGACCTTGATCTGCTCGATCTCCTCGTCGGTCAGGCCGCAATCCTTGCCGATGCGGACATGCTGCGCCCATTCATAGCCGGATTTCCAGTTGAAGCCGGTGCGCAGGATGATGATCTCGCGCTCGCGCGGCGCCAGATCATTATGGTCCGACAGGATATAGCCGCCCCACCACATGAACGCCTTATAGGCTTTCGGGGCCTTGATCAGGGTCCGGAAGATATTGAGAATCTTGCCGGCCTGAAAGCGCTCGCCCAGCATCGCCTTGCTCTTCTCGTCAAGGTCTGACTCGGCGAGCGGGGCGATCCTGGGTTTGTCTAGACGCATGGCGTGCGATCAGCCGAGGGTTACGGACTTGATCGCGCCGGGCTTTGCCGGTGGTTCGCCTTTTGGCAGCGCGTGAACCGCTTCCATGCCCGAGGTTACTTCACCCCAGACGGTATATTGACCGTCGAGAAAGCCCGCGTCGTCGAGGCAGATGAAGAACTGGCTGTTGGCGCTGTTCGGGTCCATCGTCCGGGCCATCGAGCAGGTGCCTTCGACATGCGGTTCCTTGGAAAATTCCTGGGCGATATCGGGCTTGTCGCTGCCGGACATGCCGGTGCCGGTCGGATCGCCGCCCTGCGCCATGAAACCGTTGATGACGCGATGAAAGACAACACCGTCATAAAAGCCTTCGGCGGCCAGCTCGGTGATCCGCGCAACATGATTGGGCGCAAGATCGGGGCGCAGCTTGATTTCGACATCGCCGGTTTCGAGGTGGAAAGTCATTTTTTCGTGAGCCATCAGGCTGGTTCCTTTTCGTTCATTGAATCATTCTTGAGGCGCATATAGGCAAGCCGCTCGGAAAAATCACCCTGCCTTGCGATAAATGTCACAAAAGATTGCAATTGCAACGTTGCACCGACTAGTAAGCAGCCAAACGAACGCAGAAAGGGAGCATCGCGATGACCGAGATCAACGACGCTCCGGACGCCGCCATCGAACGCGAGGACGTGCTCGACGAAGACAACCGGTTGACCGACGAATTTGTCCGCTCGGTCTCCGACGCGGTCGAAGACAATAACAGCGCCCTGGCACAGGAGCTGGTCAATCCACTCCACAATGCCGACATCGCCGATCTGTTCGAACTGGTCGATGCGGACGAACGGGCGCCGCTCGCCGATGCGCTGGGCGATCTGGTGAGCGCCGACGTGCTTGCCGAAATGAACGAGCACGTCCGCGAAGACGTGATCGAAGCGCTCGACGCTGGCCAGATTGCCGACCTGACCGAACAGCTCGACACCGACGACGCGGTTGCGATCATCGAGGATCTCGAAAAGGGCGAGCAGCAGGCGGTTCTGGCCGAACTGGACGCCGAGGACCGCGCCGCGATCGAGAGCGCCCTCACCTATGAGGAAGAAACCGCCGGCCGGATCATGCAGCGCGAATTTGTTGCGGTACCCGAACATATGATGGTTGGCGACCTGATCGACTATCTGCGCAAAAATGATGACCTGACCACCGAATTCTGGGAAATCTACGTGGTCGATCCGGCGTTCCGGCCAATTGGCACATGCCAGCTCAGCTGGATCCTCCGGACGCCGCGCGACATCGCCATTGCCGACGTGATGAAGCGCGAGCAGTCGCTGATCCCGGTCAATATGGATCAGGAGGAAGTGGCTTTGCGCTTCCAGAAATATAATCTGATCTCCGCGGCAGTGATCAACGACGACGGCCGTCTGATCGGGATGATCACGGTCGATGACATTTTGCACATCGTCGAGGACGAGGCCAGCGAAGACGTGCTGCTGCTGTCCGGTGCCGGCGACGGCGATATCAACGAACCGATCCGCGACAGCTACCAGGCACGGGTGCGCTGGCTGATCGCCAATCTGGCGACCGCGCTGGTCGCCAGCTTTGTTATCTCGATCTTCGGCGCGGCGATCGAACAGATGGTTGCCCTCGCCATCCTGATGCCGATCGTGGCCTCGATCGGCGGCAATGCCGGGACCCAGACGATGGCCGTCTCGGTCCGCGCGCTGGCGATGAACGAGCTGACGCGCTCCAATACCCGCCGGATCATCGGCCGGGAATTCCGCATTGCCCTGCTCAACGGCGGCACAATCGCCATATTGGTCGGACTGGGCACCGGGCTGGTTTTTGCCAATCCTGTGCTCGGCGGGGTTATAGCGCTGGCGATGCTGATCAATATCGTGATTGCCGGATTTGCCGGAATCTTTGTTCCGGTAATGCTCGACCGGATGGATCAGGACCCGGCTCTGGCCTCCTCGGTCTTCGTCACCATGATCACCGACACCATGGGCTTCCTGGCCTTTCTCGGCCTCGCCGTGGGTAGCGGAATGGTCAGCCTCTAGAACATCCCGTGATCGAAACAACCCGCCTGTTGCTGCGCCCCCATATCGCAGATGATTTCGAAGCTTGCCGCGCCATGTGGCAGGACCCTGCGGTGGTAGAATATATCAGCGGCACGCCCTCCATCGAAGCCGAAGCATGGCTGCGGTTTCTGGGCTATTTCGGGCGCTGGGACATCATGGGCTATGGAATGTTCGCGCTTGTCGAGAAATCGTCCGGCCGTTTTCTGGGAGAAGTGGGTTTCAGCGACTTTAGGCGCGGACTCGGGCCCGATTTTGATCCTTTCCACGAAGCCGCGTGGGTTCTGTCGGGAGCCGGACATGGCAAGGGCTATGCGCGGGAAGCGATGACGGCAGCACAAGACTGGCTGGATAGAAAATTCAGCCCTGAAAAGACGGTCTGTATCATCAGTCCCGAAAATGCGCCATCGATCCGGCTTGCCGAAAAACTTGGTTTTCACTCCGTCAGGGACGCCACCTATCATGGGGACACGGTCAAGATGTTCGAACGGCTAAAGCCTGCGTGAAGGGAGCATGCCGGAACGACGGCGGACTTGGGCAGCGTCGACAATCGGACCTATCCCGGCCCGGTCGCTGCCGGAGGATTGGTCAGCCTGCGGGTCCGGCATAGGCGGCAACGAAATTGCACAGGTCGGTGAATATCCGCTCCCGCTCGTCATCGCCGATCATTTCACAGGTGAGCGCGTCAAAGGCGGGCCGGTTTCCTCCGGCTGCCAGCCGGATAGACGCGACCAGCCACATTTCATCCGGGGTGACCTGCGCGCAGCAGGGGCGGCCGATCTGGAAGGGTTCGGACCAGGCGAAGCCGATCGTCTCGGCCAGGATCAATATCCGCGTGGCCGCAAGCTTTCCGCCCAACCGGTCCGACAACTGTTCACCGCAATCATAGTCGTTCTTGTAGGCGGCCACTGCCAGGCGGAAGGCGATGATCAATCTCGCCTCGACCGCGGGCATCGTCCTGATATCCGGCAGCGGCACCAACAGTTTTTCCAGAATCTCGCCCAATCTTTCTCTCCTCAAACATCCGACTCTCTCCATAATATGATATTGATAATCATTTGCAATTAGAATCTCGGCGGATGCAGAATTTATCCCGACACATTGGCCGGCATGGTCTGGAACATGCTTGACTAAAGCGGTCGCCCCCCACAGATACCGACCATGCCACTGAACATGACCAAGATTGCCTATCGCAGCGAAAGCCCGGCGACGCTGCGCCAATGGCTGGAATCGCATCGGGACAACAAGGAGACGCGCGGCGAAGCGCGACTGACCACCCGCTATCTGCCGAAACGGCATGAAGAAATGGTCGGCGGGTCGCTCTACTGGATCCACGCCAAGAAAATCGTCGGCCGGTCGCCGATCATCGGCTTCATGGACAATGGTCAGGGGCGGCAATGGATCCGGCTGGAACCGCGGCTGATCGCGGTCCAGCCG
>TARA_R100001244_G_scaffold64627_16_pt1 | contig 29316 bp, 30 predicted proteins | sample TARA_R100001244 | Tara Oceans TARA_R100001244 (sample SAMEA2621564) | marine metagenome | biome: marine biome (ENVO:00000447); feature: mesopelagic zone (ENVO:00000213); material: "saline water (ENVO:00002010), including plankton (ENVO:xxxxxxxx)" | depth 790 m
AACGCTGCATGGCGTGCCAGGTCGACTCGTAAGCCACCTCACCCAATTCGCGAAAGCCGAGCGGCAGGCTCATCACAACACCATGTGTACGCGACCGGTGGCACGCAGGTCGACATGAATAGCCTGCAATTGCTCCACCCCGGTGGCGGTGATCAATACCTGCACCGAGAGGTAACGGCCATTGCGGCTATCGCGGATCACCAAGGTGGTCGCATCGAGATCGGGCGCATGGCGCTGGATCACTTCGACTATCAGGTCGGCAAAACCTTCGCCAGCATCGCCGATCACCTTGATCGGGTAACGCTCGCAGGGGAATTCGATTTTTGGGGCTTGAACGTCAGTATCGGTCATGGGTATCAGCAGGCTTGTGGCCTGTCCAGAGCAAAACGCCCCGGATAGGGGCGTCCATGGGCGGAATCAGTTGAACAAACCGTAGAAGAACAGGCGGATGCTATCCCACACGCGGCGGAAGAAGCCACCCTCCTCGACGGTCTCCAGCGCCACCAGGTCGGCGCTGTGCACCACTTCGTCGCCCAGTTTGACTTCGACCTTGCCGATGACATCGCCTTGCGCGATCGGCGCGATCAGTTGCGGATTGAGGGTCATGCCGGCTTGCAGCTTGTCCAGCTGGCCTTTCGGCAGGGTCAAGGTCAGGTCGTTGGCCAGACCGGCCTTGAGCTGACGAGCGGCACCTTTCCAGACCTGCGCTTGCGCCAGTTCGGCGCCTTTCTGATAGAAGGTACGGGTCTCGAAGAAGCGGAAGCCGTAGGTCAGCAACTTCTGGGTTTCCGCCGCACGGGCCTGCTCGCTGACGGTGCCGAACACCGAGGTGATCATCCGCGCGCCATCGCGTACCGCCGAAGACACCAGGCAGAAACCAGCCTCTTCGGTGTGCCCGGTTTTCAGGCCGTCGACAGTCTTGTCGCGCCACAGCAACAGATTACGGTTGGGTTGTTTGATGTTGTTCCAGAAGAACTCCTTCTGCGAGTAGATCGCATAGTGCTCAGGGTCTTCGTTGATGATCGCGCGGGCCAGGATAGCCATGTCGTGGGCACTGGAGTAGTGCTCCGGGTCCGGCAGGCCGGTGGCATTCATGAAGTGGCTGTTGCTCATGCCCAGACGCTCGGCGGCGGCATTCATCATGTCGGCGAAAGCCTCTTCGCTGCCGGCGATGTGCTCGGCCAGCGCCACGCTGGCGTCGTTGCCCGACTGGATGATGATGCCGTGCAACAGGTCGCTGACGCTAACCTGGGTGCCAACCTGGATGAACATGCGCGAACCACCGGTACGCCAAGCCTTCTCGCTGACCGTGACCAGGTCCTGCTCGCCGATCTGGCCCTTACGGATTTCCAGGGTGGCGATGTAAGCAGTCATCAGCTTGGTCAGACTGGCCGGCGGCAGACGCTGGTCACCATTGTTCTCCACCAGCACCTTGCCGCTGGCGGCATCCATCAGCACATAGGATTTGGCGGCTAACTGCGGCGGCGACGGAATCATCACCTGGTTGGCCCAGGCGACCGGTGCAGTAAGCAGCAGAAGTGACAAGAACAGGCGTTGCGCAAAGCTGGTGATATTCATCCGTCTCTCGAAGTTGCTAATGGTCAGACAGGCCCCAAAGGGCAAATTATGGCCTGCCGCAGTGGCAGGAACCGCACACGGGCGGCGTGCTGCTTAGGCAGATGAGCGGCCAATAAGTGCCGCGTCAATCTGCCTTCACCAGTGTTGGCTGGCCGAGATTGGCCAACCGCACACTGTCTTGCAGTTGCTCAGCCTCGCCCTGGCTGTTGATCGGTCCCAGGCGCACGCGGTGCAGGATCTGCTGGTTGCGCACCACTGAGCTGATGAACACGGGGGCAGCTACCGTCTCGCTCAACTTGGCCTTGAGCAGCTCCGCAGCGTCCGGATTGGCGAAGGCTGCCACTTGGAGATACAGGCCAGAGACTGCGACTGAAGCGTTTTTTTTTGCGTCGATCTGCACCGGCAGCACGGCGGCTGCGTGTTGCTGCGGTGGCGGCGAATACTGTTCGAGCGGCTGCGCCAGCGGTTGCGCGACGGTTTTTATCTGGGCGCTCTGTTGCGGTGCCGCGAGCACCATCGGCACCGGCTGCCCCTGCTGCGCCCACCACTCGTGCGGGTCGATACCCTCGACCTTGACCCGCGCCGTACCGCTTTCGGCATAGCCGAGTTTCTTCGCAGCGGCGAAGGACAGGTCGATGATCCGGTCGGAATAGAACGGCCCACGGTCATTGACGCGCAGTACGGCACTCTTGCCGTTTTCCAGGTTGGTCACCTTGACGTAGCTGGGTAACGGTAAGGTCTTGTGCGCGGCAGTCATGCCGTACAGGTCGTAGGTTTCGCCGTTGGCCGTGGCCTGGCCGTGGAACTTGGTGCCGTACCAGGACGCCGGGCCAACCGCCTGATAGCGGCGGGCATCGGGGATCGGGTAGTACTGCTTGCCGAACACGGTGTAGGGGCTGGCCTTGACCGGGCCGTAATGCGGCATCGGCACGGCATCCGGAATCCGCGAGACGTCCACATCCCACCAGGGCGCGCCATCCTTATGCGGCCGATTGAAATCGGCGGGGCCGGAAATGCCTGCGCCGGCCTGCACCGGCGCGCTCGGTGGCGGCGTACGCTTGGACGAACAGCTGGCCAGTGCCAGGGCGAGAACCGCATAAGTCGCGAGTGTGAACGGCAAGCCGCGCATCAATGCTGCCCTCGCGCATCGACCAGCAACTCGGCCAGCTGATTGACTGCCATGGCGTACATCACGCTGCGGTTATAGCGGGTAATCACGAAAAAGTTCGGCAGGCCCAGCCAGTACTCGGCCCCTTCGGCACCCTCCAGGCGGAACGCGGTGACCGGCATCTCGGCGTCCAGTGAGTCCTTGCTCGACCAGCCTAGAGCGCGCAGCTCGGCGACATTCTTCACCGGGTCGAGGCCCTGGGTCAGGCCCTGCTCGACCTGCTCGCCCGATACGCTGGCGGCGCTGACCACCGGCTCGCCAGGCAACCAGCCATGACGTTTGAAGTAGCTGGCAACGCTGCCGATGGCATCCACCGGGTTGGTCCAGATATTGATGTGGCCGTCGCCGTCGAAGTCCACGGCATAGGCGCGGAAACTGCTCGGCATAAACTGCGGCAAGCCCATGGCGCCGGCATAAGAGCCTTTCAGATTGAGCGGGTCGACCTGCTCCTCACGCGAGAGCATGAGAAATTCGCGCAGTTCCTTGCGAAAGAATGGTGCCCGTGGCGGGTAATCGAAGGCCAGGGTCGACAGCGCATCGACCACCCGGTAACTACCGGTATTGCCGCCGTAGAAGGTTTCCACCCCGATGATCGCGACGATCACCTCGGCCGGCACGCCGTATTCCTGCTCGGCCCGCGCCAGGGTCTGTTCATGTTCGCGCCAGAAATCCACGCCACGGGCGATACGTGAGTCGGTGATGAAGATCGGCCGGTAATCTTTCCAGGGTTTGACCTTCTCCGCCGGGCGCGAGATGGCATCGAGGATCGCCTGCTTACGCTCCACTTCAGCGAACAGACTGACCAGTTGCTCACTGGCAAAGCCGTAGTCGCGGGTCATCTCGGCGACGAACTCGGCCACTTGCGGCGAGTTCGTGTAATCAGCGGCAACAGCCTGCTGAGCCAATCCGAACACGCTGGCCAAACCTAGCCAATGTGCATGCCGTACAGCCCAGCCACGCAGTATGTGCATTGAATTCATAACCCCAATTAAACCTGTGTGATCCATTTACGGTGCGTGTGGATCGACATCAAAATTCCAAATCCTGCAAGCAGGGTGATCAGCGAGGTTCCACCATAGCTAATGAACGGCAGCGGCACCCCGACCACCGGCAACAGCCCGCTGACCATCCCGATATTGACGAATACGTAAACGAAGAACGTCATGGTCAAGGCCCCCGCCAGGAGCTTACCGAACAGCGTCTGTGCTTGCACGGTAATCACCAGGCCACGGGCGATCAGCAGCAGGTACATCAACAGCAGCAAACAGACGCCGACCAGGCCGAACTCCTCGGCGAGCACGGCAATGATAAAGTCCGTATGGCTTTCCGGCAAAAAATCCAGGTGCGACTGGGTGCCGAGCAACCAGCCCTTACCCAATACGCCGCCCGATCCGATTGCCGCTTTCGACTGGATGATATTCCAGCCGCTGCCCAGCGGGTCGCTCTCCGGGTTGAGGAAGGTCAGCACCCGCTGCTTCTGGTACTGGTGCATGACAAAGAACCACATGGCCACGGCAATCGGCACCACCGCTGCCACTGCCCCGAAAATCCAGCGCCATTGCAGCCCGGCAATGAACAACACGAAGGTCCCCGAGGCGATTATCAACAGCGAGGTGCCGAGGTCCGGCTGCACCAGGATCAAGCCAAATGGCACGACAATCAGCGCCAGACTGATCGCGATGTGCTTAAAGCGTGGCGGCAGGCTGCGCTTGGACAGGTACCAGGCGATGGTCGCCGGCATGATGATTTTCATGAATTCCGAGGGCTGGAAGCGAATCACCCCGGGGATATTGATCCAGCGGGTAGCACCCATGGCGTTGTGGCCCATCACATCCACCGCCACCAGCAGGCCGACGCCGGCCACGTAGGCCAACGGCACCCAGCGCGCCATGAAGCGCGGCTCGAACTGGGCGATGATGAACATGCCGACCAGACCGATACCGAACGAACTGGCTTGCTTCATCAGCAAGTCGACGTTCTTGCCGCTGGCCGAGTAGAGAATAAACAGGCTGCCGGCCGCCAGCATCAGCAATAACAGCAACAGAATGCCGTCGATGTGCAGGCGCTGCAGCAGGCTGGCGCGGCGGCGCAGTACGTCTTCGTTGGACAGGGTACGGTCGAAGCTACTGTTCATGGGCGAACCACCTCTGCGCTCAAGGGCGGCGCGTACTCGGCTTTCAATTGGCCGTTTTCGTCGAGCAACCAGGCGTCCATCACCAGCTTGACTACCGGCGCGGCCACGCCCGAGCCGGACTCGCCGTTCTCCACCATTACCGCCACGGCAATCTGCGGGTTGTCGGCCGGAGCGAAGGCGACGAACAGGGCGTGGTCGCGGTGGCGCTCCTGCACCTTGTCGCGGTCGTATTTTTCACCCTGCTTGATCGCCACCACCTGCGCCGTACCACTTTTGCCGGCGATGCGGTAAACCGAGGCGTCGCCGACCTTGCGCGCGGTGCCGCGCGGCCCGTGCATCACTTGCTCCATGCCGAAACGCGCATGATCCCAGGCCTTGGGGTCGCGCAATTCGATGTCCGGCAACGGGGCACTGTCGACCGGCGGCAAGCCTTCGATGCTCTTGGCCAGGCGCGGGCGAATCCACTTGCCGCGATTGGCCATCAAGGCAGTGGCCTGCGCCAGTTGCAGCGGAGTGGTTTGCATATAGCCCTGGCCGATGCCGAGGATCAGGGTTTCCCCCGGATACCACGGCTGGCGGTAACGCGCGCGCTTCCAATCGCGCGACGGCATCAACCCGGCGGTTTCCTCGAACATGTCCAGGGACACGCGCTGGCCAAGACCGAAGCGCGTCATGTAATCGTGCATCCGATCGATGCCCATCTTGTGCGCCAGGTCGTAGAAGTAGGTGTCGTTGGAGCGCGAGATGGCCAGCTCCAGGCTCACCCAGCCGTCGCCGCTGCGGTTCCAGTTGCGGTATTTGTGGCTGTGATTGGGCAATTGGTAGAACCCCGGATCGAACACCCGCGAAGTGGGGGTGATCACGCCGGCATCCAGGGCGGCCACCGCCATCATCGGTTTGATCGTCGAACCCGGCGGATACAGGCCGCGCAACACGCGGTTGTACAACGGCCGATCAATCGAATCGCGCAGCTCGGCATAGGCCTTGAAACTGATGCCGGTGACGAACGGATTGGGGTCGAAACTCGGCTGGCTGACCATCGCCAGCACTTCGCCGGTAGCCGGTTGGATCGCCACGATGGCGCCACGCCGCCCGGCCAAAGCGGCCTCGGCGGCCTCCTGCAAGCGCACGTCGAGGGTCAGCACCAGGTCCTTGCCCGGCAGCGGATCGGTGCGTTTGAGCACCCGCAAGACCCGCCCGCGCGCGTTGGTTTCGACCTCTTCGTAACCCACCTCGCCGTGCAACTGCTCTTCGTAGAAACGCTCGATACCGGTCTTGCCGATATGGTGGGTGCCGCTGTACTCCACCGGATCGAGTGCTTTCAGTTCCTTTTCGTTGATCCGCCCGACATAGCCCACCGAATGCGCGAAGTGCTCGCCCTGCGGATAGTGGCGCACCAGTTGCGCGACCACCTCGACCCCTGGCAAGCGGAACTGATTGATGGCGATGCGGGCGATCTGCTCTTCGGACAACTCGAACAGCACCGGCACCGGTTCAAATGGGCGCCGCCCCTGACGCACGCGCTTCTCGAACAGCGTGCGTTCGTCTTCGCTGAGTTGCAGCACCTCGACGATCACATCCAGCACCTGCTGCCAGTCGCCGGCCCGCTCGCGGGTCAGGGTCAGGCTGAAGCTCGGCCGGTTGTCGGCGATGATCACCCCGTTGCGGTCGAAGATCAGCCCGCGGTTCGGCGGAATCGGCTGGACATGAACGCGGTTGTTCTCCGAGAGGGTCGAGTGGTACTCGAACTGCACCACCTGCAAGTAATACAGGCGCGCAACCAGTACCGCCGTAAGCAACAGGATCGCCACGGCACCGACCAGCGCACGCGTACGGATTACCCGAGCGTCTTTTTCGTGGTCTTTGATACGGATCGGCTGCGGCATCGGCTACTGCTGATTATTTGTGATAAGGATGGCCGGACAACACGGTCCAGGCACGGTAGATCTGTTCGCCGATCAGTATCCGCACCAACGGGTGCGGCAAGGTCAGCGGCGACAACGACCAGCGCTGCTCGCTACGCGCCTGCACCTCCGGCGCCAGCCCTTCCGGGCCACCGACCATGAGGTTGACGGTGCGCGCATCCAGGCGCCACTTATCCAGCTCGGCGGCCAATTGATCGGTGCTCCACGGTCGCCCTTCGACTTCCAGGGTGACGATGCGTTCCCCCGGCCCGACCTTGGCCAACATGGCGTCGCCTTCCTGACGCATCATCCGCGCCACGTCGGCATTCTTGCCGCGCGTGGTCAGCGGAATTTCCACCAATTCCAGGGCCAGCTCGGTCGGCATACGCTTGGCATATTCCTGCCAACCGTCTTCCACCCAACGCGGCATCCGCGAGCCCACGGCAATCAATTTGATGCGCACCGCCGTCGCCCTTATTCGTGATCCGGGCCTTGTCCAGGCGCGTGCAGGGCACGGCTTTGTTCGGCGCCCTGCCACAGACGCTCGAGGTCGTAGAACTGACGAGCGGTCGGCAGCATGACGTGAACGACGATATCGCCCAAGTCGAGCAAGGCCCACTCGCCGCTGTCCAGGCCTTCGCTGCCCAGCGGACGCACGCCCTGTTCCTTGACCTTTTCCAGCACGTTGTCGACCAGCGACTTGACGTGGCGGCTGGAGGTGCCGCTGGCGATCACCATGAAATCGGTGATGCTGGTCTTCTCGCGCACATCGATGGTGGTGATGTCTTGCGCCTTGACGTCTTCCAGAGCAGCGATGGCCAGTTTGACCAGGTCTTCGCTGAGCATTTTTGGGTTCTTCATAAGTAACTCGTTTGCCTCGTGTTCAGTTCGACGCACGGTACAGCCCGTGCGCATGGATATAGGCCAGTACCGCGTCAGGCACCAGAAAACGTACCGACTTTCCGCTCGCCAGCAGCGCGCGGATCTGGGTGGCAGACACCGCTAACGGTGTCTGCCAGATAAAAGAAATCTGCCCACTCGGCCCATTCAGGGCCAGCGGGTCACTCACGCTACGTGCCGCCAACAGGTTGCGCAGGGTGTCCGAGGCTTCGCTATCGGCATCCGGACGCTGCAACACCAGGATATGACAGTGTTCCAACAACGCGTCCCAGCGATGCCAGCTCGGCAACCCGCAAAAGGCATCCCAGCCCAACAGCAGAAACAACTGATCGTCGGCCGCCAACTCGGCGCGCAACGATTCCAGGGTATCGATGCTGTACGACGGCTTGGCGCGCTTGAGCTCGCGATCATCCACGCTCAGCGGCGGCAAACCGGCCACCGCCTGCTCGACCATGGCCAAGCGATCACTCGCCGCGACCTGCGGCGTGTCACGGTGCGGCGGCCATGCGCTGGGAATCAGACGCAACTCGTCGAGCGCCATGAACTCCGCCACTTCCAAGGCGCCGCGCAGGTGACCAATGTGCACCGGATCGAACGTGCCGCCGAAGATGCCGATGCGTCGGGCGCCGCTGCGTTTAGCCATTCTGCCCGCGCAGTTGACCGTCGCCGATCACCACATATTTTTCGCAGGTCAGGCCCTCCAGGCCGACCGGGCCACGGGCGTGCAGCTTGTCCGTGGAAATGCCGATCTCCGCGCCGAGGCCGTACTCGAAGCCATCGGCGAAACAGGTCGGGGTGTTGAGCATCACCGAACTGGAGTCGACCTCGGCGAGAAAACGCCGGGCTTGCCCCTGGTGTTCGGTGACGATCGCATCGGTGTGGTGCGAACCGTAGTGATTGATGTGCTCGATGGCCTGCTCCAAACCGTCGACCACGCGGATCGAGAGGATCGCCGCCAGATACTCGGTGTGCCAATCCTCTTCGCTGGCCGGCGTGGCCTCGATCAGCGCACAGCTGCGTGCACAACCGCGCAACTCGACACCCTTGGCGCGGAGGCGCTCGGCCATGCCCGGCAGGAAGTCGGCGGCCACGGCCTGATCGACCAGCAAGGTCTCCATGGCGCCACAGATGCCGTAGCGGTAGGTCTTGGCGTTGAACGCGATGTCCTGCGCCTTGGCCAGGTCGGCATGCGCGTCGACGTAGACGTGGCAGATGCCGTCGAGGTGCTTGATCACCGGCACCCGTGCCTCGCGACTGATGCGCTCGATCAGGCCCTTGCCGCCGCGCGGCACGATCACGTCGACGAACTCCGGCATGCTGATCAGCGCACCCACGGCGGCGCGGTCGGTGGTGTCCACCACCTGCACGGCGGCAGCCGGCAGACCCGCCTCGGCCAGGCCGCGCTGGATGCAGGCGGCGATGGCGCGGTTGGAATGAATGGCTTCCGAACCGCCGCGCAGGATGGTGGCGTTGCCGGACTTCAGGCACAGGCTGGCGGCGTCGATGGTCACATTGGGCCGCGACTCGTAAATGATACCGATCACCCCGAGCGGCACGCGCATCTTGCCGACCTGAATCCCGGACGGGCGGTAGCTCATGTCGCGGATCGCGCCGACCGGGTCGGGCAGGCTGGCGACCTGGCGTAGGCCTTCAATCATGCCGTCGATGCGTGCCGGGGTCAGCGCCAGGCGATCGAGCAGCGCCGGCTCCAGACCATTGGCACGGCCAGCGGCGAGGTCCTGCTCGTTGGCCGCGCCCAGCTCGGCGCGCGCAGCGTCCAACGCGGCGGCGGCGGCTTGCAGGGCACGGTTCTTCTGCGCGGTACTGGCGCGGGCGACCACGCGCGAAGCTTGGCGGGCGGCCTGTCCCAGGCGGGTCATATAGTCGAGCACGGACTCAGTCATGGGCTGCGGAGGTCTGGCTGGTGGAAAAAGTTGCTGATTATAGCCGGCACGCCGCCCCACGCCCAGCAGTGCCGGGCGGATGGTAAACAGTCCGTGCAATCGGGCCCGCCGGTAACGCCACCAGGCAACGGTCTGCGGCCACCTGGCACGAGACGGTGACACCCGCCCACACAGCCCGCCCGAAGGTTGGGTAAACAAAACCAGCGCAGATGTTTACCTTCAATTCGGGTGCGGGAAAAACCGCGCCCAATGCCGGCGCCGTTAGCCGCAGCCCCATAAAAAGGCGGTTCACCGCCGGAGTGTTCGCCATGCGTTACCGCACCGACTACAGCGCCGCGCGACTCAGCGCCGCCCCGCAAGTGCTCGAACTCGGCTCCTGGCGCCTGCATTACCAGGCGTACGCCACGCACAGCCACGACCGGCGCGCCCCGGTATTGCTGCTCGGCGGAGCATTCCAAAGCTTTCGCTCGTTCGCCAATGAAGTCAGCGAATTACTCACCGAACACCCGGTGATCCTGCTCGACCTGCCCAGCCAGGGCGGCAACCCGCAACTGGCAGCGGAATTGGGCCTGGAGCAGTTGGCCGACTTGATCGCCGCCTTCGCCGCCGAATTACAGCTGCCGCCGCTGATGCCCATCGGCCTGTCCTACGGCTCGGCCCTGGCCGCCCTGTTCGCCGCGCGCCACCCCAGGCATTGCGCCCGCCTGCTACTCGCCGGCATCAGCGCCTTTGGCCGCCCCGGTGCCCGCCTGCTGCTGGAAGAGAGCCTGGCACTGCTCGCCGAAGGCCGCAGCGACGCCTTCGCCCAAGGCGCCTTGACCGGCCTGCTCAACCCGCTGCGCCTGCACGAGACCGGGGTTGCCCCGGTATTTCGCAAAGCCTTGCTGCGGCAGATGCAGCGCCTGACGCCGAGCGAAGTCGAGCGTTACCGGCAAAACAGCCAGCGCCTCCTGGATTTTCCGGGGTTTGCCGGCCACCCGGCGTGTCCGACCCTGGTGCTGGCCGGCGAATACGACCACTTCACCCAACCGTGGGAACATGCGCACTTTGCCGCCGCCTGCGCCGACGCCACCTGTGCAGTGATCCACAACGCCGACCACCTGGCCCAGTTCGAGCGCCGCACAGCCTGCGCGGCGCTGTACCACCCGTTCCTGCGCGGCGAAACGCTGCCGCCACGCAGCGCCGGCGCCACACGCCTGGCGCGCCACCAGTTACTGAACCTGGAGAAACGCCACGAGGCGCGCCTGACACCCAGCAACCGACGCGCCCGACTGCGCCACAGCGACGCCGGCGAATGGTCGGTGGAGATCGCCGAACTGGGCTTTTTCGGCGGATTGCTGCACGGCGCACTGCCCTCTCAACTGCCGGTTCGCGGCTGGCACCTGCTCAACGGCGAGCTGCCCGCACAGCCCATCTTGCCGTTACGCCACAGCGGCAGTGGCCTGGCCTTCGTCTTCCCACACAGCGACGCCCAAGCCAGCAGCGCTTTAGCCGCCCAATTCAGCGCCCAGTCCTTGCCCGCCGTCGCCTGCGCGTAAGCGCGCCGCGCGCCGAAGCAAACATCGCCAGCGGCGCGGACACCGCGGCGAATTCAGGGGACGCGTCTAGCAGGCCGTTTTTAGCCCAGTATCGGCAACGTAGCCTGCTAGAGACTGGCCTGGATAACCCGCACCAGCCCCGGCGTACGCGCCGGCTGCAAGCCCAGGGCGGCAGCCTGGGCGCTCGGGTCGAACACCTCGACCTGGCGAAAACCGCAGCGTTTGAAGCCGGCGACAATCTCTTCACCATTGCGGTAATGCAGGGGATAGCTACCGCGAGTCAGCCGGCCCACCAAATCCACGCCCCAGCGCAGCTGCCGATAACGCGGATGCTCGCGCAGGTCCGGGTACAGTTCGGTCAGATAGGTCGCCTGCGGAAATGCCGCGAGCTGCTCGGCCAAACGCGTCCAGAACGCCTCGATCAGCGGCAACTCGAAGTAGTTCACCAGGCCCTCGGTAATCACCAGAATCGGCTCGCGATGGTCGAGGCCGGCGAACAAGGCCGCCAGGCTCTTGCCACCGCGCTCGGCGAGAATGTCCACCGCCTTGACCTGGTGGCGCCCATCCAGCCAGCCCTCGCCGTGCAGCAGCAGACGCTTACGCGCGGCCATCGCCGGCAGGTCAGCCTCGAGGTACTGCAACTGAGGATAACGCGCGCTGAAACGCCGCCCCCGCGGCGACAAGCCACAGGCGATTTCAACCACCTGGCGCACGCCGCCCTGCTCGATAGCCGCCGTCAGCTGCGCATCGATCTGTAAATGCCGTTGCAGCAGAATATGCTCGATGTCCAGGCCGAAACCGACCCGCGCGCCCCAGGCGATCGGCGCCAACAAGCCGTGCACAAGGCGCCCGAACGCGGTGACGAAAGCCGGTTCGGCCAACTGATGGCGGTACCAGACATAACCGGTGTAATGCGCACTGGGGCTGATATGCGCACTGCTGACGCGGGCACGTTCAGACATGCTTAAGGCTCTTATTGTTATGATCGCGCCCAGCCTATGCCCTGCCGCCGAGCGGTGACACCACATGCCACACGAACCCATCCTTAGTTTGCCCTGGCCAACGGCCCAGCCTCTGGCGGCGAGCTTTTTCGACCGCGACGCGCGGCTGCTCGCCCGCGAACTGCTCGGCAAGGTGATTCGCCACCGCGTCGGCGAGCACTGGCTGGCCGCGCGGATCATCGAGACCGAGGCCTACTACTGCGCAGAGAAGGGCAGCCACGCCTCGCTGGGCTACACCGAGAAACGCCGCGCGCTGTTTCTCGATGGCGGGCACATCTATATGTATTACGCACGCGGTGGCGACTCGCTGAATTTCAGCGCGCAGGGGCCAGGCAATGCCGTGCTGATCAAATCCGCGGCGCCCTGGCTCGACCGTCATTCGGACGCCGCCAGCCTGGCGCAGATGCACGCCAACAACCCGGACGCCCACGGCTTGCCGCGCCCGCTGGAGCGGCTGTGCGCCGGGCAGACCTTGCTGTGCAGGGCCCTCGGCCTGAAAGTCACGGACTGGGATGCGCAACGTTTCGATACGCAGCGCCTGTTCGTCGACGACGTTGGCGAGCATCCCACTCCCGTTGTGCAGACCACTCGCCTGGGCATTCCCGCCGGGCGCGACGAACACCTGCCCTACCGTTTCGTCGACGCCGCCTTTGCCCGCCAGTGCACGCGCAACCCGCTGCGCCGTGGCCAGGTCGAAGGCCGCGACTACCACCTACTCCATCCCGAGGATGCGCACCAATGAGCCAGTGGCTCGACACGCTGACCACCTGGCTGGCCGCCAACCCACAGTGGCTGGGCCTGGCAATTTTCCTGATCGCTTGTATCGAATGCCTGGCAATTGCCGGGATCGTCGTGCCAGGCACCATTTTGCTGTTCGCCGTCGCCGTGCTGGCCGGCAACGGCGCGCTGACACTCTGGCAAACCCTGGCCCTGGCCTACTGCGGCGGCCTGCTCGGCGACGCCCTGTCGTACGCGGCCGGGCGTTACTTCCACCAGGACATCCGGCGCCTGCCGGGGCTGCGCCAGCACCCGCAATGGCTGGCCGGGGCCGAAAACTACTTCCAGCGCTATGGCGTCGCCAGCCTGCTGGTCGGCCGCTATATCGGCCCGCTGCGCCCGATGCTGCCGATGGTCGCCGGCATGCTCAACATGCCGCTCGGACGTTTTATCGCGGTCAGCATGCTCGCCGCCGCCGGCTGGGCGGTGGCCTATATGCTGCCGGGCTGGGCCACTGGCGCGGCGCTGCGCCTGCCCCTACCGGAAGGCTTCTGGTCGCAAGCCGCGCTGCTCGCCGGCGGCCTGGCTCTGCTGCTGGTGATCAGCGTGCAGAGCAGCCTGCGCGAACAACGCCACGCCAGCCTGATCGCCGCCGGCCTGAGCCTGCTGCTGTTGCTCGGTCTGTTCATCGGCTGGCCACACCTCAGCCAGCTCGACCAGGGCCTGCTCGCCCTGGTTCAGGAACAACGCAGCGCCAGCCTCGATAGCCTGATGGTGCTGATCACCCGCCTCGGCGATTTCTCCACGCAACTGGCCGCGGGCGTGTTGCTCTGTCTGTTGCTGCTGGTGGCCCGGCAATGGCGCGCGGCGATGTTCGCGGGCAGCGCCCTACTGGGCACGGCTCTGGCCAACGGTGCCCTCAAAGCCCTGTTCGCGCGCCACCGGCCGGAGGTTTTGCTGGAACCGCTGAGCAGTTTCAGCTTTCCCAGCGGTCACAGCTCGGCGGCGTTCGCCTTCTTTCTGGTGCTCGGCGTACTGGCCGGCCGTGGCCAACCGGCACGCCTGCGCCTGACCTGGTTACTCTTGGCAGCACTACCGGCGCTGGCGATTGCCTTGTCCAGGGTGTACCTGGGTGTGCATTGGCCCAGCGACATCATCGCGGGCGCTTTGTTGGCCGGCGGTCTGTGCGCCCTCAGCCTGGGCCTGACGCAATGGCAAACCGCGCTGAGCGCGCTGCCGGCAAAAGCCTGGTGGCTGATCCTGCCGGCGTGCATCGGGCTGCTCGGCGCCATCGCCACCTGGCAACTGTCGGAAGGGATACTGCTGTACCGCTATTGAAACAACCGCACAGGCCAGGCGTGTGCCGTCTCAAATAACGCCGCACCGGCAACGCAGGTCGTTTTCAACGGCCTGCTAGCCCTCACCCTGCAACTGATCGAGCAAGGCTTGCAGCAGGACCAAACGCTCCTGCGGCGCGTCGAGGGCCAGCAGTTGGAGTTTCTGCTCGGGCGCCAGAGGCAGCAGGTAGGCCAGTTGGTTAGCCAATGCCGACTGGTCGTTGACCGCCTCGCTCATGCCCAGCGCGGCCACCAGCGGGTGCTCGGCCAGGGCGCTGAGCAGCGCGAGCAAATCGGCATGTTCGGCACGCAACGGCGACGGCGACGCCTCGTCCAACCAGTCGACCTCGGCCATGGTCAGTTGGTCGGGCAATACCTGGGCGCGCTGCACCTTGAACCGCCGCCCACCCTCGACCCGAATCCCCAGCAAGCCGTTGGGTCGCTGCTGAAAATCACTGATGCGCGCCTCGCAGCCCACCGCGGCAAAACGCTCGGCGGCTTCGCCGACCTCCGCGCCCTCGACGATGCAGACCACGCCAAAGCCTTCGCCCTGCTTCATGCAGCGGCTGATCATGTCCAGATAGCGCGCCTCGAAAATCTGCAGGTCGAGCATGCAGCCGGGGAACAGCACGGTATTCAGCGGAAACAATGGCAGGTTCATCGCGTCGTCCTCATGCCAGTAAGACAATCGCCAACGGCAACAACACCGCCGTGACCATGCCCATCAAACTCATCGCCAACGCGGCGAAGGCGCCGCACTCCTCGCTCTCCTGCATCGCCCGGGCGGTACCGACCGCGTGCGCGGTCATGCCCAGCGCCATGCCCAGCGCGGCGTGGTGACGTACACCGCAGACCCGCAGCAAGGACGGCCCGAGGATCGCCCCAACCACCCCGGTGATCATCACGAACACCGCGGCCAGCGCGGCGATACCGCCAATCTGGTTGGCCACCAACATGGCGATCGGCGACGTCACCGACTTGGGCGCCATGCTCATCAGCATGATGTGCTCGGCACCGAACCACCAGGCGCAGGCCACACCGAGCAGCGTCGCCACGCTACCGCCAATGAACAGGGTCAGGATGGTCGGCCAGAACAACTGGCGAATCCGCCGCAGGTTGAGAAACAGCGGCACCGCCAAGGCCACAGTGGTCGGCCCGAGGAACAGGGTCAGGGCTTCGGCGCTGACTTTGTATTCGGCAAAGCTCAGGCCGCACAGCAGCAACACGCCGATGACGATCAACATCGACACCAGCACCGGCTGCAAAAGCACCCAGCGGGTCTTTTCATAGGCGGCAATCGCCAGCTGGTAGGCGCCCAAGGTCACTCCGGCACCAAACAACGGGTGATGCGTGACCGCCTGCCAGGCGCCATACCAGTCGAGCGTCATACGTCCTCCCGCTGGCGCTGTTGGCGCTCGATCAACTTTTGCATCATCCAGCCGGCAAAGACCACCGAGAGCACCAGCGACACCACCAGCGCGCCGACCACCGGCCAGAAGTCCGCGACGATAGCCTCGGCGTACGCCATCACCCCCACGGCCGGCGGCACCAGCAGCAACGGCAGGTATTTGAGCAGGCTGCCGGCGGCCATCTGCAAGGGCTCGCCGACGTCGCCCCGGACCAGCAAAAAGACGAACAGCAACAACATGCCGATGATTGGCCCCGGCAACATTGGCAGCAGCAAAACGTTGAGCGCAGTACCGAGCAACTGGCACAACACCAGCCAGGACAGGCCGCGTAACAGCATGGAAACTCTCCAATTCAGGTGATGGCCGGCATCGCGACGAGGCCACCAGCGAGCGCATCGAACACCAGCCTAGGCACTCTCGGTGCCTGGGCGAACGGCGACCATTATAGGCTGGCAAATCGCTCGCCTATAACCCGCTATTCAGCAGGGCGCTGCGCGCTTGACCCAGCGCGCGACCCGTGATGATCTTAGGCAAGAGCGGTTTGCCACGAAAAACAATAAACACCCCGTCTCCTCAAGGAGGAACTATGCCGTTAGTACCCGTCGCACAACTGCAAGACTATGTAGGCAAGGAACTTGGACGTTCCGACTGGCTGACCATCGACCAGGAGCGCATCAACCAGTTCGCCGAATGCACCGGTGACCACCAGTTCATCCACGTCGATCCGGAAAAAGCCAAGCTGACGCCGTTCGGCAGCACCATCGCCCATGGCTTCCTCTCACTGTCGCTGATCCCGCTGCTGATGGAAAACATCATGATCATGCCCCAGGGCCTGAAAATGGCGGTCAACTATGGCCTCGACAGCGTGCGCTTCATCCAGCCGGTCAAGGTCAACTCCAAGGTTCGCCTGGTGGTCACCCTGACCGACGCCAACGAGAAAAACCCCGGTCAATGGCTGCTCAAGGCGCGCGCCGTGCTGGAGATCGAAGGCCAGGAAAAACCCGCCTATATCGCCGAACCCTTGACCCTCTGCTTCGTCTGACCCCAGCACCGGCAACGGGGCATGCAATCACCCGATTGCATGCCCCGTTGTGCATTGCGCGTGCACACCCGCGCACCGCTCATCGCCTGCTTTACGGCATACTCCCAGCAACCATTCTATCTGGATGCTCGTCATGCGCCGCCTCGTCACCCTGGCTCCGCTGAGCCTTGCCCTGCTACTTGCCGCCTGCGGCGACGGCGAACCCCTGTTGCCGCCCGATGCCATCCTGCCCGACGGCGGACGCTATCGCGGCGCGGTGGTCGACGGCCTGCTGCAAGGTCCCGGACGCCTGGACTACCGCAACGGTAGCTGGTTCGCCGGCAGCTTCAAAGACGGCCAACTGCACGGTGCCGGCGAATGGCACGGCGCACATGGCGAACACTACGTCGGTGAATTTCAGCAAGGCGCGCGGCATGGCCAAGGCACCCTGCGGCAAAGCGATGGCAGCACCTACAGCGGCGGCTTCGTCGACGGCCGCTTTGCCGGCGAAGGCAGCCTCGAACAGCAGGGCCAGGTTTATCGCGGCCAATTCAAAAACCATGCGTTCGACGGCCTGGGCACCCTGACGAACGCCGACGGCAGCAGCTTCCAGGGGCAGTTCCGCAACGGCCAACCCGACGGCCAGGGCGTGCGCCGCGACGAATACGGCAACCAGCTCAGCGGCGAATTCAACAACGGCCAGCTGCATGGCATGGGCAGCTACCAAGGCGCTGACGGCGAGCTGTACAGCGGCACATTCCACAACAGCCTGTTCCACGGCAAGGGCCGCTATCAGAGCGCCGCCGGCGACGTCTGGAGCGGCCAGTTCGTCGACGGCGCACTGAGCGGCGCGGGCCAGTTCCAGGGCGCCGACGGCAGCCATTACCGCGGCCAGTTCCGCGACTGGAACTACCACGGCGCAGGTCACTTGAGCCTGGCCGACGGCAGTGTCTACGAGGGCCACTTCGCCCAGGGCGAATACGCCGGCAGCGGCAGCCTGACGCGCGCCGACGGCAGCGTGCACAGCGGCACCTGGCTGCGCGGCCAACGTCTGCGTGACGAACACCAGCGTTTACTGCCCGACCCGCTGGAGCTCGGCCTGCTGGAGCAAGGCCGGCTGCTCGATGCGGCCATCGCTGGCCTGCCTGCCTCAACCCCGCAGATTGAGCTGTACAGCCTGACCCTGGCCGGCGACGGCAAGCAAAGCGTGTTCCTGCGCGAGGCCGATTACGTCGCGCAACTGCTCGACACCCGCTTTGCCGCCCACGGCAACATCACCCTGGCCAACCACCGCGACCACCTCGCCGATCGCCCGCTGGCGACCCGTGAAAGCCTGACCCGCGCGGTGCAGGCGCTGGCCGAGCGCAGCGGCGCGGAAGACCTGATTTTCATCTACCTGACCAGCCACGGCTCGCGCCAGCACGAGCTGAACCTCGACCAGCCGCGCCTGCAACTGGCCGATCTGCCAGCCAGCGAACTGGCCGCCCTGCTGACACCGCTGCGCGAGCGACACAAAGTGCTGGTGATCTCGGCCTGTTACTCCGGCGGCTTCATTCCGCTGCTGAAGGACGACAAGACCCTGGTGATGACCGCCGCGCGCGCCGACCGGGTGTCGTTCGGCTGTTCGGAAGAAAACGACTTCACCTATTTCGGCCGCGCCCTGTTTGCCGAAGCCCTGCACGAGACCGACGATCTACAACGCGCCTTCACCCTGGCCACGGAGAAAGTCGCCGAGCGCGAGCAGGCCGACGGCTTCGAAGCCTCTGAGCCGCAAATCTGGGCGCCCCAGGCCGTATTGACGCACTGGCGCGAACTGCGCGAGCAACAAGCCAAGCGCGCCCTGAGTGCCACGCCCACCGACAAACCAACGGCCAGCCACTAAGCTGATGGATATCAGCGGAGACTCGAAATTATGTACTTGACGCCCCAGCACATCCTTCTCGCAGGTGCCAGTGGTTTGACTGGCGAACACCTGCTGGATCGCCTGCTCAACGAACCCACGGTGGCGCGCGTGCTGGCGCCAAGCCGCCGGCCGTTGGCCGAACACCCGCACCTGGAAAATCCGGTGGGCGAGTTGCTGGCGCTGTTGCCGCAGCTCAGCGGGCGGGTCGACAGCGCATTCTGCTGCCTCGGCAGCACGATCAAACAGGCCGGCTCGCAAGAGGCCTTCCGCGCCGTCGACCACGACCTGGTACTGGCCTTCGCCGAACGCGCGCGCGCGCTTGGCGCGCGGCATCTGCTGGTGATCAGCGCATTGGGCGCCGATGCGCAGTCCGCGGTGTTTTACAACCGCGTCAAAGGTGAAACGGAGCTGGCCCTGCAAGCCCAGGGCTGGCCGCAGCTGACCCTGGTGCGGCCATCGCTGCTGCTCGGCCCGCGCAGCGAATTCCGCCTGGGCGAGCGCCTGGCCGCACCGCTGATGCGCTGGCTGCCGGGCAAGTACCGCGGCATTGAGGCCACCGTGCTGGCGCGCGCACTCTGGCGCCTGGCCCTGGAAGAAGAAGACGGCGTGCGCGTGGTAGAGTCCGACCAGTTGCGCCGCCTCGGCCGCTAACCCCCTCATCGAGCCCACCCATGAGCACATCCCATAACAGCTTGGTCGAAGCCCTTGAGGCTGCCGACATGCTGGAAATCGACGACCTCTACGCCTGGCAGTTCAACCTGGATAAAGAACTGCTGGCCCAGGTCAGCGCCGGCTCGGCCAGCGCTGGCAGCCAGGAACACGTACTGCTGAGCATCGAATGCATCGACGGTCGCGATCGGCGTCACTGGCAGTTTTCCCTGGCCCAGGTGATGGCAGCGACCTTCGATGCGGCGAGCGACAGCTGGTGCCTGACCAACGGCGAGGAACAGCACCGGATCAAGTGCTTTGCCGCCATCAGTGGCGACAATAGCGACGCTGACAGCGGCGACGACGCCTGACCCGCCGGGAGCCCGTCATGCCCCTGTATGAGCGCTATATCCTGCCGCACCTGATCGACTTCGCCTGCGGCATGGGGGCGGTGATGAAGGCGCGCGCGAAAATCGTCCCGCAGGCCCAGGGCCGGGTGCTGGAAATCGGCATCGGCAGCGGGCTGAACTTGGCGTTTTACGACGCGCAACGCGTCAGCGCGATTGTCGGTGTCGACCCGTCCGCCGAGATGCAGAAACTGGCCCACGCACGCGCCGCCCGTATCGGTATCCCGGTCGAGATGATCGCCCTGGAGCTGGGCGAGATTCAGGCCGCCGAGGCCAGCTTCGACAGCATCGTCTGCACCTTTACCCTGTGCACCATCCCCGATGCCGTAGCCGCACTGAAAGACATGCGCCGGGTACTCAAGCCCGGCGGACGCCTGTTGTTCTGCGAACACGGTCTGGCGCCCGATGCGCCGGTGGTGCGCTGGCAGCACCGCCTGACGCCCTACTGGAAACCCCTGGCCGGCGGCTGCCACCTCAACCGCGATATCCCGGCGCTGATCGCCGCCGGCGGTTTCCACATCGGCGCCCTCGACACCCGCTACCTGAAAGGGCCGAAGCCGATGACCCACGTATTTTCCGGCTGGGCAGACTGAAATCGGCGACGCGCCATAACGCCCCACGCCGGCGCAGGTGCGCGGGGCATATTCTGTCTATCGTTGTTGGATATATTCATCGGATTGAAGCCGGTTCGCGCATGAAGCCACCCTCGCGGTTGCCACTGATCACTCCTTATGCAGGCCCGCTCGGCGCCCTGAGCCTCTGCCTGTGCCTCGCGCTGCCGGCCTGGGCAGAGCCGCGCGATGTACGCGTGGGGGTGTACGCCAACGAGCCGAAGATTCTGCTGGACGAGGACGGGCAGATCTCCGGCATTCTCGGCGAGTTGCTTGGCGAAATCGCCCGCCAGGAAGACTGGAGCCTGCAACCGGTGCCCTGCGAATGGCAGCACTGCCTCGAACTCGCACAACGCGGCGAGATCGATCTGCTGCCGGATGTCGCCTACCACGAAACCCGCGCGCTGCAACTGGACTTCCACCGGGTGCCGTCGCTGTTCAGTTGGTCGCAACTCTACAGCCGCGACGACGCCCGCCTCAAATCGATACTGGACTTGCAGGGCCAACGCATTGCCGTGCTGGATGGTTCCATCCAGCAGACCTACCTCAGGGCCCTGCTCGACAGCTTTGGCCTGGAGGCCGAGTTGATTGCGCTGGAGAGCCTGGAGCAAGGCTTCGAGCTGGTCGCCAATCGACAGGCCGAGGCCGTGGTGGCCAACCACCGCTTTGGCGACTTCCATGCCCCGCACTTCCAGATGCGCAGCGCGCCCATCATGTTTCAGCCGACCCAGCTGTTCTACGCCACGCGCAAAGGGCACAACGCCGATCTGCTGAGCGCCATCGACCGTCACCTCCTCAGCTGGCAAAGCAACTCATCCTCGCTCTACTACCAGACACTGCAGCGCTGGGGCGGCGAGCGCCCCAAACTGCTGATCCCCAGCAGCCTGTGGTGGGGCCTGGCGACGCTCGCCGCCCTGCTGTTGACGACCAGCGGCGGCGCCTTGCTGCTGCGCCGCCAGGTGGCGGAAAAGACCCGTCACCTCAAGGCCAGCGAACAGCGCCTGAACACCATTCTCGACAGCGTCGAGGCGTACATCTACATCAAGGACCCACAGCTGCGGTACCAGTACGCCAACCGCAAGGTCTGCGAGCTGTTCGGGCAGCCGCTGGAACGCGTCGTCGGGCAGACCGACGACGCGTTCTTCGATGCCCTCACCGCCGCCAACCTGCAACACAACGACAGCCGCGTATTACGCCTCGGCGAACGGGTGGAGAAAGAGGAAACCAACCGCAGCCTGGACGGCAGCAGCGAGCGCACGTTCCTCTCGGTCAAACTGCCGTTGCTCCACCCCGACCAACGCATCTATATGCTCTGCGGCATCTCCACCGACATCACCGAACACAAGAAGAACCTCGAACAGATCAATCGCCTGGCCTTCTACGACCCGCTCACCGGCCTGCCCAACCGCCGCCGGCTGCTCGACCGCTTGCAGCACGCCCTGGCCCAGCACGCGCGCAGCCAACTCGAAGGCGCGTTGCTGTTCATCGACCTGGATAACTTCAAGGACCTCAACGACACCCTCGGCCACGACATGGGCGACCAGTTGCTGACCCAGGTGGCCCAACGGTTGAGCAGCCATGTGCGTGAGGAGGACACCCTGGCGCGCCTCGGCGGCGACGAATTCGTGCTGATGCTGGAAGGCTTGAGCACGCACCCCGGCACCGCCATGCAGCAAATCGAAACCGTTGCCGGCAAGATCCTGCAGACCCTGGCGCTGCCCTACACGCTGCAACAACGTAGCCATACCAGCACCGCCAGCATCGGCGTGGCGCTGTTTTCCGAGGGCCACAGCACGGTCGACGAGGTGCTCAAGCGCGCCGACCTGGCGATGTACGAAGCCAAGTCCGCCGGACGCAACAGCCTGCGCTTCTTCAACCCCGAGATGCAGGCCGAAGTCAGCTCGCGCGCCAGCATGGAAAGCGATTTGCGGCAAAGCATGAGCGACCGCCACTTCATCCTGCATTACCAGCCACAGGTCGACCGGCATGGCCGGCTGCTTGGCGCCGAGGCCCTGATCCGCTGGCAACACCCCAGCCGTGGGTTGGTGGCGCCGGCCGATTTTATTCCGCTGGCGGAAAGCACCGGGCTGATCCTGCCGCTGGGCCGCTGGGTTCTGCACAGCGCCTGCCACCAACTAGTGGCCTGGTCCACACACCCCGAACTGGCGCAGCTGACCCTGGCGATCAATGTCAGCGCCCGGCAATTCCACCACCGCGACTTCATCGACGACGTCCTGGCGGCCCTGGAAGAAAGCGGCGCCAACCCCGCGCGCCTGGAGCTGGAGCTGACCGAGAGCCATCTGGTGGAAGATGTGGAGGCCATGATCGTCAAGATGGGCCACCTCAGAAGCCGAGGCGTGCGTCTTTCGCTGGATGACTTCGGCACCGGCTACTCGTCGCTCAGCTACCTCAAGCGCCTGCCCCTGGATCACCTGAAGATCGACCGTTCGTTCGTCCAGGACCTGCTCAGCGAACCCAACGATGCCGCCATCGTGCGCACCATCGTGGCCCTCGGCGACAACCTCAACCTGGCGGTAACCGCCGAGGGCGTGGAAACCATGGCGCAGCGCGATGCCTTGCTGCAACTGGGCTGTCACAAATTCCAGGGCTACCTGTTCGGCAAGCCGGGGCCGGCGTACCTTCTGGAGAAATGGCCGGCGGCGACGGCCTGAGGAACACCCATGCGCCCACTCAAGGTCTTCTACAACAGCGCCTGCCCGGTGTGCAAAGCCGGTATCGACGGTCAGCGCCAGCGCATGCAGGCCGGCGGCAGCTGCCCCATCGAGTGGATCGACGTGCACCACAACCCGCAGGCGGCCGCAGCGCTCGGCAGTGACCTGGAACAGGTACGCGAGCGCCTGCACGTGCAGGACAGTGCCGGTCAGATCACGGTTGGCGTCGACGCCTTCGCCGCGCTGTTCCAGCAGTCGCCGCGCCAGCGCTGGCTGGCGCGCCTGCTGCGGCTACCGGGCATTCACCTGCTGGCGCGCGGGGCGTACAACCTGTTCGCCCGCGTGCTGTATCGCTGGAACCGCTGGTGCAAGCACTGGTAACGGGCGGTTTTACAGCCCGCCACTGACGCCCAGGCCCACGCCCAACTCGACGGCCACGGCGAACGGCAGCAACAAGGTATCGAGCAACGCGCTGGCCGGCAGATCGAGTGCCGCGTATGTCGGCGCCTCGGCGCCAAAGCGCTCCAGTGGGCAACAGCCACCGTTCAGCGCATACCAATCCAGGCGGGTGCCGGCGTAGATCACCGGCGCCCCCGGCTTGGCCGCATCCAGGGTGCGCACGCTGGCGCAACCGCTGCACAACAACACAAGCGCCAGGCAAGCCAGTCGGTAGGATGGCTTAGCCAAAGGCGTCACCCATCGCGTGCTCGCCTGCACCGCCCGCTCACTCATCGCCGCTGACCTGATGGTGTTCGCCCCAGCGCGGCAGCATGTCCTGGGGAATGTTCAGGCAATTGAGGATGCGCGCCACGACGAAGTCGATCAGGTCATCGATGGTCTGCGGCTGATGGTAGAAGCCCGGTGCAGCCGGCAGAATGATTGCCCCCATATTCGACAGCTTGAGCATGTTCTCCAGGTGGATGCTGGAGAACGGCGCCTCGCGCGGCACCAGAATCAGCTGCCGGCGCTCTTTCAGCGCCACATCGGCGGCGCGTTCGATCAGGTTGTTGCAGGCGCCGGTGGCGATGGCCGACAACGTACCGGTGGAACACGGCACCACCACCATGGCCGTCGGCGCACCGGAACCGGAGGCCGCCGGGGCCATCCAGTCTTCCTTACCGTACACGCGAATCTGCCCCGGCGCGGCGCCGGTGTACTCGCTCAAGAACGCCTGCATGGCCTGCGGTTTGCTCGGCAGGCTGACGTCGGTCTCGGTGGCCATGACCAACTGCGCCGCCTTGGAGATCAGGAAATGCACCTCGCGCTCTTCCTGCACCAGGCAATCGAGCAGGCGCAGGCCGTACTGCGCGCCGGAGGCGCCGGTCATGGCCAAGGTAATGCGTTCAGGACCGCTCATAAATTCACTCTCAAAGCTGCTGCGCTTGCTTATGCTGCGTTGAACGATACCCATCGAGCCGATGGCTGATGGGTATCGCTGCGCTCAACCCATCCTAGAATTGGCGATTAGCCGGCCAGGGCCACAGCCAGCTTGCCATGCAAGCCGCCAAAGCCGCCATTGCTCATCACCACCACCTGGGTGCCCGGCGCGGCTTCGGCCTTGACCCCGGCAATGATCGCCTCCAGGGAGTCGCAAACCTGGGTCGGCACTGTGGAGCTGGCCACCGTGGCCGCCAGGTCCCAACCGAGATTAGCGGGGGCGTACCAGTACACCGAATCGGCCTGCACCACGGACTCGGGCAAGCCATCGCGGTGGGCGCCGAGCTTCATCGAGTTGGAGCGCGGCTCAACGATGGCGATCAGTTTGGCGTCGCCGATGCGCTTGCGCAGGCCATCGAGGGTGGTGGCAATCGCCGTAGGGTGGTGGGCGAAGTCATCGAAGATGGTCACGCCCTTCACTTCGGCAACCTTCTCCATGCGTCGCTTGGCGTTGATAAAGCCGCACAGCGCGGCGATGCCCAGCTCCGGCACCACGCCGACATGCCGCGCCGCCGCCAGCACCGCCAGGGCGTTGGCCACGTTGTGCTGGCCGGTCAGCTGCCAATCCACGGTGCCGGCAAGCTTGCCCGCGAAGCTCACCTCGAAGCGCGAACCGTCGGCGCTAAGCAAACGCGCCTGCCACTGACCGCCTTCGCCGGTGGTTGCTACCTCCGTCCAGCAGCCCATCTCGATCACCCGCTTGAGCGCAGGCTCGGTGGTCGGATGAATGATCAGGCCGTCGCCCGGAATGGTGCGCACCAGATGGTGGAATTGCCGCTCGATGGCCGCCAGATCGGGAAAGATGTCCGCGTGATCGAACTCCAGGTTATTCAGGATCGCGGTGCGCGGGCGGTAGTGAACGAACTTGCTGCGCTTGTCGAAGAAGGCGCTGTCGTATTCGTCGGCCTCGACCACGAAGAACGGCGTGCCACCCAGGCGCGCGGAAATCCCGAAGTTCTGCGGCACGCCGCCAATCAGAAAGCCCGGGCTCATGCCGGCATGCTCCAGCACCCAGGCCAGCATGCTCGAACTGCTGGTTTTGCCATGGGTGCCGGCCACCGCCAGCACCCAACGGCCCTGCAGCACATGGTCGGCCAGCCATTGCGGGCCGCTGACATAGGGCAAGCCCTGGTTCAGCACATATTCCACCGCCGGGTTGCCGCGCGACAGGGCGTTGCCGACCACCACCAGATCCGGTGCGGGGTCGAGTTGCGCGGCGTCGTAACCCTGAGTCAATTCGATGCCCTGGGCTTGCAGCTGGGTGCTCATGGGCGGGTAGACATTGGCGTCGGAGCCGGTCACGCGGTGGCCCAGCTCCTTGGCCAGCACGGCCAGCGAGCCCATAAAGGTGCCGCAGATACCGAGAATATGGATGTGCATAAGGTCCTCGAAGCGGGCAAATCGCGCCCGATAAAAACTGGCCGCAGGTTAGCACAGCGGCCCCTGGCGCGGCCTATGCCTCAGCCGCCGCGGTTCGACCGCACCGCTACGAGAAAGGTCGCAATCATCCGCCCAGAACAGCGCCTCGCGGCGCAGTTCATCCTCGGTTATCTGTCGGGTCACGGCCATGATTCGCGCCTACAACAGCCGCGGGCTCAACGCCTCAGGCGCGGCCTTAGCCTTACGTCTAGGCCAGCAACGGGCAAATCAAACGCTTGCTTGGATTGCGCTTTCCAAAAGCTTTAGGCAGCATCGGTGCGTCGCTGGCATAGCACCTGCATTGCCGAAGCAGCCCATCCCATTGAAGTCGAGGCCCGCCATGCGCATCGTCCAAGCCACCCTGGAGCACCTGGACCTGCTGACCCCGCTGTTCGTCAAATACCGTGAGTTCTATGGCGAACTGTCTTTCCCCGATTCGTCGCGCAAGTTTCTGGAAACCCGTCTGCGCCGCAAGGAATCGGTGATCTACCTGGCCCTGGCCGATGACGACGACAAGCTGATGGGCTTCTGCCAGCTCTACCCCAGCTATTCCTCGCTGTCGCTCAAACGCGTGTGGATTCTCAACGACATCTACGTGGCCGAAGACGCCCGCCGCCAGTTGGTCGCCGACCGCCTGCTGCAAACCGCGAAGAAAATGGCTAAGGAAACCAACGCCGTGCGCATGCGCGTCGCCACCAGCCGCGATAACGAGGTGGCGCAGAAGGTCTACGAGTCCATCGGTTTCGTCGAAGACGAGCAGTTCAAGAACTACGTGCTGCCCATCAACGGCGACTGACCGCCGTCCGCGCGGCTTTACACAGCTGTATCGCCAGTGATACAGCTGTGTGCATGTCACTACATCGCCTGTATCGCCTGATCGGCGGCCTTTGCCTGAATGTTTGCGCCAGCCTGGTGCAGGCCGAGACATTGCGTATCGCCACCCTCGAATGGTCCCCCTACGTCGGCGCCGACTTGCCCGGCCAAGGTTTAGCCGCGCGCATTCTGCATGAAGCCCTGGCGCTCGAAGGCATGCAGGCCGAACTGGTGTTTCTGCCCTGGCAACGCGCGCTCAACGATGCCAGCGCCGGACGCTATGACGCGTTGATGCCGGCCTATCTGTCGACGGAGCGCGCCGCGCTGTTCCACACCTCGATGCCGTTGCTCGATTCGCAACTCGGGTTTTTCCGCCGCCGCGACCAGGCCATCGCGTTTACCGACCTCGACAGCCTGCGCCCCTATCGCATCGGCGTGGTGCGCGGCTACGTCAACCGCGAAGATTTCGACCACGCCGATTACCTGCACAAGGAAGTGGTCACCCACGACTGGCAGAATCTGGAAAAACTCCTGCGCGGACGCCTCGACCTGGCGGTGGTCGACCGCTACACCGGCTATCACCTGCTGGCGCGCCATGCACCGGCACTGCGCGAACGCCTGGAGTTCATCGAACAGCCGCTGGCAGTCAAACCGCTGTATGTCCTGGTGCCGCGCAGCAGGCTCGATGGCCAGCAACTCAACGCCCGCATCGATCGCAGCCTGCGCACCTTGCACCGTAGCGGACGGATCGAACAAATGGTCGCGCAAGCCCGCCTGGAACAGGCCAGCGCCATCCGCGCATTCGCCGGCCAGCATTTTGGCGCGCGCTGATCGGCGCCCGCCGTCATCCCGCCAGGCCACTCACACTCAGCCACAAGCCCAGCGTCAACTGCACCAGCAGCACGCCCACCACGGCCAGGCGCCAAGCGTGTGTTTGGGGGCGCCGCGGCGCCACTGACAACGCCGCCTGCAAGGGCCGCTGCAAGGCCTGCTGAAACGCCGACAGAGCCTCGAAACGCGCAGCCGGCTGCGACGCCAGGGCGCGCGCCAAGACGCCATCCCACCCCGCCGGCAAGCGCGCGGTGAAGTTCGCCAACGGCACATAGCGGCTCAACGGCCCACCTTCCTCCCGAGCCACTTCCGGCCACTGGCCACTGAGCAGCCAATAGGCCAGGGCCGCCAAGGCGAACTGATCGGCGTGGCCATCCACCGGCTGGGTGCCACGCAATTCCGGCGCCAACGGGATCGCCTCGGCCGGCAGGCGCTGCCGCGGCACGCCCGGCAGCAGCGCGGCGTATTCCGGCAACAGCAACAAGCGACCGCCCTCGCCGATCAACATATGCCGTGGGTTCAGCCACAGTCCCTGCATGCCGCGGCGCTGCAACGCACGCACGGCCGCAATCGCCTGCTCGAGCAGGGCCAGCACGCATGCTCCATCCAGCGGGCCATGGGCCGCCGCCCAATCCGCCAGGCTGCGCATGCCTGGTGGCGGCAGCTCGAACAATAAAAAGGCGTGATGCCGTGGCCGGTGGGAAGACAATACCTGCGGCAAACTGGCCAGCGGGCTGCGCCGCAACGCCCACTCGCGCTGCCAGAAGGCATCGTCGGCCGCCTGCTCGGCCAGCCACAGCAAGGCCTCGCGACCACTCTCGTCACACGCGCGAAACAAGCGCCTGGGCGGGCCGAACGGACACTCGCCCAGCAGCGTCCAACCGTCCAGCTGCATGCCCACAACGGCCTCGCGCAGCGCCGGCCACTGTTCGCGCGGCGCCGCTGGCGGCAGGCTCTCGGGCGCCCCAGGCAACAGCAGCACGGCCGCGCCAGGAGCCTGCAGCAATGGCCTCAGCAGCGCCGGCAGACGTTCGCGACTGAGTGCCTGGCAAGCGCTGCGAAAACCCTGCAAATCGGCCACGCCAAGCAACGGCTGCGGCGCCAACAGCAGCGCTTCGCCCACAGTCAGCGGCAAGCTGTGCTGCACCAGCGCCAATTCGGCCTGCATGCCCAACTGCATCCCGTCGCGACCCACCAGGCTCTGCAAGCTGCCGCCGTGGTAACGCAACAGGCCAATCGCACCGGCCTGCAGGAACTGCGCCTCGCCGTCCTGCAGCAGCAACACGCCGGCATCCAACTGCGGGATGCTGCGGCCGCTTTGCTGACGGCGAAACAGCTGCTGGTTGAGCGCCGCCAGCACCTGACGCGCCGCCTGCGTCTCGCTCCAGCCTTCCGGCGTGCAGCGATAGTCGGCAAACAGCGCATCCAGATAATGCTCCAGGGCTTGCACCACATCAGGGCACTCGCGTGCCCAGAGCAATGCCACCAACAGCACCGGCGAGCGCCCCTGACGCCCCGCCAACCACATCGCCCGCGCCCGCGCCGCCTGGGCCGGCAGGTCGATACCGTGGCCCTGCACCAGGCTGACGGCACGATGATCCATGCGCTCTATCGACATTGGCAGTCCCTCCTCAACGCGACTGCCTTGTCCTTTGCAGCCTTTATGCCGAGTCGGCGCGGCTTGTCGCCTGTGCGGTCCGCGCTTAAGGTGGTCTGCCTGATTCCCGGAGTCGCCTCAGCATGTGGTCGTTCCGCGCCTGGCGCCGCCAGCGCATCCTTGCCCGCCACCCGATCGAGCCCACCACCTGGGCCACGGTGCGCCGACGCCTGCCGATTCTCGACGGCCTGACGGAGGCCGAAGAACAACGCCTGCGCGAGCGCGCGGTGCTGTTTCTACACCGCAAACACCTGACGGCCCTGCCCGGGGTCGAACTCGACGAGGTCGATCGGCTGGCCCTGGCGGC
>TARA_R100001244_G_scaffold43936_9_pt1 | contig 29125 bp, 30 predicted proteins | sample TARA_R100001244 | Tara Oceans TARA_R100001244 (sample SAMEA2621564) | marine metagenome | biome: marine biome (ENVO:00000447); feature: mesopelagic zone (ENVO:00000213); material: "saline water (ENVO:00002010), including plankton (ENVO:xxxxxxxx)" | depth 790 m
CCCTGGCCAAACACGGCATCGCCAGCCTGCGCTACGACAAACGCGGGGTCGCCGCCAGCCGCGCGGCAACCCCCGATGAACGCAACCTCAGCGTCGAGCAGTATGTGGCGGACGCAGCGGCCTGGGGCCGCCAGCTCAAGGCCGATCCCGGCTTCGACCGGCTGATCCTCATCGGCCACAGCGAAGGGGCACTGATCGCCAGCCTGGCCGCGCCTGAAGCCAGTGCCGACGCGCTGATCGCGCTGGCCGGCAGCTCGCGGCCCATCGACCAGGTCTTGCGCGAGCAACTGCATTACCGCCTGCCGCCCACGCTGTTGGCGCAGAGCACTGTGCTGCTCGACCGCCTGCTGGCCGGCCAGGTAACGTCTGAGGTGAACGAGGAGTTACAGGTGCTGTTTCGCCCCAGCGTGCAGCCTTACCTGATCTCGCTGTTTCGCCACAACCCCAGCGAAGCCTTCGCTCGCCTGGCGATACCGGCGCTGATCGTCCAGGGTAGCCATGACATTCAGGTTGGGGTTGCCGATGCCGAAGCGCTGCATGCCGCCAAACCAGACGCCGAACTGCTGATCGTCGAAGGCATGAACCATGTGCTGCGCATCGTGCCACTGGATATAAAGGCGCAACTGGCATCCTACGACAATCCTCGGCTACCGTTGGCGCGGGTGCTGACCGAGCAGATCGTCAGCTTTATCCAGCACGCTGGCACCACGCCAGCCTCCAGCAACGCGCATATCGGCCGATAAACCCAGGGCTGGCGCGAGGTGAGTGCTGGCAGCGTGCACAGGACTGCCGTACATGACCGACACCGATGACCCGCAACCCACAGCCGATGCCACCGGCGAAACGCAAGCACCGGCCGAGAAAGCCCACCCCTGGGCGGAACTTGACCCGGAGCAGTTTCGCTTGCTGCGCCTGGCGCCCTTGCCGACCGACCGCCACACCGGCGCCCGCCCGCTGCGTTTTGTGCAACTGGGCCGCCTCGAACGGCATAGCAAGGAGCAGAGCCTGCTGCGCCTGAGCGTGCAACTGCCCGGTCAACGCGTGCGCAAGGAGCAGAACCTGCTGGAGGTGTGGATCGATCACCGCGACAAAGAGGTTCGTTTCGGTGCGGAAAAAGGCCTGCACATCGAGCCCGACAATCGTGGGCTGGGACGCTTCCTGCTGGCCCAGGGCATCGCCTGGGCTCGGCAATACTGCGGTCATTACCGGGTCGAGGGTGGCGCCCTACCCGCCAAGGACGCCCTCAGCGAAGATGCCCGCGCGCGCCGCGACCATTGCCTGCAAGCCCAAGGCTTTGTCGTCGAGTACCTCGACCCGCTGCAACTCAAGGCAAGCTACAGCGCCGCGCGGGTCAGTGCCCTGCACAGCGACTGGCACACGGAAAAAGTCCAGTTGATCGACCAGCTCGACGCCGCCAGCATGTTGCAACAGGCGGACCGCAACCTGCACGAGCAGGCGGTGAAAATTCGCCAACTGGAAGAGCGCATCGAACACTTCAAACGCGAAGACGGCAGCCTGCGCTTCACCATCGCCTGCCTGGTGGCGTTCAGCCTGTTTCAGGCTGGCCTGCTGATCTGGATCGCCACGCGCTGAGCAGTGAAAAACCACCGTTCTCTTGTGGGAGGGACTTTAGCCGCAACAACCGGGCCGCAACTAAAGCCTCGCCCTCCGGTCGCGGCTAGCCGTTGAGCCTGGCACGGAACAACGCCTGATGCTCACGGCATTGCTGGGCCGCCAGGAGAAACACGCCGTGACCGCCGCGCTCGAACTCCAGCCAGGTGAAATCGACTTCCGGGTAAAGCGCCTCGACGTGCACCTGGCTGTTGCCCACCTCGATGATCAGCGTGCCCTTCTCGCTCAGGTGATCGGCCGCTTCGGCCAACAAGCGCCGTACCAGGTCCAGACCGTCGTCGCCGCAGGCCAGGCCCATGGCCGGCTCATGCTGATACTCGGCCGGCATGTCGGCGAAATCCTCGGCATCGACATACGGCGGGTTGCACACGATCAAGTCAAAACGCTGCTGGGGTAGTCCGGCAAAGCCATCGCCCTGCACGGTGTAGACGCGGGCTTCCAGAGCATGCCGCTCGATGTTCTGATTGGCTACTTCCAGGGCCTCGAACGACAGATCGCCGAGCACCACTTCGGCCTCGGGAAACTCATACGCACAGGCAATGCCGATGCAACCAGAACCGCTGCACAGGTCGAGAATACGAACCGGCTCGACGGCCAGCCAGGGCTGGAAGTGCTGCTCGATCAACTCGGCAATCGGCGAACGCGGCACCAGCACACGCTCATCGACAATAAATGGCAGGCCACAGAACCAGGCCTCGCCGAGCAGGTAAGCGGTTGGCACACGCTCTTCGATGCGTTGTTTGAGCAACTGTTGCAGGTGGGCGTGCTCATCGTCTTCCAGGCGGCAATCGAGGTAGCTGTCGGCGATTTCCCAGGGCAAGTGCAGTGCGCCCAGCACCAGCTGCCGCGCTTCGTCCCAGGCGTTGTCCGTGCCATGGCCAAAAAACAGCGCTTCGTCATGGAAGCGGCTGACCGCCCAACGAATGTAGTCGCGCACGGTGCGCAGGCGAGTTTGGCGGGCGGGCATAGCGTCGGTCACAGGGCATCTCCATGCAAAAGATGCGGCAGTTTAACAGGCTATGCCGATGCCAGCGGGCGCATGCGCAGGTATTCGGGGCTGCCGCTCAACGCTTTTTGCGCCGCCCCAGGCGCATGGGTGGCTCGTCGCGAGTACGCCTCAACTCACGGATCACCGCGATGGATACCGCCAAGGAAAATAACAGCCAAAAATGCGCGGAAAACTGCGAAAACAGGTTCATAAGCAACTCCTTTTGCTCTCCGACTCCAATGCCTTTGGAGTGGTTCGATTTTGCGCGCGCCGACGGTCGCCTGCAAGGCAGTGCATCGAAGAGGTTCACAGCAGCGCCGCACAGGCGGACAATGGCTGCTGTCGTCCGCGCCAGCGAGGAATGTGTTCATGTCCCATCCGCAAACCCTATTTCAGCTCACCGGCCGTAGCCATGCGCCGGCCAGCCTGAACAATGCCACCCTGCTGATCATCGATGCGCAGGAAGAATACCGCAGCGGCGTGCTGCAACTGCCCGGCCTGGATGCCGCACTCGCGGAGATCGCCAAACTGCTGGCAGCGGCGCGCGCGCAGGGCCGGCCGATCGTGCATGTCAAACACCTGGGCATCCCCGACGGCCTGCTCGATCCGCGTGGCCCACGCGGCCATCATCTCCCCGAAGCAGCCCCGCTGCCCGGCGAGATCGTCGTTGAGAAACGCATGCCCAATGCGTTCAGCGGCACCGACCTGCACGAGCGCCTGCAGGCGCTCGGCCACCTCGATCTGATTGTCTGTGGTTTCATGACCCACTCCAGCATCAGCACCACAGTGCGGGCCACCAAAGACTATGGTTACCGCTGCACCGTGGTCGACGCCGCCTGCGCCACCCGCGACCTGCCGACGCCAGATGGCAAGGTGCTCAGCGCCGCCGAGATGCACCGCGCGGAAATGATCGCCTTGGCCGATAACTTCGCCGCGGTGGTGCCGCAGGCCAGCGCGTTGATCTGAGCCCAGCGGGCAGACGCAAATACTCGGCTGCATCACATCACGCAGCCGTGCATGGCGCTGAGTTGAACCCCAGCGCCGCCTGCCGGTCATACCGCCGATACCCACAGAGGAAATCGGAATGAAGTTATCCGATGGTTTCGATGCTCGCCGCCTGCGTCCCCGCGGCCAAGGCAACTGGCGTTTGCGTTTTGCCGCTGCACTGGCCGCGCTGTTCGCCACCTTCGGCGTGCTCCTGGCCATGGCTGGCGCCGCCACCTTGCTTGGTCGTCCGCCCGCGCTCGGCACACTCAACGATTCACCTGGCGCAGCGGCCGTGCTGCTGGTCGTCGGCCTATTGCTGCTCTGGAGCGGTATCGGCGCATGGCGCATGTGTCGGCGTCGGTTGCGCCGCCCCAGCGACCTCAGCCTCTCGCCACACCTGATGAAAAAACGCGACTGATCAAGCCTCACCAAAGCAGCCGCCTTGGTTACACTAGCGGCCTTCGCGGAGGCCCATATGCAAGACGATGCCGGAAAAGATAACGAAAGCGCCCTGTTCAAAGCCGAGTTGCGCGGCGTCAAGCCGATCAAGCATGACCGCGCCGACACCGGCAAAGCCAAACCCGACCGCAAACAACTGGCGACCCTGCGCCAGGCGGCCAGCATTCGCGCCGATTCGCTCAAGGTCGATGGCCTGTCCGATCAGTTCGTCATCGACGTAGGCGCCGAAGACCCACTGTACTGGGCCGCCAACGGCGTGCAAGAAGGCCAGATGCGCAAACTCAAGCTGGGCCAGATTGCCTTCGATGGCAGTCTTGACCTGCATGGCATGAGCGTCGAGAAAGCCCGCGATACGCTGTGGGAGTTCCTCGCCGAAGCGGCCAAGCTCGAAGTGCGCTGCGTGCGCATTACCCATGGCAAGGCCGTGCGCATGGATGGCCGCAAGCCGATGATCAAAAGCCACGTCAACACCTGGTTGCGCCAGCACCCGCAGGTGCTCGGCTTCACCTCCTGCCTGGCCAAGCACGGCGGCACCGGCGCGGCCTATGTGATGCTCAAACGCACCATGATGGACGGCCGCGACGAGTAACCCACGCGCGTCGCGCCCTTGCCAGCGCGCTAGCGGCGCCCTACCCTGCGCGTCTGTGCATACCGAGTCCCCACAGGAAGCCCCATGTCCCTGGAACAGAATTACACCGCGATTCTCGGCCAACTCGGCGAGGACGTCGCTCGCGAAGGCCTGCTCGACACCCCCAAGCGGGCTGCCAAAGCCATGCAGTACCTCTGCCGCGGTTACCAGCAGACCCTGGAAGAAGTCACCAACGGTGCATTGTTCAGCTCCGACAACAGCGAAATGGTGCTGGTCAAGAACATCGAGTTGTACTCGCTGTGCGAGCATCACCTGCTGCCGTTTATTGGCAAGGCCCATGTCGCCTACATTCCCAGCGGCAAAGTGCTAGGCCTGTCGAAAGTCGCACGGATCGTCGACATGTATGCGCGGCGCCTGCAAATCCAGGAAAACCTCAGCCGGCAGATCGCCGAAGCCGTGCAGCAGGTTACCGGTGCCCTTGGCGTCGCGGTGGTGATCGAAGCCCAGCACATGTGCATGATGATGCGCGGCGTAGAGAAGCAGAACTCCTCGATGGTGACCTCGGTGATGCTCGGCGAATTTCGCGAGAATGCCGCCACCCGTAGCGAGTTCCTCAGCCTGATCAATAACTGATCACGACGCTCTGCCCCCAAAACCGGCCTTGCGCCGGTTTTTTTGCATCAGCGCCCTTTACTCGGGCGGTAAGCGCGGCTTGTGCCGCAACGGATCGAGCAAAGGCGACAGGCCGTTGTGATCGATCTCCTGCATCAAGGCCAGCAAGCGGCCAATTTCGCCACTGGGAAACCCCTCGCGCGCAAACCAGTTGAGGTAGCGCCCCGGTAGGTCGGCGAGTAAACGGCCCTTGTATTTGCCAAAGGGCATTTCTCGGGTCACCAGCAGTTGCAGGTCTTCAGGTTTCATTCAGCGCTCACCTATGCCGCCCCATGCGCCAGGCGGGCAGCGATTAAAACAGAGCTGCGGATTATGCCTAAAGCGCGCCAGGATGCACCGTTCGACCGTCGCCCAGGCCAGCGCAGGCAAACTCGGGTAAGCTGCGCACCCGTATTTTTCACCCAAGGTTATCCTCGCGATGCTTATCAAGGCTCTCAGAATCGGTCTCGGCCAGTTAATCGTGTTTCTCGACTTCATCAGCCGCCCGCGCAAACTGCAGCGCACGGCCGCCGCCCAAGCGAGCGTCGAGCAAGCCGCCGCAAGCCTGGCGCTGTATCAGTTCCACGCCTGTCCGTTCTGCGTGAAAACCCGCCGCACCCTGCACAAACTGAATGTGCCGGTCGCCCTGCGCGATGCCAAACACAACGCGCAGGACCGGCAAGCCCTGCTGGAACAAGGCGGCAAAATCCAAGTACCGTGCCTGCGCATCGAAGAAAACGGCCAGAGCACCTGGCTGTACGACTCCAAAGCCATCGGTGCCTACTTGAACCAGCGTTTCGCGGCGAATTAATACCCGCAACAGAGTTGGTGCGCCCCCGCCCGCGCGCCCACCCCGTTATGTTTTTTGATCTACAGTGAAAGCCACTGGCCACCTTCCGGCCACGCACTGTAGCAATCTAGCGATGCACCAATAGCCCGCCTGAGAAGCGCCCTGCGGCGCCGCTCATGGCAGCTGTGGGTCATGTGAGCGCAGTAATCCGATAACGGGGAATGAACCGTGCGTAAGCCGATAGCCGTTGCGCTAAGCCTGGCGCTCCTGGGCGGTTGCGAGAGCCTGCCGGAAAAACAGCAGATTCTGGATACGTCCGCCAACTTCCTGAACAAGACCAGCGCGATGATTGCGCAGCAAGCGCAAGCACTGAGCAACTGGGGCGCCAGCGAGAACAACCAGATATATGACCGCGAGATCGCCGCGCTCTTCGAGCAGCCGCGGATCGATCCGCTGAGTCACTACCTCGAACAGCACAATAACGACGAGAGCCGGGCGCGCCATTTGCGCCGAGTGCTCGAGGAACGCGAGCGCCGCTGCGAAAACATCGCCGGGGAATATGCCGCACAGGCGAAAACCGCAGCCAACCTGAGTCGCTTCAGCCGTGGTTATGACTATTCCTGCCCGGCACAGGTGCAACGTTTTGCCGAACAGATCGAGCGACCCACGCCCAGCAGCGCGGCCGTACTGGTCAGCACCACGGCAACGCCCCAGCCACGCGCGCACCTCCCGGCGCCGACAGCCAGCCCGACAGCCAGCACGCAGCTCGAGCGCCAGCAGGTGAATAACTGTTACCTGCTGTTCACCATCAAGAACTACCGCCAAGCCCAAGACGCCTGCCGCGCCCCCGCCGAAGCCGGCGACGCCAAGGCCCAGTACAAAATGGCGGTGATCGCCAACGCCCTCAAGCAATACCCCGAAGCCCTGAAATGGGCTCGCCTGGCGGCGAAGAACACCGCCGAAGGCCGCTATCAGCTGGGCCTGTTGTACTACCGCGGACATGGCGTCGAGCAAAACCACGCCGAAGCGCTGAAGTGGTACGAGCAGGCTGCCACACAAGGCTTGGCCAGCGCGCAATACCAGAGCGGCAGAATGTATGCGCAAGGCCAGGGCACCGCCGCCAATCCGCGCAAGGCCAGAAGCCGCTTGAGTCAGGCCGCCAACCAGGGCCATCGCGAAGCGCAGACCCGGCTCGGGCACATGTACCTGGCCGGCGACGGCGGCACAGCGGACGTTACCAGCGCCAGGCAATGGTTCCTCAAGGCCGCCCGGCAAGGCGCTGCCGAGGCGCAGTACCAGCTCGGCCAGATGTATGCCCGCGGCCAAGGGGTGCCGCAGAACAATGCCGAAGCCTATGTCTGGCTGAGCCTGGCTGAGCAAAGTGGCGAAGCACAGGCCGCGCCATTGCTGGAACGTTTGCGCCCCGAGATCGACGAGGCGCAAATCGCCCAAGCGCAGCAAAACGTGCGCAAAACCCTGGAAAGCCAACGCTAAACAGACGGATTCGCTCTACGCTGAATATATACCGACTCACCTCCTGCAACGGGCGCCCGGCAAGCCGATGAAGTCGCTGAAAAAGTCGATCATGATTGTGCTCTTGCTGCTCGTGGCGCTGTTCATCAGCGGCATGTGGATCATGTCTTCTCTCAACCTCGGCTATTCGCAGCAGGCCATGTCGGCGTTGCGCAAGACGCAGATCGAAGAAACCTTCGGCGCCAACCTCGAACGCATCGACGCCCACCACCAACTGATGGAACAAAATACCGAGGACCTGGGCCGTCTCGGCGAGTTGTTCTACCGCCTGCAAAACGGCATCGACACCGGCCATGAGCTGGAAAAAGCCTTGAGCACCCAGGTGCGCGATTTTCCCGAGGCATTCGGCGGCGGCATCTGGTTCGAGCCGCAGGTGTTCGGCGCATCCGGCATGGCCTACGGGCGCTACGCTTACTGGGGAGCGAACAACCGCATCGCGCTGATTCGCCACAACCAGAGCAAGGATTACAGCCAGCAAGACTGGTACCGCAACGCACTGCCGCCGGACTGGAACCGCAACCAGACGCGGCCGCAGCAATACTACTGGACCGCCGCGTATTACAACCCGCTGTCGGAAGCCGCGGTGATCACCCTGGCCAGCCCGATGCACAGCGACAGCGGGCGGATTATCGGCTTGGCCACCACGGATTGGCGCACCGACGAAGTGATCAAACTGATCGGCCGGGTCAAGGTCACGCCCAACACCTTCGCCTTCCTGCTCGACAGCAATAACCGCAACCTCTCTAGCCTGAGCCAGCGCGACGACACCCTGGCGGCCCAGTCGATCATGGATGCGATTCTCGATTTGCAGTTGATGCAAAACCAGGCCATCGCCCCGAAAACCGCGCGCATGCTCGAACGGCCATTACGCTCGCCCATGCAGAGCCGCACGCTGGGTGTCGACGGGCTCGACTACGCGCTGTTCTATGCCAAGACCCAGGCCGGCATGCTGTTTGGCATTGGCGTGCCGCAGCATGAAATCGACTCGGTGCTGGAACCCATGCGCCAGAGTAACTACCGAATCGTCGCCATCACCGGCGTGATCTTGCTCCTGCTCTCCGGGCTGATCCTCTATTTCGTCGCGGGGATCATGCGGCAGTTGGAAGCCTCCTACACCGACCCGCTGACCCAGCTGCCGAATCGGGTGAAGCTACTACAAGATCTGCAGCGGCGCCCGCGCAGCAGCCTGATATTGATCAATATCGACTCATTCAAAGAAATTAACGGCTTCTTTGGCCATGACTGTGGCGACTACGTGCTCATCACCCTGGCCCAGCAACTGGCCCACTTGCTCGACAGCGAACCCAGCAACGAAAAAACCCAGCTGTACAAGATGACCGCCGACGAATTCGCCGTGCGGATCGACGCCCGTCTCGACGCCAGGCAACTGGAGATCCGCCTGCAAGCCATCTCGGCGTTTATCCAGGCGCGGCTATTGCTCTGGCATGAGCAGGAAATCAACCTCAACGCGACCCTCGGCGCCGCCGCGGCCTCAGGCAGTCATCACCCGCACCAGCATGACGCTGTGCTTTCATCCGCCAGCATCGCCCTGAAACTGGCGCGATTGCAGCAGAAAAACCATCTGGTCTACGACCCGGCGCTCAAAGTCCGCGAGGCTTACGAGCACAACCTGCTGTGGGCCAATCGACTCAAGCAGGCGTTGCAGGATGACCGCATCATTCCCTACTTCCAGCCGATCATGGACAACCGCAGCGGGAAGATCGGCAAATACGAATGCCTGGTGCGCATGCTCGACGAGGATGGTCAGGCGGTAAATCCGGGGCTGTTTCTCGGGGTGGCGAAGAAAATCCGCCTGCACCGACAGATCACTCGGATCATGGTCGACAAATGCTGCCGGGTGTTTCACGACCAGCCTTATGAGTTCTCCATCAATCTATCCTATGAAGACCTGATCGACCCGGAACTGACCCAGTTCATCAAGCTCAAGCTGCTGCAAAGCGGTATCGGCAAACGCCTGATTTTTGAGATTCTCGAATCCGAAGGCATCGAAAACTACCGCGAGGTGCGCCGCTTTATCGATGAGGTCAAAGCCCTGGGTTGCCGCTTTGCCATCGACGATTTCGGCACCGGCTACTCGAATTTCGAACACCTGCTGCGCCTGAACATCGACCTGATCAAGATCGACGGCAGCCTGATCAAACAGCTCGATAACGACCCGAACGCCTACAGCGTGACCCTGGGCATTGTGCAGTTCGCCCGCAGCTTGCAGATGCACACCGTCGCCGAGTTCGTGCACAGCGCCACGGTGCAGGAGAAAGTCCTGGCGCTGGGCATCGACTATTCGCAGGGCGCGCATATCAGCATGCCGCAACCGCACTTGGTCTCCACCCCCGCCTTTCAGCCTTGCGACAGCGAGACCTTGCGCTGAAGCCAGGGCTGCCGGCAGCCCTGGCGTAACCCCTTACGGCGCGGCTTGCAGCTCGGTCACCACAAACTGGCTGCCTTGCTTTGCCGCCTGAAAGCGCACCTTGTCGCCGACCTTCAGCCCTTCCAGCAGCGCGGCGTCGCGCACGGTGAAGACCATGCTCATCGGCGGCATGCCGATGCTCTGGATCGGCCCGTGGCGCAGGGTGATCTTTTGCGTGGCCAGGTCGATCTTGCGCACTTCGCCCTGACTCAGCGCGGCGCTGACCTCAGTGCCGCTCGCCGGCGCGTCGTGCTGGGTGGCGAATGCCGGAAAAGCCAGGGTGCTGCCCAGGAGGGCGGTAATCAGTAGTTTTTTCATGCTGTCTATCCTCGGTGTCATGGCACCGCGCGCGGCGCGGTTTCGGTAATGCTGGCGGGCCTCTGGGCCCGCGCTAGCAACAGGCGTTACTCGGCCACCACGCTGATCTGGCCGAGCATGCCGGCCTGGTAATGGCCGGCGATCAAACAGGCGAATTCGAATTCGCCCACACGGTTGAAGGTCCAGATGATTTCCCCGCGCTGACCCGGAGCAACATGCGCCATATACGGCTCGTCATGCTCCATGCCGGGGAACTTGGCCATCAGCTCGGCATGCTTATCCAGCTCGGGTTTGCTCCCGAGCACGAACTCATGAAGGATCTGGCCATCGTTGCGGTGAACGAAGCGGATGGTTTCGCCGAGCGTCACCTGCAAACGATCGGGACTGAAACGCATGGCGTCGCTCATGCTGATCTCGATGGTACGACTGACCTGCTCACGGTCACCGGCGATGCCCCAGGGCTTCTGCTCCTTGATCACCGCCGCGCTGTGGGGCGCGCTAGGTTGCTCGCCATGGGCCAGCACCGGGCTGGCGGCAAAGGCGCTGAAAATGCCTAGAATCAGGACGCTAAGGTTTGACGGTAGCTTCATGGGTAATTCCTCGAATTGAATAGACGTTGCACAGGGCTTGCCCGCGATGCTTTAAAACTGCAGCCATCGCGGCCAAGGCCGCTCCTACTTGAATCAATGGCCGGCATGGCCGCTGGGTTTACGCACCTGCACTTCAACCGCCTCGCTGTTCGGCTGTTTAAGCGGCATCGACTGCCCGCCGGCCTCGCTGGAGCGTGCCGGTTTGGCCATCTCCCCTGCCCACTCGTACGCCACCGTGCCCGCCGGATGCTTGAACCAGCCGGGGTCGCGGTAATCGCCTGCGGGCTGATCCTTACGGACCTTGAGCACGGTGAACATGCCGCCCATTTCCACGGAGCCGAACGGGCCGTCGCCGCTCATCATCGGCGCGGTGTTGTCTGGCAACGGCATCTGCATTTCCGCCATATCGGCCATGCCGCGCTCGCCCATCACCATGTAGTCGGGAATCAACTTGGCGATCTTGCGGGTCATGTCGCTGTGATCGACGCCGACCAGGGTCGGCACGTCATGGCCCATGGCGTTCATGGTGTGGTGGCTCTTGTGGCAGTGGAAGGCCCAGTCGCCCTCCTCGTCGGCGAGAAATTCGACCTGACGCATCTGTCCGACCGCCACGTCGGTGGTCACTTCCGGCCAGCGCGCGGCCAAAGGCCACGGCCCGCCATCGCTGCCGGTCACCTCGAATTCGTGGCCGTGCAGGTGGATCGGGTGATTGGTCATGGTCAGGTTGCCAACGCGAATCCGCACGCGGTCGTCCTTGCGCACCACCAGCGGGTCGATACCAGGGAAAATGCGGCTGTTGAAGGTCCACAGGTTGAAATCGAGCATGGTCATGATCTTCGGCGTGGCGGCGCCCGGCTCGATGTCGTAGGCGTTGAGGAGAAAACAGAAGTCGCGGTCCACCTCGCTGATCAACGGGTGATGCGCCTTCGGGTGGGTCACCCAAAAACCCATCATGCCCATGGCCATCTGCACCATTTCGTCGGCATGCGGGTGGTACATGAAGGTGCCAGGACGGCGCGCGACGAATTCGTAGACGAAGGTCTTGCCCACCGGAATCGCCGGCTGGGTCAGGCCCGCTACGCCGTCCATGCCGTTGGGCAGGCGCTGACCGTGCCAGTGGATGCTGGTGTGTTCGGGCAGTTTGTTGGTGACGAAGATGCGCACCCGGTCGCCTTCCACCACCTCGATGGTCGGCCCCGGCGACTGGCCGTTGTAGCCCCACAGGTGAGCCTTGTAGCCCGGCGCCAATTCGCGCACCACCGGCTCGGCAATCAGGTGGAACTCCTTGACGCCGGCGTTCATGCGCCACGGCAAGGTCCAGCCGTTCAATGTCACCACCGGGTTGTAGGGCCGGCCATTTTGCGGCTGCAACGGCGGCATGGTGTCGGCCTTGGTCTGGATAACCGCTTCCGGCAAACCGGCAAGCGAAACCCGGCTGACCGCCGTGGTGGCGACCGCAGCGGTAATCGCGCTGGCGCCGAGAAAGAAATCACGTCGAGAAACCATATTCGTTATTCCTTGATCAGTGCCCAGCAGGGGCTTCGGCAACTGCGCCTGCGGCAGTGCTAGCAGAGAGGTTCGGCGTGCCCAGCATCGCCATGTCCAGATCGGCGTGGGCCAGCCAGAAATCGCGTTGCGCTTGCAGGTAGCCATCCACCGCGAGGATTTGCCGACGAGCATCGGCCAGCAATTCGAAGGTGCTGATAAACATGCCGTTGTAGCGCAGGAGATTTTCTTCGGCGATGCGTTGGCGCAGCGGCAGCACTTCGTCGCGGTATTGGCGGGCAAGGTCATGCGCCGACTGGTAGCCCAGGTAGGCTTCGCGCACTTGCGAGCGAGCATTGATCGCCGTCTCGGCGGCCCGGTTGAGCATCTGTCGGTACATCGCCTCGGCCTTCGCCACCTTGGCGCCACTCCAATCGAACAGCGGCAACTCGACGCTGACCTCGTAACCGCGCTGGGTTGGTTCCTCGTTAGAGCGATTGTTCACCACGCCCAGCTCCAGCACGTTGATCAAGCGCGTGCTCTTGCTCAGCCCCAGGTTGCTCGCCAATCGCTCGGCATCCAGGCGCATGGCCTGGATATCCAGGCGCTGACGCATGGCCAAGCGTTCGACGTCCGGCAACGGTTCGGCGCGCGCCGGCAGCTCCGGCAGACGCTCGGGCAGGCGAAAGTCGATCTGTTCGCCCCACAGGCCCAGCAAGCGGGTCAATTGCTCGCGGCTTTGCACCCGCGCTTGTTCGGCGCGAATCAGATTGAGGCTGGCGTCGGCATAGAAGCTCTGTTCTTGGGCCTGTTGCAGCGTGCTGTAGTTGCCCACCGCCGCCAGACGCCGCGCCAGCTCGGCGCCGGTTTGCGCCGCCGCCATCACCTGCTGCATGAAGCCCAGACGCTCCTGCGCCGCCACCGCGTGGTAGTAAGCCTTACGGGTTTGCGTGGCCAACTCGAAGACCGCCAGGCTGGTTTGCCGCTGCACCTGCTCGAAACGCTTGGCCTCCATGCCGGAGGTCATCGGCATGGCGATCAGCCGCGCCAGGTTGACGTGCAAACCGCGCTCGTATTCCACCTCGCTGCCTTTTTCCAGGCGCCCGAACGAGAAACCGGGGTTGGCAATCCGCCCAGCCTGAACGCGCTCGGCCTCGGTGATCCCCAACTGGTCGAAGGCCGCTTGCAGCCCTGGGTTATTGAGCAAGGCGATCTGCACCGCGTCATCTACCGACAGGGCTTGCGCCAACAGCGCATTCACCTGTTCGGCAATCAGGGCGCGGTCATCCTCGGTTTTGGCCCAGGTCAGTTGTTTGTCCAATTGCTGTTCGGCGCTTTGTTCGACCACCGCAAAGCCGCCATCCGGGGTAAAGCTGGCGCAACCCGCCAGTACCAATAGTCCGCCGAGCAGACAGGCATGACGGACATGCTTGAGCATTCTCATCGCGCCTCCTTAGCGGCCATGGCCGGCATGTGGGTTGACGGCTGGCGCACGTTCGGCCGCCGGGCTGTCGTCAGTCAGAGGCTCCTGCGCATAGGTTTGCCAGCCACCGATGCGCCCCACCCGATCATTGGCTTCACGCCAACTTTGTACCGGCTCGGCGTTGAAACCTCGGTAATCGTCTAGCGGGGATTGATAGACCAGAGCCGCTGTCGCAGCCTCGGCATCCAGCGGATCGGGCTGCTGCGCCCAGGCGCCGATAGGCAGCGCCAACAAGATCAGACAGCCAAGGGCCTGCCGACCTGAAAACAGGAAACGAATCATGAAGTGCTCTCGCGTTAAGCGGGCACGCCGGCATCAGGCAGGCGAACGCCGCAGATAAGCTGAAGGCGCCGCTCAGCCGTGGCTGTAGGCGCGCGTTGGCTTAAACGAGAAGCGAGCGTGGGGGACGTTCGGGGGTGTCGGCGATAAAACCAACGAATTAATCGAGGCGCGCCAGAGACGGCTCGCCTGCTTGCAGCGGGGAATTGCTGATAACCACGGAACTCAGCGCCACCGCACCGACGCAAAAGGCGCAGAGGCTACAAAGGCTGTTGTCGACCTGCTGAACAGTATCGCTGGTTTGCCCGGAGGCAGCGGCATGGTGGGCCATGGACATGGCTCCGGGATGGTGCGCGCGGACCTGTGAGCTATCGAGGCTAACCGCACCACTCCGATACGCCACATCGCACAACTGCATGGCAATCGCCGCCATGCTCTGTGCCGGAAGGGCGAGCATCAGCATCCAGATCAAGGCGATGCGTAGCGGTTTGGTCATGGTCGTTCTATCGAACAAGCAGGTCATGTGACGGTGGACGGATTATGCGGCAATTTATCCGCTTGTCCATCACTCCCCCGCTTCCAGCGATTGCGCCCTCGCTCAATCGAGCATGCCGACATGCTTGGGATGACTGGCTACACGTTCCAGCCAGCCACGCACCGCCGGGTAGTCGCTCAAGTCAAAACCGCCCTCGTCGGCCACATGGGTGTAGGCATACAGGGCGATGTCGGCGATCGAGTACTGCTCACCGACCAGGTACGGCGTGCGCCGGAGCTGCTGTTCCATCACCTTGAAAGCCTTGTAGCCGCGCACGTGGCACATCCGATATTCCTCGAGGCGCGCCTCGGGCAGGCCCTGGTACAGCTGGATAAAGCGCGCCACCGCGACATACGGCTCATGGCTGTATTGCTCGAAGAACTGCCACTGCAGCACCTGGGTGCGCAAGCGCGGTTCGCTCGGCAAGAACTCACTGCCATCGCCGAGGAAGTTGAGGATCGCGTTGGATTCCCACAGGCAGGTGCCGTCTTCCAACTCCAGCACCGGAATCTTGCCATTGGGGTTCTTCGCCAGGAACGCCTCGCTTTGGGTTTCGCCCTTGAGGATATCGACCGGTATCCATTCGTAGGCGATACCGCGCAGATGCAGCATGAGCTTGACCTTGTAGCAGTTGCCTGACCGGTAATCGCCGTAGACCTTGAGCATCGTCCTGTCCTCTCTTTACATCGCTGTCATGTGCGGCGCCGCCAGGCTGGCCTGGGCCTCGCGAATCACCCCGGCCAGACGTTTGAGCCCTTCGCTCAGGCGCTCCGGCGCGACGTGGCTGAAGTTAAGCCGTAAATGTCCCGGATGCTGGTCCGGGTCGATAAAGAACGGCTCGCCCGGCATAAACGCCACGTTCTGCGCCAGTGCTGGCGCTAGCAGGGTGCGCGTATCCAGTGGTTGCTTGAGGGTCAGCCAGAAGAACAGCCCACCCTGGGGCACCTGCCAGTCGGCCAGGTCGCTGAAATGCGCCTCCAGCACCGCCTGCATGGCATCGCGACGAATCCGGTAGAAGTCGCGCAGTTCGGCCAGATGGCCGCGGTATTTCTCGCTGCCCAGCCACTGCAACGCCTGCCATTGGCCGATGCGGTTGGTGTGCAGGTCGGCCGACTGCTTGAGACGCAGCAGGTAGGGGAACAGATCCGGGGTGGCGATCAGGTAACCGACGCGCAGGCCCGGCAGCAGGGTCTTGGAGACGGTGCCGGTGTAGATCCAGCTGGCTTTCTGCAAACGGCTGACGATCGGCGTGGCGCTGCCGGCGTCGAACACCAGCTCGCGGTAGGGTTCGTCTTCGATCAGGGTCACGCCAAACTCGTCGAGCAACGCCGCCACGGCATCGCGCTTGGCTTCGCTGTAACGCACCGCCGACGGGTTCTGGAAGGTCGGGATCAGGTAGGCAAAGGCCGGCTTATGATGTTCCAGGCGTTGGCGCAGCGCAGCGATTTGCGGGCCATCGGCTTCCTGCGGCACGGCGATGCAATTGGCACCGAACAGCTGGAAGGCTTGCAGCGCGGCCAGGTAGGTCGGCGCTTCGAGCAGCACTTCGGTGCCCGGGTCGATAAACAGCTTGCTGGCCAAGTCGAGGGTCTGCTGCGAGCCGCTGACGATCAGCACCTGGCTGGCGTCGCAAGGTACGCCCAGCGCGCGCGCCTCGGCGGCAATCGCCTCACGCAGCGCCGGCTCGCCTTCGCTCATGCCGTACTGGCCCATACTCGCCGGCATATCGGCCCACTCGACCTTCGGCAACATCGGCTCGGCGGGCAGCCCGCCAGCGAACGACATGACTTCCGGACGCTGCGCCGCGGCAAGAATTTCACGAATCAAGGAGCTTTTCAGGCGGGCAACGCGTTCGGAGAAGGCCATGGAGGTCACCGGTAGCAAAGGCAAGGAAAAATAAGTCAAACTGGTTGACCGAAACTACGACGCCTCAGGCAGATACGTCAATATGCTTGACCTTAAAAACCCAACCACTCAGCAGGCGGCCATGGAGGCCTTCTTCTTCGGCTATCAGGCCTTTACCGCCAAAGCCGACGAAATGCTGGCGCGCCGTGGGCTATCGCGGGTGCACCACCGCATTCTGTTTTTCATCGCCAAATACCCCGGCCTGAGCATGAAAGAACTGCTCGGCTACCTCGGCGTGAGCAAGCAGGCGCTGAGTACCCCACTGCGCCAATTGCTGGAAATGCACCTGGTCGAAAGCGTGACCGCGGCGGACGACAAACGTAAACGCCTGCTGGGCTTCACCCCGGAAGGCGCCAAGCTGGAACTGGCCCTACGCCGCGAGCAAGCCAAGTTGCTCAAGCGAGCCTTCAGCGAGGCCGGGGAAGCAGCTGTCAGCGGCTGGCTGCAGGTCAACCTGACGCTGGGCAACAGCCGCCCGCCCGGCATCGCGATCAGTGCCGCCGCCACTCCGCCGCTGCCTTGAAAAACACCCAGGCCATCGCCAGATTGGCGCCGATCAGCGGCAGCATGGCCAACACCAACAGAATGATCGACGCCAGCATGATGCCGCCGATGATGTCCATCCAGGCCATGAGGTTGAACACCGGATAGACGTTCTGTACCTGGCGCAAGCGGATGCCCAACCAGGTCAGCAATGCACCATAGCCCGCCAGCACGCCGAAATAGCTGAGCATTTGCCAACCCAGTTCGCTGGTGGCCGGGCCCCAGAGCACATCAAGGACTCCCAGCAGCAGGCTGCACACGATCACCGCCCACACCGGCCAGGCCAGACGTTGCGCGGCAAAGCGCTGTTCGGCGAAGCGCTTCAATTGAATCAGCAGGTAGCAGCCCAGGAGAATCAGCACCGGGCTGAGCCAATCACTGACACGCCCAACGGCTTGGCTGCCCTGCAGCCCCTCGGCGAGCGCCAGCGCCAGCAGCAGCAACGAGCCCACCGCCGAGACCAGGCTCAACCAGGCTCAACCAGGCCAACAGTCGTAGTTGTCCAGCACTCCAGCCGTCGAGCGAGGGCGGTCCACTGTTTTCCGTCAGGCTGACGTGAGGGGTGGCGTAGGGATTATTGTGCGGTTCCATCGCAGGTCCTTGTGCGGAGTATTCGGTGAGGCGACGACACTAACCATTGCCGATGCTTCTGCCAATCGACTGTATCGCCTTTTACGCGCTTTGCTGTACCGCGACGCCCAGCGATGCCCCGCTTAGTCTTACAGGCACTGTCCGCGAGTACCCTGCCATGACCACCGAACTGCTGATCGCCTTTATCGCCTTTGCCTTCGTCACCTCGGTGACCCCGGGGCCGAACAACATGATGCTGCTCGCCTCCGGGGTGAATTTCGGCCTGCGCCGCAGCCTGCCGCATATGCTCGGCATCAGCCTGGGCTTCATGCTGCTGGTGATGGCGGTGGGTTTTGGCCTTGGCCAGCTGTTCGAACAACTGCCGATGTTCTATACCGTGTTGCGTTACCTGGGTGCGGCGTACCTGCTGTACCTGGCCTGGAAAATCGCCAACGCCGGTGCACCCGACAGCCAGAACGGACAGCGCGGCAAGCCCTTCAGCTTTCTCCAGGCGGCGGCGTTCCAGTGGATCAACCCCAAGGCCTGGGTGATGGCCATCGGCGCGATCACCACCTACACCCCGCAGGAAAACTTCGTGGTCAATGTGCTGCTGATCGCAGCCCTGTTCGCCTTGGTCAACTGCCCCAGCGTCGGCCTGTGGACAGTGGCCGGCAGCCTGCTGCGCAACTGGCTGAATAACCCGCGCGTGCTGCGCTGTTTCAATGTTGGTATGGCGCTACTCTTGGTCGCCTCGCTGTACCCGATCCTGGCTGATGTACAAGGAGTGCTGTAATGCCCCAAGCGACCCAGGCGCGCCTGCGTCCGCTGGCCGACACGTCGACCTCGGCGGTGGTCGCCGGCTTTATCGCCATGCTCACCGGCTATACCAGCTCGCTGGTGCTGATGTTCCAGGCCGGCCAGGCCGCGGGCCTGAGCAACGGGCAGATTTCCTCGTGGATCTGGGCGCTGTCGATCGGCATGGCCGTCACCTGCATCGGCCTGTCGCTGCGCTACCGCGCGCCGGTGATGATCGCCTGGTCGACGCCTGGCGCCGCGCTGCTGATCACCAGCCTGCCGAACGTGCCCTATAGCGAAGCCATCGGCGCCTATATCCTCGCCTCCGGACTGATCGTGCTGATCGGCCTGACCGGCAGCTTCGACCGCTTGATGCGGCGCATTCCCGGCTCCATCGCCGCCGCGCTGCTGGCCGGCGTGCTGTTCAAGATCGGCCTGGAAATCTGCGTGGCCGCCGAGCAGCAGCCGCTATTGGTGGTGGCCATGCTGCTCGCCTACCTGCTCGGCAAGCGCCTGCTGCCGCGCTATGCGGTGCTCGCCGCCTTGCTGGTTGGCTGCCTGTTGGCGGGACTCTTCGGCCTGCTCAATTTCAGCCAGTTCGAACTGCAACTGGCCACCCCGGAGTGGACCACGCCGAGCTTCTCCCTGGCCGCGGCGATCAGCATCGGCATCCCGTTGTTCATCGTCGCCATGGCTTCGCAGAACCTGCCGGGGATGACCGTGCTGCGCGCCAATGGCTATGACGTACCGGCATCGAAGCTGCTCACCAGTACCGGCCTGGCCTCGATCCTACTGGCGCCGTTCGGCTCCCACGGCATCCACATGGCCGCCATCAGCGCGGCGATCTGCGCCGGCCCGGAAGCCCATGAAGACCCGCGCAAACGCTACACCGCAGCGGTCTGGTGCGGGGTGTTCTACGGCATCGCCGGAATCTTCGGCGCCACCCTCGCCGCACTGTTCGCCGCCCTGCCCAAGGCGCTGATTCTGTCGATTGCCGCCCTCGCCCTGTTCGCCTCGATCATCGGCGGCCTGACCCAGGCCATGAGCGAACCCAAGGAGCGCGAAGCGGCGCTGATCACCTTCCTCGTCACCGCCTCGGGGATGAGCCTGTTCTCGGTCGGTTCGGCGTTCTGGGGCATCGTCGCCGGCTTGCTGACCCTGGCGATTCTCAATTGGGGCAAGGCTGACATATAGATAGCCTGCTGTTGGGCCTCGCTGCGCCGAGCACCAAGCTACGGGATCGATCCAACCGATAACCATCGACAAAAAGGCGCCTCGGCGCCTTTTTGTCGACTGTCGCTCAGGCTTCGACAGCCAACTGCTTGCCGTGGGCGAAGTTGACCCACCAGCCGAACAGCGCAGCGGTGAAGAACATGATGATGCTGTAGATCGCCGCGGGAATCGCCATGGTCGAGTTGTTCAACAGCATCGGGCTGAGCGCCAGGGCGATGGCCAGGGTGCCATTGTGGATGCCGATTTCCATGCCGATGGCCACGGCCTGGCGCAGACTCAGGTTGAACAAGCGCGGCACGCAATACCCCACTGCCAGGCTGATCAGGTTGAACGCCAGCGCCGCGCCGCCGACCAAGGGCGCGTACTCGACGAAAGTCTGCCAGTCCTTGACCACCGCAAGCAGGATGATGATCAACAGAAACAGCGCCGAAACGATCTTCACCGGCTTCTGCATGCGCTCGGCAAAACCCGGAAAACGACTGCGCAACCAGATGCCGATGGCCACCGGCCCGAGGACGATGATGAACACCTGCACCACCTTGGCGAATTGCAGCGGAATCGCCTGGTCGCCTTCCATGAAATAGGCCAACGACAGATTGACGATCAACGGCATGGTGAGGATGGCGATCACCGAATTGACTGCGGTCAAGGTGATATTTAGCGCCACATCGCCGTGGGCCAAATGGCTGTAGAGATTCGCCGTGGTGCCGCCCGGCGAGGCGGCCAGCAGCATCAGGCCGACCGCTAGCGCCGGCGCCAGGCCGAAGGCCTTGGCCAGGAAAAAACACACCAGCGGCAACAACAGCAGCTGACAGGTCAGACCGATCAACACCGGCTTGGGAAACTTCACCACCCGGGCGAAATCCGCCAACGTCAGCGACAGGCCGAGACCAAGCATGATGATGCCCAGCGCCACGGGTAGAAATACGGTCAGTAAGGGGTCAGCAGTCATGAGTGTTCTACTCCGGATTCAATGCCCAGCGATTCTGGCGAGAGCCCGATGGCCTTCGCAGTGACTTTAGCGGCCAATCGCTTGACCCACACTCAATCCAGAAAAAAAGGCGCCTGATTAGGCGCCTTGGTGGACTCATGCGGCGACGCACTCAGATCGCTGTCGCTCCGCCGTCCACGGCCAGGGCATGCCCCGTGGTGAACGCGGCGTTGTCGCAACACAGGTAAAGCACCGCGGTGGCGATTTCCTCGACCCTGCCAATGCGCCCGACCGGGTGCATGGCGGCGGCAAACTCGGCCTTCTTCGGGTCGGCTTCATGGGCGCGACGGAACATGTCGGTGTCGATCACCGCCGGACACACGGCATTGACGCGGATTTTCTTCTTCGCATACTCGACCGCCGCCGATTTGGTCAGGCCGATTACCGCATGCTTGGACGCGCTGTAGATGCTCATCTTCGGTGCCGCACCCAGGCCGGCCACCGATGCGGTGTTGACGATGGCGCCACCGCCCTGGGCGAGTAACAGCGGGATCTGGTGCTTCATGCACAGCCACACGCCTTTGACGTTGACGCCCATGATCGCGTCGAACTCGCTTTCGCTGCCCTCGGCCAACTTGCCCTTCTCGATCTCGATACCGGCGTTGTTGAACGCATAGTCCAGGCGACCATAGGCCGCCACGGTGCGTTGCATGAGTACCTGCACATCGGCATCGCGGGTCACGTCGCAGCGCACGAACGTCGCCTCGCCACCGGCGGCACGAATCAGTTCGACGGTGTCTTCGCCACCGGCCACATCGACATCGGAAACCACCACCTTGAGGCCTTCGTTGGCGAAAGCCAGGGCAGTCGCGCGGCCAATGCCGGCAGCACCGCCAGTGACCAGGGCGACCTGGCCGGAAAAGGTCAAGCTCATCTGTGCATCCTCGTGAAGGGGGAACGTCTGCGCGGAGTCTAGTCAGAGCCACAGCCGAGACGGCAGCACTATTCGAACAGCAGTTAGGCCTTCATCCAAAATAATGATTAATACCCCCAACCAGCTATCACTCGAATGGATCGGCACCTATTCGGCCGCCGGGCAACACTTGCCCGGCGGCGTGGCAAGGGCTATCACCAAGCTTTCCGCTCAACGAGTACTGTCCATGACTGCCCCACTCAACCGTCAATTCCTGCTTGCCCAACGCCCGGTCGGCCTGCCCAGCCGCGACACCTTCAACTATGTGGAAAACCCGGTCGGCGAACCCGGCCCCGGCCAGATCCTGGTGAAGAACGCCTACCTGTCGCTCGACCCGGCCATGCGCGGCTGGATGAACGAAGGCAAATCGTATATCCCGCCAGTGGCCATCGGCGAAGTGATGCGCGCCCTCGGCGTGGGTCAGGTGATTGCCTCGCAGCACCCGAACTTCGCCGTTGGCGACTACGTCAATGGAGCAATCGGTGTGCAGGACTACTTCCTCGGCGAACCGCACGGCTTCTATAAAGTCGACCCGAGCCGCGCGCCCTTGCCGTTGTACTTGTCGGCGCTAGGCATGACCGGGATGACCGCCTATTTCGCCCTGCTCGATGTCGGCGCACCGAAAGCCGGAGAAACCGTGGTGATTTCCGGCGCCGCCGGCGCCGTGGGTAGCGTCGCCGGGCAAATCGCCAAACTCAAAGGCTGCCGCGTGGTCGGCATTGCCGGTGGCGCCGACAAGTGCAAGTTCCTCGTCGACGAACTCGGCTTCGACGGCGCCATCGACTACAAAAACGAAGACCTGCACGCCGCACTGAAACGCGAATGCCCGAAAGGCGTGGACGTGTATTTCGACAACGTTGGCGGCGACATCCTCGACGCGGTGCTCACTCGCCTCGCCTTCAAGGCGCGGGTAGTGATCTGCGGCGCGATCAGCCAGTACAACAACAAGCAAGCGATCAGGGGCCCGGCCAACTACATGCAACTGCTGATCAACAGCGCACGCATGGAAGGCATGGTGGTGATGACCTACGCCCCGCGTTTCGCCGAAGCGGCCCAGGAAATGGGCGGCTGGCTGGCCAGCGGCCAGCTGAAATCCAAGGAAGACATCGTGGACGGCCTGGAAACCTTCCCGGAAACCCTGCTCAAGCTGTTCAGCGGGGAGAACTTCGGCAAGCTGGTGCTTAAAGTCGATTGACACACCACCTGTAGGAGCGGGCCGTGCCCGCGAGATACACGCATCGCACGCATTCGCGGGCATGGCCGGCTCCTACGAAAATCAGACTTCAGGCGGCCACGGCCTCGGGCGTTTCCCGCTTTGCGCTAGCCCTCCTACGCAGCCAACGGTGGACAAGGCTTCGCCATGTCCACCCTACGCAACCGCCATTTCCTCACCCTGCTGTTTGATCGGCTGCCAGCGGCGCAGCAGCATGTACAGCGTCGGGATCACGAACAAGGTGAAGAACGTCCCCACCAGCAAACCGCCGACGATGACGAAGCCGATCTGCTGCCGGCTCTCGGCACCGGCGCCACTGGCGATGGCCAGCGGCAAGGAACCGAGCACCATCGCCCCGGTGGTCATCAGGATCGGCCGCAGACGCTGTACCGAAGCGTCGATCACCGAACTGCGCAGCTCCTGGCCTTCACGCTGCAAGTGGTTGGCGAACTCGACGATCAGAATGCCGTGCTTGGTGATCAAACCGATCAGGGTCACCAGACCGATCTGCGAGTAGATATTCAGGGTGCCGCCGAATAGTGTCAGCGCCAGCAAGGCGCCGGCCATCGACAAGGGCACGCTGAACAGAATGATCAGCGGATCGGTGAAGCTCTCGAACTGCGCCGCCAGCACCAGGAAGATAAACGCCAAGGCCAGGACAAAGATCAGCGCGATACCGGAACTCGACTCCTTGAAGTCGCGTGACGTACCGGTGTAATCGTATTGGGTGTCGGGCGGGAACACCTCGCGGGCGGCCTCTTCCAGATAAGCCAGGGCCTCGCCCAGGCTATAGCCACTGCCGACGTTGGCAGTAATGCTCACCGCGCGCAGTTGGTTGAAGTGGTTGAGCTCGCGCGGCGCCACGGTTTCGCGCACCTCGATCAGGTTGGACAGCTGCACCATGCTGTCGTCGCGACCACGCACGTAGACCCGATTGAGGTCCTGCGGGTTGCTGCGATCGACATCCTGCAACTGCACCAGCACATCGTACTGCTCGCCATTTTGCTTGAAGCGGGTGACCTGACGGCTGCCAAACAGGCTTTCCAGGCTACGACCGATGGTCGCCACGTCGGTGCCGACCGCCACCGCCTGCTCGCGATTGACTGCGACTTTTAGCTGCGGGGCATTCAGCTTGAGGTCGCTGTCGAGGCTTTCCAGGCCCGGGTACTCGCGCACCTTGTTCAGCAACTCGGCGACATAGACCTGCAACTCGGCGTACTCCAGGGAGGAGCGCACCACCAGGTTGACCGGCTGATTACGCGAACTCTGCCCGAGCGGTGGGCGGTTGACCGGAAACGCGCGCACCCCGGCAATGTCCTGCAGCTTGGGCAACAGCTGGTTGCGAATCTCGAACTGGCTGCGCGAGCGGTCGGCCCAGTCTTCCAGCTTCATAAAGGAAATGCCCTGGGCCACCGTGGGGAAGCCGGCAATCACCATGTAGCGATTGGTTTCCGGGATGCTCGCGTAGGCCTGTTCGATCTCCTGCGCATAGCGACCGGTGTAATCGATGGTGGCACCGTCCGGGCCATTGAACACGCCGACGATGGTGCCGGTGTCCTCGGTTGGCGCCAGCTCCGACTTCAAGCCGGAAAACAGCCAAATACACGCCACAATGGTCATCAGCAACACCCCAACCACCACCCAGGCACTCAGGGCCCGCTGCAACAGGTGCTTGTAGCGGTAGGTCAGGCCATTGAGGAAGCCTTCGATCAGGTTGTAGACCCGGTTGTGTTGCTGGTTGGCCTGGTGCGGTTTGAGCAACAGCGCGCACATCATTGGCGTCAGCGTCAGCGCCACGAACCCCGAAACCAACACTGCCCCGGCCAGGGTCCAGGCGAATTCGGTGAACAGTTTGCCGGTGGTGCCCTGCATGAAGCCGATGGGCGCAAACACTGCCGCCAGAGTCAGGGTCATGGCGATCACCGCGAAGGCGATCTCGCGGCTGCCCTTGAGCGCGGCCTGCATCGGCTGCATGCCTTCTTCGATATGCCGGTGGATGTTCTCCAGCATGACGATGGCGTCATCCACCACCAGGCCGATGGCCAGCACCATGGCCAGCAATGTCAGGGTATTGATGGTGAAGCCCATCAGCGACATCAGCGCGAAGGCGCCGATCAACGACACCGGAATGGTCACCAGCGGAATGATGGTGGCGCGCAGCGAGCGCAGGAAGATGAAGATGATCAGGATGACCAGAACCACCGCTTCCCAGATGGTGATGAAGACGTTGTCGATCGACGCGCGAATAAACAGCGAGTTGTCGTTGGCCACCGCCATGTGCATGCCTTCGGGCAACAGCGCGCGGACATCCGGCATGGCTTCGGCCAAGCCGTCGGAGATTTCCAGCGGGTTGGCGGTGGCCTGCTTGATCATGCCCATGGACACAGCCGGGCGGCCGTTGTAGCGCACGATGCTGCGCTCGTCGGCGGCGCCGATCTCGGCATAGCCGACATCGGACAAGCGCAACAGGTAGCCGCGACTATCATCGAGAATCAGGTTGTTGAATTGCTCCGGGGTGTTCAGATCGGTTTCCGAGAGCACGGTGAATTCGCGCTGCTGCGACTCGATGCGTCCGGCGGGAATCTCCACGTTCTGCCGGCGCAGGGCGTCTTCCACGTCCTGCACGGTGAGGTTGTGCGCGGCGAGCTTTTCCGGATCGAGCCAGATGCGCATGGCGAAGGTCCGCGCGCCGCGCACCTGCACTTCTGACACGCCGGGAATGGTCTGTAGGCGATCCTGAATCACCCGTTCCAGCACATCGGTGATTTCCATGGCGCTGTAGCGGTCGCTGTAGAACGCCAACCAGATCACCGGCTGAGCATCGGCTTCGACCTTTTGCACGATCGGTTCGTCGATTTCATCCGGCAGCAAACCGCGTACGCGACCGAGGCGGTCGCGTACGTCGTTGGCCGCTTCGTCGGCATTGCTGCCCAGGCGAAACTGCGCGGTGATCTGGGTATTTTCCGAGCGGCTGATGGAGCTGACGAAATCCAGCCCATCAATGCCGGAGAGCACGTCTTCGATCGGCTGGGCGACCTGCGACTCCATGATTTCCGGGCTGGCGCCGGGGTAGATGATGTTGACCGTGACAATCGGCACATCGATGTTCGGGTACTCGCGTACGGCCAGGCGGTCATAGGCCATCAGCCCGAGCAGCACCACGATCAGCGACAGTACCGTGGCGAATACCGGACGGCGGATGCAGATATCGGACAATGTCATAACACGCGCTCCACGACCTTGGTGCGCACCGCCATGCCGGGATTGACCTTCTGCCAGCCGGCGCTGATCAAGGTTTCATTGCCTTGCAGGCCCTCGCGCACCTCGACCATGCCATCCATGCGTTTGCCCAGCGTGACCTCGCGCTGCTCGACTTTGCCGTCCACCACCACGTTGACCAACAACTGCTCACCCACTGGCATCACGGCCTCTTCGGGGATCACCAGGGCATTCGGGCGTTCGGCGAGAATCACCGAGACCCTGACGAACTGCCCGGGGCGCAGGCGGCGGTCATCGTTGCCGATGTGCGCGCGAATCGCCTGGCTGCGTCCGGCTTCGTCGAGCCGCGGGTTGATGGCGAAGATTTCACCGCGAAAGCGCTCGTTCGGATAAGCATCCAGGCTGATTTCCACGGTCTGGTTGAGGCGGATCTGGCTGACGGCTTTTTGCGGGATGCGGAAATCCACCTTGAGCGGATCGAGCACTTCCAGGTTGACGATGTCCTGGCCGGCGCTGAGGTAATCGCCCGGGCTGACTTGGCGCAGCCCCAGTACGCCATCGTAGGGGGCGAGGACCTGGGTTTTATCCAGCCGTGCCTGGGCCAGCGCCAGGCTGGCGCGGGCCGCTTGCTGCTGGGCGCTGGCTTCGTCGAGGGCCTGGGCATTGCTGGCGCCGCGCTTGAACAGCATCTGCGAACGCTCGAAGTTTTTTTCCGCCAGATTCAGGTTGGCCCGCGCCTGGGCGAACTCGGCGCGGCTGATCGAGTCGTCGAGGCTGACCAACAAGGCGCCGGCCTCCACGGCCTGACCTTCGCGAAAATGCAGTTTGGCGAGACGCCCTTCGATTTCCGGCCGAATCATCACCGACTCGTCCGAGCGCAACGAGCCGAAAGTGATCAGCTCGTCACGCACCAACTGCTTTTTTGCCTGCACCACCTCGACCATCGGGCCATCGGCGGCATGAGCCAATGGCCAAACGGCCGAAAGCATCAAAGCGGATGCCACGAATAAAGACCGCGGATGGGCAAACATATACAACCCCTATTGTTTTGTAGAGGCTGAGTCTAACGGCCGCGCCGTGCGATTCAGCCGTTCAACATGTTTCCCGATATTATTGCGCCGGCCCGGTTACTGGCGCATCCCTCGACCGCTGGCCAGTAGGCGGATGCACACGGTATAGAGCAGCGCAGTGGCCACCAACATAAAGCCAATGGCAATACCGATGCGAATATCCGAGACCCCGAGAATGCCGTAGCGGAAGGCATTGACCATGTGCAGCACCGGGTTGGCCATCGATACCGTCTGCCAGAACGGCGGCAACAGGCTGATCGAGTAGAACACCCCGCCCAGGTAGGTCAGCGGTGTCAGCACGAAGGTCGGAATGATCGAAATATCGTCGAAGTTGCGCGCATACACCGCGTTGACGAAGCCCGCGAGGGAGAAAATCGTCGCGGTGAGCAGTACCACCAGCACCGTCACGCCCAGGTGATGGACTTGCAAGTGGGTGAAGAACAGCGACAGCAGCGTGACGATCAGCCCCACCGCCAAACCGCGCAATACGCCGCCGATGACATAGCCGGTGAGAATGATGTGCGGCGACACCGGCGAGACCATCAGCTCCTCGATCGAGCGCTGAAACTTGCTGCCGAAAAAGCTCGAGACCACATTGCCGTAGGCGTTGGTGATCACCGACATCATGATCAGCCCCGGCACGATGTACTCCATGTAGCTGAAGCCGCCCATGTCGCCGATCTGCCGGCCGATCAGGTTGCCGAAGATGACGAAGTAGAGAACCATGGTGATCGCTGGCGGCAGCAGGGTTTGCGGCCAGATGCGGGTGAAACGGCGGATTTCCCGGTAAACGATGGTGCGCAAGGCCACCAGGTTGGCGGCGAACTCGGAATTCAGATAGGTCGTGCTCATACCGCCACCTTCGCCAGGTTCTTCTCGACCAGGGAAACGAACAACTCTTCCAGGCGATTGGTTTTATTGCGCAAGCTGAGCACTTCGATGTTCTGCAACGCCAATTGGCGGAACAGCTCGGTAATGCCCTGGCTCTTCTCCACTTGCACTTCCAGGGTGTGGTGGTCGAGCAACTGCGCTGGGTAGCCGGTCAACTGTGGCGGCACCAACAGCGACTCTTTCAGGTCGAGCAGGAAGGTCTCCACGTGCAGCTTCTTCAGCAGCTCGCGCATGCTGGTGTTCTCGACGATGCGGCCATGGTCGATGATGCCGATGTTGCGGCACAGCTGCTCGGCCTCTTCCAGGTAATGGGTGGTGAGGATGATGGTGATGCCCTGCTCGTTCAGTTCGCTGAGAAAACTCCACATCGAACGGCGCAACTCGATATCCACTCCGGCGGTCGGCTCATCGAGAATCAGCAAGCGCGGCTGGTGCACCAGCGCGCGGGCGATCATCAGACGGCGCTTCATGCCGCCGGACAGTTCGCGTGACGGCACATCGCGCTTATCCCACAGCCCCAGCTGATTGAGGTATTGCTCGGCACGCTCCTTGGCGATACGTGCCGGGATGCCGTAATAGCCCGCTTGGGTCACGACGATGTCGAAAACCTTCTCGAACTGATTGAAGTTGAACTCCTGCGGCACCACCCCCAGGCAACGCTTGAGTGCAGACGGCTGTTTGTCCAGGTCATGGCCGAAGACATTCACCGTGCCGCTGGTTTTGTTCACCAGGGTCGAAAGAATACCGATGGTGGTGGATTTGCCGGCGCCGTTGGGCCCGAGCAAGGCGAAGAAGTCGCCTTCGGCCACATCCAGGTCAATGCCATGCAGCGCCTGAAAGCCGTTGCCGTAAGTTTTCGTCAACTGCCGGATGGACAGAGCAGTACTCATAAAAAATGCACGCACCTGTAATAAGTGAAGAGATAGAAGGTGAGATTGCGCCGCTGACGCCCTGCGCAGAACCGCCCAAGTCTAACGCCAGTGCGCTGCCGGTCGCAGGCTTATCGCGAAAAACCCTCGGCGGGCGCCTTGCCAA
>TARA_R100001244_G_scaffold511_9_pt1 | contig 29016 bp, 30 predicted proteins | sample TARA_R100001244 | Tara Oceans TARA_R100001244 (sample SAMEA2621564) | marine metagenome | biome: marine biome (ENVO:00000447); feature: mesopelagic zone (ENVO:00000213); material: "saline water (ENVO:00002010), including plankton (ENVO:xxxxxxxx)" | depth 790 m
GGCTTAGGCATCGGCCAGTTGTACCTTGCCGCGTGCACGCCACCAGCGGATGCCGGGCAGTGCCAGCATGAGCACCACCAGCGCCCACAGGCACAGGCTGATCGGGCTGGCCCAGAGGATGCCGATGTCGCCAGCGGAAATCGACAGCGCGCGGCGCAGGTTGTCTTCCATCAACTCGCCGAGGACGAAGCCGAGAATCAGTGCCGACAGCGGGAAATCCAGCTTGCGCAGGATGTAGCCGAACACACCGAGGCCGATCATCAGCACCAGGTCGAAGGTGGTGCTGTGCACCGCATACACGCCGACCATGCTGACGATGGTGATTGCCGGCACCAGCACCCAGTTGGGTACGCTGAGCATGCGGGCGAACAAGCCGACCAGCGGGATGTTCATCACCAGCAGGATGACGTTGCCGATAAACAGCGAGGCGATCAGGCCCCAGACCACGTCCGGTTGCTGTTCGAACAACAGCGGGCCGGGGGTGATGTTGTACAGGGTGAGGGCGCCGATCATCACCGCGGTGGTGCCGGAGCCCGGTACGCCGAGGGTCAGCATGGGGATCAGCGAGCCGCAGGCCGAGGCATTGTTGGCTGCTTCCGGAGCGGCCAGGCCGCGCAGGTCGCCTTCACCGAACTTGCCTTTGGCGCCGGCCATGCGCTTTTCGCTCATGTAGGTCATGGCGCTGGCGATGGTCGCCCCCGCACCTGGCAGGGTGCCGATGACGAAACCGACGACCGAGCTGCGGATAGTGGTCCAGAAGGTGAAGCAGAACTCCTGGAAGTTGAACAACACGCGGCCGCTGGCTTTCACCGCTTTTTGCCCGCTGTGGGTTTTTTCCAGCATCAGCAGCACTTCACTGACGCTGAAGAAGCCAATCACCACGATGACAAACTGGATGCCGTCGGACAGGCTGACGCTGTCGAAGGTGAAGCGGTACACGCCGGTGGTGGAATCCACGCCAACGGTGGCCAGGGCCAGGCCGATCAGGGCGGCCATCAGGGTTTTCACCGGTTTGTCGCCGACCATGCCGCCGAGGCAGGCGATGGCGAACACCATCAGCACGAAGTATTCCGCCGGGCCAAAGGCCACCGCCCATTTCGCCAGCAATGGCGCGAACAGCACCACGCCGCAGGTGGCGATCATGCTGCCGATAAACGAGCTGACAGCCGACAGCGACAGGGCGATCCCGGCTTTACCCTGGCGCGCCAGCGGGTAGCCGTCGAGGGTGGTCATGATGGCTGCGGCATCGCCTGGCACGTTGAGCAGAATCGCCGAGATGCGGCCGCCGTATTCGCACCCGAGGTACACCGCCGCCAGCAGGATCAGTGCGGTTTCTGGCGGTAGGCCCAGGGCAAAGGCCAGCGGCAGGAGAATGGCCACGCCGTTGATCGGGCCCAGGCCCGGCAGCAGGCCGACGATGGTGCCGACGAAGGCGCCGAAGGTGGCGACCAGCAGGTTGATCGGGCGGGTGGCGACGTCAAAGCCTTGCGCCAAAAAATTCAGAGTTTCCATTTCAGCTCTCCACGAACGCTTCGAACAGGCCCAGCGGCAGCGGCACGTCCAGCAGGTAATCGAACAAGCCATAGAGCAACACGCCCATCAGCACACCGCTGATGGCGCAGGGCACGAGCCGGCCGGTGAACAACACGCCGAGGGCGAAGGCCGCCAGGGCGGTACTGATGACAAACCCCAGCGGTTCGAACAGCAGGGCGTAGGTCAGCAGCGCCAACACGCAGAGTGTCGAGCGCAAGGCGCTGGGCATGTGCAGCTGCTGCCCCCCAATGCCGGGCTTGTACAGCAGCCACAAGGAGCCGGCGGCCATCAGGCCGAGCAGCAGCAGCGGGTAGGCGCGCGGGCCAACCGGGTCATAGGCGAAGGGCGCCTGGAAGCCCCAGGCAAGGATGGCGAGCCAGGCGCAGAAAAGCAGCCAGATCGCGGAGAACAGGCGGACGTACATGATGAATTCCTCGAAGGGAAAGAATTGGCTATGTCCCACTACGCGTTGTAGGCGCGGCTTTGTAGGCTGGGTTAGCGGCGCAGAGCAGGCGCGCCGCGTAACCCACCAAGCGCTGGCCGGTCTGCCCCATCTGGTGGGTTACGGCGCAACTGACTCGGTGTCGGCAATTAGCCTGTGGTCATGCGCCTAACCCACCCTACAAAAGCGGCATGGCGTTACTGCATCAGGCCGAATTCGCCAGCCAGCGTTTTGTACTCTTCGACCTGTTTGAACACGTAGGCTTGCAGTTCGTCGCCGGTCATCGCCAGCGGCAGCAGGTCGCGCTGTTCGCGCAGTTTGGCGAAGTCCTCGCTGGCGAGCAGGGTGTCGAACTGCTGCTTCCACCAGTTGAACTGCTCGTCGCTGACTTCCGGACCCATGTAGAAGCCACGGATCACCGGCCAGACGATGTCGTAGCCCTGTTCCTTGGCGGTGGGCAGGTCAGCCAGCTTGCCTGGCAGGCGTTCTTCGGAGAGCACCGCGAGGATGCGCACCTTCTTCGCCGCCAGCTGCGGGGTGACTTCGCCGAGGCCGCTGGAGGTGACCTGAACATGCCCGCCGAGCATCGCGGTGAGGGTTTCGCCGCCGCCTTCGAAGGCCACGTAGCGCAGGTTTTTCGGGTCGATCCCGGCAAGGCGGGCGATCAGCGCGGTCTGCATCCAGTCCTGGCCGCCAATGGTCGCGCCAGCGCCGAAGACGATGCTGGACGGGTCTTTTTTCAGCGCTTGCACCAGGTCATCGAGGTTCTGATACGGCGAGTCGGCGCGCACGGTGATGGCGCCGTAATCGGTGCCGACGCCGGCCAGCCAGCGCACGGCGGTTTCGTCGTAGCGGCCGAACTTGCCTTGCGCCAGGTTGAGCAACGAGCCGCTGGAGAACGCGGTGATGGTGCCGGGGTCCTTGGCGCGTTGGGCGACCACGGCGTTGTACGCCACCGCCCCGACGCCGCCGGGCATGTAGGTGACGCGCATCGGCGCTTTCAGCAGGCCTTCATCTTTCAAGCCGATTTGCGCCAGCTTGCAGGTCAAGTCGAAACCGCCGCCGGGTTTGGCCGGGGCAATGCATTCCGGGCGTTTCGGTTCGGCGGCCAGCAGTTGGCCGGCAAAGGCCAGGCAGACAGTGGCCAGGGCGACGCGAGTAAAGACAGTGTGCATGGGCTGTTCCTCTTGGTGCTAGAGGGTGTTTACAAACGTAGCGAGCGAAGGTCAGGCAAGGCGAAATTGGCCGAAAAAGCGGAGTGTACGAATAGTACATGAGCATTTTGAGGCTGATTTCAACGCGGCATGGCCGAGCGCAGCAGTTTGTTGACACCCGATTATTGTGGGTTACCAGATCGGCAGTGTGTAGCCGACGATGACGCGGTTCTCGTCCGCATCGCGGGCGAAGTCGGAACGGAAGCTGGCATTGCGCAGGCGCACGTAGACATCTTTTAAGGCGCCGCTTTGCACCACGTATTTGAGTTCGATATCACGTTCCCACTCGCCGCCGGTGTCGCTGCTGCCAGCGATTTGCGCGTCGCTACCTGTGATGTAGCGGGTCATGAAACTCAGGCCAGGGACGCCGACCTGGCTGAAGTCGAAGTCGTAGCGCGCTTGCCAGGAACGCTCGTCGGCGTTGGCGAAGTCGTTGATCTGCACGAAGTTGACCAGGAACGGGTCGCTGCCATCAATGTAGGCGAAGCCGGTGTCGCCGCTCATGTCCTGGTAGCCCAGGCCGACTTTGTGACCACTGAGGGCGTAACTGAACATGCCGTTCAGCGCGCGGTTATCGATCTTGCCGGCATTCGCCGCGCCGCTGTCGCTGCTCAGTGACAGGCGCAGGTCGGCGGACAAGGTGCCGGCGCCCAGGGGCTGGCTGGCGAGCAGGCCGAAGAAGTGCTGGCGGTAGATGTCGTCCAGTTCGGCGAAGTAGTAGCGGCCCTTCAACTGCTTGTTGAAGCTGTAATCGAGACCCAGTAGGTCCAGATGATCGGCGCTGACGCCGGCCGTGAAGCGGCGGTTCTTGCTGTTCAGCACCAGGTCTTCGGAGTTGCTCGACGCGCGGTCGATCACCTTGTCCAGGCGTCCGCCGGTAAAGGTCAGGCCGTCGAGTTCGCTGGAGGTCAGCAGGCCGCCTTCGAATACTTGCGGCAGCAGGCGGCTGTCGCTGGCCTTGACCACGGGGAGTTCGGGAATGTGCGAGCCGTAACGTAACTCGGTGGCGGAGACCTTGACCTTGGCGGTCAGGCCCAGGCGGCCGAACTGGTCCGGCGTGCCGCCATCGTCCTGCACCGGCAGCAGGTCGGTGCCGGTGCGGCCGCCGCCGGAATCCAGCTTGATCCCGAGCATGCCCAGGGCATCGAGGCCAAAACCAACGGTGCCGTCGGTGTAGCCCGATTGCAGATCGAGGAGGAAGCCTTGGCCCCACTCTTCACGCTTGTTCTGCCCGGCGTTTTCGCGGAAGTCGCGGTTCAGGTAGATATTGCTGGTCGACAGGCTCGCCGAACTGTCGTCGATGAACGCGGCGTGGGCGGTGGGTGCGAGTAGCGCCGTGCTAACGGCTAGGCTAAGCAGGTGAACAGGCGACAGCGCCCGATACGATGCAGTCAGCATCCTGTGGTCTCCATTGTTGTTTTTGTCACGGCGGCGCACCACTGCGCGAACCGTTCTGGCGGGTGGATCGAGCCACCCTGACGCGATGCTAGGCGGTCAAGCTTTCGCCAAGCTTTCAGCGGCGAAAGTTTTTGCGTGGGCATTTGGGCAATTCACAGAGCGTCGTGCGCCTGTAAACTCAGCGCCGGCGAGGCCGCCGACAGCGGCTGTTCGACTCGGTTTTTGGTGGAGGTGGCGGTGCGAATTCTGCTGGTTGAAGATCATCCGCAACTGGCGGCAAGTGTGGCCCAGGCCCTGAAAAGCGCCGGTTGGACCGTAGATGTGCTGCACGATGGCGTCGCCGCCGACCTGGCCCTGAGCAGCGAGGAATACGCCCTGGCGATTCTCGATATCGGCCTGCCACGGATGAACGGTTTCGAGGTGCTGGCGCGGCTGCGCGAGCGCGGCAAGACCTTGCCGGTGCTGATGCTGACCGCGCGCGGCGAGGTCAAGGATCGCGTGCACGGGCTCAATCTGGGCGCCGACGATTACCTGGCCAAACCGTTCGAACTGAGCGAGTTGGAGGCGCGGGTCAAGGCGTTGCTGCGCCGTAGCGTACTCGGTGGCGAACAGCAGCAGCGCTGCGGCGAGCTGGTCTACGACCTGGGCACCCGGCGCTTCAGTGTGCGCGACGAGAGCCTCAGCCTGACCTCGCGCGAGCAGGCGGTGCTGGAGGCGATGATTGCCCGTCCGGGGCGGGTGATGAGCAAGGAACAGCTGGCGGCCCAGGTGTTCGGGCTGGACGAGGAAGCCAGCAGCGACGCCATCGAAATCTACATTCACCGGTTGCGCAAGAAGCTCGAAGGCTGCGCGGTGCGTATCGTCACCTTCCGTGGCCTGGGTTATTTGTTGGAGGCCGTCGGTGACTGATCCGGGCAGTTTGCGCGGGCGTTTACTGCGCCGCTTGGCGCTGTTGCTCACGCTGATTCTGCTGGTCAGCAGCTTGAGTGCGTACTGGAGTGCCCGGCGCGCCGCCGATACCGCGTATGACCGCACTTTGCTGGCCTCCGCGCGGGCGATCGCCGACGGCCTGTACACCGCCGAAGGCAAGCTCAACGCCAACGTGCCCTATGTGGCGCTCGATACCTTCGCTTACGACAGTGCCGGGCGCATCTATTACCAGGTGCTGGATTTGAGCGGCGCGCTGGTCTCCGGTTATGAAGATTTACCCGCCGCGCCGCGTGGCACTCGGCGTACCAACGATTACCCGGCGCTGGCACATTTCTACGATGCCGAATACCGCAACCAGGGCGTGCGCGTGGTCAGCCTGTTGCAGCCGGTCAGCGAGCCGCAGCTCAATGGCATCGCTGAAATCCGCGTGGCGGAAACCCAGGGCGCACGCGAGCGGATGGCCCGCGAGCTGCTGTTCGGCACCCTGTGGCGCATGGGCTTGCTGTCGTTCAGCGCGCTGCTGCTGGTGTGGCTGGCGGTAAGCGCGGCGTTGCGGCCGCTGGAAAGCTTACGGCGCACCGTCGCCGAGCGCGCCAGCGACGATCTGCGGCCGTTGCCGGATGCAGAACTGCCGCGCGAGTTGCGCCCGTTGGTGAATGCCCTGAATCAGTTCAACGACCGCTTGCGCGGGCTGTTCGAGCGGCAGTCGCAATTCATCGCCGATGCCGCCCATGAACTGCGCACGCCGTTGGCGGCACTCAAGGCGCGGGTCGAGTTGGGTTTGCGCGCGCAGGAGCCGGTCGCCTGGCGCAGCACCCTGGAAGACGCGGCGCAGAACACCGATCGGCTGACCCATCTGGCCAACCAGTTGCTCTCGCTGGCGCGCATTGAAAGCGGTGCGCGGGCCATCGCCGAAGGCGGTGCGCAGCGTCTCGATCTCAGCCAGCTGGCGCGCGAACTGGGCCTGGCGCTGGCGCCCTTGGCCCATGCGCGGGGCGTCGCCCTGGCGCTGGAAGCCGAGCAGCCGGTGTGGCTGCAGGGTGAGCCGACATTGCTCAATGAACTGTTATGCAACCTGGTCGATAACGCGCTGGCGCATACCCCGGTGGGCGGCAATGTGATCCTGCGGGTGCTGGCGCCGGGCGTGCTGGAAGTACAGGACGACGGCCCAGGGATTCCCGCCGAGGAGCGCGAGAGGGTTTTCGAGCGGTTCTACCGGCGCAGTGCGCACGGCTCGGGCGCCGGCTTGGGGCTGGCCATCGTCGGCGAGATTTGCCGGGCGCATCAGGCCTCGATCAGCCTGCACCAGGCGTTGCCGCAGGGGTTGCTGGTGCGCGTGGCGTTTCCTGGCGAGGGTGCCTGATCAGGGGGCGAGGCTGAGGGGCTGTTGCACGTCGAGCAGGTACTGCGCGACCTTGCCGCTGGCGCGCAGTTGCCGCAGGCCCCGGTTGAACCGGTCGATCAGCTCGGCATTGCCGGCTACTTCGCGCGATAGCAGCAGGTGCAGGCTGTCGCTGCGCAGCGGTTTGGGGTGAAAGCTCAGCTGGGCGCGTTCGGCCGCGCTGAAGTGCTGATGCAACATGTCGAAGCCGACCACTTTATCCATCGGAAACACGTCGATACGCCCCGCCAGCAGTTGGCGAAAGCCCAGCTCGTCGCTAGTGATGCGGCGTACCTGCAGTGCTCCCGCGGCCTCGGCCTGCTGAAAGGCCGCGCCATAGTCGTAGCCCCGCGTACCGGCGATGCGCAGGTCGTGGAGGTCGTCCACGCTGTGCCAGTCGAAATCCTCGCCTTTGCGGTGGAACAGGTAATAGCCGCTCTCGATGACCGGGTCGCTGATGAAAAACTGCTGTTCGCGTTCGGTGCTGTGCAGCCACACGGCGCTGCCCGCGCGCTGGCCCTTTTCTGCCAGTTGCAGCGAACGTGCCCAGGGGTGGAATTCCCAGCTCACCGCAATGCCTTCGAGGGCAAAGGCCTCGGCGACGATGCGTGACGCGACGCCCTGGTGCGGCAGTTGCGCGCCGAGGTAGGGCGGCCACTCGCCATTGGTCAGGCGCAGTTCGTCGGCTACGGCGAGGTTGGTAAACAGTAAGCTGAACAGCAGAAGGAGGGCGCGCATGCGGTATTTCCCTAAACCGAGCTGAACCTCAGTCTAGTGGCCTGTGTGGTTAGTTCAATTAGCCATTTCGGCGTCCGCGGCCCTGTCGCAGAACCTCGGCCAGTCGAACTTGAGTTAACCAACTAACCGTACAGGCCATTAGTGGCAGATAGCCGCATGCGCTCGCGGGGTTACTGCAGCATGCTCATGGCCGCGTCCATGGCGGCGGAGAGGTCTTCATCGGCCTGCATGTCGACACTCGGGTCGAGGCCGAGCTTGGCGAATGCCGGGATCTGGCTCCAGTCCAGCTGGGTGTAAGGGTGTTCGCTGCCCAGGTAGCTTTGCAGGGTGGCGACCTGGACGATATCGACGTAATCGACCTTGGCGCTGTTGCGGGTGAAGTCCAGGTATTGGCTGGGCACCATGGCAATCAGCTCGGGGAAATCCCAGGTGCGCAGGATCTTGTCGCCGATGATCGGGTGAATTTTTTCGATCACATGGTTGAGGCTGATCGAGTCGGCCAACAGCTCGCTGTGATCCTCGGCGTAGGTCAGGATCGGCAGTACGCCCAGTTGGTGAACCAGACCGGCCAGGGTCGCCTGGTCCGGCATCAGGCGGGTGTAGTGTTTGCACAGTACGTGGCAAATGCCGGCTATTTCCGTGCTTTTGTTCCACACTTCGCGCATTTTCCGGTCGACGACATCGGAGGTGGCCTGGAACATCTGCTCCATCGCCAGGCCGGTGGCCAGGTTGCAGGTGTAGTTGATGCCCAGGCGACTGACGGCCATCTGCAGGTCGGTGATTTCCTTATTGGTGCGCAGCAACGGGCTGTTCACCACCTTGATGATCCGCGCGGTCAGTGCGGCATCGTTGCCGATCACCTTGCTGATCTGCGGGATGCCGATGTCCGGGTCTTCCGCGGCTTCGCGCACTTTCAGGGCAACTTCCGGCAGGGTGGGCAGTACCAACTCATCGTTGTCGATGGCCTGGAGCAGTTCCTGTAGGACTTTATCGGCAAGCTTGCTCATTACGGTTCTCTTCGAAGTCGGGCAGCGTGGAGTGTAGTTAGCGCTGAATTTCGCGGTCGGAATCTAGGCTGTAGGGTAAATCGAGTAACGTCAGTGGCCGCTCTTGCGTGGCGTCGAGGTAGATGCGCCCATCGTTGGCCGCATCCTCTTGCAGCACCGCGAGCAACTCGATGCCGCTGTCGCCCTGCGCGGCGAGCACCACCTCGCCGACGCTACTTTTGTGCACCGGGGAGAATAGTTCGCTTGCCGCTTCCGGCAGTGCTCCCGCGGCCAGCGTCAGGCGATACAGGCGGCGCTTGAGCTTACCCAGGTACTGCATGCGCGCGACGATTTCCTGGCCGGTGTAGCAGCCTTTCTTGAAACTGACTCCGCCGAGCGCCTGCAAATTGAGCATTTGTGGGATGAACAGCTCACGGGTGCTGCACTGTACGTGGCCAATGCCGGCGCGGACTTGCGCCAGCAGCCACTGATTCAGCGGGGCTTGCGGCATGTGTGCGGCCAGCCGGGCGTGCAGGGTGTCGGCTTCGGCGGCAGGTGCCCAGAGCTCGGCGCGGCCGTCACTGAGGCGCACGGCGACGAGGTTGTGGGTGCGGGCGACGCTGTCGGGGCCGTGTGGCAGGTCCAGGCCGAGGTTGACCAAGGCACCATCGCCGCCGCTCAGGCCGAAACGCAGCCATTCGCTGCTGTCGTCGGCGAGCGTGGATTTGGAGAACACGGCGTACTTCTGCAAGTCCGTCAATTGCGGCTCAATCAGCTCGCGGGCCATGGCCAGTAGATAACCATCCGCCACGCTGAGAATGCGGAAACTCGACAGCATGCGGCCTTTCGGGGTGCAGCGGGCGCCGAGGCTGGAGTGGCTGTCGTTCAGGTAATTGAGGTTGCAGGTCAGTTGGCCCTGAAGGAATTTGCTCGCGTCAGGACCGCGAACGGCGAGGACGCCTTCGTGGCTGAGGGTGCAGAAAAATGCGGTATCGGCCATGGGGAATAGGGGTTCGCTGGATGAAAGTTAGGGGCGCCATCATAGAGTGCGGCCTTGGGCTTGTCAGCGGGTGCCGTTGTGCCAGTGCATGGCGCCCGGCGGGATGCGGGTCGCCGAGGTCAACAGCGCCGGCTTTCATCGTTATACTGCCGGGCTTTATCTTTATCACTGTCCGGCGCTATCAAGGAACTCCCCCATGGTCGATTCGATTGAACTCAACCGCCTGTACTGGCATAGCCGCCGCGGCATGCTGGAGTTGGATGTGTTGCTGGTGCCGTTCGTCAAAGAGGTCTATCCCACCCTCGATGCCGACGACCGCGAGCGTTACCGCAAACTGCTCGAATGCGAAGACCAGGATATGTTCGGCTGGTTCATGCAGCGTGCCGAGCCGGACGATGCCGACCTGAAACGCATGGTTCGCATGATCCTGGACCGTGTCCAACCCAAGTAACGGGTTCGAGTGCCACTGGCAGCCTTCGCGGCGCCTGCTGGTGCTGTATGCCGCTGCGCAAGCGCTGGCGCTGCTCACGTTGGTGCATGTCGATCTGGCGCTGTGGGCGTTTCTGCTGGGTGTCGGGCTGTGCCTGTTGCATGCCGTCTGGGTGCTGCCGCGGCATATCCTGCTGCGTTCGCCGCAGGCTTTCAGGGCCTTGCGCTATAGCACCGATGGCTGGCAGTTGTGGAATGCCGCCGCCGGCTGGCAGGCGATTCAGCTGCGTGCGGACAGTCTGGCGCTGCCGTTGGGCGTGGTGCTGCGCTTTCGTCTGGCCGGCGAGTGGCGGGTACGCGCGGTGTGCATCCCGCGCGATGCCATGCCGCGGGATATGCACCGGCGTTTGCGGGTGCGCTTGAAGTTCAGTCGCCGTAGGTGGGCGGAAGCAGAATAGTGTCGTGTGCTTGCGCTAGCTGTGCGGGGTAGTCGAGGGTGTAGTGCAGGCCGCGGCTCTCGCGGCGCTGCATGGCCGACTGGATCATCAACTCGGCCACCTGCGCCAGATTGCGCAATTCGATCAGGTCACGACTGACTTTGTAGTTGCTGTAGAACTCGTCGATCTCATCCAGCAGCAGGCGTACGCGGTGTTCGGCGCGCTGCAAGCGCTTGTTGGTGCGCACGATGCCGACGTAGTCCCACATGAAGCGCCGCAACTCGTCCCAGTTGTGCGCGATGATCACGTCTTCGTCCGAGTCGGTCACCTGACTGGCGTCCCAACTGGGCAGGCTGGCGGGCATCGCCACCTGATCCAGCTTGCTGACGATATCAGCGGCCGCCGAGCGGGCATACACGAAGCACTCCAGCAGCGAGTTGCTGGCCATGCGGTTGGCCCCGTGCAGGCCGGTAAAGCTGGTTTCGCCGATGGCATACAGGCCCGGCACATCGGTGTGGCCGGCTTGGTCGACGACTACGCCGCCGCAGGTGTAATGCGCGGCGGGCACCACCGGAATCGGTGCGCGGGTGATGTCGATGCCGAAATCCAGGCAGCGCTCGTAGACGGTGGGAAAGTGCGTTTTGACGAAGTCGGCGGGCTTGTGGCTGATGTCCAGGTACACGCAGTCCACGCCAAGGCGTTTCATCTCATGGTCGATGGCGCGGGCGACGATGTCGCGCGGCGCCAGTTCGGCGCGCTCGTCGAAGCGCGGCATAAAACGTTCGCCGTTGGGCAGTTTGAGCAGCGCGCCTTCGCCACGCAGCGCTTCAGTGATCAGAAAGCTCTTGGCCTGCGGGTGATACAGGCAGGTCGGGTGGAACTGGTTGAACTCCAGGTTGCCGACCCGGCAGCCCGCTCGCCAGGCCATGGCGATGCCGTCGCCACAAGCGCCGTCCGGGTTGCTGGTGTAGAGGTAAACCTTGGCCGCACCACCGGTGGCGAGGATGACGAAACGCGCACGGTAGGTGTCGACTTCGCCGCTGGCACGGTTGAGCACGTAAGCGCCGAGGCAGCGTTGGCCGTCCAGGCCCAGCTTGCGCTCGGTGATCAGGTCGACTGCCACGCGTTGCTCCAGCAGTTCGATATTGCTGCGCAGCCTGGCCTGTTCGAGCAGGGTGTTGAAAATTGCCGCGCCGGTGGCGTCGGCGGCATGAATGATACGCCGATGGCTGTGGCCACCCTCGCGGGTCAAGTGGAACTCGAAACCGCCGTCTTCGCGGGCGGTCTGGTCGTCGCGGGTAAAGGGTACGCCCTGATCGATCAGCCACTGAATCGCTTCGCGGCTGTGTTCCACGGTAAAGCGTACGGCGTCTTCACGGCACAAGCCGCCACCGGCGTTAAGGGTGTCCGCGACATGCGATTCGACGGTGTCCATGTCGTCGAGTACCGCCGCGACGCCGCCTTGGGCCCAATAGGTCGAGCCATTGGCCAGATTGCCCTTGCTCAGCACGGCAATGCGCAGGTGTGCGGGCAGGGTCAGGGCTAATGTCAGGCCGGCCGCGCCGCTGCCGATGACCAGAACGTCGTGTTGGTAGTGTTGGCTCATGTCCAGAATCCGCAAATAAGCGGCCCCTAGTATATAGAGGGGGTGAACGGCACAATAGCGCGCTTATGACCGACTGTGGTGCTTGGGAACTTTCTTAGTCTTTCAGGCTCCATAAACGGTCACCCAAAGAGGGACAGTGTCCGCTCGTCGAGGTTTTCTGAGGGCCGTTTCCGGCTTTCGGTTATCGGCCGGTGGGCGATCTAAGACAATTCGCGCAGCAGGGTGAAGGCCTTTGTTGCGTTATTCCGTGCAGGGCTAAAAGTGTTCTGCAGGAAGCTTGTTTGGAGGGGGAGAACTTTTGCGCAACGCCCGAGTCTATCTTGGCAAGCCGATTCACTGGCTGGCGCTGCACTCCTCCAAACTCAACGAGGAGTGTTCATGCTAACCCAGGAAGAGGATCAGCAGCTGGTCGAGCGCGTACAGCGCGGTGATAAGCGGGCATTTGATCTGTTGGTGCTGAAGTATCAGCACAAAATTCTCGGGTTGATCGTGCGGTTTGTGCACGACACCCATGAGGCTCAAGACGTCGCGCAGGAAGCCTTCGTCAAGGCTTACCGGGCGCTCGGGAATTTTCGCGGTGACAGTGCTTTTTATACCTGGCTGTATCGTATCGCCATCAACACGGCGAAGAACCATCTGGTGTCGCGTGGACGGCGACCGCCAGACAGCGACGTAAGTGCTGAGGATGCGGAGTTCTATGACGGCGATCACGCCCTCAAGGACATCGAGTCGCCAGAGCGAGCGCTGCTGCGGGATGAAATCGAGGCCACCGTGCATCGTGCCATCCAGCAATTGCCAGAAGATTTGCGTACGGCCCTAACCTTGCGCGAATTCGATGGTCTGAGTTACGAGGACATTGCGAGCGTCATGCAGTGTCCGGTTGGCACCGTGCGTTCGCGTATTTTCCGAGCGCGTGAGGCCATCGACAAATCCTTGCAACCGTTGTTGCAGGAAACCTAAGACAGCGGCGACAGCCAAGAGAGGAACCGCCATGAGTCGTGAAGCCCTGCAGGAATCGCTGTCCGCGGTGATGGATAACGAGGCGGACGAATTAGAGTTGCGGCGTGTGCTCAGTGCGAGCGATGACGCCGAGTTGCGTGCCACCTGGTCGCGCTACCAGATCGCCCGTGCCGTGATGCACAAGGAGCTGCTGGAGCCGCGTCTGGATATTGCATCAGCGGTGTCTGCGGCGCTGGCCGACGAGGCTGTGCCCGTGGCGAGCAAGCCGGTGCGTGGCCCCTGGCGTGCGGTCGGTCGCTTTGCCGTAGCGGCTTCGGTGACGGTTGCCGTATTGGCTGGCGTACGCTTGTACAATCAGGATGAAGTGGCAGGTGCGCAGTTGGCGCAACAGGCTGCTCAGCCGTCGCTGTCCATGCCGCAACTGCAAGGCCCGGCGATGCTGGCCGGCTTCAGCACTGCCGGCGAGCAGCCCAATGCATCGCCTGTTGCCGGTGAAGCTCAGCCAGGTTGGCATGAGCAGCGTCTGCCGGCGTACTTGCGTCAGCATGCGCAGCAAGCGGCGATGAACGGTAACGAAAGCGCGCTGCCCTATGCGCGTGCCGCCAGTTTGGAAAGCCGTTAAGGAGGCGCATGCGCTTTATCCCTTTCACCACGCTTCTGTTCGGCAGTTGGCTGGCGTTGCCCGCCGTCGCTGCCGATGCGCAAGATTGGTTGCAGCGCTTGGCCGAAGCTGAGCGTAGCCAGAGCTACCAAGGCACTTTCGTCTACGAGCGCAACGGCAGCTTTTCCACCCACAGTGTGTGGCATCGGGTGGAAGAGGGTGGCGCCGTGCGTGAGCGTCTTCTACAGCTCGATGGGCCTGCGCAGGAAGTGGTGCGTGTCGATGGGCGTGCTCAATGCGTCAGCGGCACCTTGGCTGACCAGGTCGTCGATAGCCAAGCGTGGCCAGCGCGTGAATTGGATGCCAAGCAGTTGGTCGAATGGTATGACCTGCGGGTTATCGGTGATTCGCGCGTGGCGGGCCGTGCCGCGGTAGTGCTGGCTCTGGTGCCGCGTGATCAACACCGCTATGGCGTTGAGTTGCATCTGGATCGCGAGACTGGATTGCCCCTGAAGTCCCTGTTGCTGAATGACAAGGGGCAGCTGCTTGAACGTTTTCAGTTCACTCAGTTGGATATTTCCGCGGTACCTGAAAACGAATTGCTGCAGCCCAGTTCTGCCTGTCAGCCGGTACGTGCGGCTGAGGCGAAAGCGTCGGTGGCCGAAAACTGGCGTTCCGATTGGTTGCCCCCCGGTTTTAATCTGAGCACGGTAACCGAGCGGCGTAGCCCGGCTTCCGAGGCATCGGTGGCCTGCTTGGTGTATGACGATGGGCTGGCGCGTTTCTCTGTGTTCCTTGAGCCGCTGCATGGCGCCTCGGTTGAGGATGCACGCAGCCAGCTCGGTCCGACCGTGGCTGTTTCCCGGCGATTGTCGACCAACGACGGTGATGTGATGGTCACGGTCGTCGGGGAAATCCCATTGGGTACCGCTGAGCGGGTCGCCCTGTCGATGCGCACGGCCGAGGTGCCGGCGGCGCCATGATCGAGGAGCAGGGGCGGGTGGTGGCTGTCGAGTCCGGCGCTGTGTGGGTCGAGACGTTGCGTAAAAGCACCTGTTCCAGTTGTTCGGCGAATGCCGGTTGCGGCCAAGGCCTGCTGGATAAGTTGGGTGTGAGCGGGCGTCGCGGTCATGTGCGCGCATTGTCCGATCTGCAGTTGCGCATTGGTGACGCGGTGGTGATCGGTGTGCGTGAGGACCTGCTGGTGCGGGGTTCGCTGCTGGTGTATCTCGTGCCTCTGCTGGGGCTGTTCGCGGCTGCATTGCTGGCCAACCAATTGGCGTTGGGCGAACCGTTGGTAATCCTCTGTGGTTTTCTCGGCATGCTGGTCGCCTGGTGCGGCGTGCGTTGGCACAGTCTGCGTACGGCCCACGATCCAGCCTTGCAACCCGTGGTTGTGCGTGCTTTGTTGGCAGGCGCTGCGGCGTTCTGATTTTTTGTTCTGGATGGGGAGTTGTATGTCGATGCCTAGCCTGAAGCTGTCTTTTTCCGCGTTGTTCGCTGTCTTGTTGTTGGGGCAGGCGGCTGTCGCTCAAGCGAATTTGCCGGACTTTACCGAGTTGGTCGAGGACGCCTCGCCGGCCGTGGTGAACATCAGTACCCGGCAGAAGGTGCCGGATCGCGTGGCCGCCAATGGCGGTGGCCAGACGATGCCCGATCTGGAAGGTTTGCCGCCAATGTTTCGCGAGTTCTTCGAGCGCAATATTCCGCAGGTGCCGCGTGCGCCGGGTGGCGGTCGTCAGCGTGAAGCGCAATCGTTGGGCTCGGGCTTCATCATCTCCGCCGATGGTTATGTGTTGACCAACAATCACGTGATTGCCGATGCCGATGAAATCATCGTGCGTCTGTCTGATCGCAGTGAGCTGGAGGCCAAGTTGATTGGCAGCGACCCGCGTAGCGACGTGGCTCTGCTCAAGGTCGAGGGTGAGAACCTACCGATCGTGAAACTGGGCAAGTCCGAAGACTTGAAAGTCGGTGAGTGGGTCTTGGCCATCGGCTCGCCATTCGGTTTCGATCATTCGGTGACGGCCGGGATTGTTAGCGCCAAGGGGCGCAGCTTGCCGAACGAGAGCTATGTGCCGTTCATCCAGACCGATGTGGCGATCAATCCCGGCAACTCGGGTGGGCCGCTGTTCAACCTGGCGGGTGAGGTGGTCGGCATCAACTCGCAAATTTTCACGCGCTCTGGCGGTTTTATGGGGCTCTCCTTTGCCATACCGATGAGTGTGGCGATGGATGTAGCCAATCAGCTCAAGGCGGATGGCAAGGTCAGCCGGGGCTGGCTGGGTGTGGTGATTCAGGAAGTGAACAAGGACCTGGCAGAGTCCTTCGGTTTGGAGAAGCCCGCCGGTGCGCTGGTGGCTCAGGTGTTGGAGGGCGGGCCGGCAGCCAAGGGCGGCCTGCAGGTGGGGGATGTCATTCTCAGTCTCGACGACAAGCCCATCATCATGTCGGCCGACCTGCCGCATCTGGTGGGCAGTCTCAAGCCTGGCAGCAAGGCCGAGCTGGATGTGGTGCGCGAGGGCGCCCGCAAGACGCTGCAGTTGACCATTGGTGCTTTGCCGGAAGACGGTGAGGCATTGGCGGGCGCCGTTGTGCCGGGTGTCGAACGCAGCAGTAACCGCTTGGGGGTCAAGGTCGTTGAATTGACGGATGAGCAGAAGAAAGGCCTCGACCTGAAAGGAGGTGTGGTGATTACGGAAGTGCAGGACGGTCCTGCGGCGCTGATTGGTCTGCGTCCGGGCGATGTGATCACGCACTTGAACAATCAGGCGATCGGCTCGGCGAAAACCTTCACTCAGGTGGCGCAGGAGTTGCCGAAGAATCGTTCGGTTTCGATGCGCGTGCTGCGTCAGGGGCGTGCCAGCTTCATTACCTTCAAATTGGCCGAATAAGCCGCGCAAGTGTTGAAAAAGGGCGATTTCGGTCGCCCTTTTTCATGCCTGCCGATTGGCGCCTGGGCGTGACGTGCAGGGCGGCAATCGGGTACACTTCGCGGCTATTTTCGGCGGGCAGTCGCCTGCGACCTTTTCGAGTGTTGTCCTGTGAGTGACCTGAGTCATATCCGCAATTTCTCCATCATCGCCCACATCGATCATGGCAAGTCCACCCTGGCTGACCGGTTCATCCAGATGTGTGGCGGCCTGGCCGAGCGTGAAATGGAAGCGCAGGTGCTGGACTCCATGGACTTGGAGCGCGAGCGCGGGATCACCATCAAGGCTCATAGCGTGACCCTGTATTACACGGCGCGTGATGGCAAAACCTACCAGTTGAACTTCATCGACACCCCCGGTCATGTCGACTTCACCTATGAGGTCAGCCGCTCGCTGGCGGCTTGTGAGGGCGCGCTGCTGGTGGTCGATGCCGGCCAGGGCGTCGAGGCGCAGTCGGTCGCCAACTGCTACACCGCCATCGAGCAAGGCCTTGAGGTCATGCCGGTGCTGAACAAGATCGACCTGCCCCAGGCTGATCCGGACCGGGTCAAAGAAGAAATCGAAAAAATCATCGGCATCGATGCTACCGATGCGGTGACCTGCAGTGCCAAGACCGGGCTGGGCGTCGACGAAGTGCTGGAACGTCTGGTTCACACCATTCCCGCACCGACCGGCAATATCGAAGACCCCTTGCAAGCCCTGATCATCGACTCCTGGTTCGACAACTACCTGGGCGTCGTCTCGCTGGTGCGAGTACGCCACGGTCGGATCAAGAAGGGTGACAAGGTGCTGGTGAAATCCACCGGTAAGATCCATCTGGTCGATAGCGTTGGCGTATTCAATCCCAAACACACCGCCACGGTTGATCTGAAAGCTGGGGAAGTGGGTTTTATCATTGCCGGCATCAAGGACATTCACGGTGCGCCAGTGGGCGATACCCTGACCTTGAGCTCCACCCCTGACGTCGACGTGCTGCCGGGCTTCAAACGCATCCAGCCGCAGGTCTACGCCGGTCTGTTCCCGGTCAGCTCCGACGACTTCGAAGACTTCCGTGAAGCCCTACAAAAGCTCACGCTGAACGACTCCTCGTTGCAGTACACCCCGGAAAGTTCGGACGCGCTGGGCTTCGGTTTCCGTTGCGGGTTCCTCGGCATGCTGCACATGGAGATCATCCAGGAGCGCCTGGAACGCGAGTACGACCTCGACCTGATCACCACCGCGCCGACGGTGATTTTCGAGCTGCTGTTCAAGACTGGCGAGACGATCTACGTCGATAACCCGTCCAAGTTGCCGGATTTGTCGGCGATCGAAGACATGCGCGAACCGATCGTGCGTGCCAATATCCTGGTTCCGCAGGAGCACCTGGGCAACGTCATTACCCTGTGTATCGAAAAGCGTGGCGTGCAGCACGACATGCTGTTCCTCGGTACCCAGGTGCAGGTCAGTTACGACCTGCCGATGAACGAAGTGGTCTTGGACTTCTTCGATCGTCTGAAGTCGACCAGCCGCGGTTATGCGTCGCTGGACTACCACTTCGATCGTTATCAATCGGCTAATCTGGTCAAGCTGGATGTATTGATCAACGGTGAGAAAGTCGACGCCCTGGCGTTGATCGTGCACCGTGACAACGCGCACTACAAAGGTCGTGCGTTGACCGAAAAGATGAAAGAACTGATTCCGCGACAGATGTTCGATGTGGCGATCCAGGCTGCCATTGGCGGACAGATTGTGGCGCGTACGACCGTCAAGGCACTCAGAAAGAACGTATTGGCCAAATGCTACGGCGGTGACGTTAGCCGTAAGCGCAAACTGTTGGAAAAACAGAAGGCCGGTAAGAAACGCATGAAGCAGGTCGGCAACGTGGAAATTCCACAAGAAGCCTTCCTTGCTGTGCTCAGGTTGGATAGTTAGGTCCTATGTCACTAAATTTCCCGCTGTTGCTGGTCATCGCCGTCGCCGTGTGTGGCGCGCTGGCGTTGTTCGACCTGATTTTTCTCGCCCCGCGTCGGCGTGCGGCCATCGCCACCTACCACGGCCAGGTCAGCGAGCCTGACGAGGTGGTGGTCGATCGGCTGAACAAGGAACCGCTGCTGGTGGAGTACGGTAAATCGTTCTTCCCGGTGCTGGCGATCGTGCTGGTGTTGCGGTCTTTCCTGGTCGAGCCGTTCCAGATTCCATCGGGTTCGATGAAGCCGACCCTGGAAGTGGGCGATTTTATTCTGGTCAACAAGTTTGCCTATGGCATTCGCCTGCCGGTGCTCGACAGCAAAGTCATCGAAGTCGGTGATCCGCAGCGTGGCGATGTCATGGTGTTCCGCTACCCGAGCGACCCGAATATCAACTACATCAAGCGTGTGGTTGGCTTGGCCGGCGACCGCATTCGCTACAGCACGGACAAACAGCTGTTCATCAATGATCGCCCGGTTGCCCAGCAGTTGATCGGCGAAGAGCCGGGCAGCCTTGGCAGTGCGGTGTTGTATGAAGAGCAACTGGGTGAAGCCGAGCACCAGATCCGCAAGGAAATGAACCGTTATCGGGTTGAGCCGGGGCGTGAATGGGTGGTGCCGCAAGGGCATTACTTCATGATGGGCGACAACCGCGACAACTCCAACGACAGCCGTTACTGGAACGATCCGGCCATCGCCAAACCCTTGCTGGGCATGGTGCCGGACAAGAACATCGTCGGCAAAGCCTTTGCCGTGTGGATGAGCTGGCCAGATCCGAAGCTGCGCAATCTGCCGAACTTCTCCCGCGTCGGCCTGATTCACTGACGTTCTGAGTATTTTGCGGCGCTGTTCAATACGGCGCCGCACGCTATATATAGTCTTGTCTTGAGCCTTTCAGGCTTTCACACAACGTCGAACTTTGGGGACAAACATGACATTTGCGCGCTCGCAAAAAGGCTTGTCGATACTGAGCTGGCTGGTAGTACTGGCGGTCGTGGCGTTCTTCGCCAGCACGGCATTCAAAGTGTTGCCGCATTACCTCGACTATATGTCGATGGAGAAAATCATTACCTCGGTGGAAACCGATAAAGCCTCGGATATTCGTACCGTTGGCGATTTCTACAGCCATGTCAGCAAGGGCATGCAGGTCAACAGTATTCGCGATCTGAAGCTGGAAGATGCACTCAAGGTGACGATCGAGAACAATGAGTTTCTCGCCCACCTGAAGTACGAAAAACGTGAGCCGCTGATCGAGAACCTCGATCTGGTGGTGCATTTCGATAAAGAATTCCGCGTGCGCATGCCGTGAGTTCTTCGTTAGTCCGTCTCGAGCGTCAGCTCGGTTATACCTTCCAAGACCAGGACCTGATGGTCCTGGCGCTCACTCACCGCAGCTTTGCCGGGCGCAACAACGAGCGTCTGGAGTTCCTTGGCGATGCCATCCTCAACTTCGTTGCCGGCGAGGCGCTGTTCGAGCGCTTCCCGCAGGCGCGCGAAGGTCAGCTGTCGCGTTTGCGCGCACGCCTGGTCAAGGGCGAGACCCTGGCGGTGCTGGCGCGTGGTTTCGACCTGGGTGAATACCTGCGTCTCGGTTCGGGTGAGTTGAAGAGTGGCGGTTTTCGCCGCGAGTCGATTCTTGCCGACGCTTTGGAGGCCCTGATCGGGGCGATTTACCTGGATGCCGGTATGGATGCGGCGCGTGAGCGGGTGCTGGCCTGGTTGACCAATGAACTGGATGGCTTGACCCTGGTCGATACCAACAAGGACCCGAAAACCCGCTTGCAGGAGTTTCTGCAGTCGCGTGCCTGCGATCTGCCGCGTTACGACGTGGTGGATATTCAGGGCGATCCGCATTGCCGGACATTCATCGTCGAGTGTCAGGTTACTTTATTGAATGACAAAACCTTGGGCCAAGGGGCCAGCCGCCGCATTGCCGAACAGGTTGCTGCGGCCGCTGCCTTGATTGCGCTGGGTGTGGAGAACGGCCATGACTGATTCACCTGCAACACGCTGTGGCTATGTCGCCATCGTCGGCCGGCCCAACGTGGGCAAGTCGACGCTGCTCAACCACATCCTCGGGCAAAAGCTGGCGATCACCTCGCGCAAGCCGCAGACCACTCGGCACAACATGCTCGGGATCAAGACCGAGGGTGAGGTGCAGGCGATCTACGTGGATACGCCCGGTCTGCACAAGAACAACGAGAAAGCCCTCAATCGTTTTATGAACAAGAATGCCTCGTCGGCCCTGAAAGACGTCGATGTGGTGATTTTTGTGGTCGACCGTACCCGCTGGACCGACGAGGACCAGATGGTTCTCGAACGTGTGCAGTACGTGCAGGGCCCAGTGATTCTGGCGATCAACAAAACCGATCGCATCGAAGACAAAACCGAGCTGATGTCGCACCTGGAGTGGCTGGCAACCCAGTTGCCGAATGCCGAGATCGTCCCGGTTTCCGCTCAGCATGGGCATAACCTCGACACCCTGGAAAAGCTGGTCGGCGAACGTCTGCCCGAGGGCGTGCACTTCTTCCCGGAAGACCAGGTTACTGATCGCTCCAGCCGCTTCTTCGCCGCCGAATTGGTGCGCGAGAAGATCATGCGCCAGCTGGGTGCCGAGTTGCCGTACCAGATCGCCGTGGAGATCGAGGAGTTCAAGCGCGACGGGCGCATCCTGCATATTCACGCGCTGATTCTGGTCGAGCGTGACGGGCAAAAGAAAATCATCATCGGCGACAAGGGCGAGCGGCTCAAGCGTATCGGCCAGGAGGCGCGCAAGGACATGGAAGTGATGTTCGACTCCAAGGTCATGCTCAACCTGTGGGTCAAGGTCAAAGGCGGTTGGTCGGACGACGAGCGCGCCTTGCGTTCCTTGGGCTACGACAACATTTAACCGCTGTTCGATGCGTAGGGCGGATCGCCGCCCGGCCCGCCCTATTCAGTAGCCTAACGCCATGACCGCTCAGCCTGCCTATGTTTTGCACAGTCGCGCATACCGCGAGAGCAGTGCATTGGTGGATTTCCTCACGCCCCAAGGGCGCCTGCGTGCCGTGCTACGCGGTGCACGGGGCAGGGCGGGTACCTTGGCGCGGCCGTTCGTGCCGCTGGATGTCGAGTTTCGCGGGCGCAGCGACCTGAAGAACGTCGCTCGCCTGGAAGCTGCCGGTATCCCCAACCTGCTCAGCGGTGAAGCGCTGTTTAGCGGCCTCTACCTGAATGAACTGCTGATCCGTCTGTTGCCGGCGGAAGACCCGCACCCGGCGATGTTCGAACACTATGCCATGACGGTTCTGGCGCTGGCCCAAGGGCGTGCGCTGGAGCCCTTGCTGCGCGCATTCGAATGGCGCTTGTTGGATGAGCTGGGCTATGGTTTTGCCCTCGACAGGGACGTGCGCGGCCAGCCAATCGCGGTGAGCGGTTTGTACCGACTGCGTGCCGATGCCGGGCTGGAGCCTGTTGGTCAGCTACAACCTGGCGTGTTTCAAGGTGCCGAGTTGCTGGCCATGGCCGAAGCCGATTGGACTGCGCCGGGCGCCCTGGCGGCTGCCAAACGTCTGATGCGCCAAGCCCTGGCGCCCCATTTAGGCGGTCGACCGCTGGTCAGCCGCGAACTGTTTATGACGCTCAAGGAGCCGACCCGTGACTGATGCCAATCGTATTCTGCTGGGTGTGAACATCGACCATGTGGCGACCCTGCGCCAGGCCCGTGGCACCCGCTATCCCGACCCGGTGAAGGCCGCGCTGGATGCCGAAGAAGCCGGCGCCGACGGCATCACCGTGCACCTGCGCGAAGACCGCCGGCACATTCAGGAGCGTGACGTGCGCCTGCTCAAGGAGGTCATGCAAACGCGGATGAACTTCGAGATGGGCGTCACCGAAGAGATGCTCGCCTTCGCCGAAAGCATCCGCCCCGAACACGTCTGCCTGGTACCGGAAACCCGCCAGGAACTTACGACTGAAGGTGGCCTGGATGTGGCCGGGCAGGAGGCGCGGATTCGTGCCGCCGTGCAGCGCTTGAGCCAGATCGGCTGCGAAGTGTCGTTGTTTATCGACCCGGACGAGCAGCAGATCGCCGCCTCCAAGCGGGTCGGCGCCCCCGCCATCGAGCTGCACACCGGCCGTTATGCCGACGCCCATAGCCCGGAAGAAGCGGCGCGTGAGCTGGCGCGGATTCGCGACGGCGTAGCCTGCGGTCTGGCCCATGGCCTGATCGTCAATGCCGGCCATGGCCTGCATTACCACAACGTCGAGCCGGTAGCGGCGATTGCCGGAATCAACGAGCTGAACATCGGCCACGCATTGGTCGCCCACGCGCTGTTCGTTGGCTTCAAGCAGGCGGTGGTGGAAATGAAGCAGCTGATAGTCGCGGCGGCCAATCGCGGTTAGTGCGTAGGACGGACATGCCGCAGGCCTCTCCGCCTTAACCGGTGGACAAGCTGGCGCATGTCCACCCTACGGGAGCTGTGATGTATTAAGGTTTATGGCTTGCGTGCAATCAATACGGCGCGGCTGGGTGCCGGCAGGCCTTCGATCGTGCGGCTGTGGTCGGCCGGGTCGAGGAACTCGGGCAGCGACTGAAAGCGCATCCACTCGGTCGAGCGTTGTTCGTCCACCGAGGTGGTGCTGACATCCACGCAGCGCACGTCGACGAAGCCGGCGCGGCGTAGCCACAACTCCAACGCCGGCACCGAGGGCAGAAACCAGACGTTGCGCATTTGTGCGTAGCGGTCTTCGGGCACCAGCACCTGTTGCGCATCGCCTTCCACCACCAGGGTTTCCAGTACCAGTTCACCGTCCTTGACCAGGCAATCCTTGAGATCAATCAAATGATCGATGGGCGAGCGGCGGTGATACAGCACGCCCATAGAGAACACCGTGTCGAAGCCTTGCAGCTTGCTCGGTAACTCCTCAAAGGCCAAAGGCAGGTGCCAGGCCGGCAGCTCGGGCAAGTAGTTCTTCATCGCCAGGAACTGGCAGAGGAACAGCCAGTTGGGGTCGATGCCGACCACGCTGTCGGCGCCGGCGCCGAGCATGCGCCACATGTAGTAGCCGTTGCCGCAGCCGACATCCAGCACGCGTTTGCCCGCCAGGTCGAGGTAGGGTGCGACGCGTTGCCATTTCCAGTCGGAGCGCCACTCGGTATCCACGTGCACGCCAAACAACTCGAACGGCCCTTTGCGCCACGGGATCAGGCCTTGCAGCGCGGTCGTCAGGGCGGCGCGGCTGGCATCGTCGCACGCGCCGTCGAAGCTGAAGTTTTTCCGCAGCTCCAGGCGTTCGACGTCGAGTGTCGGCAGGGCTTGTACCGCGCCATACCAGCGTTGCAGGTCGCCATGGCCGGTCGCCAGCTTGGCGTCGATTTGGCCGGGCAGCCCCGCCGACCAGTCTTGCAGCGCAGTGCCCGCCAGTTGCTGTTGCAGGGCGTCGAGGTCGAGGCGGCTAATCATGGCAGGGCAATCAAGGAGGCGAAGTTAAGGCACTGGAACCACGGCACCACCTTGCTGAACCCCGCGGCGAGCAGGCGCTCGCGGTGCTGTTCGAGGCTGTCCGGCAGCATGACCTTTTCGATGGCGCTGCGCTTCTGGGCGATTTCCAGCTCGCTGTAGCCGTTGGCTCGCTTGAAGGCGATATGCAGCTCGCCAAGCAGCTCATGTTGCTGGCTGTCCTCGAAGCGCAGCTTCTCCGAGAGAATCAGCGCGCCACCGGGCAGCAGGGCTTGGCGGATACGCCTGAGCAGGGCCAGGCGCTGCTCGGGCTGGATGAATTGCAGGGTGAAGTTCAGTGCCACCAGCGAGGTCGGCTGGAAGTCCAGGGCCAGGATGTCGGCCTCAAGCACCTCGACCGGCAGCAACTCCTGAAACATCGAGTCCTGCGCATGCAGGTATTCGCGGCAGCGCTCGACCATGGCACTGGAGTTGTCCACGGCGATCACCCGGCAATCCTCGATCTGCACATGCCGGCGCAGGGCCTGGGTCACGGCGCCCAGCGAGCTGCCGAGGTCATACAGCACGCTGTGCGGCTGGGCGAACTGACTGGCCAGCACGCCGATATTCTCGACAATGGTCGGATAGCCGGGCACCGAGCGCTTGATCATGTCCGGGAACACCCGCACCACGTCCTCGTTGAAGGCGAAGTCCGGCACCTGGGCCAGTGGCTTAGCGAAGAGACGGTCGGGTTGTTTGCTCACGACGGTTACCAAGAGGGGGCGAGAAAAGCCGGCAATTTTAGCGTGAAAGTCGCGTAGCGACGACTGCCTTATGACCTTCTCCCTCGCCGGGCAGAAGGCGCGGATGCCGCGCAAGCGCTCCTGCTGCGCCAGGGGGCTTGCGGCCTGCCCATGCAGCCAGGTGCGGCGGCTTACTTCAATTGGTCGGAAAAGTACTCGCCAGCGCCTTGCAGCGGCCCCAAGGGATTGCGTTTGACCTCGAAGCGGCGAATATTCGGCTCGCCGTTGCTGACCTTGTGCACCAGCGTGTCGTCGACCAACACGAACACCGCGCGGAAGGCCCAGCCCTGCAATTCACGCTGCTTGCGAAAATTGAACACGTCGGCCCAGAAGCTGCCGACTCGCTGGGTGTCGGTCTTGGTGAACTCGAAGGCATAGCCAATGCAGCGATCCTTGGCTTCCAGGCATTGCACCAGCCCGTCCGGCAGGTAGCTGATGGGGATGTTCGGTTGCACGAACATCAGGCGCACGTCGATAAACGAAAGCATCTTGCCGTTGCCTTCGGCCAGCGGGTCGAAGCCCAGGGAGAACAGCTCGGCACGACTGGTCGCGCCGGGAATGGCCTGGGAATAGCGCATTTCCGCATCCAGGTAGTCGCTGAAGGGCGACTGCACCTCGGCGCGCTCACTGGGTAACAGGCTGCCACAGCCACTCAAACAAACCAGCGTTGCAATCGTTGCAACTTCACGCCAGCGGACAGCCATGTCTTCTTCTCCCGAAGTCGAACTCTGTCTACTTGCTATAGCCGATTTAGTGACGCTCTGCTGTTGCGTTTATGAAACAGTTGTGTGATTGCTCTGGCGCTGTCGCGCCGACGCGGCAATTGCCCATTGGCCGAGCCAGTAACTGAGGATGATGGCGTAAGGCGCCGCCGCGAAGGGCGCCACAAAACGGTTGATGCCGATCAGGCTATCGGACAGCACGAACAGCGCGGCACCGCCGGCGGCCAGCCCGCTTGAGTGCGCGTCGAGCCCCGCGCTAGCAACGCGGGCCAGCGCGCGCCAGAGCATCGCGCTGATGGCCAGGGTGTACAGCAGCACCGGTATCAGCAGTGGCCCGAGACCGCCGCTGGCCAGCACGGCAAACATGCCGCCGCCAATGCCCGTCGCGAGTAACAGCAAGGCGTAGGCCGGCCGCCGGCAATCGCTGAGGTAGGCGCGCAGATACGCCAGATGAGCGAGCAGGAACGCGCCAAGGCCGAACACGAACAGGTCGCCGGGCCAATCCAGCAGCAGGTCGCCCGCCAAGGAACACAGCAGGCCGATGCCGATCCAGCGCCGGTACACGCCAGGCGCCGCACTGCGTAGCCAGCACAGCAAGGCCAACATCGGCAGCCCCTTGCTGGCCAGGCTCAGCAGCGGCCAGTCTGCGGCGCGGCCGTAGAGAAACACTGCGGCGCCCAACAATGCCAAGCTCAACCAACGCATGTGCAGCCTCCTTGGCTGAATCGATGCGGCACTATGGCCATGCTTGTGGCTAACGCCCAGGCGCTAAACGTCAGGGCCGGGAGCATTTCGCGCCGCCGTGTGAGTGCCGCCCGCTATTGCGAAATGCAGCGACATTACAATTGCTTGTTAAGCTAGAAGGGCTTCATACAAGGAATCGCGATTAATGATAAGAACTGCCACCGGCCTGAAAGTTGGTTTTGTCATAGCCATCCTGATGCTCGTGTTGAACATGTTGGTGCCGTTTTTCGGCGCTCGTTGGGTCAATGCGGCCTTGATCGAACATGACCGCCAAGAGCAACTCGGTCGTCACTTGCAGCAACTGCTGTCGGGGCTGAAGGACGGCGAAACCGGCCAGCGCGGCTTCGTTATCACTGGCCGTGAGGATTATTTGACCCCGCTGTATCAGGGTTTTGGCGATGTTGATCGGCTCTACCAGACACTCAGCCAGAGCCTGGACGACGAGCAGTTGCTCGTGCTGCACAGCTTGCGGCCGCTGATCGACGAGCAGCGCGACTACTTCACCACGAGCATCGAAACTCGCCGCAACCAGGGCCTGGTGGCAGCTAGCGAGCGAATCAGCAGCGGTAAGGGCAAGCAGTTGATGGACGGCATCCGCGCGCGGGTGGACAGTATTCAACAGGCGACCAATCAGAACTCGCTGCTGTCGCAGCAGGAAATCGCCTGGCGCGAAGGGCTTAGCCGAGCCGTCCTGATATTGGTCGCGGTGCTCGATTTGTTGGTGATTGCGCTGCTCTTTCACTTCACCTTCCGCGCGTTGCACGAGGGGCGTGAGGGCCGTCGTCAGCTGCAGAGCCTCAGCGAGCAATTGGCCAATGGCATGCAGCGTGTGGAGTTGCGTAACCGCGAGATATCCCTGCTCAGCCGCATGGCCGGTGCGTTGCATTCGGTGAATGCCTTCGATGAGTGCTTCATGATCATCGGGCGTTTTGCCGAGCAGCTATTTCCCCGCAATGCGGGCTGCATGTTTCTCTATCATCCGTCCCATGATGTGCTCGAAGAGGTGGCGCATTGGTGCGATTGGCCGGCGGGCTTGGAGTTGTTCGAGCCGAATCAATGCTGGGCATTGCGCCGTGGGCAAAGCCATCAGGTGGTGGACGCGCGCAAGGAGTTGATCTGTCCGCATTTGCAGCACAACGAACTGCTGCATGCCGGCTACCTCTGTGTGCCGTTGATGGCGCAAGGTGAGCCGCTGGGCGTACTGACCTTGCGGGGCACCCCGAGCGTCGATCTGGAGTTGGCGGAAACTTTCGCCGAGCAGGTGTCGCTGGCGGTGGCCAATCTGTCGTTGCGCGAGAGTCTGCGCAAGCAATCGGTGATCGACGCGTTGACCGGGCTGCACAATCGCCGCTTCCTCGATGAAAGCCTGCGTCGCGAGTTGCTGCGTGCCTCGCGCAACCAATCGAGCCTGGCCGTGGTGCTGCTGGATGTTGATCACTTCAAGCGTTTTAACGACAGTTTTGGCCATGAGGCCGGCGACCTGGTGCTGCGCCACTTGGCCCTGGAAATGAAGCGCCAGGTGCGCGCCAGCGACCTGGCCTGTCGCTACGGGGGCGAGGAGTTTGCCCTGATCATGCCGGAGATCGGCCTGGACGATGCCGTCGAGCGCTGCGAAGCCTTGCGCCAGGCGGTGATGCGTTTGCAGGTGCATTACGGTGGGCAGGCGTTGGGTGCGATCAACATCTCGCTGGGCTTGGCGATGTTCCCGCAAGACGGCGAGGAGGCCGAGGGTTTGCTGCATGCCGCCGACAGTGCGTTGTACGAAGCCAAGCGTAGCGGCCGCAATCGGTTGTGTGTGTACCAGGCGGGTCTGACCAGCAAGCCGGTGGTGCTGACCTGAGCGGCGGCATGCGTGTTGGCGGGTGGGCGCCGAGGTTTGCTGCCGGCGCAGGTTGCGGCTTAAGTAAACAGCTGAGCGGTTACTTCGCCTTTACTTGGCAATCGAAGGTTTCTGCCGGCGCCACCTCGGTTTCCCACGGGCGCTGATAGGTCAGCAGCAGATGCCCGCTACCGGCTTGCTTGACCGCAAAGCGCCAGGTGGATTGTCCGGCACTGCCAATCAGACCGGCGTCCTCCGGGTTGCTGTAGACCTCTGGGCCGAGGCTGGTGAGCACGCTTTCGGCACCGTCGCGCAGTACCCAGCGAAAACCGGTGGTGGGGTTGCTTGGCAGGGTCAGCACCAGTTGCTGGCCGCTGTGCAGGTTCAGCGGGCACTGGCTTTGCTGCTGCACCGTAAGGCTGCCGGGCTGGTGCGCACAGGCGCTCAGCAGGGCGAGGGCGAGCGGCAGTAAGAGGCGGTGGGCAGGGCTCATCGATGGCTCCAGTGATCGGCAAAGGCCTGCCAGCATAGCGTTTGTGTAGCGCCGGGCGTAACCCATTGGCACGGCAGCCGGGTGGGCTAAAGCCGCCCGGCGGAGTCGAGCAGGTTCAGTCGAACAATACCTTGGCCACATCGTTGTAGCGTTTGGCGAAGTGCACCGTCAGGCCGTCCTTGAGGTAATCCGGCAGTTCTTCATAGGAACCGCGGTTGGCCTCCGGCAGGATCAGCTCGAAGATTTTCTGCCGCCGCGCCGCGATGACTTTCTCGCGTACCCCGCCAATCGGCAGCACCTGGCCGGTGAGGGTCAGTTCGCCGGTCATGGCCACGCCTTTTTTCGGCGCCTGGTTGCGCGCCACCGAGAGCAGGGCGCTGGCCATGGTCACGCCGGCGCTGGGGCCGTCCTTGGGGGTGGCGCCTTCCGGCACGTGCAGGTGGATAAACGCCTGGTCGAAAAAGCTCGGCTCGCCGCCATA
>TARA_R100001244_G_scaffold129219_1_pt1 | contig 28968 bp, 24 predicted proteins | sample TARA_R100001244 | Tara Oceans TARA_R100001244 (sample SAMEA2621564) | marine metagenome | biome: marine biome (ENVO:00000447); feature: mesopelagic zone (ENVO:00000213); material: "saline water (ENVO:00002010), including plankton (ENVO:xxxxxxxx)" | depth 790 m
AAAATAGGTCAGAAGGTGTAAACCTTATTCAGGACGGGACACCGTAATAAAAAAGACCACCCGAAGGTGGCCTTTTCTCAGGTCAAAAAGCCTTAGGCTTTTTTCACTTCCCAACCGGTCAGCTCGGCCAGGGCCTTGCCGATGTCAGCCAGGGAACGCACGGTTTTCACACCGGCGTCTTGCAGGGCTGCGAACTTCTCGTCTGCAGTACCCTTGCCGCCGGAGATGATTGCGCCGGCGTGGCCCATACGCTTGCCCGCCGGAGCGGTTACACCAGCGATGTAGGACACTACTGGCTTGGTCACGTTGGCCTTGATGTAAGCAGCAGCTTCTTCTTCAGCCGAACCGCCGATCTCACCGATCATCACGATCGCTTCGGTCTTCGGGTCTTCCTGGAACAGCTTCAGGATGTCGATGAAGTTGGAGCCTGGGATCGGGTCACCACCGATGCCGACGCAGGTGGACTGACCGAAACCGGCGTCAGTGGTCTGCTTAACGGCTTCGTAAGTCAGGGTGCCGGAACGCGACACGATGCCTACTTTGCCTGGCAGGTGGATGTGGCCCGGCATGATGCCGATTTTGCACTCGCCCGGAGTGATCACGCCTGGGCAGTTCGGGCCGATCAGGACCACGCCCAGCTCGTCGCACTTGACCTTGGCTTCGAGCATGTCGATGGTCGCGATGCCTTCGGTGATGCAGACGATCAGCTTGATGCCGCCCATGGCCGCTTCAAGGATCGAGTCCTTGCAGAACGGAGCAGGAACGTAGATCACGCTGGCGGTAGCGCCAGTCTGCTCAACTGCTTCACGCACGGTGTTGAACACCGGCAGATTCAGGTGAGTGGTGCCGCCTTTGCCCGGCGTCACGCCGCCAACCATCTTGGTGCCGTAGGCGATGGCTTGTTCGGAGTGGAAAGTACCCTGCGAGCCGGTGAAGCCCTGGCAGATAACTTTGGTGTCTTTATTGATCAGGACGCTCATTACTTGCCCTCCGCAGCTTTGACGACTTGCTGAGCAGCGTCGGTCAGGCTGGTTGCCGCGATGATGTTCAGGCCGCTTTCGGCCAGGACCTTGGCGCCCAGTTCAGCGTTGTTGCCTTCCAGACGAACGACAACCGGGATCTTCACGCCGACTTCTTTAACGGCACCGATGATGCCTTCGGCAATCATGTCGCAACGCACGATGCCGCCGAAGATGTTCACCAGTACGGCCGCAACATTGCTGTCGGACAGGATGATCTTGAAGGCTTCGGTCACGCGCTCTTTGGTTGCACCACCACCTACGTCAAGGAAGTTGGCTGGCTTGCCGCCGTGCAGGTTGACGATGTCCATGGTACCCATGGCCAGGCCAGCACCATTGACCATGCAACCGATGTTGCCTTCCAGCGCGACGTAGTTCAGTTCGAACTTGGCAGCATGGGCTTCACGCGGATCGTCCTGGGACGGATCGTGCATGGCGCGCAGCTTCGGCTGACGGTACATGGCGTTGCTGTCGATGTTGATCTTGGCGTCCAGGCAATGCAGGTTGCCGTCAGCCTTGATCACCAGCGGGTTCACTTCCAGCAGAGCCAGGTCGTAGTCCTGGAACAGCTTGGCCAGGCCAACGAAGATCTGGGTGAACTGCTTGATCTGATCACCTTCCAGGCCCAGCTGGAATGCCAGCTCGCGGCCCTGGAACGGCTGAGCGCCGACCAGTGGGTCGATGGTCGCCTTGAGGATCTTCTCAGGGGTGTCGTGCGCAACTTTCTCGATATCCACGCCACCTTCGGTGGAAGCCATGAACACGATGCGACGGCTGGAACGGTCAACGACCGCGCCCAGGTACAGTTCCTTGGCGATATCGGTGCAGGACTCGACCAGGATCTTGGTCACTGGCTGACCGTTGGCGTCAGTCTGGTAAGTCACCAGACGCTTGCCCAGCCAGTTGGCGGCGAACGCCTTGGCGTCGTCCTTGTTCTTCACCAGTTTCACGCCGCCCGCTTTACCGCGGCCGCCGGCATGGACCTGAGCCTTGACGACCCACTCGGTGCCACCAATTTTTTCGCAGGCTGCTGCGGCTTCTTCCGGGGTGTCTACCGCGAAGCCCTTGGATACGGGCAGGCCGTATTCAGCGAACAGCTGCTTACCCTGATACTCGTGGAGATTCATGCTTGTCTACCGTCTTCGTTTAGGTATTGCGCATACGGTGCTGCACTTATGGTGCCGCACCACCTGTGACTGCTTTACGAGCAATCCGGTGGGCGTTCCGCGTTGAAGCCAAAGCTCTACGCGGGCGGCCCGCCGTGGTTCTTCTTGTAACGTCGCTAATGCCGATGAACTGCACTGATCGGCCGGCGTAGCGGTTTACAAACGACTACTTAGCGCTTCTTGCGGTTGGCGATGTGGATGGCATGGCCATTCACTGCCAGAGCTGCTTCATGCAGCGCTTCGGACAGCGTCGGGTGGGAGAACACCATCATTCCCAGATCCTCGGCGCTGGTGCCGAATTCCATACCGATTGCGCCCTGCTGCACCAACTCGGCAGCGCTTGGGCCGATCACGTGGACGCCCAGCACGCGGTCAGTCTTGGCATCGGCGATGACCTTGACCATACCGCCGGTATCGTTGGCGGCCATGGCACGGCCACTGGCGGCGAACGGGAAGGTGCCGACGTTAACGGCAACGCCCTCGCCCTTCAGCTGCTGCTCGGTCTTGCCGACCCAGGCGATTTCCGGGTGGGTGTAGATAACCGACGGGATCAGGTCGTAGTTCATCTGGGCTTTGTGGCCTTTGATGCGCTCGGCAACCATGATGCCCTCTTCCGAGGCCTTGTGGGCCAGCATGGCACCACGGACCACGTCACCAATGGCGTAAACGCCTGGGACGCTGGTCTTGCACTGGTCGTCGACGAAGATGAAGCCACGCTCATCCAGGGTCACGCCACTGTCGGCAGCCAGCAGATCGGTGGTCACCGGACGACGGCCAACCGCGACGATCAGCTTGTCGAACACGATCTTCTGCTCGCCTTCGGCGTCGGTGAAGTTGACCGTGACTTGCTTCTTCTTCACTTCCGAACCGGTCACGCGAGCGCCCAGACGAATGTTCAGACCTTGCTTGGTCAGGGTCTTCAGGGCTTCCTTGGCAATCTGCTCGTCAGCGGCCGGAAGGAACTTGTCCAGGGCTTCCAGTACGGTGACTTCAGCACCCAGACGCGACCATACCGACCCCAGTTCCAGACCGATCACGCCAGCGCCGATCACGCCGAGCTTCTTCGGTACGCTCTGGAATTCCAGGGCACCGGTGGAGTCGACGATCACGTCCTGGTCGACCGGAGCCGGCGGGATGTCGATTGGCTTGGAGCCGGAGGCCAGAATCACGTTTTCGGCTTCGACGATCTGCGTCTTGCCATCGGAACCGGTGACTTCCACCTGCTTGTTGGCCAGCAGTTTGCCGTGGCCTTCGAGCAGAGTCACACCGTTGGCCTTGAACAGGCCGGCCACGCCGCCGGTGAGGTTCTTCACGATGTTGGCCTTGCGGCCGATCATCGCCGGAACGTCAATGGTCACGCCTTTGGCTTCGATACCGTGGATGGCAAAACCATCCTTGGCTTCATGGTATTTCCAGGAGCTGTCGAGCAGCGCCTTGGACGGAATGCAGCCGACGTTCAGGCAAGTACCGCCAAGGGCAGTTTTGCCCTCTTTATCTTGGTACTTCTCGATGCACGCGGTCTTCAAGCCGAGCTGCGCTGCTTTGATGGCGGCTACATAGCCGCCAGGGCCGGCACCGATGACTACCACGTCGAATTTCTGGGTCATAACGTATTCCTTCTCGAATAAACCGGACGGCCCTGGTGACAGGGCCGCCGTGGGAGAAACTGGCTTAGAACCTATTCACAATCTGCTGCGCGTCGGCCCTGCTGCGTTAAAAACAGGCTCGGAATGCTCATTTACAGCCGTAAACTCCGCCTCCTCGCCTGTTTTCGCCTTGCATGGCTCTAGCTCGCTAGATTGTGAACACGTCCTTAGATGTCCAGCAGCAGACGCGCCGGGTCTTCCAGCAAGTTCTTGATGGTCACCAGGAAGGTCACGGCTTCCTTACCATCAATCAGGCGGTGGTCGTAGGACAACGCCAGGTACATCATCGGGCGGATAACCACCTGACCGTTTACTGCCATCGGACGCTGGATGATGTTGTGCATCCCCAGGATCGCGGCTTGCGGCGGGTTGACGATCGGGGTCGACATCATCGAACCGAAGGTGCCGCCATTGGTGATGGTGAAGGTGCCGCCAGTCATGTCGTCGATCGACAGTTTGCCGTCTTTGGCTTTTTTGCCGAAGGTGGCGATGCCACTTTCGATTTCCGCCAGGCTCATCAGTTCAGCATTACGCAGTACCGGCACCACCAAGCCACGGTCGCTGGACACGGCAACGCCGATGTCAGCGTAGCCGTGGTAGACGATGTCGGTGCCGTCGATCGAGGCGTTGACCGCAGGGAAACGCTTCAGCGCTTCGGTAGCCGCCTTGACGAAGAACGACATGAAGCCCAGGCGCACGCCGTTGTGAGACTTCTCGAACAGGTCTTTGTATTTCGAACGCAGGGCCATGACTTCGGTCATGTCGACTTCGTTGAAGGTGGTCAGCATCGCCATATTCGACTGGGCTTCAACCAGACGCTCGGCCACCTTGGCACGCAGACGGGTCATCGGCACGCGCTTCTCGACGCGGTCGCCAGCGGCGAACACTGGCGCAGCAGCGGCAGGTGCGGCTGGTTTGGCGGCCGGTGCAGCCGGGGCGTTCTTCTTGGCGTCGACGGCGGCAACCACGTCTTCTTTAGTAACGCGACCACCTTTACCGGTGCCGGCGATGCTGTTCGGGTCGATGCCGTTCTCTTCGGCCAGCTTGCGCGCGGCCGGCGAGAGGATCTGCTCGTCGCCAGCGGCGGCGGCCGGTGCAGCGGCGGCGGCAGGAGCGGCGGCCTGGGCAGCAGCAGCCGGAGCCGGTGCGGCAGCACCACCTTCGCCCAAGGTACCCAGCAGTTCGTTGCTGAGTACGGTGTCGCCTTCATTCTTGATGATTTGCGCGAGGACGCCGTCGGCCTCGGCCAGCACTTCGATCACTACTTTGTCGGTTTCGATGTCGACGATCAGTTCGTCGCGCTTGACCGCATCGCCCGGCTTCTTGTGCCAAGTGGCCACGGTGCCATCGGCAACCGATTCCGGGAAAGTAGGGGCTTTGATCTCGATAGCCATTGTCTGTGGTTCCTTAAAATTCGGTTTCTTCTAGCAGGCGGCCCTGTTGGCCACCTGCCTGGCGAAGGCGTTAAACGGTAAAGGCGTCTTGCAGCAGTTTTTCCTGCTGCTCGGCGTGCATCGATGCATACCCGCAAGCCGGGGCTGCGGAGGCATCACGACCGGCGTACTCGAGGAACAAGGTCTTCTTGTGCGCAGTGGCGACGCGACGCATGTGGTGCTGGCTGCAATACCAAGCCCCTTGGTTCATCGGCTCTTCCTGACACCAGACGATGTGCTTGAGGTTCTTGTACGGCGCCAGAACCTCGGCCAGATCGTCTTCCGGGAACGGATAGAGCTGCTCGATACGCACGATGGCGATGTCTTCGCGGCCCTCGCTGCGACGCTTCTCCAGCAAGTCGTAGTAGACCTTGCCGCTGCACAGGATCACCCGCTCGACTTTCTTCGGATCGAGCGTATCGATCTCCGGAATCACCGTCTGGAACGAACCTTCGGCCAGATCTTCCAGGGTCGAGATGGCCAATTTGTGGCGCAGCAGCGACTTCGGCGTCAATACGACCAACGGCTTGCGCAGCGGGCGAATCACCTGACGGCGCAGCAAGTGGTAGATCTGCGCCGGGGTGGTCGGCACCGCCACCTGCATATTGTGCTCGGCGCACAGTTGCAGGTAACGCTCCAGACGCGCCGAGCTGTGCTCAGGCCCCTGCCCTTCATAACCGTGCGGCAGCAGCATGGTCAGACCGCACAGACGGCCCCACTTGTGCTCGCCACTGGAAATGAACTGGTCGAACACCACCTGGGCACCGTTGGCGAAATCGCCGAACTGCGCCTCCCAAATCACCAGCGCTTGTGGCTGGGTGGTGGCATAACCGTATTCGAATGCCAGCACGGCTTCCTCGGAGAGGAAGGAGTCGTACAGGTCGAAACGCGGCTGACCCTGATAAAGGTTCTGCAACGGCAGGTAGGCACCGGCGTCCTTCTGGTTATGCAGCACCGCGTGGCGGTGCGAGAAGGTGCCGCGGCCGATGTCCTGGCCGGTCATACGGATCGGGTGGCCTTCGAACAACAGGGTCGCGTAAGCCATGGTTTCGGCATAGCCCCAGTTGATCGGAAGCGCACCTGCGCTCATCTTCTGGCGGTCTTCGAGAATCTTCGCCACCTGGCGCTGCACCACGAAGCCTTCCGGAATTTCCAGCAGCTTGTTGGACAGGTCCTGCAGGGTCTTCAGCTCGAAACGCGTGTCATGACGCGCGGTCCAGGCGTGACCCAAGTAGGGGCGCCAATCGACGAAGAGCTCCTTGTTCGGCTCCTTGACCAGGCTCTTGACCACGTGCTGACCGTTGTCCAGCGCAGTACGGTAGTCGTCGATCTTGGCCTGCACATCGTCAGCGGAATGGCTAACGGCAGTGGTCAGCGCTTCGGCATACAGCTCGCGGGTGGTGCGCTGCTTGCTGATTTGCTGGTACATGATCGGCTGGGTGCCGCTCGGCTCGTCAGCCTCGTTGTGACCACGGCGGCGGTAGCAAACCAGGTCGATGACCACATCGCGCTTGTACTGCATGCGGTAATCGACGGCCAGCTGAGTGACGAACAGCACCGCTTCCGGATCATCGCCGTTGACGTGCAGGATCGGCGCTTGAATCATCTTCGCCACATCCGTGCAGTACTCGGTGGAGCGCGAGTCCAGCGGGTTGCTGATGGTGAAGCCGACCTGGTTGTTGATCACGATATGGATGGTGCCGCCCGTCTTAAAGCCACGGGTCTGCGACATCTGGAAGGTTTCCATGACCACGCCCTGACCGGCGAACGCCGCATCACCGTGCAGGGAAACCGGCAGCACCTTCTCGCCACTGACATCGTTGCGGCGATCCTGACGAGCGCGCACCGAACCCTCGACCACCGGAGAAACGATCTCCAGGTGCGATGGGTTGAACGCCATGGCCAGGTGCACTTCGCCACCAGCGGTCATCACGTTGGACGAGAAGCCCTGGTGGTATTTGACGTCGCCGGAAGACAGACCTTCGGTCTTCTTGCCTTCGAACTCGTCGAACAGGTCGCGCGGGTTCTTGCCGAAGGTGTTGACCAAGACGTTGAGACGGCCACGGTGGGCCATGCCGATGACGATTTCCTTGGTGCCGTAGGAGCCGGAACGCTGGATCACTTCATCGAGCAAAGGAATCAGGCTCTCGCCGCCTTCCAGACCAAAACGCTTGGTGCCTGGGTATTTGGTGCCCAAGTACTTTTCCAGACCCTCGGCCGCAGTCAGACGTTCGAGCAGATGACTCTGCACTTCGGCGGAGAACTGCGGACGGCCACGCACGCTTTCCAGACGCTGCTGGAACCAGCTGCGCTGTTCGGAATCGACGATATGGGTAAATTCGGCACCGATGGTGCGGCAATATGTCTGCTGCAAAGCATCGCGAATTTCGCGCAGAGTAGCCTCTTCCTTGCCGATGAACAGGCCACCGGTACGGAAGGTAGTGTCCAGATCGCCGTCAGTCAGGCCGTAGTGGTTGATCGCCAGATCAGCCGGCACCGGGCGCTGCCAAAGACCGAGAGGATCAAGCTTGGCAGCCTGATGGCCGCGCATGCGGTAGGCCTGGATCAGACGCAGCACTTCAACCTGCTTCTTCTCGTGCTCGCTGCTCACGCTGCCAGCAGATACGGGCTGGGCGCGGCGCTGGTTTTTCGCCAGCAACACAAAGTGATCGCGAACCGTGGAGTGCGATACGTCGGTAGCCGCACTGCCGTCGGTCGGCAACTTCTGGAAGTAAGTGCGCCACTCTTCTGGCACAGCGTTGGGATCGTGCAGGTAAAGCTCATAGAGCTCTTCCACATATGCAGCGTTACCACCGGATAGGTGGGCACTGTTCCACATGCGCTGCATCACGCTTTCTTGCATGCTTGGTCACCCTCGGTAAGGGGACACCACCGGCGTAGAAACCGCGCGGACTTTCGAAGTCTTGAAGCAGCGACTTCGGTAAGCCACCACGGATCCCGCAGATAGTCCGGGCACCAGCCCGGATGCCCCTGCTGGTCGTCATTTTTTCAAATAAGAACCACGGCTTTGTGGGCTGCGGCTCTGGCTAAAACTACGGCGCCGGTGGCGCCGCAGGTGTTACAGGTCTAACAAACAACAGCGAATCAGGTACCGCTCTGCAGCAACATGTTGCGCACGTGGCCAATTGCCTTGGTCGGATTAAGACCTTTCGGGCACACGTTCACGCAGTTCATGATGCCGCGGCAGCGGAACACGCTGAACGGATCGTCCAACGAGGCCAAACGCTCGGCAGTCTTGGTATCGCGGCTGTCAGCCAGGAAACGGTAGGCTTGCAGCAATGCGGCCGGACCGAGGAACTTGTCCGGGTTCCACCAGAACGACGGGCAGCTGGTCGAACAGCACGCACACAGGATGCACTCGTACAGACCATCCAGCTTCTCGCGGTCTTCCGGCGACTGCAGACGCTCGATGGCCGGAGCCGGCGTATCGTTCTGCAGGAACGGCTGCACCTTCTCGTACTGCTTGTAGAAGATGCTCATGTCGACGACCAGGTCACGAATGACCGGCAGACCCGGCAACGGACGGATCACCAGATTGTTGTTCTTCACCACCGCAGACAGCGGCGTGATACAAGCCAGACCGTTTTTGCCATTGATGTTCATGCCGTCGGAACCGCACACGCCTTCACGGCAGGAGCGACGATAAGAGAAGCCTTCGTCCTGTTCCTTGATCAGCGCCAGCACGTCAAGAACCATGATGTCCTTGCCAGCGGTGTCGATCTGGAAATCCTGCATGAACGGCGCAGCATCCTGCTCCGGGTTGTAGCGATAAACACTGACTTGCAACATATCAGCCACCCTTAATAAGTCCGAACCATGGGTTCAAACGTCGGAACTGTCTTCGGCGAGAAATTGACGGCGCGTTTGGCTACACGCTTTTCACCCGGGAAGTACAGGGAATGGCACAGCCAGTTCTCGTCGTCACGCTCTTCGAAGTCTTCGCGGGCATGCGCACCACGGGACTCTTTACGAGTTTCCGCAGCCACCGCAGTTGCCTCGGCCACTTCGAGAAGGTTTTGCAGTTCCAACGCTTCGATACGCGCAGTGTTGAACGCCTGGCTCTTGTCCGCGATCTTGACGCTCGCGATCCGCTCACGCAGGTCGACCAGTTGTTGAATACCTTTCTGCATGTATTCGCCGGTGCGGAATACACCGAAGTAGTTCTGCATGCAGGTTTGCAGCTCTTTACGCAGCGGCGCGACATCTTCGCCGGTGCTACGCTCGTTAACCCCGGCCAGACGCTTGAGCGACAGCTCGAGGTCGGTCTCGGAAGCGCTACGGTAGTCGACGCCTTCTTTCAGCGCTTTTTCCAGATGGATACCGGCAGCACGGCCGAATACCACCAGGTCGAGCAACGAGTTACCGCCCAGGCGGTTGGCACCGTGTACCGATACGCACGCCACTTCACCTACGGCGAACAGGCCTTCTATGATCTTGTCGTTGCCGTTGGCATCCTGGGTGATGGCCTGACCGTGGATGTTGGTCGGCACACCGCCCATCATGTAGTGGCAGGTCGGCACGACCGGAATAGGTGCAACCACCGGATCGACGTGGGCGAAGGTCTTGGACAGCTCACAGATGCCTGGCAGGCGGCTGTGCAGCACTTCTTCACCCAGGTGATCGAGTTTCAGCATCACGTGGTCGCCATCGGGACCACAGCCGTTACCGGCAATGATTTCCTTGACCATCGAGCGTGCAACCACGTCGCGGCCGGCCAAGTCTTTGGCGTTCGGCGCATAACGCTCCATGAAACGCTCGCCGTGCTTGTTGATCAGGTAACCACCTTCACCACGGCACCCTTCGGTTACCAGGGTACCGGCACCGGCGATGCCGGTCGGGTGGAACTGCCACATTTCGATGTCTTGCACCGGCACGCCAGCACGCAGGGCCATGCCGACACCGTCACCGGTGTTGATCAGCGCATTGGTGGTGGAGGCGTAGATCCGGCCGGCACCGCCGGTGGCCAGCACGGTGGCCTTGGAACGGATATAAACGGTTTCGCCGGTTTCGATGCAGATCGCGATGACACCGACGATTACGCCGTCCTGGTTCTTCACCAGGTCAACCGCGTACCACTCGTTGAGGAACGAGGTGCCGCTTTTCAGGTTGGCTTGGTACAAGGTGTGCAACAGCGCGTGACCGGTACGGTCGGCTGCAGCGCAGGTACGGGCAGCCTGGCCACCCTTGCCGAAATCCTTGGACTGGCCGCCGAACGGACGCTGATAGATGCGACCCTGCTCGGTACGGGAGAACGGCAAGCCCATGTGCTCCAGCTCGAATACCGCTTCCGGACCGACGGAGCACATATATTCGATAGCGTCCTGGTCACCGATATAGTCGGAGCCCTTGACGGTGTCATACATGTGCCAGCGCCAATCGTCGTTCGGGTCGGCCGAAGCGATGGCGCAGGTGATGCCACCCTGAGCGGACACAGTGTGCGAACGAGTCGGGAATACCTTGGTCACCACAGCGGTCTTATGACCACCCTGGGCCAGCTGCAATGCCGCGCGCATACCCGCGCCGCCGCCACCGATGATGATGGCGTCATAAGAAAGTGTACGAATGCTAGTCATGAATCAGATACCCCAAAGAATCTGCACACCCCAGACGAAGAACGTGAACATGGCAATGCCACACGCCGCCTGGAACAGAAAACGCACGACAGTCGCCCACTTACCCAGCGCCATCGGCGTCAGGTAGTCGGTGGAAATTGTCCACATGCCTACCCAGGCGTGAGCGCTGAGCGCCACCAGGGTCAACAGACTGAAGATGCGCATTGCGCTATTGGAGAACAGACCATGCCACTCGGCGTAACCCATACCCGGGTTGACCACGATGTAGCCGAGCAAGAACAGTACATAAGCCGCGAGAACGACCGCAGAAACGCGCTGCGCCATCCAGTCATACAGGCCCGAACGCGAGAAGTTCGTGACATTGGTTACCATATCCACACCCCCAGCAGCACGATCACGATCGTCGATACGACGAGAACGATTTGCGAGCCCAGCTTGCCGCCTTCCAGCGTCTCACCGATGCCCATGTCCATGATCAAGTGGCGTACACCGGCCACCAGGTGATACAGCAGAGCGGACAGCAATCCCCAAATCACGAACTTGGCCAGCGGGCTGGTCAAGCATTCTTTCACCTGGGCGAAGCCTTCCTCGGATGCCAGCGACTTGTCGAGCCCGAACAGCAGCACGGCAATGCCGACAAAAAGGATGACACCGGATATACGGTGAAGAATGGACGTGTAAGCGGTGACTGGGAGTTTGATAGTCCTAAGGTCTAGGTTTACAGGTCGTTGGCTATTCACGGCTTTTTATCACACTGAGAGCCCCTAACTATCAGGGCAAAGTTGTCGGGAAGTGCACTGGTCAGGTACCCATCACCCAAGGAGTGACAACCACCAGAATGAGGGCCTAAAGCCCTTGGCGGTCGGGCGCAGAGTATAGACAGTTAGGTTACTAATGACAACGCAAAGGCCTCGACCTAAATGCGGATTGCGCACCTCCTATAAATGACGTAAATAGCGCACTTTTTTCGCAAAAAACCGCCCTCAAACCCTTCTGCCGCCTGGGTTTTCGCAAATTGACTTTAGGATTTATCTCACTATAGTGGTGCGGGCCCTGCGTGGGGGGCTGTCAGATGATTTCAAGCATAACTAGGAGGCCACACATGGCTGACAAAAAAGCGCAGTTGATCATCGAGGGCGCAGCCCCCGTCGAGCTGCCCGTTTTAACCGGCACCGTTGGTCCCGATGTAATAGACGTGCGGGGCTTAACCGCCACGGGCCGTTTCACTTTTGATCCTGGCTTTATGTCCACCGCCTCATGCGAGTCGAAGATCACCTACATCGACGGCGACCAAGGCATTCTGCTACACCGCGGCTACCCTATCGAGCAGCTGGCAGAACACTCCGACTACCTGGAAACCTGTTACCTGCTGCTCAACGGCGAACTGCCCAATGCAGAACAGAAGGCCAAGTTCGTCGGCACCATCAAGAACCACACCATGGTTCACGAACAACTGAAGACCTTCTTCAACGGCTTCCGCCGCGACGCTCACCCCATGGCGGTGATGTGTGGCGTAGTCGGTGCACTGTCGGCCTTCTACCACGACTCGCTGGACATCAATAATCCGCAGCACCGCGACATCTCGGCAATGCGCCTGGTTGCCAAGATGCCGACCCTGGCGGCGATGGTTTACAAGTACTCCATGGGCCAGCCGATGATGTACCCGCGTAACGACCTGAACTACGCGGAAAACTTCCTGCACATGATGTTCAACACCCCGTGCGAGATCAAACCGATCAGCCCAGTGTTGGCCAAGGCCATGGATAAGATCTTTATCCTGCACGCCGACCATGAGCAGAACGCGTCGACCTCCACCGTACGCCTGGCCGGTTCCAGCGGCGCCAACCCGTTCGCCTGTATCGCCGCCGGCATCGCCGCGCTGTGGGGCCCGGCACACGGCGGCGCCAACGAAGCCGTACTGAGCATGCTGGACGAGATCGGTGACGTATCGAACATCGATACTTTCATCGCCAAGGCCAAGGACAAGAACGATCCATTCAAGCTGATGGGCTTCGGTCACCGGGTTTACAAGAACCGCGACCCACGCGCCACGGTGATGAAGCAGACCTGCGACGAAGTCCTGAAAGAACTGGGGATCAAGAACGATCCGCAGCTGGAACTGGCCATGCGTCTGGAAGAAATCGCCCTGACCGACCCGTACTTCAAAGAACGCAACCTGTACCCGAACGTGGATTTCTACTCGGGCATCATCCTTAAGGCTATCGGCATTCCGACCAGCATGTTCACCGTGATCTTCGCCCTGGCGCGGACCGTCGGCTGGATCTCGCACTGGAAAGAAATGCTCTCCAGCCCGTACAAAATTGGCCGCCCGCGCCAGCTGTACACCGGCTACCCGCAGCGCGACCTGAAGAAGTAACGCAGTTCTCGCCGCATAAAAAAGGCTGCCCGCGGGCAGCCTTTTTTACACCTGCAAGAACCACTTCAGGGCGTTTCGACACGCTGGCGCAGCGCCTTCAGGGTGTTATACGGCGCATCCACGACGAAGCTGTTAGCCAGCCAGGAAGGTACGCGACCACCCGGTTCGGTGTGCACCTGATAAACCACCTCAACACCTCCCGGCGCCCTCGGCGTCAACGACCACCGCCCCTCGATCTTACTCACCCGCACAAAGCCTTTCTGCTCTGGCAGATAATCGGCAACGCCATGCAGAAGCCGAGTGACACTGCCGTCCGCGCCCAACTGCGTGGTCACCCGCAGCACCGAATCGCGCGGCGTGACCGGCCAGGGCGTGTCGAAGCGGGTGTACGTCCAACTGTTCGCACCTTCATGCTTGAGCAGCTTCTGCTCCCGACAGGCATGAATCCAAGTGCAGGAGCCGCTGACATCCTCCTGCAACGCCAACAGCGTCGACATATCCGTCTTCAGCGTGGTGACGCCACGGTAGGCCTGATACTCCGACCCCGGCACCTCGCTCAGGTAAACCTGGATGCCGGCCTCATCCTTGACCAAGTGCCACTGCTCAGCCTGCGCCATGCCCATCGCCAGCACGGCAACGCTGCCCAACAGCCACTGCGTGCCTACCATCATGCCGCCCCCGCGCCCTCACATCGGTCTGCCCATGCCGGTCGTTACGTCAACCGGCCAGTGCCGTGCTTTGCTCCAGCCAACCGATAAAGCGTATCGCCTCTTCACGACTGCTGCCGCACACCTCAGGCTCCGCTAAAAACGCCGAACACACGGCAGGCCGCTCCGGTGTACCGAACAACCCGCAGTAATTATCCGCAGACAACTGCACGCAACGCTCTCCCGCCGGCTTGCCATGCGGCATACCCGGAATCGGGGAACTGATCGACGGGGCAATACAACAAGCGCCACAGCCGGCACGGCAATTCATCACGGAACAACCTCAAACGAATCGGACTATCAGGCTAAACCGCGATTTTACTTGGCTGCCAGGCTATTTGACACGCGTCCATCGCCTGGCTCAGGCCAACGCCAGGCGCAAGCGAAATTGTGTGCCCTGCCCCGGCGTACTACGTACCTGCAAATCCGCGCCGAGAATCTCCACCGCCAGCTGATGAGTGATGTGCAACCCCAGCCCCGTACCGCCACGGCCGCGGCGTGTAGTGAAAAATGGATCGAAGATCTTCGCCAGCACATCAGCGCTCATGCCAACACCGTTGTCAGTCACCTCGATCAAGCAGCTGCGCACCAGCACATCGTGGTCGACTCGAACTTTAACCAGCCCTTGCATGCCAGGTTCAAAGGCGTGGATCAGGGCGTTATCGATCAGGTTTTGCAAGATTTGCCCCAGCGGCCCAGGATAACTGTCGAGCAGCAGGCTGTCGGGCATTTCCAGGCTAACCTGGTGCGGCGACTGTTTGAGCTTCGGCGCGAAGACCAACATCACCTCACGCACCAACTCGACCAGATCAAAACTGCGGCGCTCGGTGCTCGCGCGATCACTGGCCAGTTGCTTGAACGCGCGCGTCAACTGCGCCATACGCGTCAAGTTGCCGAGAATTATCGCCAGCCCCTCATCGTTGCGCTGCAAGAACCGTTCGAGCACCGAACGCTGCAAGCCGTCGCGGAAACTCTTCTGCACATCCTGACTGCCCTTGTGCAGGGTCGAAGCCGCCACACTGGCCGCGCCAATCGGGGTGTTCAGTTCATGCGCCACACCTGCCACCAAGGTGCCGAGCGAAGACAGTTTCTCGGCCTGCAACAGGGCACCGCGCGTGCGCTGCAATTGCTCGACGGTTTCCCGCAGCTCGCCATTACTGTGCGCCAAGGCCTGGCTGCTCGACTCAAGCTCACGCTGCGCCTGGTCACGCTCAATTTCCGCAATGGCCAAGCGTACTGCCACCGCCAAGCCCAAACCCAGCATCACACAGACAAAGATCAAAACCTGCCAGAACGCCTCGAAACGCAACATCTGCACGCGTTCGCTGGGTATGAGAGAAACCAGCAACCATTGCTCACTGGCTACTTGTGGCTCCCCATTTTGCTCGCGCGGATCGAAATAGTTATAGGCCCAGAAGCCGGTATCGTCGGTAAACACACCGCTTCTTTCAGCCCGCATCTTGCGCCAACTCTGCGGATGACGATTGGCCAGCGTCGCATCGGCCTTGTTCAACATGAATCCCCAGGCGTCCTGCGGATCGGCCGCGAGCATCCAGTACCCCTCATGATCGACCAGGCTGAGATTACCGCCATAGACTTCGGATACCTGACGCAGGCGCTGCAACAAGACCTGCCCGAGGTAATTCAGCACCAGAATCCCCCGGCGCTTACCCTGCTCGTCGAATACCGGAGAGGCACCGCGCAAGGTGGGCTTGTGGGGTTGCTCAAGCACACCAAAGTCCTGGCTGAGGTCAAAGCGCGACAGGTAAAACTCATCCACAGGAAGGTTCATCGCCTCGACGAAGAAATAACGCGAGGCCTTATTCTGTAATTGATCGGCGCCAACAACCTCCGAGCGCCCGTTGCGCAGATCGACACGCACCCGTTCGGTACCGTATTCATCCAACCAGCGGATTCGATCGTAAACCCCCGTGCTGTCGGAAAACTCTTGGAACAGCAGACTCAGCGCGTGGACATTTTCCTCGGTTGACGCCTCCAGCACCTTCGTCAGCAGCGGCTGATGCGTAAGAAACTTGACGTGACTGCGCAACGCCGACAGGTGCCGGTTGAGCACGCCAACCCCCTCGTTCAGGCTGTTTTGTTGATCACGCAGCAGCGGCTCAAGCTTGGCATCCAGCAAACGTTCGTACAGCAAGACCATCAGCAAGAGAATCAACAGCGTCCAGGGCAGAAACAGCAGCATCAGGTTGCGCCTGATGGGCTTGGCCTGGCACAAGGTCCGCCATTGCTGCCCCAGCATCAGGCCTGGCGCCCAGGCCAGGAGGCGAGCCAGGTGAGCAAGTCGGCACACGGCATCGGTTTGGCAAACAGATAACCCTGCGCCTCCAGGCAACCGTGCTGCAAGATCCAATCGGCCTGCTGCTGGGTTTCCACACCCTCGGCTATCACTTGCATGCCGACCCGCGCGGCGATTTGAATCACCGCCTCGGCGATCATCTGCTGATCCGCCAGTTCACCGATCTCCTCGACAAAGCTGCGGTCGATCTTCAAGCGGTCGGCAGGCAGCAAACGCAAGTAGCTGAGCGAGGAAAAACCGGTGCCGAAATCATCGATGGCCACGGTCACGCCCATCTGCCGCAACGCCGTCAGTTGTTCGCACACGGTTTCGAAGGTGCGCATGGCTACCGACTCAGTGATTTCCACCTCGACCTGCTGCGGCCGCACACCGGCGGCCTGCAAGTGGCTGGTAAAGCGCTCGATGAAATCGCGCTGCAGCAATTGCGGCGCCGAGACGTTGATCGCCACGCGAATCTGCGGGTAGCCCGCCTCGGCCAGTTGCTTGGCGGCTTGCAACGCCAAACGCATCAACAGATCGCCCAACGGCAAGATGTAGCCCGTCGCCTCGGCCAACGGAATGAACAGCACCGGCGGCACCATCCTGCCATCCGCCTGGCGCCAGCGCGCCAATGCTTCGACGCCGATGACCTTGTGCGTGCGCAAGTCGAGCTGCGGTTGTAACTCGATGCTGATGCGCCCGGCCTCGACCGCATCGCGTAGCGCCAACAGCATGCGGTAGGACTCCGCGTGCGCGCCCTGCAAGTGCGGGTCATACACCGCATGCTGATCATGGCCGAGCTGCTTGGCCTGCTTGAGGGTCAAACGGGCATCCTGTAGCGCTACGCTGGCAGTGCCGGTGAAATCGGCCAACCGCAAGGTGACGCTGCTCAGGCTGTGCACCTGGCCCAGTTCATAAGGGCGATTATGCCGCCGGAACAAGGCGACGATATCCGCGGCGCGCACCTGCGACTCGGGCCCGAGAATGGCGAACAGATCGTCCCGAACCCGGGCGATCAGGACACTGCCGTCGAAGGCATCGCGCAGTTTCTTCGCCACCAGGCCGAGAATAAAGTCGCCGTAACCGGTGCCGAACGCGGTATTGGCGCCGGAAAAGTTGTCGATATCGATCAACACCAGCACCCACTCATCCTTCGACTCGCCCTTCAAGGTCAGGTCAAGCATGCGGATCAGTGCATTGCGGTTGGGGACTTTCAGTAAATCGTCCTGATAGGCCATCTCCTCCAAGCGACTGAACAGCGCAACGTTATACAAACCCCGGCTGATACTGGCACTGAATACCTTGAGCAGTTCCAGTTCGGTATCGTCCAACGGTCGCTCGGTGGCGACATAGCAGGCGTAATCCGCGCCGGCCTGAAAGCGTGAAAAGAACAGCACCGTGCAGGTTTCCAGGCGCAACGTTTGCTGCTCCTGCAAGCTGCGCCGCAGTGCGGCTGCCACGTCGGTATCGTCCAGGCTATCCAGGTTGCCGTCGATGGCGCGGAAGAAACGCCCGCTGGCACTGACGATACGCACCGCCGGAGCCGACTGCGCGTCGCCCTCCTCGGACCGCACACAGACGATGCCCTCGGCTTGCAGATCGAGCAATGAGGCAATTTCGGAAAGAATCTTGGAGGACAATTCGCGGGTGTTTTTCGAGCAGAACAAGGCGTTGCTCGACTCCACGATCATCTGCAAACCGCGCCGCGCCCGGGCCACCGCGCGCAACTGCGAGTAGCCGCGCACGCCGGCCGTTAGCACGGTCAGCAAACGCTCGGCGGTCAACTCGCTTTTGGTCCAGTAATCGTTGATGTCGTAATCGCGCATCACCTCCTGCACCGGCGCCATGCCCGGTTCGCCGGTCAGCAGCACCACACGGGTTTCGGCGTTGCCGATGACCTCGCGCAGGGCCTTGACCAACCGCAGGCCGGCATCGTCGGTCTCCATCACCACGTCCAGAAAAATCAGCGCGATGTCACGTTGCTCGGCCAGCAACATGGAGGCTTCACGGTAACTGAAGGCTTGCTGCAACTCGATGCGCCCGCCCAGCACTTCCAGCTCGCTCAGGGCGAATGCGGTGGCACGTTGAAAGTCGACATCATCGTCAATCGCCAGTACCCGCCACACGGGTTGGTCCGAGCAGATGGAAGTCTCGTCATCGAAAAAAAGCACTTGATCGTCCATGAAGGGCGCCTGCCTGTCTCACCAAAGGATGGAGAACACAGCCATTCCTGAGGTGGCTGCCAGCGAAGTATAGACAGCAGAAATCAGACCGCAGGGCTCGCCTACTACGACTGCACGACGGGGCGCATTTCGCCGTGCAGTCGGCATGATCTGGACGCTCCAGGCGCCGGCGGCAGCCTGGAGGTGGTCGCACTTCACAAGCTCTCAGGCCTTGTGCGGAGCCTTCAGGCGGGCAATCAGGCTGGAGGTGTCCCAGCGGCCGCCGCCCATGGCCTGGACGTCGGCGTAGAACTGGTCGACCAGCGCCGTGACCGGCAATTGCGCGCCGTTGTGCCGTGCCTCGTCGAGCAGGATCGACAGGTCTTTACGCATCCAATCGACTGCAAAACCAAAGTCGAACTCGCCGGCCAACATGGCCTTGTGGCGATTTTCCAGCTGCCAGGATTGCGCCGCGCCTTTGCTGATCACTTCCATCGCCGCCATGCCGTCGAGCCCCGCGCACTGGGCAAAATGCAGCGCTTCGGACAACCCTTGCACCAAACCGCCGATGCAAATCTGGTTGACCATCTTGGTCAGCTGCCCACTGCCGGTCGCGCCCATCAGGCGGGCCATGCGCGCGTAGGTTTGGATCACCGGCTCGGCACGGGCATACATCGCGGGTTCGCCGCCGACCATGATGGTCAGCGCCGCGTTTTGCGCACCGGCCTGACCACCGGATACCGGCGCATCGAGAAAGCCCAGTTGCCGCTCGCTGGCCTGCACGGCCAGCTCACGGGCGACATTCGCCGAGGCGGTGGTGTGATCGACCAATATTGCCCCCGGTGCCATGCCGGCAAACGCCCCATCAGCCCCCAGCACCACGCTGCGCAGGTCGTCGTCGTTACCCACGCACACCATCACGAACTCGGCGCCCTGCGCCGCCTCACGCGGGGTTGGCGCACTGCTTGCGGCAAACTCCGCCGCCCATTGCGCTGCTTTAGCCGGCGTGCGGTTGTACACGCACAACTGGTGACCGGCGCGTGCCAAATGCCCCGCCATCGGATACCCCATCACGCCCAGCCCAATAAAGGCTACCTTCGCCATACGCACCTCCGAAAACCAGTGGAGCTCAGCCTAACATGGGGTTTGCCGAGCCATAAAAGCCTTGCATACTGCCTCAAGCGCAACGGAGGGCCTATGGGACATTGGTTGGTAATTGATTTGGAGGCCACCACCGAAGAAGGCGGCTGGCCCCTGGAAGACATGGAAATCATCGAAATCGGCGCCAGCCTGGTGGGTGCCGACGGTCATGAAGTGGATCACTTCCAGCGTTTTGTGCGGCCGCAGCGCCGGCCATTTCTGACCAGTTTCTGCCGCGAACTCACCCATATCAGCCAAGCCGATGTCGACAGCGCGGCGCCCTTGACCAGCGTCTGGCCGCAATTCGAGCGCTGGCTGCTGACGCACCAGCCGCGACTGGTCGGTTGGGCCAGTTGGGGCGAATACGACCGCCGCCAGCTGGAGCAGGATTGGCAGCGCCATCACCTGGTCAGTTGCCTGAGCCAAGTGGCGCACCTGAACCTCAAGCGGCGCTTCGCCGAAGCCCGTCAACTGCCGCGTTCGGTAGGCCTGAACACGGCCCTGCAACTGGCCGGTTTGCAGTTCAGCGGCCAGCAACATCGTGCCCTGGTCGATGCGCGTAATACCGCCCGGCTGTTACCGCTGGTGCTGCCGCTATAAAGCCGCGCAAAGCGGATGACGCACCACAAAGGCTTGGGCATACTTGCTCGCCCTTTTTGGGGCTGTATATGCGCGAGTTGTTGGGCGCCGAACCCGTAGGGTGGGGTCATCAACATATTGTCGCTAAAGAGCCTTTCTCAACCCCATTCCCCGAGGAATCGCAGATGTTCAAGGTCAATGAATACTTCGACGGCACCGTCAAATCCATCGCCTTCGGTATGGCTGAAGGTCCGGCCACCATTGGCGTGATGGCACCGGGCGAATACGAGTTCGGCACCAGCCAGCTGGAAGTGATGCATGTCGTCGCTGGCGCCCTGAGCGTCAAACTGCCGGGCAGCGAGAACTGGGAAACCTTTAACGCCGGTAGCCAGTTCACCGTACCGGCCGACAGCAAGTTCCAGTTGAAAGTCGCCGTCGATACGGCTTATCTCTGCGAATACCGCTAAGGTTCGGCGCAGTACCAGAACCGGCCCTCGCGGCCGGTTTTGCATTTCCAGATCGCCCACGGACACCTCATGCCCCGCTCGTCTGCGCTATCCCCGGTCGTATTGCCCATCGCCTTGCTGTTGGTGGCCATGATTTCCATCCAGAGCGGTGCGTCCTTGGCCAAAGGCCTGTTCCCGCTGATCGGCGCAGCCGGCACCACCGCCCTGCGCCTGAGCCTGGCGGCGTTGATCCTGTGCCTGTTGATGCGCCCCTGGCGAGCACGCCTGAGCCTCGCGTCGAGCCGCTCACTGCTGGCCTACGGCCTGTCCCTGGGGGCGATGAACCTGCTGTTCTACCTGTCGCTGAAGACCATTCCGCTTGGCATCGCGGTGGCACTGGAGTTCACCGGCCCGCTGGCCCTGGCGCTGTTTTCCTCACGGCGGCTGCTCGATTTCGTCTGGATTGCCCTGGCGGTATTCGGGCTGTGGCTGCTGTTACCGAACCCGCAGGCCGACGTGCAACTCGACCCCGTGGGCATGGCCCTGGCCTTGGCGGCGGGCCTGTGCTGGGCGCTGTATATCGTCTTCGGGCAAAAGGCCGGCGCCGAGCATGGTTCGCATACCGTAGCGCTGGGCACTATCGTCGCCGCGCTGCTGGTCTTCCCGATTGGCTTGTCGCAGGCCGGTGGCAGCCTGTTCTCGCTGGACCTGCTGCCGATTGCCCTCGGCGTGGCGGTGCTCTCCTCGGCCCTGCCTTATAGCCTGGAAATGGTCGCACTGACCCGCCTGCCAGCGCGCACCTTCAGCATCCTGATGAGCATGGAGCCGGCCATCGCTGCCCTCTCCGGCCTGCTGTTCCTGAGCGAACGCCTGAGCCTGAGCCAATGGCTGGCCATCAGCGCGATTATCCTCGCCTCGGCCGGCGCCGCGGCCACCATCAGACCGAAAGCCAAGCCGCTTTAAGTCATCTGAGTCACGCGCTGATGGCAGAAGCTTTAGCCGCGACGGAGCAAAATCACGACCCTGATCGCGGCTAAAGCCCCTCCCACAGCCTCAATTAAACGCTTCTACCTCACTGCTGAACTGCAACTCGGCCAAGCGCGCGTACAACGGGCTACTGTTGACCAGCTCACTGTGGGGGCCGATGGCGGCCAGCTTGCCGTGTTCGATCACCGCGATGCGGTCGGCACTCTTCACCGTGGCCAGACGGTGGGCGATGACCAGGGTGGTGCGGCCTTGCATCAGACGCGGCAGCGCTTGCTGGATCAGGTGCTCGCTTTCCGCGTCCAGGGCGCTGGTGGCTTCATCGAGCAGAAGAATCGGCGCATCCACCAGCAAGGCGCGGGCAATCGCCAGACGCTGGCGCTGACCACCGGACAACCCCAGCCCGGCATCGCCCAGGTGGGTCTGGTAGCCGTCCGGCAGCTTCATGATGAATTCGTGGGCATGCGCAGCTTTGGCTGCCGCTTCGACCTCGGCCAGGCTGGCAGTGGTTTTGCCGTAGCGAATATTGTCTTCCACCGAGCCGAAGAACAGCGCCGGGGTCTGCGACACCAGGGCAAAGCTGCTGCGCAGTTCGCGCGGGTCAAGCTGCTGGATCGGCACACCGTCGATCAGGATGCGGCCCTGTTGCGGGTCGAAAAACCGTAGCAGCAGGTCGAACAGCGTCGACTTGCCCGCGCCAGACGGGCCGACCAAGGCCAGGGTTTCGCCCGGCGCGACCTGGAGGTCGATGCCGTCCACGGCGAAGCTGTCGGGCCGCGAGGGGTAGGCAAACCGCAGCCCCTGCAACTCGATACGCCCTTGCACCGGCTGCGCCAGCGTCAGGCCATCGGCCGTCGGCGGGGTAATTTCATTGCGCGCCTGCAACAGCTCGGCGATGCGCTCGGCGGCGCCGGCGGCGCGTTGCAGCTCGCCGATCACCTCGCTGAGCGTGCCGAAGGCCGAACCGACGATCAGGCTGTAGAACACGAAGGCGGCCAACTCACCGCCGGAAATCCGCCCGGCAATCACGTCCATGCCGCCGACCCAGAGCATCACCCCGACCGCGCCGAGCACCAGCACGATCACCACGGTAATCAGCCAGGCGCGCTGGGCGATGCGTTGGCGCGCAGTGTCGAAGGCGGCTTCGGCGGACAGGCCGAAACGGCGCTTGTCCTCACGTTGGTGGTTGTAAGCCTGCACCGTCTTGATCTGCCCGAGCACTTCGCCGACGTAACTGCCGACATCGGCCACGCGGTCCTGACTCAAGCGCGACAATTGACGCACGCGACGACCGAAAATCAGGATCGGCGCCACCACCAACGGCAGCGCCAGCAGCACAATGCCGCTGAGTTTCGGGTTGGTGACCACCAGCAGTACGCTGCCGCCGATCAGCATGATCGCGTTGCGCAGCGCCATCGACAGCGACGAACCAATCACCGATTGCAGCAGCGTGGTGTCGGCGGTCAGCCGCGACTGGATCTCCGAACTGCGGTTGCTTTCATAGAACCCCGGGTGCAGGTCGATCAGATGATTGAACACCCGCTTGCGGATATCCGCGACAAACCGCTCGCCAATCCACGAGACCAGGTAGAAGCGGGTAAAAGTGCCGATCGCCAGCGCCAGCACCAACACGAAAAACAGCCCGATGGACTGTTGCAGCGCTTGCGGCGACTGAGTCGCCAGGCCCTGATCGACCAGCAGCTTGATGCCCTGGCCCATGGACAAGGTGATGCCGGCGGTAAACATCAGCGCCAGCAAGGCCCCGAACACGCGACCGCGATACGGCGCAATAAAGCGCCAAGCCATGCGCAGAGCATTGCGCTGGCGGGAAGACAGAATCGAAAGCATGCGTACGGGCACCAAATCAGAGGGGTTGCGCCTGGCCAATCCGCGTAACCGACAGAGCGCCACAGCGGCCAGCGGATTAACAGGCCGTTGAAAAACGTAGGCGAGGCAGGCAAGACAAGGCAAAAACGGCCGAGGAAGCGCAGTTTACGAGCTGTAAATGAGCATTCCGAGGCCGTTTTTAACGCAGTATTGCCAACGCAGGTAGTGTTTCAACGGCCTGCTAAACGCTTGCAGCAGTAGATGGGGGCTCCACAGCACGACATCAAGCGCACGCAAGCGTCATTCAACGATGCAGAAAACGCCGGGCATGATCGGGGTCGGGCAACAGGCAACTGTCGTAGCGACCAAACAGGCGGTAGCGGTTCAGGGCGATGCGCTCATAACACCAATCGCGCAGCGGGCGCGGGCACACCCGCAACCAGGCGAAACCACGCCACGGCCAAGGTAGCTGCGCAACCACTCGCAGTACCGCAGTCGAGCGCACGAACAGCTCAGGGCCTTCTATATAGACCATGCTGTCGAAACGCTCGGTGGGCAAGCCAAACCATTCGAGGAGCGCCTGCCCCTCTGGCGACTGCACGGCGGCCAGGCGCAAACGCTGCGCGTGATCGTGGCGGATCAGAAACTTCACCCAGCCGTTGCACAGTTTGCATACCCCATCGAACAGCACCACCCGCTCACCGGGCTGGATAAAGGGAGGAAGGTGCTTGCGCGTCATAAGCCACTCCTGAGATGAAATAGTGCTACCGCCCTGCGCCGATCATTTGCCCAGCGGGTACAGCAACTCTTCCTTGTACCCCGCCCATACCCGCACCACATCGGGAAACGCATCATCCAATTGGCTATCACCGCTATCGACCAGCAGTGGCCGGCCATGCAAGGTGCCGAGTTTGCGTTTGGTCGCCACCACGCGCAGCTGATCGAGGCCCACGGCGCGCAGCACGCGCGGGCTGATCTGCTGGTTGCCGCGGCCGATGATGTGCCCCTGGCCGCCAATGGCGGTGACCAGAAGGCGCGCCGGGTGATCCGCCACCAGCGCGTACAGCTGCGCCTCATGCACATCCAGGGCGATCACCTGACCGTTCTCGATCACGTCGACGCCAAGCAAAGTGGTCTGCAAACCCAGGTTCTGCGCCAAGCCGTGCAGCGTCGAGCCGGGGCCGAAAATGTAACGCACATCCGCCTCCCAGCTGTCCTCCAGCCAGGCGGCCAGGTCGCTGAGCACCAACTCCTCAGACTCCACGCCCGCCTGCTTGACCTGCTGCACATAGCCGCCCTCTTCCGGCACGGTCAGCTCGCCATACCAACGCGCCGCCACGCGGCCCTCGCGCAGCGCCGACTCGTCCAAGTCGCGCACTTCACCACTGGCTAGACGCACCAGGCCGCCCTCGACCAGGCGCCGGGTCAATTCACCGGCGGCGCGCGGGCTGATGGCATACACCCCGGAATGGATTTTCACCCCGGCCGGAATGCCCAATACCGGCTGTCCCTCGCGCGCCACCGCGCAAATATCGCGCGCGGTGCCGTCGCCGCCGGCGAAGAGGATCAGCGCAACGCCGGCGTCCTGCAGCAGTTCAACCGCCTTGCGGGTGTCCGCCGCGCTGCTCGGGCCAGCAGCCAACTCGCCCAGCAGGCGGTAGCTAAAGCCCATTTCCGTCAACAGATCCGCGCCCATCGACCCAGCAAAGGTCAGAAACTCCAGGCGCTCCTGCACCGGCCGCAGGCACTCCAGCGCGGTCCGCGTACGCTGCGCGGCACGCGGCTCGCTGCCCAAGGCCAGCGCCTGTTCGGCCACGCCATCGCTGCCCTTGAGCCCTGCCGGGCCGCCCAGACCAGCCAGCGGATTGATGATCAAACCCAGGTGAAACCGCGACATAACCACCTCGTCAGCCCGTTGTCGATGAAGGGCCATTCCAACGCATTAATTTTTTTGGCACAGTGACTGCAACGTCACTCCTGAAACGTACTTACGACGGTTTTCCGTCACCGAGCTGTCACCGCGCGTTCATCTGGCTCTTCTAGACTGCGCGCACCACCTGATGAGGAGACAGGTAATGAACACACACAACCAACCCCGCGTTACCCCAACTCAGCCACAGCAACCGGTCGGCGGCGCGATCATCGACGCACAGGGTCGCGAGATCCCGATCACCGAGAACATGATCCAGCGCGCCTGCAACGAACTGGACAAGAACTGGGTGGCACCGGCCAACAAAAAAGGCTGAGCCCACCTGTTCGATCAACGCCCAGGCCGTGCCTGGGCGTTTCTTTTTGGCTCTGCCCCTATTACGTATCGCATGAGACGTCAGGCTTTACGGGGGCGGTCTGAGCGCGAGCGCTGCAGGCAACGCGCAGCACTGCTGAATCAAGGCAGCCTACAGAGCTCGCGGCCAAGGCCCCTCCTACCTGGCTCCCCGCAACAGCACGCCGGCCAAATGCTTTCTTCAACGCAGCGAGGCGCCCAGAGCCTTGACCATCTGCACCAGGGCCGGCGCATCGCCTTGCACCGTGACATTTAACCCGCTGATTTCGCGGCGCACCGGGTAGTGCTTGCGCAAGGCATCGAAGGCCGCCCGCCGGCTTGGCGCATCGCCGCGCAAGCTGCGGCGAAAATCCGCATCGTCGCGCCGCGGGTCGTAGACCGTCCGGCAGAGCGTGGCTAACGCCCAGGCCGGATCGGCACTCGCATCCAGACTCACCTCGGAAAGCCACGGCGCCGGCATCAACTCATCCAGGGCGATGCTCGGCGCGCAGCCCCGATACCGGCAAAACGCCTGATAGATCTGCGCCGTGCCACGCAACTTGCCGTCCAGGCTGTAACCGGCGATGTGTGGCGTGGCGATGCGGCACAGGCCGGCCAACTCGACCGCCACTTGCGGCTCGCCCTCCCAGACATCCAGCACCACGCGCAGATCCGCGCGCCGCATAAGCACCTCGCGCAGCGCCGCGTTATCCACCACCGCTCCGCGACTGGCATTGATCAGCCAGGCCCCGGGCTTGAGCCGAGCCAAGCGCGCCGCGTCGAACAGATGGTGGCTTGGGTGGGCGCCGTCGCGCTCAAGCGGCGTGTGCAGGCTGATCACATCGCACTCGGCGATGACCTCCTCCAGGCTGACGAAATCGCCGCCCTCCGCCGCCTGGCGCAGTGGGTCGCAGACCCGCACCGACCAGCCCAGCCCGCGCAATACCTCGACCAAACGCCCGCCCACCTGGCCAGCCCCGACCACGCCGTAGGTACGCGCCGGCAGCGCCGCACCCTGTTCTTCCGCCAGCAACAACAGGCTGCCCAGCACATAGTCGACCACCCCCCGCGCATTGCAGCCAGGCGCACTGGCCCAGCCGATGCCGGCGTGCTGGAGGTAATCGAGGTCGAGGTGATCGGTGCCAATGGTGCAGGTGCCGACGAAGCGCACCTGACTGCCGTCGAGCAACCCACGGTCGACCTGGGTCACCGAACGCACCAGCAGCAACTCGGCGTCGCTCAGGGCGGCGCGGTCGATGGCACGACCCGGCAAACGGCAAATCTCGCCGAAACCGGCAAAAAACTCATCGAGTAGGGGAATGTTTTCGTCCGCGACAATTCGCATGGCAGGCTCCACAAGTCAGGCGCTAATTCTAAGGCAGCTTGCCGCCTGCCGTCGCCCTCGCCCGGCAGCGCGCTATAGCGGACGCAACGGACTTTCCTGACCGAGGCGTCAAGGCGTAGACTAGGCGGTTTTCCGAGAGCGCTAGCGGATGCCTTGCCTACCTGCCGAATCCCGCCTGCAACGGGTCTTCACCGAGTTGCGCACCTTATTGATTCTGGCCACGCCGATCATCATCGCGCAACTGGCGTACACCGCCATGGGCTTCGTCGACACCGTGATGGCCGGCCGCGTCAGCCCGCATGACCTCGCGGCGGTGGCGCTCGGCAACTCGATCTGGGTGCCGGTATTTTTGCTGATGACCGGCATTCTGCTGGCCACCACGCCGAAAGTCGCTCAGCGTTTCGGTGCCGGCGAGCAAGCCAGCATTGGGCCATTGGTGCGTCAGGCGCTGTGGCTGGCGCTGGGCGTCGGTTGCAGCGCCGCGGTGATCTTATGGAACGCCGAATTCGTCTTGCACCTGATGAAGGTCGAGCCCAGCCTGATCGAACCGGCCATGGGCTACCTGCGCGCCGTGGCCTGCGGTTTCCCGGCGGTGGCGCTGTATCACGTGCTGCGCTGCTTCAGCGACGGCCTCGGGCGCACCCGCCCCAGCATGGTTCTGGGCCTGTGCGGCCTGCTGCTGAATATTCCGCTGAACTACATCTTCATCTACGGCAAGCTCGGCGTGCCGGCGATGGGCGGTGTCGGCTGCGGCTGGGCCACCGCACTGGTGATGGGTTTCATGCTGCTGGGCATGCTCTGGTGGGTGAAGTGGGCGCCCTACTACCAACCGAGCCAATTGTTCAGCCGTTTCGAGCTGCCGCAGTGGGCGGTGATCAAGCGCCTGTCGGCCGTGGGCCTGCCAATCGGCATCGCGGTGTTCGCCGAGTCGAGTATTTTCGCGGTGATTGCCCTGCTGATCGGCGGTCTCGGTGCCACCGTGGTTGCCGGTCACCAGATCGCCCTGAACTTCAGTTCGCTGGTGTTCATGATCCCCTACTCGCTGGGCATGGCCGCCACTGTGCGGGTCGGCCAGATGTTGGGCCGCGGCGACCCGCGCCAAGCCCGCTTCGCCGCGGGCGTGAGTATGGCCACCGCGCTGGTCTATGCCTGCCTGTCAGCCAGTTTGATGCTACTGCTGCGCGAGCAGATCGCGCAGATTTACACCGCCGACCCGACGGTGATCGCCCTGGCCGCTACCCTGATCGTCTATTCGGCGCTGTTTCAGTTCTCCGACGCCATTCAGGTCACCGCCGCCGGCGCGCTGCGCGGCTACCAGGACACCCGCGTGACCATGCTGCTGACCCTGTTCGCCTACTGGGGCATCGGCCTGCCGGTCGGTTACGCACTCGGCCTGTCCGACTGGCTCGGCGAGCCCAGCGGCCCGAGCGGGCTGTGGCAAGGCTTGGTGGTCGGCCTGACCTGCGCCGCGATCATGCTGGCGATTCGCCTCAGAGGTAGCGCACGGCAGCGTATCCGTACAGCTAAACTGGCGGAATGAGCGCCAGACTCCTCGCCCTTCTCGCCGCACTCCTGCTCAGCGCCTGCCGCCCGGCCGACGATGGCCTGGCGTTGCAGGCGGACTACCTGCAGCGCCTGAACAACGCCGCGCAGGGCGATGCGGTCGACACGTTCGATCACGCCCAGCTGACCCGCTACCGCTTGCCGACACGCCGCGAACGGCTCACGGCCATCCCCGAGGTGCGCATCGGCTTGCTCGACCTGTTGCTCGACATACGCCGCTGCCCAGAGGTGCAACAGCTGATCAGCCAGCGCAACAGCATCCTCGGCAAACAGTTGCTGCCCAGCAGCCGGCTGGCCTACGAAGGCGACCTGCTGCGCGCCATCGAGGCCTGTCTGCCACGCCTGCAAGCCGGCGCAGACCAGGCCTTGCAGCGCACGCTCAGCGAACTGGCCGGCGAAAAACGCGCCCAGCTGCCCGCCG
>TARA_R100001244_G_scaffold511_10_pt1 | contig 28639 bp, 20 predicted proteins | sample TARA_R100001244 | Tara Oceans TARA_R100001244 (sample SAMEA2621564) | marine metagenome | biome: marine biome (ENVO:00000447); feature: mesopelagic zone (ENVO:00000213); material: "saline water (ENVO:00002010), including plankton (ENVO:xxxxxxxx)" | depth 790 m
GGGCGATCTCTGCGGATTCCTTCATCACCTCGCCCAGCTGCCCGGTCAGCTTGAAGCCACGGTTCAGCGTATGAATGCGCGTCGCCTCGATCGGCAGAGTGGCACCGCCCATGCTGGTCCACGCCAGCCCGGTGATGACCCCGACGCCGGAGAGCACCTGTTCACGGCGGAATACCGGCATGCCGAGGTATGCCTCCAGGTCTTTCGGGCCGATCTTGATGCGGCTGTCGGGGGCGTCGAGCAGTTTGACCACCGCCTTGCGCACCAGCTTGCCGAGCTGCTTTTCCAGTTGTCGCACTCCGGCCTCGCGGGCGTAGCCTTCAATCAGCGCTTTCAGTGCAGGATCGCTGATGCTCAGGCGATTTTTCGGTACGCCGGCCTTTTCCAGCTGCTTGGGCCACAGGTGGCGCTTGGCAATGGCCTGTTTTTCTTCGGTGATATAGCCGGACAGGCGAATCACTTCCATGCGGTCGAGCAGCGGGCCGGGAATCGAGTCCAGGGTGTTGGCGGTGCAGATGAACAGCACCTTGGACAGGTCCAGGCGCAGGTCCAGATAGTGGTCGAGGAATTCGACGTTCTGCTCCGGGTCGAGGGTTTCCAGCAATGCCGAGGCCGGGTCGCCTTGGTAGCTGGCACCGAGTTTGTCGATCTCGTCGAGCATGATCACCGGGTTCATCACCTCGACTTCTTTCAGCGCCTGCACCAGCTTGCCCGGCAGGGCACCGATATAGGTGCGGCGGTGGCCCTTGATCTCCGCTTCGTCACGCATGCCGCCCACGCTGAAACGGTAGAACGGTCGGCCGAGGGATTCGGCGATGGATTTGCCGATGCTGGTTTTGCCGACGCCAGGGGGGCCGACCAGCAGCACGATGGAGCCGGCAATCTCGCCTTTGAAGGCGCCGACCGCGAGGAATTCGGTGATCCGCTCCTTGATGTCGTCCATACCGGCGTGGTGGTGGTCGAGCACCCGGCGGGCGTGTTTCAGGTCGAGCTTGTCCTTGCCGTATACGCCCCACGGCAGGGCGGTGGCCCAGTCCAGGTAATTGCGCGTGACCGCGTATTCCGGCGAGCCGGTTTCGAGGATCGACAGCTTGTTAAGTTCTTCGTCGATACGCTTGCGTGCCTGCTCGGGCAAGTTCTTGCCCGTCAGGCGCTGCTGGAACTGCTCGGCATCGGCGCTACGGTCATCCTTGGTGATGCCCAGTTCGTGCTGGATGATTTTCAGCTGTTCCTTGAGGAAGAAATCGCGCTGATGCTCACCGACCTTGCGGTTGACCTCGGCGGACAGCTCGTTCTGCAGACGAGCGACTTCCACCTCCTTGCGCAGCAGCGGTAGCACCTTCTCCATGCGCTTGAGGATCGGTACGGTGTCCAGCACTTCCTGCAACACATTGGCCGGCGCGGTAGTCAGCGCCGCGGCGAAGTCGGTGAGCGGCGACGGCTGGTTGGGGCTGAAGCGATTGAGGTAGTTCTTCAGCTCTTCGCTGTACAGCGGGTTGAGCGGCAGCAGTTCCTTGATCACGTTGATCAGGGCCATGCCGTAGGCCTTGACCTCGTCACGGCCGTCACTGGCGTTGCGTGGGTATTCCACTTCAGCCAGATAGGGCGGGCGGTGGTGCTTGAGCCAGCCACGGATGCGCACGCGGTCCAGGCCCTGGGCGACGAACTGCAGCTTGCCGTCACCGCGGCTGACATGGTGTATGCGCACCAGGGTGCCGTGCTCCGGCAGGCTGGCCGTATCGAAGTGGCGCGGATCGGTGACGGGCTGATCGACGTAAAACAGTGCCAGGCAGCGGTGCTCGGTGTTGCTCACCAATTCCAGGGTTTCCGCCCAGTGCTCCTCGTTGACGATGACCGGCAGCACTTGCGCAGGAAAGAACGGCCGGTTGTGAATCGGGATCACATACAGCTTGTCCGGCAATTGTTGGCCGGGCAGCACCAGGCTGTGGCTGCCCTGGCTGGTTTGCTCGGCGACGGTTTCAATGTCCTGTTGATCGTTCATGCGGCACCTGTAATGGCTCGTTGAGTGTTACATGGGGCGATGCGCGGGGTTTTTCAATCGAATAGCCGGGACATAGGGCGTTAATCAGTGTTGCAGCATGCGTGTGCGCGGGCCGCTTGGGCGAGGCGTTTGCATGCACGATGCGCGCTGTTGCAGGCCATTTGTCGTGCAGGCTGCAGTTTTTCCGGACAAAAGGGTAAAGTGCCGCCATTCCCACCAGGGTTGCCGTTGCCATGCTCAAAGCCCGCCTGATCCGTCTGGCCGACCAAGCCCACGAACATACCCACGACCATCATCAATTGGTGCTGTCGTTGTCCGGTCGTGCCGAGTTCGAGGTCAATGGTCGGGGCGGCGAGGTGTGCCGCATGCGCGCCTGCCTGGTGCCGGGCGATGCCGATCACCAGTTCGCCGGCATGGGCGACAACCGCATGTTGATCGTCGACCTGGACGAGCAGGGCATCTCCAGTGAAGACCTGGAATTGCTCACGCACCTGTTCGAGACTCCGCGTTACCCCCAGTTGGACGCGGATTTCCAGAACCTGCTCAGCTACGCCGGTGCCGAACTCGAGCGCTACGGCAGCGACCCGCTGTTGGCGCGCTCGCTTGGCGGCGTGTTGTTGCGGGCATTGCACCTGCGCCTGTTCGGCGAACAAGCGCCACGGCTGCTCGGTACGCTGAACCTGGAGCGGCTGGATGCCTATATTGGCGAGCACCTGGCGCGGCGTATCAGCGTCGCCGAACTGGCGCATGTCGCCTGCCTCAGCCCCAGCCATTTCCATGCGCAATTCAAGGACAGCGTCGGCCTGACGCCACACCAGTACCTGTTGAAAACCCGTCTCGACCGTGCCGCCCGGTTGCTGCGCGAGAGCGCTCTACCGCTGATTCGCATCGCCGAAGAATGCGGTTTTTCCAGCCAAAGTGCCTTGACCACGGCCATGCGCCGCTACCTGGGGTTGACCCCCAAGCGCCTGCGCGGCGCCGAATAGCCCATCGCGGCAACATCTTGCGACTGTATTGAGCCAGCCCCACTGGGTGGGCCGCGGGTTTCGCTTGCCTATACAGCGCTAAAACGTGATCTTCTCGGCACTCCCAGCTAATCTGCTCAGCACCGACGTACAAGGTTGCCAGGACGGCATGTATTCCTCTTGGAGTGCGCGGCCAGGGCCGAGCACGAGTGATCAGCATGACAACGCATTTCCTCAACCCATTGCGCACCGCTGTGCTGGGCGTTTTCTGTGCCCTCAGCCCGGTGCTCTGGGCGGCCAGCTTGCAGGCCGAATTAGTCGACGCCCAAGGGCAGCCGCTGGCCAATGCGGTATTGACGCTACGCGGGCCGTTAGGCGCGGAAGCTGCGCCAGCCAAAGCCATCATGGATCAACAGGCGCAACAGTTCGTGCCGAACGTGTTGGCGGTGCGCACCGGTACATCGGTGGCTTTCCCCAACAGCGACAACATTCGCCACCATGTGTACTCCTTTTCCCCAGCCAAACGCTTCGAGCTGCGCCTGTATCAAGGCACGCCGAGCGAGCCGGTGCAGTTCGATAAGCCCGGCGTGGTCGTGCTCGGCTGCAATATCCACGACTGGATGGTCGGCTATGTCTACATCACCGACGACCCCTGGTTCGCCGTGAGCGACGCGCAGGGCAAGCTGAATGTCGAGCAACTGCCGGCAGGACGTTATGCGGTCACGCTGTGGCACCCGCAAACGCCGCAGATGCTGCCGCAGCCAGGCGCCGAGTTACAGGTGACGGCATCGGGTGCGCAGCAGCGGTTTGTCCTGGATATGCAGGCAACCGCCAATGCCGCACCTGCGGCAGCAGCGCCGAGTGCCTTCGGCGATGCGTTCAAGAAAGCGACACGCGATGCTGCGCAATAGCTTCCAGGCGCGCATCGCCACGGTACTGATCCTGCTGCTCTCGGTGGTGGTGGGGGCTTTGTATTTCGCCGTGCAAACCGCCACCAATGTGGCCGTGCGCAGCCAGGCCCACGAGCAGTTGGAAGTCGGTACGCGGGTCTTCGAGCAACTGCTGGAGGTGCGCAGCCGGCAGCTGCATGACGCGGCGCAAGTGCTTGCCGCCGACTTTGGCTTCAAGGATGCGGTGGCCAGCGGCGATGCCGAGACCATCCGCTCGGCGCTGGGTAACCACGGTGCGCGGATCAATGCCAGCGTGGTGATGATGTTTGGCCTCGACGGTCGTCTCGACGTCAGCACCGATGCGCAGATTACCGGGCAGACCGCCACGCGCTTGAGTTCGCAGGTGATTGCGCATCAGCGCGAAGGCGTGCAGACCTTCCTCATGCCAATCGCCGACAAAATCTACCTGCTGGTGCAGGCGACCGTCACTGCGCCCTTGCCGATCGCGCGGGTCATGATGGGTTTTCAGGTCGATGCAAGTTTTGCCCGCGAGTTGCGCGAGTTGACCCACCTGGAGCTGACTCTGGTGGCCCAGCAGGATGATGCTCCGACGATCTGGATCAGCACCTTGCCGACTGTGTCCCAGGCGCAGTTGCAGCAGGACATGAGCGAGGATGGGCGTGAGCAGGACCGCGTCATGCAGATCGGCGCCGAACGCTACCTGGGCCAGCGTCTGGTGCTCGCCAGCGGACCGGGTTTTCAAGTCAAGGCCCTGCTGCACCGCTCGTTGAACGAAGCGCAGGAGGCGTTTGCCCCACTCGATCAAGATATTCTGCTGATTGCCCTGGTGGCCTTGTTGGCTTCCTTGGGGGGCGCGCTGCTGCTGGCGCGTACGGTCTCGCAGCCAGTGCGGCAACTGGCTGCGGTGGCCGAGCGGGTCGGTCAGGGCGATTACCAGGTGCCGCTGAAACTCGACCGTAGCGACGAACTGGGCAGCCTGGCCAAGGCCTTCAAAGCCATGCAGCAGGGCATTGCCGAGCGCGAACGGCAGTTGGCGCATAACGCCCTGCACGATGGATTGACCGGGTTACCCAACCGCACTTTGGCGCTGGAGCGCTTGGGCAGTGCGATCACCGCCGAGCGGCCGATGGCGCTGCTGTACCTGGGGGTCGGCAACTTGCGCGCGGTCAGCGAGAGCTGTGGGGCCGGTGGCGGCGACTTGGCCATGCAGCAGCTCAGCCGGCGCTTACTGGCGACCCTGCGCCCTGGCGACAGCCTGGCGCGGTTGATGGCGGACGAGTTTTTGCTGCTCCTGGAAAACACCGACAGCGACAGCGCGGTGGCCATCGGCGACAAGATTCACCAGTTGCTGCTCAAGCCGTTTCGTGTCGGCACCGTAGACATCGCCCTGGATTGCCGTATCGGCATCGCCGCTTATCCCGTCGATGGCTCAACCCCGGACGATCTGTTGCGCCGCGCGGGTATCGCCATGCAGGATGCCGCGCAATTGCCTGGCCGCTTGCAGGTCTATCAACGCGGTCGCGATGCCGCCCAGCAGCGGCAGATCCGCTTGATTCGCGACCTGCGCCGCGCGCCGGAAAAAGCCGAGTTGCTCCTGCATTACCAGCCGAAGCTGGACATCCGTGCCGGCATGGTGCGTCAGGCCGAAGCCCTGTTGCGTTGGCAGCACCCGCAGTTGGGCATGGTTTCGCCAGGCGAGTTCATTCCGCTGGCCGAGCGCACCGGCAGCATTCAGGTGCTTACTGCCTGGGTCATCGAAGAGTCCATACGCCAGTTGCATGAGTGGAACAGCCGCAGTTTGCGCGTGCAGCTGTCGCTGAATATCTCCACGGAAGATTTGCTCGACCTCGAACTGCCGGCGCGGGTCGCTCAGTTGCTGAGCAAATACCAGGTGCCGGCCGAGCAACTGATCTTCGAGATCACCGAAAGCGGGGTGATGCTCAACCCCGACGTGGCCTTGCGCGTGCTGCATGGTTTGCGCGATTGCGGCATCAGCCTGTCGGTGGACGATTTCGGCACCGGCTACTCGTCGTTGACCCAGCTCAAACGCATGCCGGTGCAAGAACTGAAGATCGACCAGTCGTTTATCTGCTGCCTCGACGATACCAGCGAAGATTCGGTGATCGTGCGTTCGACCATCGAGATGAGCCACAGCCTGGGACTCAAGGTGGTTGCCGAAGGCGTCGAACTCGAGCGCAGCCTGCGCCTGCTCGAACGCTGGCAGTGCGACACGGCCCAGGGCTATCTGATCAGCCGGCCGCTGACCGCCAAGGCCTTCGAGGCCTGGATCGCGTTGCCGTTAACCGCCTTTGTTTCGATGGTGTAGGGGAACTATGCGCTATCCACAAATCGTCAGTTTTGCCGTGCTCTGTGCCTGCTCAGGGCTGAGCTGGGGTGATCAAGGCCGTCTGCTGGCCACCGGCGGCGCGAGCAGCATCGAGGGCGCCGCGGGTGGCGGCATCACCCCCTGGGCCGTGCTCTCCGGTTATGGCGAGCGCGGCGAGTGGGGCGCCGACGTGTTCGCCACCCGTGTCGAAACTGGCGACTACCGCCTGGATGTGGCGGGGGTTGCGGCCTCCTTCGATAACCGTGTGGAGCTGTCCTACGCGCGTCAGCGTTTCGACCTGGGTAACCTCGCGCGCGGCCTCAGCCTGCCGGAAAACAGCCTCAGTCAGGACATTTTCGGGGTCAAGGTGCGTATGTTCGGCGACCTGATCTATGACCGCCTGCCGCAGGTGTCACTGGGCATCCAGCACAAGCGGCAGAAGGATTTTCTGATCCCCAGCCTGGTCGGTGCCGAGCGCAACGAAGACACCGAGGGCTATGTCACGGCCAGTCGGCTGATCCTCGGTGGCGCCTTCGGCTACAACCTGCTGCTCAATGCTGGCCTGCGCTACAGCCGGGCCAACGAACTGGGCCTGCTCGGGTTTGGCGGTGACCGCCGCGACAAGCATTCGCTGCTCAAGGAGGGCTCGGTGGCGGTGCTGCTCGACCGTCAGTGGGCGGTTGGCGTGGAGTACCGCGAGAAACCGGACAACCTCAGCTTCGCCGGTGAAAGCGACTGGGCCGACCTGTTCGTTGGCTATTTCCCGAACAAGCACCTGGCCGTGGTACTGGCCTATGCGCGCCTCGGCGAAATTGCCACTCTGGACCAGCAGAACGGCGCCTACCTGTCCGTGCAAGGGAGTTTCTAAGCATGCGTATGCTCGTGCTTGCCCTGGCGTTGAGCCTCGCCGCCTGCGCCCAGCAACCGCCGAAAGACGACAGCCTGTACCTGGCCCTTGGCGAGCAGCCGGGCATCACCCGCATCGTCGAAGGCATGCTGTTGAATATTGCCCGCGACGCACGCATCGTCCGGCACTTTGAGAATATCGACATCGTGCGCCTGCGCGACAAGCTGGTTGAGCAGATCTGCGTCGAAGCGGGCGGCCCGTGCACCTATACCGGCGACAGCATGGAAGAAAGCCACAAAGGCCAGCACCTCACGCCCAGCGATTTCAACGCCCTGGTGGAAAACCTGCAAGACGCGATGGACGCGCAGGGCGTCGCGGTGCCGGCGCAAAACCGCCTGCTGGCGCGCCTGGCACCGATGCGCGAACAGGTGATCGACCGTTAGTTGAGCAAAAAGGGGGGATTGATCGCCCCCCTTGTGCCATCTTGCCTGTCCGCTCGGTTCAGGCCTCCAGGGCGCTGGCCGGGCCGAAGAACTCGTAGTGTGACTGCTGTTCCGGGACGCCCAGTTCGCGCAGGTATTGCTTGACCTGGGCCATGAAGGGTTTCGGGCCGAGAAAGTAGGCGTCCAGGTCACGCTCGCTCGGCAGCCAGCTGGCCAGCAGCTCGCGGCTGAGCAAGCCCTCGGCATCGCAGCGGTCCCCGGCACGCGCCTCGCTGTAGCAAAAGAAGCGGCGGATGTGTGGGTGAGCCTGGGTGTGCGCCTCGACCCAGTCGCGGAAGGCGTGCACCGCGCCATTGCGCGCGCAGTGGATGAAGTGGATCGGTCGGCCGCTCTGGCGCGCGCTGTCGAGCATGGTCAGGGCCGGGGTAATGCCGACCCCGGCAGTGATCAGCACCAGCGGTTTGTGCGATGCCCCGAGAACGAAGTCGCCCGCGGGCGGGAACACTTGCACGCGGTCGCCGACCTGCACCTGGTCGTGCAGGTGGTTGGACACGCGACCGCCCAGCTCGCGTTTGACGCTGATGCGGTACTCGCGGCCATTGCCGAGTGCCGACAGCGAGTAGTTGCGGCGCACTTCCTCGCCGTCCAGGTGCAGGCGCAGGCCGATGTATTGGCCGGGGGCGAAGTCGAGCAGCGCGCCGCCGTCTTCCGGGGCCAGGTGGAACGAGGTGATTTCCTGGCTTTCCGCGACTTTCGCCGCCACGCGGAACCAGCGCGCGCCGCGCCAGCCGCCGGGTGCGGCGGCATTGTCGGCGTAGGCCTGCTCCTCGGCGCCGATAAGAATCTCGGCCAACTGGCCATACGCCGCGGCCCAGGCTTCTATCACCGCGTCGGTGGCGATTGCTGCGCCGAGCACTTCACGAATCGCCCGCAGCAGGCAGGTGCCGACGATCGGGTAGTGTTCGGGCAGGATCTGCAACGACACGTGTTTATTGACGATTTTCGCCACCAACGGTCCGAGCGCTTCGAGTTGGTCGATATGCCGGGCGTACATCAGCACGCCGTTGGCCAGGGCGCGTTGTTGGTCGCCGCTGGCCTGGTGGGCCTGGTTGAACAGCGGTCGCACCTCGGGGTATTCGCTGAACATCAGCTGGTAGAAGTGCCGGGTGAGGGTTTCGCCTCCGCTTTCCAGTAGCGGGACGGTGGCTTTGATAAGGGCGCGGTGTGGGGTCGACAGCATGCTGGGCTCCTGCGAGGTCGTGATGGAAAAACGTCGTGGTGCCAACACGGGCGTGCTAGCGTTATTGCTGGTTGAGTAATCAGAAAACGTGCCAGTTATTTTTCTTTTATTTATCAGTTGCTTATTAATTTATTGGTTTTTATGACTACAGTGTTTTTTGGTCATAAAGACTCATAGGTAGTCGTAATGACCACTAATCCGTTGCTGCAAACCCTGATCCCGCTGGTCGCCGATCTGTCCAAGGATCTCAGTGACGAAGAGCGCTATCGTCGTCTGCTGGCGGCCTGCCGTGCGTTGTTTCCGTGCGATGCGGTGGCGTTGCTCAAGCTCAGCGACGAGGTGCTGATCCCGGTGGCGGTCGAGGGGTTGAGCGCCGACACCCTCGGGCGTCGTTTCAAGGCCGCAGAACACCCGCGCCTGCAAGCGCTGCTGGAGCGCCGTGGGCCGACCCGTTTCGCCACCGATTGCGGCCTGCCCGACCCTTACGACGGCCTGGTGGAAGGCCATCGTGGCCACCTGGAAGTACACGACTGCTTCGGTTGCCCGCTGTACCTGGACGATCAGCTGTGGGGCCTGCTGACCCTCGATGCACTCGATCCCGCGCGCTTCGGTCAGGTCGACTTGGCCACCTTGGATGCCTTCGCCAGCCTGGCTGCGGCGACGGTCAAGGCCAGCGAGCGGATCAATGTGCTGGCGCGCCGGGTCGAGGACGAGCGCCAGCTGACGGCGGTGTACAGAGAGGCCGCGACCCGTCACCGAGCGCGTGAGCTGATCGGCCAGGGCGCCGCGCACAAGAAGTTGCAGGGCGAAATCGCCGTGGTCGCCGACAGCGATCTGACCGTGCTGATCACCGGCGAGACGGGCGTTGGCAAGGAGCTGGTGGCCGAAGCCATCCATGCGGCCTCGCTACGGGCGGGCAAGGCGTTGATCAGCCTGAACTGCGCGGCCCTGCCCGACACCCTGGTGGAAAGTGAGCTGTTCGGCCATGTGCGCGGCGCGTTCTCCGGCGCGGTCAGCGAGCGCAGTGGCAAGTTCGAGTTGGCCGACGGCGGCAGCTTGTTTCTCGACGAGGTCGGCGAGTTACCGCTGGCGGTGCAGGCCAAGCTGCTGCGTGTGCTGCAAAGCGGCCAGTTGCAGCGGGTTGGTTCGGACCGCGAGCACCGGGTCGATGTGCGGGTTATCGCCGCGACCAACCGTGACCTGGCGGCAGAGGTCAAGGCCGGGCGCTTCCGTGCCGACCTCTACCATCGCTTGAGTGTTTATCCCTTGTGCGTGCCGCCGCTGCGCGAGCGGGGGCGCGATGTGTTGCTGCTGGCCGGCTACTTTCTCGAAGAAAATCGCGCGCGCATGGGCTTGCGCAGCCTGCGCCTGAGCGCGGAGGCGCAGAAAGTGCTGCTGGGCTATGACTGGCCGGGCAATGTGCGCGAGCTCGAACACTTGATTGGCCGCGCCGCGCTCAAGGCCCTGGCGCAACACGCCGAGCGCCCGCGCATCCTGAGCATCGACGAAACGGTACTGGATCTGCCCGGTGCCGTGGCGGCGGTTGCCCCGGCGCCGGCCGAGGTGCCGGCGCAGCTGCCGCTCGGGCAGGATCTGCGCACGGCGCTAGAGGCCTTCCAGCGCCGGCTGATCGCGCAGTCCCTGGCCAGCCACCAGGGCAAGTGGGCGGATGTGGCGCGTGAGCTGGGCCTGGACCGCGCCAACCTCAATCGCCTGGCCAAACGCCTGGGCGTCAAGTAATGCACGTGGCGGCAACTCAAACGGTTTTTCGCTATTAGTTCCCCGGCTCATAGCTTTCTGCAAAAACTCCAGAGCTTTTCGCAAGAAGCTGTCATCGCTCTGCCACTAAATTCCGCCATCAACTCTTGCCGTCTCACGGCGAAGCCATAAGGCATTGGTCAGACCAGCGTATCTGAGCTAGACCGATAGCAGTGGCATTCATAACAAACAGTCTCCACAAGAGGATGGGCGTGATGTTCAAAGCCAGTCACGTCTTGCAGGACGAGTTCCTTAACCGGATCTCTGCCGCCAAGGCCGCCGAATTTTTCCCTGTCATCAGCGCCAACTACAGCGTTGACGAGGCAGCCTATCTCACTGAGCTGTTGCAGCTCGCCGACCCGGGTGAAACCGGCATCGAGGCTATCCGCCGCGGTGCCCGTACGCTGATTGAAGACGTACGTAGCCGGGACAATGCCGTCGATACCCTCGACGCACTGCTTCGACAGTACAGCCTCGACACCCAGGAAGGGCTGATGCTCATGTGCCTGGCCGAGGCGTTGCTGCGGGTGCCGGACGCCGCCACCGCCGACGCGCTGATCCGCGACAAGCTCTCCGCCGCCGAGTGGGAACGCCACCTGGGCAAGAGCGACAGCGTGCTGGTCAACTTCGCCGCCTGGGGCTTGGTGATGACCGGCAAGGTGGTCGATCCGCAAACCACCGACGGCCGGCCGAAAAATGTCCTCGGCAAACTGATCAAGCGCTCCGGTGAGCCGGTGATTCGCGCGGCGATGAACCAGGCCATGAAGCTGATGGGCAAGCAGTTCGTGCTTGGCCGCAATATCGGCGAAGCGCTGAAGAATGGTCGCCCGGAGCGCGAGAAGGGCTACACCTATTCCTTCGACATGCTCGGTGAAGCAGCACTGACCCAGGAGGACGCCGAGAAGTACATGGCCGACTACCGCAAGGCCATCGACACGGTCGGTGCCGAGCCGCAAGTCGGCCCCGGTCCGAAGCCGTCGATCTCGATCAAGCTGTCCGCCCTGCACCCGCGTTATGAAGTGGCGCAGCGCGAGCGCGTGCTCAGCGAGTTGTTCGCCAACGTGCTGGAACTGGCGGTGCGCGCACGCAAGCTGAATGTCGGCATCTCGGTGGACGCCGAGGAGGCCGACCGCCTCGAGCTGTCCCTGGAACTCTACGAAAAGCTGATGCGCGATCCGGCCCTCAAGGGCTGGGGCGAGTTCGGCCTGGTGGTACAGGCCTATTCCAAGCGCTGCCTGCCGGTACTGGTATGGCTGACCCTGCTGGGCAAGGAACTCGGCGAGAAGATGCCGCTGCGCCTGGTCAAGGGCGCCTACTGGGACACCGAAATCAAGCAGTGCCAGGTCCAGGGCCTGGACGGCTACCCGGTATTCACCCGCAAGGAAGGCACCGATACCTCGTACCTGGCCTGTGCGCGCTACCTGCTGTCGGAGTTCACCCGTGGGGTGATCTACCCGCAGTTCGCCAGCCATAACGCCCACACCGTCAGCTGCATCCTGGCGATTGCCGCCGAGCAGCAGCAACCGCGCGACTTCGAATTCCAGCGCCTGCATGGCATGGGCGATGCGTTGTACGACACCGTGCTGGAGACGCACCGCAAAAATGTGCGCATCTACGCCCCAGTCGGCGCGCACAAGGATTTGCTGCCGTACTTGGTGCGCCGCCTGCTGGAAAACGGCGCGAACTCCTCGTTCGTGCACCAGTTGGTCGACCCGAGCACCCCGGTCGAGTCCCTTCTCGATCACCCGGTGACGCAACTGCGTAAGTTCAAATCGCTCAGCAATGACAAAATCCCTCTTCCGCCTGCGCTGTTCGGTGCCGCGCGGAAAAACTCCCAAGGCATCAACATGAACATCCAGCACTCCCTGGCTGAGCTTGAGCTCGCCTACCAGCCGCACCTCAATCGTCAATGGCAAGCCGCGCCGGTAATCAACGGCCAGACGCTGCCAGGCACCGCGCAGGAAGTGCGTTGCCCCTATGCGCTGAGCCAAGTGGTCGGCAGCGTGCAATTCGCCAGCGCCGCCCAGGCCGCACAAGCCCTGGATGTGCTGCACGCGGCCTGGCCGCGCTGGAATGCCACCGAGATCGACAGCCGCGCGAGCATCCTCGAACGCCTGGCCGACCTGCTCGAAAGCAACCGTGCCGAGCTGATGGCGCTGTGCACCGTGGAAGCCGGCAAGTCGATGCAGGACGGTATCGACGAAGTCCGCGAAGCGGTGGATTTCTGCCGTTACTACGCCCAGCAGGCGCGTCTGCGCCTGGGCCGTGAAGAGCTGCAGGGCCCGACCGGCGAGCGCAACGAGCTGTTCCATGAAGGCCGCGGCATTTTCGTCTGCGTCAGCCCGTGGAACTTCCCGCTGGCCATCTACCTGGGTCAGATTGCTGCCGCCCTGGTCGCCGGTAACTGCGTGCTGGCCAAGCCGGCCGAGCAAACCAGCCTGATCGCCGCGCGTGCCCTGGAGCTGATGTTCGAAGCCGGCCTGCCGGCGGACGTGATCGCCTTCCTGCCGGGCGACGGCGCCACCCTCGGCGGCGTGTTCTGCCGCGACGCCCGTGTGGCGGGTGTGTGCTTCACAGGCTCGACCGACACCGCGCGGATCATCAACCGCCAGCTGGCCGAGAAAGCCGGCCCGATCGCCGCGCTGATCGCCGAAACCGGCGGGCAGAACGCGATGATCGTCGACTCCACCGCGCTGCCTGAGCAAGTTGTCAAAGATGCCGTGCAATCGGCGTTCACCAGTGCCGGCCAGCGTTGCTCGGCGCTGCGCGTGCTCTATGTGCAGACGGATATCGCCGAGCGCGTGTTGGACCTGCTCAAGGGCGCCATGGCCGAATTGAAAGTCGGCCCGACTCACCTGCGCGTCAGCGACGTGGGCCCGGTGATCGATGCCGAAGCCAAAGCCGGTCTCGATGCACATATCGCTCAGCTCAAAGGCGAGGGCAAGCTGATTGCCGAAGCCGTATTGCCAGCCGGCCTGGATGGCCACTTCGTCGCCCCGGTGGCGTTCGAAATCGGCGGCATCCACGAGCTGCAGAAGGAAAACTTCGGGCCGATCCTGCACATCGTGCGCTTCCAGGCCAGTGAGCTGGAGCAGGTGGTGGCGGCAATCAACGGCACCGGTTTTGGCCTGACCCTCGGCGTGCACAGCCGCAACGAGGAAACCGCACGGCGCATCGAAGCGCTGGCGCGGGTCGGCAACCTCTACATCAACCGCAACCAGATCGGCGCCGTGGTCGGTGTGCAACCCTTCGGCGGCTGCGGCCTGTCCGGCACCGGGCCGAAAGCCGGTGGCCCGAGCTACTTGCTGCGCTTCGCCAACGAGCGCACCACCTCGGTGAACACCACCGCGGTGGGCGGTAACGCGTCGCTGCTGTCGCTGGCGGACGAGGCATAAGTTGTAACGGGCGGGCGCCTCTCGGCACCCGCCCGTTGTTGTATTGGGGCCGTTAAACCCCCGACAGCGGTAAGGCTGGTCACTTGAGTTGGGCGCTGCATTGGGTATTCCAGCAGCTCGGCTTGTATTCAGTGAGCAGTGCTGCCGAGATCAAGCGTTCGCCATAAGCGGACGTGGTTTGCCAAGCAGGGCGCGGGTCTATCCCCGTTGCCTGAATAACAACAAACGAGAGGGGAGCTCCCCAATGACAGCTAACACTCCAATGCTTGTCACCTTCGTGGTGTACATCGCAGCCATGGTGCTGATTGGGCTATTTGCCTACATGCGCACCAAGAACCTTTCCGATTACATCCTCGGCGGTCGCAGTCTCGGCAGTTTCGTCACCGCATTGTCCGCGGGTGCCTCCGACATGAGCGGCTGGCTGCTGATGGGCTTGCCGGGTGCGGTGTACATGTCCGGCCTGTCCGAAGGCTGGATTGCCATCGGCCTGATCGTCGGTGCGTACCTGAACTGGTTGTTCGTCGCCGGTCGCCTGCGTGTACAGACCGAGCACAACGGCAACGCCCTGACCCTGCCGGACTACTTCACCAACCGCTTCGAAGACACCAGCCGCGTGCTGCGTATTTTCTCCGCCCTGGTGATCCTGGTGTTCTTCACCATCTACTGCGCCTCGGGCGTGGTGGCCGGTGCGCGGCTGTTCGAAAGCACCTTCGGCATGTCCTACAGCACGGCGTTGTGGGCCGGTGCGGCGGCAACCATCGCTTACACCTTCATCGGTGGTTTCCTGGCGGTGAGCTGGACCGACACCGTGCAAGCGACGCTGATGATCTTCGCTCTGATTCTCACCCCGGTGATCGTGATGATCGCCACCGGTGGTGCAGATATGAGCTTCGCCGCCATCGAGCTGAATGACGCGACCAACTTCGACATGCTCAAAGGCGCCACCTTTGTCGGTGTGATCTCGCTGATGGCCTGGGGCCTGGGCTACTTCGGCCAGCCGCACATTCTCGCGCGCTTCATGGCCGCCGATTCGGTGAGATCGATTCCGGCTGCACGTCGCATTTCCATGGCCTGGATGATTCTCTGCCTGGGCGGTGCGGTGGCAGTTGGCTTCTTCGGTATCGCCTACTTCGCGGCGCACCCGGAGGTGGCCGGCCCGGTTACCGAGAACCCGGAGCGCGTGTTTATCGAACTGGCCAAGCTGCTGTTCAACCCGTGGATCGCCGGCATTCTGCTGTCGGCCATTCTCGCCGCGGTGATGAGCACCCTGAGCTGCCAGTTGCTGGTGTGCTCCAGCGCCCTGACCGAAGACTTCTACAAAGCGTTCGTACGTAAAGGTGCTTCGCAGACCGAACTGGTCTGGGTCGGTCGTGCCATGGTGCTGCTGGTCGCGGTGATCGCCATCGCCCTGGCTGCCAACCCGGAAAACCGCGTGCTGGGCCTGGTGTCCTACGCCTGGGCTGGCTTCGGTGCTGCCTTCGGTCCGGTGGTGATCCTCTCGCTGGTGTGGCGTCGCATGACCCGCAACGGTGCCCTGGCCGGCATGCTGATCGGTGCCTTCACCGTGATCCTGTGGAAGAACTTCCTCGGCCATCTGGGCCTGTACGAAATCATCCCGGGCTTCATCTTCGCCACCGCCGGTATCGTGGTGTTCAGCCTGCTGGACAAAGCCCCTTCGGCCTCCATGCTGAAGCGTTTCGAAGAGGCCGAGAAGGAATACCAGGACGCCCACATTCCCTATCAGGATGCGCCTAGCCGTTAAACCATCCTGCGGCAGTTGGCTGGTCGTCCAGCTGCCGCACCAGCCTCGCGCGGGCGATGCCCGCAACAGGTGTAGTGCGTGCGACCGATAGTGCTTCGCCGGTCCACACCCTGAGGGTGTCGGGCCGGTTTTTTTTGCGCTGTCCCAGTGACGTGTTGCAGGAGAAGCCGCGCTTTTGCGGGAGCGGGTTTATCCGCGAAAATCTTTGAAAACTGAAGATCTTTCGCGGCTAAAGCCGCTCCCACGTGACGGCGGTCTGCATCAACAGTTAACGGGTACAGAGCCTTTTTTTGGGCGCTGCGTCCATCACCTGCTGCATGCGGCGTTAGGTTGTTGTGGGCGCGGTGCCGCGCGTGGCGGCTCATGCCATCCGTAAGCGGCGCAGCTGGCTTTTTTGCCGCAGTGGATCAGTGGTCGTGCGTGTGCGGCCGCGGGCTGCTATGCCTACCAGGCGGCTCTGCGGCGCGGAGCTGCGGCCTGTGCGCGCAGGGCGATGTGGCGCAAGCAGGCGCCAAGGCGTGGTCGGGCTGGCGGGTGTGAAAGCGTGGCGGCCCTCTCTCAGGTAATCGCTGCCGACCCATTGACCGCCGTCAATCCACCCGAACAGGGGTGAGACCATGGCAACCTTTATCTCGTTAGTTAATTTCACCGATCAGGGCATCCGCACGGTCAAGGACTCGCCGGATCGTTTCCACGCCGTCAAGGCACTGGGTGAAACGCTGGGTCTGACGGTCAAGGCGGTCTATTGGACCGTCGGTACTTACGACCTGGTGCTTATCGTCGAGGGCGACGAGGAGGCCGCAACGTCCCTGCTGTTGAAAGTAGGTTCGCTCGGCAATACGCGCACACAGACCCTGCGCGGCTTCTCCGAGACGGAAATCCGGCGAATCATCGGCAACATGCCGTAGGGCCAGATGCTGCCTGAGTGTTTGCGGCAGGCGCGTGGCAAAGCCGGCCCGGCACCTGCGGGTGTTGGGCCGGTGTGTTGTTTGCGGCTGGCGGGCGCTTAGCGCGGCTCAAGCCACGGAACTCATGGGCTTTCGCGGCGTTCGCCCTTCCGGTTGGCGCAGCGCTTGGCTAAGGTGGCGGTCTTTTACGGTCCAGCTATTACAGGTTCTGCATGACTCAATCGTCGAAAAACCCGCTGCACGGTGTGACCCTCGAAGCGCTGCTCACCGAACTGGTCGCTCAATACGGCTGGGACGGCCTGGCGGCGCGCATCGATATTCGCTGCTTCAAAAGCGACCCGAGCATCAAATCCAGCCTGACCTTCCTGCGCAAAACCCCCTGGGCGCGGGAGAAGGTCGAGGCGTTGTATCTCCAGCTGCACAAAGGCCGATAGCCGCGTAGGGCGGACATGCCGCCAGGTTTGTCCGCCGGGTACACACCGAGGGTGGACAAGGCTTCGCCATGTCCACCCTACGCGGCAGGCTTTAGCCCTCCGCGAATCCGCCAATGGCGGGCGAAGGCCCACCGTTCAAAGCAACGCCGATAGCGATTATTTCCAGCTCGCCTGCACTGGCGCCAGCGGCGTTTGGCATTGCGTGCTGTTGCCCGGTTCCAGGTAGGGCGCGAGGATCGGTGCCATGCCTTTGAGCACTTGCACCGGCAGCGCCGAGGTGAAGGTGAAGTTCTCCGCCGCGCGCCCTGGGACGAAGGCGGTGAGCGTGCCGTAATGCCGTGGGCCGAGGTAGAAAACGAAGGTCGCCGTGCGGTTCAGCGCCCGCGAGCTGAGCACGCGCCCGCCGGCGCCTACGGTTTCGATGCGGTTGTCGCCGGTGCCGGTTTTGCCGCCAAGCGTCAGAACGCGACCATCGGCCAGGCTGAAGCTGCCTTGCAGGCGCCGGGCGGTGCCGCCTTCGACCACTTGCGAGAGCGCCCCGCGCAGGGCGGCGGCAACCTCAGCGGGCATCACCCGGTTGCCGGTAAACGTATTGCGCGCGACCAGGGTGTCGTAGGGCGTGCCTGCGGCAAAGTGCAGGCTGTCGATCCGCTGGGTCGGTTGGCGTACTCCGTCGTTGAGAATGATGCCCATCAGTTCGGCCAGTGCCGCCGGGCGGTCGCCGGAGCTGCCGATGGCGGTGGCCAGCGACGGCACCAGATGCTCGAAGGGGTAGCCGAGGTTTTGCCAGCGACGGTGGATATCGAGGAAGGCTTCGACCTCCAGCATGATCCGCAGACGGCTGTCGCGGGCGCTCTTGTGCCGGCTGCGGAACAGCCAGCCATAGACTTCCTGGCGCTGGTCGTGGCTGGCGGTGACGGCGTCGTTGAAGCGCGCTTGCGGGTTTTCGATCAGGTAACCGAGCAGCCATAGCTCCAGCGGGTGGACGCGGGCGATATAGCCTTGGTCCGGCAGGCTGAACGCTCCGGGGCCGTAGCGCAGGTACAGCTCATTGATGCGTTTGTCGCTGAGCTTCTCCTGCGGCACGTGGGCGCGCAGGAAGGCGGCGAAGGTGGCTTCGTCGACTTCCGGCATCAGGTAGCGGTGCACGGCGGCGAGGCGCACCGAGGTATGCCGCAGGCCGCTGAGAAAGGTGTCGAGGCGCTGCTGTGCCGGCTGGCCTTGATACTTGCGCCAGAAGCGCAGGAGGAAGGTCTTGCCTTCGCGGTCGGCGAAGCGGCTGAGGTAGGCCTGACGGCGTGGGTCTTTGTCGTCTTTGAGCAGCTCGGCGCTGTTGCCCGGTGCCTGGTAGGTGCTGTAACGCACCAGGTCGCGCATCAGGCGGATGAACGGCAGGTTGATCGACTCGCGCAGGGCTTCGCGCAGGGTGGGGATGCGCGCGTTGTCTTCGCGGCGGAAGTTGGCAAAGGTGTGCAGGCCGCCACCGGTGAAGAAGCGCTCGCCCGGGCTGGCGGAGTATTTACGCTCCAGCGCCGCATCGAGCATGGCCGGCAGACTGGCCTCGGGGTCGCGGATCAGGTAATCGATGGCCCAGCGGCTGAGGAAATCCAGCTCTGGCACGTCCACACTGCGCAAGGCGCTGGGGCTCTGCCCGGCATAGCGCTGGTGCAGTTCGGCGATGATTTCCAGGTAGGTGGTCAGTACGCGCAATTTGGCGGTGGAACCGAGCTCCAGTTTGCTGCCCTCGTTGATGTCGAACGGCTGATCGGTGCTGTCGGTCTGCACGCGCACCTGGCTGCCATTGGCCGTGCGCTCGAACAGGGTGAAGCTGTAGCGCACGTCAGCGGTTTTTTCGGCGGACAGCAGGCGTTCGCCGAACAACCCGATCTGCTCGGCGAAGGCGGGGTCGGCAAGGCGCTGCAAGTAAGCGCTGACGGCTTGTTGCAGGTCGTTCTGCAAGGTGGTGCTGACGCTCAGGTCAAGGCGGTCGAGGTCATACAGCGGCATGTTCAGCAGGTTGGAGAGGCGCGAACGGGCCACGCTGATGCCCTTGTTGCTGTCCACCGCTTGCAGGGTCGGCTCCAGCTGCCAGTCGCGAAAGCGCAACTGCTGGGCCAGGGCGGCATCGCGCAGCGGGGTGTCGATCAGGCCGCCATTGGCCAGCAGGCGGATATGGCTGTCGGTCAGCTCGGCCAGCTCATGGCGCCCCTGGGCCAGGTAATAGGAGGGCCGGCGCTGGGCGATCATCAGTGACAGCACCTGGCGCAAGGCCTGGCCGCGCTGGGCATTGCTCGCCTCGGGTGAGCGCTCGGGGTCGAGCAAGCGGTTGACCGTGGCGAAGTCGGCGCCGTACCAGATGCGCAAGCCGTCGGCCAGGCCATGCACCTCGCCGTGCCCCGGCGCCGCCGAGAGCGGCACGCTGTTGAGGTAGTCGCGCACGATGTTCTCGCGCGCGGGCAGGGTTTGCGGGCCGCTTTGGTAGGTTCGCACGCTGGCGGAGACCATTTGCCGCAGTTTTTCCGAGGCCGAGTCGGTCAGGCCGTCTGGCGAGTGGCGGTACTTTTCCATCTGGGTGGCCAGGGTACTGCCGCCAGCGGACTGATCCTGCACATCGAGCAGCTTGCCGACTTGCGACAGCGCGGCCATGGCAAAACGCGGCCAGTCCACCGCCGGGTTGGCGTGCGGCTGTTCGGCGTCGAGCAGGTGACGGTTTTCGATGAACAACAGGCTGCCGGCCACCAGCGGCGGAATCGCGCTGAAACTCGGGTAGCGTTGCTGCGGGTAGCGGAAGGTATAGAACGGTGTGCCGCGGCAATCGCTGATGCTCAGGCCGCTCTGGATTTTCTCCGGGAAGGGCGTGAAGAAGCCGCGCCGGTTGTAATCGAGCAGCGCCGCGGAAAACTGCGCTTGTTCGGCGATGTGGAAGTCGCGTTGGGTCAGGCGTTCGAGCATCAAGGGCAGGTAGGCATAGCCCAGACGCTTGTCGAAGGGGCCGTCTTGCGGGTAGACAATGGCCGGGCTTGGCCCTGGCAGCACGCGGTAGCTCAGGCTGCTGGCATAGCGGCTGAGTTGTTGCGCCTGAAAGTGCGCGGTACGCAGCTCATAGGCGAACAGCAGGGCGCCGAGTACCAACAGCAGCATCAGCAATAGCCCGACATAGCGCCACAGGGCACGCCGACGTTTGCCAGGCGTCAGGTAAACAACCGGCTTGCCACTCGAGGGAAGGGCTGTTTCTTCTGCATCGGATTGCCATAAAACGCCCATAATCGTTTGGCCTGGCTGCGTCGTCCTTCACCCAAGCTTAGTCGTTGGCCGACGATTAAGACGTTGTTGTTATTTGCCAGACGTTAAAAATATCGCCAGGCTTTTAACGCTCTTGTGCATTGAACTTACAGTGGGTGCCTTATGCAGCGCGACCACCGCGAACAGCTCAATCTCAGTTGGCAAGCCAACGCCGATGCCTGGACGGCCGCAGTGCGCGAGCAGCGCATCGAAAGCCGTCGGCTGGTCACCGATACGGCGATTCTGCAAGCGGTATTGGCCCTGGCGCCGAGCCGCGTGCTGGATGTCGGCTGTGGCGAGGGCTGGTTATGCCGCGGCCTGGCCGCACGTGGCATCGAGTCGGTCGGCGTGGACGCTTCGCAGCCGTTGATCGAGGTGGCGCGGGCTGCCGACAGCCCGCGCGCCCGGTACCGCGTGTGTGGCTACGCCGAGCTGGCCAGTCAGGCCGCGCAACTCGGGCGCTTCGATGTGCTGGTGTGTAACTTCGCCTTGCTCGACGAGCCGCTGGCGCCGATCCTGCAAGCCCTGCATCAGGTGCTGGCGCCCGGTGGGCGTTTGTTGATCCAGACCGTGCATCCGTGGCGCGCCTGCAACGATGCCGCGTACCGCGATGGCTGGCGGGTGGAGACCTTCGCCGGTTTCGGCGAGGGCTTCGCGGAGCCGATGCCATGGTTCTTCCGCACCCTGGAGTCGTGGTTGGGCCTGCTCGGCGAGAGCGGTTGGCGCCTGCAATGGTTGCAGGAGCCGCTGCACCCGGAGAGCGAGCAGCCGGTCTCGCTGTTGCTGTTGCTCAGCGCCGACGCGCGCTGAGCAGCCAGGTGCCCGTGTGCAACTGCTGCTGAATATCGACGTGCCGGATCTGCCGGCCGCCGTGGCTTTCTATACTCAGGCCTTCGGCTTGCGCGTGGGCCGGCGCCTGTTCGCGGGCGAGGTGGTGGAGTTGCTGGGCGCGCCGTTACCGATTTACCTGTTGGCCAAGCCGGCGGGCAGTGCGCCTTTTGCCGCCAGTGAGCAGGGCCGCAGTTATCAACGGCACTGGACGCCCGTGCACCTGGATGTTGTGGTGGCGGACCTGGATGCCGCCCTGGCCCGCGCATTAGCCGCTGGCGCGCAGCAGGAAGGTGCGATTCAAACCGCGGTGTGGGGCCGTTTGGCCGGTTTGCGTGACCCATTCGGCCATGGCATCTGTCTGCTGCAGTGGCAGGGCCTGGGTTACGCCGAGGTCGCCGAAGCCGTACGCGATTGAGAAGGCTAGCGCCGAGGCGAGCATGGCTTCAGGCGCCGTGACGTGAGCGCCGGCCGGATGGGTTTTGAGTAAACAGGAGGGCGTGATGCGCACACTTGAACTAGCCGGCGAACAGGTGCCGGTAATCGGCCAGGGCACCTGGCGCATGGGCGAGGAGGCCAGTCGGCGCCGCGCGGAAGTCGCCGCACTGCGCCAGGGTATCGAACTGGGCCTGCGCCTGATCGATACGGCGGAAATGTATGGCGAAGGCGGCGCCGAGGTGGTGGTCGGCCAGGCCATTGCCGGGCTGCGCGAGCAGGTCTTCCTGGTCAGCAAGGTCTATCCGCATAACGCCAGCCACAGCGGCGTGGCGGCGGCCTGCGAGCGCAGCCTGAAGCGGATGCAGGTCGACTGCATCGACCTCTACCTGCTGCACTGGCGCGGCCAGTACCCGCTGGCGGAAACCGTCGAAGCCTTCGAGCGCTTGCGCGAGCAGGGCAAGATCAAGCGCTGGGGCGTGTCCAACTTTGATCTGGAGGATCTGCACGAGCTGGATGCGCCGGTCTGTGCCAGCAATCAGGTGCTGTACAACCCGGAGGCACGCGGTATCGAGTTCGACCTGCTGCCCTGGCAACAGCACCAGGGTATGCCACTGATGGCCTACTGCCCGTTGGGCCAGGCCGGCAGCCTGTTACGTAACCCGATCCTGCGCGAGGTGGCCGAGCGCCATGCCGTTACCCCGGCCCAGGTCGCCCTGGCCTGGGTCTTGCGCCAGCCTGGGGTGATCGCCATTCCTAAGGCGGTCGAGCCGACGCACCTGCGCCTCAACGTCGAAGCCGCGGCGTTGCAGTTGAGCCCCGCATGCCTGGACCTGATCGACACGGCTTACCCGGCGCCGACGCGTAAGCGCTATTTGCAGATGGTCTAGGGTCTCGGAAATAACGATCGGTTTTACGCGGCGTTCGCAAAGGCTTTGTGCCAATGACGTGTTGCCTGAACAGTCACGCTGTTGTGGGCGCGGCCTTGGCCGCGAATGTGCAGCACTGCTGCATCGCGGTGGCCCAAAGAGCTCGCGGCCAAGGTCCCTCCTGCCTAGCCAGCGCACGGCGCTATCCGCGAGCATCTGCCAAACCTGCCGCTCCTTCGCGGTTAACGCCGCTTGAGGCGCTGGCCCGCCGCAACATGTAACGGGTGCAGATATTTCGGGAAATCGGTCGGCGGCGCCTCGCGGGTTTGCGCCGCTAACCCGCGAAGAACCTTTGTTTGGAGACGGCACACGAGTGTGCCGTTTCAGGCATCACGCGCGGCGCGTGCGGTCTTCGGCGTAGCGGCGCAGCACCCACTGGCCGGCGGGGTGGGCGTGCAGTTCGTCAAGAAAGGCCTGGGTCTTGGCGTCATGCCCGGCGATGCCTTCCCAGGGGGTGCCCGCAGGGGTGAACAACGGGGCGAAGAGGGCGGCGGCGCTGATGTCGGCCAGGGTCAGGCGGTCGCCGACCAGGTAGCGCGCAGGGTCGCCCTGGATACGCGACTCGATCAGCGCCAGGCCTTCGAGCAACTCGGTTTGCGAGGCGGCGACGCGTTGCGGGGTGACGCCGTAGAGCTTCTGCACGCCATTGATCAGGACTGGCTTCATCAGGTCGCGCAGGCCGAACAGCGGACGGTAGACCTTGAGCATCGCGTGCATCACCGAATCCCACTGCTTGATCTGGCCGTACAGCCAGCGCCGCACATGCACGCCAAGGCGGTCGAAGCGCTCTTCCAGCTCCAGCACCTCGGCACGTTGGCCGGGGTCTTCCGGCAGCAGCGGCGCGTGTGGGTAGGCGTCTTCCAGGTACAGGGCAATCGTGGTCGAGTCGCCGAGCACCTTGGCACCATCGCGCAGGATCGGCAGGGTGACTATGCCGGCCAGGCGTTTGCTCTGCAGCCGGTGCAGGCCCGGAAACAGGTTGTCGACCTGGAAGTCGAGCCCCTTGTGATCCAGGTGCCAGCGGGTTTTCTCGCAGTAATGGGAGATCGGAAACTGATAAAGAGTGCGCATCGTCGACCGTTGCCTTGGCGAAGTGAAGCGCCAGTGTAGGGCCTCGGCGAGTGACCGCCGAGTCTTGTTGCCCCGTGCTTAGGTTGTGTGTGGCTCAGGCTTGCTGCGCCTGGAGGAACAGGGCGAACAGCTCCGACTGCGACTTGATCCCGAGTTTGCTGTAGATGTGCTTGCGGTGCACCTTCACGGTTTCCGCGGAGATCGCCAGTTTGCGCGCGATTTCCTTGCTCGAGCAGCCGCTGAGCATCAGTTGGCCGACTTCCAGTTCGCGGGCGGTGAGGCTGTTCTCGACCTGCTGGCCGACCGTGTGCAGTTGTTCGTGCCAGACCGGCGCCGGTGGCGGTGGGCTGGCCAGCAGTTCCTGCTCAAAGGCCAAGCGCTGGCGCATCAGCGCCGCGACCCAGGGTTCGACCAGGCCGAGCAGGGCGATCTGCTCGGGGCTGAAGGCCTGCCGCGAGCCGAGCGACAGGCACAGCGTGCGTTCACCCGCCAGGGCCACATTGAACTGCACCTCGTCGGCCACCACATTGAGGCGGAAGTAGCGCTGGTAGTAATCGGTCTGCTCGAAACATTCCGGCGCCACGTCGGCCAGGCGATAGAGGCCGCCGCGCGTGGTTTCGCGGCTGGCCAGGTAGAACGGGTCGAGCTGGTAGAGGCCGTGCAGGTAATCCTGAAACAGCGGGTCGGGGCCGCCATCGCTGCCGGGGCATTCGGCGAATACCTGCGGGCGGGCGTTGCTGAACAGCAACACCACCCAGCTGTCGAAAGCCACGTAGCGATCGAGGCTGCGCACTAGGGCGATCCAGAAATTCGGCTTGTCCAGCGCCTCGATCAACTGCCCGACCGTGCGGTGCCAGGCGATGTCCTGCAATGAAAGCGTCATGCTCTACCCCTGATGGGTTACCACGCGGGCGTGATTTGCAGCACGGCCATGTGGGTTGATACTCGACTCGAGCCACATGCCGGCACAGCGTGCATTCTGCGCATTTTGCCGTGTCCGGTCATGTGCCAAGACAAGAATCAGGAGGGCCCATGAAGGTCGAACTCGTGCAACTGACCGGTCGCGACGGCGACACCGCCTACAACCTGCAGCGCACCCTGGCGGCCATCGCTGCCTGCGCCGCGGACACCGAGCTGGTGGTGTTTCCAGAAACCCAGCTGATGGGCTTTCCCAGCGCCGCCACCATCGCCGATGTCGCCGAGCCGCTGGACGGCCCGAGTGTGCAAGCGGTGCAGCGGGCCGCCCGCGAGAAAAACCTCGCGGTGGCCATCGGTCTGGCCGAGAACGATGGCGGCGTGTTCTACAACACCACGCTGCTGATCACCCCCGAGGGTATCGCCCTGCGCTACCGCAAGACCCACCTGTGGGCCTCGGACCGCGGCATCTTCACCCCCGGCGACCGTTACGCCACGGCGCTGTGGAAGGGCATCCGCGTCGGCATTCTGATCTGCTTCGATATCGAGTTCCCGGAAAGTGCCCGGGCATTGGGCCAGTTGGGCGCCGAACTGATCATCGTCACCAACGGCAACATGGACCCCTACGGTCCGACCCATCGCACCGCGATCATGGCCCGCGCCATGGAAAACCAGGCGTTCGCGGTAATGGTCAATCGCGTCGGCGACGGCGACGACGGGCTGGTGTTCGCCGGCGGCAGCGCGGTGGTCGATCCCTTCGGTCGCTTGCTCTGCGAAGCCGGGCGCGACGCGTGCCGGCAGATCGTCGACCTGGACCTTGCGCAATTGCAAGCCGCGCGCAGCGATTACCGCTACCTGGACGACCGCCGCATGGCCTTGCCCGGCGAGCTGCGCGAATCCCCCGACGGCCTTCGCGAGTTGCTGATTCCCTGAGCCCGCGGCCGCTCCCGACGGGCGGCCGCCGCCCCGCATCTACTCATCGTTCGGGACATGGTGTTTTTTCGCCGACCTCGGCTCTGTCATAACAATTAATAATTCGGAGTAGCAGTAATGGCTCATCTTCAGCGCACCCTCACGCTGGGGTCCGTGGTGCTGTTCGGCATCGCGTACATGACCCCGGTCATCGTCCTCGGCACCTTTGGCATCCTCGCCGATGTCACCCAGGGTCAGGTTCCCGCCGCGTATGTGGCGGCGGCACTGGCCATGCTGTTCACCGCCTTCAGCTATGCGCGTATGGCTGCCGCTTTTCCGGTGGCCGGCTCGGCCTACAGCTATGTGCGCAAGGCCATCAGCCCCAAGCTGGGTTTCCTCGCCGGCTGGGCGGTGTTGTTGGATTACCTGTTCCTGCCGATGGCGATCTGGCTGATCGGCGCCGCCTACCTGCACTCGGCCTTCCCGGCAGTGCCGCAGGCGCTGTGGGTGCTGACCTTTATCGGCGTGACCACGGCGATCAACGTGGTCGGTCTGCGGTTGGCGAAGACGGTCAACGGCGCGCTGATGCTGGTGCAGTTCCTGGTGTTGATCGCCTTCGTCGCGCTCTGCGTGCACTACGTGCTGGGCGATGCGAGTCGGCCGTTGTGGTCGCTCGAGCCGTTCTTCGCCGATGGCCTGAACCTGCCGCTGATCATGAGCGGCGCGGCTATCGCCTGTTATTCCTTCCTCGGTTTCGATGCGGTGAGCACCCTGACCGAAGAAACCCACGAGCCGCGCAAGACCATCCCACGGGCGATCCTGCTGATCACCCTGCTCGGCGGGCTGATCTTTATCGCCACCTCTTACTTCGTGCAGTTGGCGCACCCTTCCAGCGTGTTCCAGAGCACCGATGCGGCAGCCTATGAGATTGCCCGCAATATCGGCGGTGACGTCTTCGTGTCGATCTTCCTGATCGGCCTGATCGTTGGCCAATTCACCTCGGGCCTGGCGGCCCAGGCCAGTGCTTCGCGTCTGCTGTTCGCCATGGGCCGCGACGGGGTATTGCCGCAGTGGTTATTCGGCCGGCTCAGCGAGCGCTTCGGCACACCGGTCGGCAGCATTTTGCTGTGCGCAACAGTGGCGTTGCTGGCATTGAAACTCGACGTGACCACCTCGACCTCGTTCATCAACTTCGGCGCCTTCCTGGCCTTCAGCCTGGTCAACCTCTCGGTGATCTTCCATTACTGGCTGGGCAGCCCGCAGCGTGGTCTGGGGCGCTCGGTGCAGTACCTGGGGTTCCCGGCGGTCGGCCTGTTCGCCACCCTGTGGCTGATGATCAGCCTCGATCCTCTGGCGATGACCCTCGGCGTGTGCTGGTTGGCGCTGGGCCTGGTTTATCTGGGTTGGCTGACCGGCGGTTTCCGCCGCCAGCCGCCGGAGTTGAGTTTCGAGGAGGCTTGAACGCTGCCCGGCGGCCGCTGTGGGGCGGTGAGTCTTCAGCGCGCGACGCTGACGCCTTCGAGGTTGGCGAAGGAGGTGTCCTTGGCGGTCAGCAGGAAGTCGCGCATGAATGGCGCGTCGAGCATGTCGGTGCGGATGCCAGCGTAGAGCGTGGCGAACAGGCCCTTGTCGCCCAGGCGCTTGGCGGTCACATAGCCGCGCGAGCTGTACTCGTGCAGCGCCCAGTTGGGCAGGCCGCACACGCCACGGCCGCTGGCCACCAGTTGCATCATCATCACCGTCAGCTCCGAGGTGCGCACCTGTGCCGGCTCGACATCCGCCGGTTCGAGGAAGCGGGTGAAGATATCCAGGCGGTCGCGTTCCACCGGGTAGGTGATCAGGGTTTCGCTGGCCAGGTCTTCGGCGACGATGAACGGCTTGCTCGCCAGGGCATGCTGGTTGGCCACGGCGAGCATGGCTTCGTAGGTGAACAGCGGCACGTAGGTGATGCCGGCCAGCTCCAACGGATCGGAGGTCACCACCAAATCCAGATCGCCGCGCGCCAGGGCCGGCAGCGGGGCGAAGGAGAAGCCCGAGGCCAGGTCCAGTTCCACTTCCGGCCAGGCGTCGCGGAACTGATCAATGGTCGGCATCAGCCACTGGAAGCAGCTGTGGCACTCGATGGCCATGTGCAGGCGGCCCGCCGTGCCGCCGGCCAACCGCGCCAGGTCGCGCTCGGCGCCGCGTAGCAGGGGCAATACCGCATCGCTCAGTTGCAGCAGGCGCAGCCCGGCGCTGGTGAAGCGTACCGGCTTGGTCTTGCGCACGAACAGCTGCATGCCGAGGCGTTCCTCCAGCTCCTTGAACTGGTGCGACAGCGCCGACTGGGTCAGGTGCAGGCGCTCGGCGGCATCCACCAGGCTCTCGCTTTCGCGCAGGGCGTGCAGGGTTTTCAGGTGGCGCAATTCGAGCATGGGGACCTCGGCGTGAGGGGGTCAGTATCGCTATGGCGACTGTAGGAGCGGGCCATGCCCGCGAAGCTTTTGTGTGGACGCTTTCGCGGGCATGGCCCTGGCTGGCTAGCTGAACATGAGTGAAATTATAGATCAAGGCGAATATATTGAGTTTGTCTCATGATGCATGGCTGTCGAGAATGCTCACCATCATTTATGCATATGGAGCATTTCGACATGGCCCTGTCCCATTCCCTCGGTTTCCCGCGTATCGGCCGCGACCGTGAATTGAAAAAAGCCCTGGAGGCCCACTGGAAAGGTGAGCTGGACGAAGCCGGCTTGCAGGCGGTTGGCCGCGAACTGCGCGCCGCCCACTGGCAGGTACAGAAAGACGCCGGCATCGAGTTGCTGCCGGTCGGCGACTTTGCCTGGTACGACCAGGTGCTCGCGCACTCGCTGACCTTGGGCGTGATTCCCGAGCGCTTCCGCCCACATTCGGGCAAACCGAGCCTGGATACCCTGTTCAGCATGGCCCGCGGCGTTAGCCAGGGCTGCTGCGGCGGTGCCCATGCACAAGAGCTAACCAAGTGGTTCGACACCAACTATCACTACCTGGTCCCGGAATTCACTGCCGATCAGCGTTTCCAGCTGAGTTGGGAACAGCTGTTCGACGAGGTTGCGGAGGCCCACGCGCTGGGGCATCGGGTCAAGCCGGTGCTGATCGGCCCGCTGACCTACCTGTGGCTGGGTAAGGTCAAGGGCGACGCGGGAGGCGCGAACTGTTTCGATAAACTCGAGCTGCTCGACCGCCTGCTGCCGCTGTACGGGGAAATCCTCGGGCGTCTGGCGGCCCAGGGCGTGGAGTGGGTGCAGATCGACGAGC
>TARA_R100001244_G_scaffold25113_1_pt1 | contig 28501 bp, 72 predicted proteins | sample TARA_R100001244 | Tara Oceans TARA_R100001244 (sample SAMEA2621564) | marine metagenome | biome: marine biome (ENVO:00000447); feature: mesopelagic zone (ENVO:00000213); material: "saline water (ENVO:00002010), including plankton (ENVO:xxxxxxxx)" | depth 790 m
CACATATGCAGTCTTCATGACCGCAATCACCGCACGAATAATAATAGTCGTCGTCGTCGTCGTCGTCGTCTTCCATATCACCCTCCTTTAAGGGGATGGGCAGTTTAAAGTCATGCCCGGGACGGAACGCCTAGACGAGAAGATAAATCGCGCCCAGGATAACTCCTGAGGCGGAAGCACACTTCAAAAAGAGACGACCAGTCCCGTGCCGAAGCTCGGAAATGATAGTCTTCTCTTCAGAAGAGATATGGGCAACCGCTGAATCTCGGCTCAACATCGCATGCGAAAGATGCAACTGAGCATTCTTCCGATACATCTCTTGCTGGGCACCAACTGCATGCATTTGGCCCTCGTACTGAGCGTTAATTGCATGCATCTGAACGTCGAACTGGTTAGTCTGGGAGACCAGACTAGCCATAGCGGCGAGTTGAGGATCAGCAGCTAATTGGCCGCTATCCATAGAATTACTCATGTCGTCACTCACGGTGACCTCCTTAGGGTTAGGACTTTCGTCGAAAGAAATGGGCCCATCATCCCGGAAGGGGAGCCCTCTGAGATCATCCGCCAATTGTAAGGAAGGATAGCCCCAGATGCCAAACTTTGCCTCTTCGAGCCTGATCGATGCGACACCAATGTCCTGACCAATCTTGGTCGAAGGCTCAATGATCTCAGAGAAAATATGAGCCAAAACAGGCGTCGAGAAAAGACCGACTAGCAGTTGAGTCTGGTTTTCATGACGAGTGATCCAGACCTCGTACGGCAGTTCAAGGTGTTGATTTTCCAGCTTGGAAAACCAGAAGCCTGCTCTAACCCCTTGTTCTTCTCGGTCTTTTCTCGCTTGGCTTGTTAAAACCCCGCCAAGTGAGAACGAACGGTCCATGATATAAAGGTCAAGAATTGACGCGACCGGTTTTCCATCTGATTCAATATTGATGTACATTCACACCTCCGAAAATTGTTGGTTGGGAAGGCAGTTTAAGGTCATGCCCAGGACGTGAGGGCTACTCCGAATCGGAATCGTCCTCAACTTCAGCATCAATGAGGTCGTCCATGGAGAACGAAGCCTGAGCCAGAACGGCGGGCTCATCCTCCTTAGCAACCAGAGCGCTCATACCAGGAACCACTTGGTTCAGGTAACGAGCACCGTGCACACCGGGAAGGACAGTGATGTTGCCGTCCTTCTTCTTGGCCTTGAAGCTACTCTTGTAGGAGATGAGCTTCTTCTCCTTGATCCAGCCCTTGATGCTGTCAAGCGCTGCGGCGTGATCGGTCAGGTCGATTTCCTGGACAACGAATCCAGTGCACTCGACGACCAAGTGCTCCGGCTGAACGTCACTGTTAACAGTGTAGCCCAGCTTAGTGAGAACATCAGCGTGCCCTTGAGTCTTCTTGTTGATCTTGATGAATCCCAAAACAGTCATGAAACCTCCAGATGGAGTTGAGGACGAGGACACAACCACTTGGCTGTGCCCTCTATCCAGTTAAGCGAACGCTACTAGAGCGCCAATGCCAAGGGCCACAACGGCACCCCAGCGAACAATAGTCTGAAAAGCCGTAGCCTTGAAAGAAGCAACAGCAATGTTCTCCTTCGCAGACTCAGCACGAATCGGAACCGAAGCTTGCACAGAGGCAAGAGCGACCGTCATCACCGGAACAGCAGGCGCCACAGCAACCGGAGCACTCACCGAGCACTCACCGAAGCCCTGGTCAAGAAGCTCAAGCTCAGCAATACGCTGCTTAAACTTCACATTAGCCCGGTGAAGAATGTAAAGCTCAGCAATACGCTGCTTAAACTTCACATTAGCCCGGTGAAGAATGTTGTTGCCGTCTTGGAAATGCTTCGATGTGACGATGGCTTTGCGGAGTTCTTCCTTCCAAGTGCCACACGCCTGTTGGTGTTGAACCACAGAACGCTCAAGCTTAGTGATCTTCGCGTTAAGAGCAATAACGACAGGATCGTTCAAGGAACGGAATTCCTGTTCACTAAAGACCTCACACATGTGAAGACACTGGCTGAAGAAATTGACCGGGACACAGAACGAGGAACCAGTGTCATCATTGTACAAGCTAAGAAACTTGGTGTCATCAGCCTTCACGCCAATCGACGTGATCCGACGGGTCCAGCTATTGCCATCGTCGATGGAGAATTTAAGATAGTCCCCCACTTCGATGCTATCCAAGCTGCGCCCAGGTCCCATAGCGGCGTTTGCCTTGACAAAGCTTAACGGTAGCAGAGTGCCACCCTGAACCCACTCGACAAACTCGACGGGAATCCGGCAAGATTCGCCAACAATCTTAGTCCACACCGATTTGCCACTAGCCGACAAAGCGTGGCCCGTTAGGGTGTGCCCGGCGTACATGCCGGGCACCTGAGCTAACTCTTTTCGGTCAGCCGTAGCTGGCCCCCACGAGTCCTTCACTCTAAATCGTCGCGTTGACATACAACGTCTCCTTTCGAAGGTGAAACACCTTCTAAATTACGAAAAAATTTTATCCTAAGGAACGCCCTAAGGAAGTTGATCTGTTTTCTTTTCGAAGTTGATTTGGATTAGGTCAATCGTCTTAGTTACTAACAAGATCCCGGTGATCAACGCACTCAGCAGCAAGGCTGCGAGCATGAAGTTCGACCCCCACTCGATCGGGTCGCCATGGAGGTGATCTAACGCCGCGAATAAGACATTCCACATCACGAAGTAGCCGATATACTGAGTCTTATCGATTTTCATCTATTCTCCAGCGGGTTTGTTCAAAGCCGCATTGATTTCTGCGACGCTCTTATTCTTGGTCGAGATGAAATCAATGTTCTCTTCCAAGTGACGCACGTTGTCATCAGCATCCATCTCCATATGAGCCGCCTCGGTTGATTTACTCAACTGTTTCAACGTTGTGAGCAATTCATCATGAACACCCTTAGGTATGATGAATTCCTTCCCGCCGCTAAAGAAAGCGACAAGATCATCACCATAAAGGTTGCCGGATTGCTTCTCCCGCATGTTGCGACCAAAGAACTCAGCGTTATGAAGCTGAATCGCGAACTTCACCCCTTGGACCTCGAACTCATGCCAGGGAATCTTAAGGTGGAGCAACCCACCCGGGTCCAGTTTGCACCGTTCTTCCTCCTCGCAGAATCTCGTTTCTTCCTTTAGAACGCTTGGATCTCCAATCACACAATGGAATCCTTTATTCGATACCATCCTAAAAATTTTCATGATTATTCTCCTACACCATCACACCACTACTTGGCTCATAACTTCGAAGTTAGCGCCATAAGAAGAATCATACCTAGGACCCACAAGATCCGAGCCATCACTTCCTTCTTATCACCATCCATTAAACAAACTCGGCAAGCTTACACCTAGTACACTTTCGCAGATCGCCGTGCCGCGAGTTCGCCCACTTATGATTGAGTACCTTGCACAATAAGTGCTTGAATGCACCGCCTAACCACCACAATTGAAATTGTAGCTTAAACTTAAATCTCTCCCAAAAGCTTTGCATTTTCCTTCTCCAAGGTTGCAAGATTAGGAAACCAGACATCGTTTTTGCCCCATTTCCCATCATTAAACCGATAACACTCAGTCTCGCCCGTCTCGACGTTAAAGATATGAGCCCAATCGTACTTGAGATCCTCACCGTTGATCAAGTCTTCCTCGTCACTCAGCCGAACAGCTGACTCTATGTCGTCCGTCGTTCCGATGAGATCACGGATCCCTCCAGCCGGAGAATAATCAACCCCGGCAAAAACGAGAAATTTCTTCATTTCACCCCAAAGGACTTCAGATACTCCGGGCAGTTAAAGCCTTCGGTTGTTCCTTCTCTCGAAGTTTTGGACATATTCGGCTTCCTCTCGGATAATGATGTGCTTAGCATATCTCATGCCTTTACACCACCACCAATTGATGTTAAACCATAGCTTACCGAGCCAAAAGAATGGCCAGTAGCGTAACGGCGGTTTTTTCCATGGAGCCCCCGTTACATTTAGGCTACTCACTAGGCCGCCAAGGGTTCAAGGGCAAACGTGTCGATGCCGATGGCCCACTCGCTGTCACGAACCACAACATGCTTGAAGTTGTACCTAGTCGGGAAGAATGGCTCGTTCTGTCGCATCTGAAGGAACATCTGCTCGATGGCCTTGCGAGGCACGTTATGAGCGTTCCGTTCGACGCACAGGTTGATGAATTCCCGCAGAACATGATCAGTAACAATCCGCCCATCAGCGTCCACGTCAATGTCGAAATTCTTCCAACCCTCAGGGATCATCTTGATGATGTAGAACGGAACACCGTTCAGCTCAGCCGTGTCATTGTACCACGCCAAAGAGGAGATCAAAACGTTCGTGTTATCCAAGACAATGACTCGCTTGCCAGGATAAAGCTGGGGGATCACTGTCTTGATGAAAGTGGACTTTCCGATTCCAGATGGTCCCATGATGGCTACCGCCATGTCCGGCTTCACGTACTCCGGAATACCGAAACACTCCAAATCGGGGTGCTTGACAACTCCGCGCTCCAAGAAGCACTTGAACGTCTTCTTGCACTTGGCGTGTGCCTCAGGCAAGAGAAGCCCGATGAAATTGTAAGCCCCACCCTCGGTGAAGAAGTGATCAGCACTGCAGATGTTGATCGTCGTCTTAGCGTCCATTTGGACCCCCGTCTTTGTAAGAGTTGATAAGGCCATGGCCGACCACGGCAACCACCGCGATCACCAACATGCTAAAGGCTGCGAAAACAAGAATCATATGACTCCTCCTGAATAATCCATATAATCGTCTAGGTCGTTAAAACCTTCGACTGGACTAATGCGAATGTTGGTCTTAGGCGTTTGTTCAGATAATTGATCCGCCAAAATAGTAGCTCTCATCAGACGATCATCTAACCATTTTAGCTCATCTCGGGAAAGCTCCATATCGTCCTTCGGGTCTAGCCACTCCATCGCTAAGGCCAGCGCATCCCTACATTCAACAAACGCATCTAGGGTCAGGCCGCCTTGTTTGAACTTAAGATACTTCTTGATGAACTCAGACTCGAACTCGGAACGCCAGTCACAGCTTTCACACTTAAATTGTTCCCCATCGAACTTAGACCGGCTTGTGTCAACACAAGCAATGTTGACACAATAGGGAGTATAACCAACCCTAGTGAGCAGGTTCTTCCTTACAATGCTAATCATGGCGTTTTGATTTCTGGTCCATCGAACCATTCTGGCTTCTTCTCGTTGACGTCTCTGGGCATGAACTTTTGGAAGCCTAAGTTCTTAAAGTACTCAGTGTTGTCCCAAAGCGGGCCATTCCAAATTTCCTCACTGGCCAAAGCGAATCTCGGGAAGATTTTGGCTTCGTCTATGGAGGTTGAGAATCTCTTTCCTGTCCAGTAGTAAAGATATTTCTTGCCTTCAAGAAATCTGCACCCGTAGACGTAGTAGTCAGGTTGAGGAACTCGTTTCACTCGGTTTCCTTAAACTTGATGATGTTCCCGGTGGCGTTAGTCACCCAAGCGTTTCGAGCAGCGGCCATAGCTTGTTCCAAAGCGTCAGACCCTTGAAACCTGTCGCCACGGTAAAGCTCCTGTCCTTGGGCGGTTCGGATGATTGGGATGAAAGATGGGTCGTTAGCCCCACAGTAATGAACGACAAAATCAACGGAAGATCCGTGCATTTGAGCCTCGTATTTTCGAATGTTAAAAGGTTTTGGTGTCCAGGTTAAGCCCCATGGGGGTTGATGGGCAGGGAGCAATCGCAGCGACAAGCGCAAGTCCTGCTCCCACAGCCACACAATTTGTGACCACACCCACTTGGCTCAGCCTCAAGAAGAAGCTGAGCCAACATCATCGTCGCCGCTCTTCCGGATCTCTTCCGAGAAAGCTTCGTTTAATGCATCAGCCGCTCGCTCAGTTAACAGGCCGATCTCATCTCTCAGGTCTAGAAGAGCTTCTTCGATTCTGTTGCCGACAAGTTTCTCTGCCTTTTCTAGGATGTATCGATTCTTGTTTACCCACCAGGACTCGATGAGGGACTCAAAATCAAGCTCAACCCCGTTGATTTTGAATTCTACATCAACATGGTCGCGCCCGTCGGAGAGCTGGGCTCCGTTAGACTTGAACATCTCGTCACTCATTGCTCTAAGCATGAAATGCCAGGGCAGGGAATCTAAATCCCCTTTCATGATCTTAGCCATTTATTCCTCCACCACAGTTAGGCTCTGACAACCATCACACACGTGAAGCTCACAAGGAACTTCAACGTTCAGGTCCTCTAGCCAACCTCCTGAGTCTACTTCAAGACACTGAATCTCGAAGACCTTCTCACCTAGCTTGGCGAGGAAGAAATGAGGACGCTGAAGGTCTTGGCCGAAAACGCCTTGAATCTCACCGTCTTGAGTTGGTAGACCCAAGTGCTTCCGGACTCTTTCTAGAAGTTGCCCGTTAGTCATTCTTGTCCTTCTTTCTAAAGAGTCCGATCAAAAAGCTGATCACTAGGCCCAACGAGAGCATGGCGATACCAACCAAGTTGGCTCCAGCAATGATGAAAAAAGCCCTTAGTTGATCGTCGTCAAGTATCATTCCTCGTCCTCGTCGTCAACCTCGACGCAGTCGCCGTTGAGGAACACGTCTAGGTCGAACTCCTCTTCCTCTTCTAAGTAGTTGAACCTAGTGTCGATGTGCTTACGCTTGTGACGCTCGCATTGCTCGTGCACCATAGCTGCGTGCTCTTCCTTCTGTTCGAGATGCTTTCCGGTCAACTCGCCGTCTTCGAGCTTATCCCACTCACTAAACTTCATGACTTGCTCCTATAAAGGTTGACGACACCATAATACTTGCCGTTACTCTTTTGCACAGCGCCGATCACCTCGCCCATACCGCACGGGAAGTTGTCGTTTGTGTGCTTCTTCAACACCTCTTCAGCTGCAACCTCGGCATCGCTAAGATTATCAAGCCCCTTCTTGAGAGACTTAACACCCGACGTAGGGAACGAGGTATTGAACTTATAAATAGGACTGTTATCAGCATAATAACCAACTGGCGCTAAGCTTACAATCCTGGTTTTCGCGACTCTGACACTCACTGTTCGACCTCCACTTGGCTGCGACTTGGGCAACCCATCATCCTTAGAGCTTCAAGCTCTAAGATCACCTTGTTAAGCCGAGTACCGTACTCGACCCAATCTTTCTTCTTGAACGCTCTAACCATCAAGATCATCTGAACGTTGATCCTAATGATTTGTTTTCCAACCTTCACTCGATCTCCCAAGACTTCAAATCGCCACCGAGAAGGACGACACGAGTGGAGTCCGACCAGATGAAGACCTCGCCGTTTTCCAAGCTCAGCACCATCGAGTAGTACTCAGGAAGATCAGGTCTCTTTTCCCCACTCGAAAACCCGATCTTTTGGAAGACCCTTTCTTCGTTAGGCACCTTAAACAATTGGCCTCGCTTCAGATGAACGACAGCCTTTGTCTTAGCTCTGTTCTTAACCAACGTGACTTTAATCACAACCTACTCCTTGAAGTTGACTTCGAAAATGTTCTCGAAAATGTTCTCGAAAATGTTCTCAACTTTGACGACTTTGTTATCGTCTTTAATCCTCCTACAATTTTGGATGTCCATGGAGGCTACATCACCGACATTGAACGGATTACGAGTTGGTACAGTCAAGAGTTGACCGTTTATTGTCCCGTACTGATCCATCCGGAGAGCCTTGAAAGTAACACCATCCCAATTGCGCGAATTTACAGCGATATACACATACACCACGTCAGGAAAGAACGGAAGCCCGTCGATATCCAGCTTACTCATCATTTTCCTCCTTGAAGTTGGCGTCGAACAGGTTGTTCCTCTTTATCTCCTTGGCAGGTGGGCCATGTTCTACACAAAAACCACGTTCAAGACGGATCTGATCACCAACTTTACGATGGGTTAACAATATCGCAGGCTTGGACAGTAGAATTCCATATAGAATTCCAGACGTAACTCTGAGTCCTTCGACCAGCGCACCATTCCACGCTGACCCGTTTGTCGAGTCATACCGGAAGACAATTCCGGCGACTGACGTGTCATCATCTCTCATTGATCACCTCCTTGAAGTTAGCGTTGAACAAGTCTGATGGCATTAAAAGTGCACGCCTTTTCTTGAACTTTTCAAGGCTATCGACGCGACGCAGTACTGCGAGATACATCCGTACGTTCTTCGTAGCACGACCTATGATCATAGATTCGTGGGACGGTTCCCAATCAGTGATTACAGTATCAACAGCGTTCGAGGTGTCAGAGTGGTCAACTCGTACAATGATTCCTTTCCACCTCATGTCTGTGGAAGTCGTGTTCTTCGCCCAGACATATAAGCCGGACCTAAAAGGGAGTCCGTCATAATCAATATAATTAACATGACTCATAATTCTCTCAATCTTCTGTGATTTTCAACGTGAAAGACGACTTTCCTTCTGTTGACGAGACGAACTTTAATTCATCAGAGGGGTGCTCGTGTTCTATTTCTAGCCCATAGTCCTCTATGATCATATCTCCGTATGGACCACCCATTAGAGCATCGCATATGTAAGAAACTAGTGATTCTTTGGTCATAGGGTTGGGGTCCTATTTCTAGGGCCCCTCCTTGCTCTAGGTCTTCTTCTTCTTGAATGTCATGCGACCAAAGTCCCATGCGGCCGTACAGGTCATCGCAGCGAACGCGCAGTTAGCGACCGCTCCAAGACCGAAGAAGTAGAAGCCGATGGCTCCAGCGATCAGACCATATGTGGCCATTTTCAACAGGTAAAGCAACATTAGACACCTCCTACAGTGATTTGTGGTAGAACGTCGGCGTTCAGGAATTCAATCCCAATTAGACGTCCTTCGTCAGAGAAGTCAAGCACTAGCGGCTTGCCAACGACTTCTTGAGAATTTCTCTGACCCTCGTACTTAGCGTTGAGATCAAGATATCCAACCTCGATCTCGGGAGATTGGGTCATCAGAACCTCAATTTGCATTTTCTCTTTAGCCATTTTCACTCTCCTTAATAAAAGCGGCGACCGCAGCCACCGCTCGTTTTGCAGCCGAACCAAGATAAGCTTTGGTAATCGGCCCATGTGCGTCAATACAAGACCGAAGGGCACCAGCCACTTGGCTTTCTAGGCGCGAGCGACCACGCGTCCCCTTATCAATGTCGGTCACTTGCCAATTCCTCGGCCCTCATGAAAACCTCTTCCATGTCCTTACACTCCACAAGAGAGTCAACGAGTTTCAAATTTCCTAATCCTTTCATCCTCTTAGCAGGGATGAAAGTGACGATTTTCTTGTTGTCAAGAAAAAGACCCTGAGCCAGAGCAACTTTTTTCACAATCATCAAGACCCGCATGAACCGAGCGATGTTTAGTTCGCCCTCGTTGATCCACAATTCACTAATCATCCACCTAGTTAGTTCAGCATCCAACCGAACTGCGTCAACCCCACCGAGGTTGACACTAGCGATGTAATTCTCATGTCTCTCGATTCGACCTCTTACCTCACAATAGTAAGGCATGTGGTCAAGGTGTTCAGTACAGAAGGGCTTCCCCTCCCTCGTCGCTCTAGGGCCACCATTTACGCCTTCAACACAAGTTGCGAGCTGACAATGGTTGGGTTTGCTTCTCTTACTGATGACAGATTCATGTTCGTATTCGGCATACCTGACCTTACAAATCACCTGTTGTTTTGACAACATTGCTTTCCTCCACGTGTTCTCGCAGTTCTTTCTGCATGATTTCCCAATGCGCCACAGTAGAACAGCGCACAATAAACCTTCCGTTTTCGTCAGGATCAGACGAAGCGTCAAACCCTTCTCTCCCTCGGAAGATATTGGTTAGTTCTTCAGTCAGCGTTCCCTGATAAATGCGATCTATCATCAGTTCACCATTTCCTTATAACCGGCCAAAAAGCGGGAGGGGTCTACCGGAACCTCCCAAGTGATCCGCCCTTCAGAAGGCTTCCGTTTTGTGTTAAGACCCTGTGTGCTCATCGCACTCACATCCTTCTTCGTGCTTCGGCTTATGAAGCCCAAGCCAAACCAGAATCGTCAAGCAAGCAGTGAATAACACACCTGCAGCTTTGACGCCCAACGCAACGCAGATCGGACATCCCAAAATAAAAATCATCACACGTCTCCTACCGGGATATAACCCCGGATCTTGTCCTTGTACGCAACCCTGCATACCCATTTCCAGTGAGGAATGAAACCCATTTCCCACATCTTTCTGAGAAGAGGCGGCACATGCTTAGGATCCTCGACGTAATACAAATCACCCAAAGTTGGGTTCTTCGCATAGATCGTCACGATTCTACAAATGGCCACTCCCTTTTGTGGCAAAACCATCATCAGATGAGCGCAGCAACAACTAGCCGCAAACACCACACAATCGGAGGAAGCAAAACAGCCATGCTCGCGACGAAGACGTACGGCACCAAACCGTCGATTTTCTTCTTTAAGGCGACGACTTCCCGTTTCTCCCGAGCAGTCTTCTTATTCTTCCGATTGTGACGCTTGAGCCACTTATCGAGAGCTATCGGGCATTCTATCTTGTTCTCCTCAGTGTGCCAGGGCTGTTCCTCTGCGAGGGAGATAACAACAGGACGCGCGACAACCACTTGGCTCATCTGCGCCCCAAAAGTCGTCCTTGACCAGTCGAGCACTTTTTGACCATTCTCATCATACAAATAATGGAGGACGTCTCGTTGGATCGTCCTAGGCTTACCAACGGCGTTTACCCTTTGGTAATATTCGACGTACAGAACATGTCTGTCATATCCTGTCAAAATTCCACGGTGTGAACCGAAGAAAATTTCCTTCCCGACAAAGTTTCTCAACCTAAACATTTACTGTTCTCCTTTTCAACCGTCCTGCATGTATTTCTCATGAAGGCCGTAGGTGTGTGCCAAGAAAGGCGACACCTTGGGCGGGGGTGGTGCAACGTGAGGGATCGGCTTTACTTCCTTGCCCATCATTCTAGCGACCGCTGCTTCAATCGCTTCCTTGCTGTACTCGACAGTGTCCGGACCGTGAGCAATCCGATTCATGACGATTTCTCTCGCCTCTTCTTCAAGCATAGTTCACCTCTTTTTCCTAGCGTCTTGTTGATTCTGCACCCGTTGACACCGACCACAAGTTGGGGGAGGAAAAAATTCCAAGCCTTTACGCTTAGCTTCAACCTCCCGCTTGCAAACTCGACAAAATGCCGAACGTCCACTCTTGCTCATGTTATCCTCATAAGGATTGGCCGGTGATCAGCCTGAGGGTTCTTAGCAGGTGGACCTGACTGACCTGCCGCCGCTATAATAGATAACCGTGTCTTCATCCACACCTCAAATTGATGCTTCACAAAACACCTACTGAAGCAAGCGCGCCTATTACTTTCGAGAATTTTAAATACTAGATTCAAAACCCAACAAAAGAATGAAGCTGACCAGCGCGACCTCACACTATACCTTGCTCAATCGCTGACGCGACTAATAGGAGGTACTCCATTACTGGGGCCCACTACTTGGCTGGCTCTTCATACAGTTCCTTTGACAATGGAGAGAACCGCCCAGGTTGGTGACCATGATCAATCCGCAACATGTGGGAGTAACAGCAGTCGAGCCGACTGACTGACTCCGAGCAGCTCGTGCGACTGCTCTCAACTCAGAATGGAGAGCTTCAAGCTCAACCACTTTAGCTTCCAACTGATCGCGCTGGAACCGAGCCTGATTGACACCAAGCTTGTGTTGCCGCAATTCTGTCGCTAGACGTCTACCGTGCTCAACCCACTCTTCCAGGTTCATGCCATCGGTGTAATGGAGTTCGTGCCCATTTGGACAATAAAAGGCTCTCCCGTTGCGTCTTAACGCATGGTTCAGGTGATTGGGGAGTCCGAAGACGACCCCGCATGTGCAGCACGTGGTGACACTCATGGTGTCGGAGACCTCGTACTTGTCAAATTCGCCACTCATCAGGTTCTCTTTTCGCATTCTGCGAATTGGTCGAGAGTTTCACTAAACGTGGGACCGTTCTCGGCATAATCCAACGCTCGGCGACAAATCTCGATGTCTTTCACTGTTTCAGTGATGTTGAAGTTCTTATAGAGAATGTTTTCACACGCCTCTTCGTAAGAACTCAACAATTTCTTGAGCTTGACGATAACCTCATCGTCAATAGCACTCGGGTTTCTAAGCATCCGTCTTCTCCCTTATTGAATGGTTACAAATTTGGTGCCGTGGTCTTCAGCACCAAAAATTGTATGCGAACCAGACCACCTGCGCTGTCCAGGAACTTTTTCTATCTCTTTTGCCACAACAATTTCGACGTCATGCACAAGTTCCCAATCGTCACCGTCTTGGTGACCACGAACAAGAAGTTCAGCCTCCCCTCCTATTACTTTTTTGTATGCTTCCAATTTTTCAAGTGCCTGGTTAATGTTCATTTCAATTCTCCGCCTTTTCCTTTTCGATTTCGAATTTAGAACACCTGGTGGGATCAGTACTAAGTGGGCGAACCAATCTCAACATCTCCCAGAGGACCTCATAGGCGTCGTTCCACTCATCGTCATCAACATCGTTGAGCATTTCGCAGATGGTATCGACCATCTGCTTATCATTCGGAGTCGCCATTTTACCCTTCCATGATCCTGGGCCTGCTCTCCCACTCGGCTAACTTCTTCTCACACTCAGCCAGAATGACTGAACAAGTTTCACACGCGTTTTTGCCCTTTTTACAGGTCGTGCATTTCGTCCGAGTTTCACGGTACTTCAACATTAGACCGTTTCTTTCATCGAACCGTTTCGTGATGAGACGAATTGATGCTGGCTTCTCAAGTTCGAACCTCTCCTCATAAGTCAAAGGAGTGATCCGGACATAACGAGGATTGACTGACGTGATTCCGTAGACCTTGACCGTAGAACCCAACCAATCCTCGATAAACACCTCCTCATTCAGCATCTTGATTGTCAGAGGCGTCTTAGACCGAACAAGAAAGCACAAACTCCCATCAGGCCAGCTGTACTCATGCTCAACTTGCAAGATATGAAGTTTTAGCTCAGCCAACCTTGTCACTTCCCTGTCCGCACGCGAGACCGCTTTGAAGGAATCCCCAGAAAAGGAGAAAACGAGCGAGTAGTAGAACAGCCCTTTTAACTCGTTATCCTCCTCGTTTGGCTGGGCTCTCCTCATTGCGTTTTCTCCGGACAGTTCGCGTCATGGCCAAGTCCCCAGAGACTCTGAATCGGACACATACACACCGCCTTCACCGGAGGAGCCACGAGACCACCCACTTGGCTGGTTATCAGCGGGCGCAAGACCTCAGTGCGGAGATCTACGACGCCGAAATAAAGCTCCGTGTCAAGGATGATGCTTTTCATCTCAGCCGCGCACCTAGAGTTCCAAACATCATCAGGCGCATCAAACAAGAGACTAGTCTCGGTTGTAAACCTAGCCCCGTTGATAAGAACGACAACCGCCTCAGCCGCCGAGATCTTACCAAACTTGACGGGCCAAAACACATGGCCAACGTTGGCCCCGAACTGGTTGACCGCGAGGGCCGCCACACCACACGTGTACGAGGGCGTTAAATCATACTGTTTGAAGAGCGAATTGAATTTATCCAATTGGTCCCCGTTAGCGTGCCTAAAGTTCCAAACTAAGTATTCATTCCAGATAAGGCTCATGCTGTTTCCTTTCCGTACCACTTGCCAAACCAGTGGTCCCATTTCAAAACGATTTGAGGATACTCGTTCACAATTACTGGTCGGACAATGATTGGAACGTCAGAGTTGTGACGGTAAAGATCTTCAGCGTCATCGGACGCGTCATATCGATTGGCCTTCACTCTAGCGCCGACCGCCAGCGCTATGTTCTTGTCAGCATAATAACCGAACGAACGATCATGATAACCAACAAAGTAGTCGTCAGACTCGATCACCTCATAAATGAGAGTCGGGCTCAACGATGGGAGTTTCGACTGAAGGAAAGCTTCCACGCTCTCCAACTCCCTAGCCATCTCATCACGAAGAGAATGTCGAGGCAATGGCATGAAGAACGGGACAGTCGAGAGTTGCTCAGTCACCACGTATTCGACGCCGTCAGAGTCGTCACCGAACGTTCTCAGAGCAACAACTTCGTGCTTCTCCTCAACGTCCAACTTCTTGAGCCGACGTCGCCCGAGCTTCCCTCGGGTTCTTTTCTCGTTAGGAGTCACTAATCTTCTTTCTTAGTCCAAGAGGGCATGTTAGTGGTCTTGTCGGTGTGAGCACACATCGGACACTTCGTGTGCTCAGTAGGGTGATGTCCGATGTCCGGGATGTTGATTCCTGGAAAGTCACATGACTCACAGATGAACACCAGGCAGCCATAGCAGAAATTAGCTGGTTTAGCCTTCTTCCTACACAAAAAACAGAGATACTTAGCCATTAGGTTTCTCCTTTAAAAGGCGGGGCCCAACCACTTGGCTGGACCCCGCTCGGGTTAATAGCGTTTGGTAGTTCATAGCCCTTTCCATTGGGCCGAGCTAGGAACGAAGCAAATACCACCGTCGTAGTCCTTCACCAGCCAACTGTTACCTGCTTTGAGGATGTAGACGTACTGAACGGGCCGCTCGTTGATCTTTACCATGCGCCACCTGTCGGCCTTGAACAGCTTCTGTTCCTTGGTCTTTTCCGCCTCAGCCTCATCTTTGTGATCGTGGATGAGGGTCATCAACAACATCCCAAGCGCACACCCTCCGAAGATGGACAGAATAATATTGGCACCAGACTGAACTTTCGGTCGCATTATGCGGTGGCCTCAGCCTTCTTGGTCTGCTTCTTTGCCTGCGCCGTGATCTGCTTGATCTGCTTCTTGATCGTCTTGTCGTCGCGCGAGTTGGCGAGGCGAGTGATGTCGATGCCAACGTTAGCAGCCTTGAACAAGGACTGGCTGATGAAGCGGGCCGAACCCTCTCCAACCAGACGGTCAGCCTCTCGGCGCCCGACACGTGCGACCTTTCCGCTCTGGTTGCCCTTGATGTGCTGAATACGAAGTTGCTTCTCGAATCGGTTTCTCATTTCAAATTCTCCATGAGGTACGAGTTAAAGGCTAAGATTTATCCAACCAGGCGCAGCCTAAAACACCTGATCAGTTATTAAGGACAGTTTCTAATCATGTCCAGGATCGGTGACTAATCTTCCTTCGGAAGCTGACAGTACTCACACCCATTGCACCCAAATCCCATAGAAGCCGCAAATCCTGTCACGGGGACGATCTTGGTTGCAGTGCCCCCACAGCTAGTACAACGCGGGTGATTAGCCTGTATTCGCACCAACACATTTCCGCAGTTCGGGCACAGCCCTTCGTGCATTAGATCAAGTCCGGCCACGCTTAACTTGGCCTCCTAGTGTCTAGCGTCGCTTTAAGAGCGCTTAAGCTAGGCTTTGGGGTTGGCAAGGAGTCCCGAAAGGCCCTCAGAGCTTGGACCTTGTTACCACCCTGATGATACATGACCAGAATATCCTGCGGGATAGGGTAATCCGCGAGGGCTATTTTGTCCCTGCGAATGATCTCCTCTCTTACAGCCTGACAAAGGTTGTCGAGTTCCTCTCGTGGGAGATAACGAAGTGACTTCATCCGCTGATCCAGTCTGACGCGTCAAGAGGAAGGATTATATTCCCCTCGAATTCGATCACTTCGACATTAAGCGAAGGCACGAACAGCGGACTGTCCGCCAACATCATATCTAGGTAAGCGCGCACGCTTTTCGAGTTTAGGTTGTCTGAAATGTAACGGGGGAGCATGAACACCACTTGGCTTCGATAGCCCCTTATGCCGCCACCTTCCTCGTCAGCAACCACCATGTGTCTCTTCATAAGAGGGAGAGGACGGGCGGCCTAAACCACCCGTCCTCTGATACCCTTACTTCTTCTTCTTGACGGGAGCGGCCTTCTTGGCGTCCTTGTCGTCGTCGTCGCTGAAGAGGTCGTCGAAGCTGAACGTCGACTCGACAACCTTACGGGTCTTCTGCTTGTCAGCCCGCTTGGCGACCAGGGCCGAGCATCCGGGGACCACTCGGTCGAGGTACCGAACAGCGCCAGGCATCTTGGACGCCTTGCCGCTGTTCACGGTGCCGTCGCTCCCCATGAAGGAGAACTGCGACCCGTTCTGGCTCGGGTAGCTGATCAGCTTCTTCTCAGCGATGACCTTCTTGAGCTTGGCCACCTCTTCGAGGCCAGCATCGCCCGTGAGCGAAGTGTCGACCTGAACGACCTCGAAACCGGCGCACTCCACTTGAAGGTACTTACCCTTGTCCTGGACGAGCAGCTCGTCCCGAACCGTGTAGCCGAGGCGCTTCAGGAAAGCACCGTGGCCAGAGGTCGGCTTGAACGTTTTCCACTTCACAGTGTCGCCGTCGATGGTAGCCTTCTGGACCATGATCAGTCCGATAACAACATCACTCATAACAAATCTCCAAGTTAGGGTCTACAAAAAATGGCTATCCCGACCGACCCAGTGAATCGGGGACCTTAAAAAGAAATGGACACGAGATCATAAGACCCCATGTTCGCCAGGACAGGATTGAAAATCCTCCGAAACTACAGCCTCGTTACCACGGCATCTCAGGCAACGGACGTCCACTGCGGACCATCCCGATTACCTCGTTAGCAGCGGCCATCCGATTCAGCCTAGCCGACCGCTCAAGACGTCGCGCCTCAGAAAACCGACCATAAGCGATTACCAAGCCCGGCTTTTCGAACGGTGGATCATCATCGACTAGCTCCGAGTCATGCCAAGTCTTCGGAACGTCTTGAAGATCAGCGCTGAATTGGCTAACCTTATATTTCCCGTGAATCCACTGGAAGAAGAGCGTGTACTTCTCACACCAAAACCAGTCTTGGAGGAACTCGTAGGGCTCGCCATCCTCGTCGACCTTCTTGGTCTTAATCACCGGGATTTTCATGACTAAGTGAGCAGCCCACGCGGACACCCACTCCAAGAAGAACCAGTAGAACCGGCCCTCCTCTTTCATGATTGTTGCAGTCATATAGACATCGTTAATGCCCACAGACCATCGTTCACGGTTCAACATCAATCACCTTCACGTCGTAGCCTTTCTCAACGGTGAACTTGTCACCTAGTTCTCCGTACAGCCGAGCAGCCTTTGGGCCGTCGTATAGTTCGGTTTCTTTCGTTCTGCCAGTCCTCCGTTGAACCACCCGGATTTTATACCGAGGAGGCGGAGGAAACAACTTATCGGGCGGCACCACTTGGCTAACCCTCCGCCAATGGGAGCAACCGAGCCGGGAAACCTAGCGGAATCACGCCGTCAGGACCAAGCTTAAGTCGGAACTGAGGACAGAAGAACTCATGAGGCTTGGCTATGAAAAAACTCGCCTCCCAGTTCTCACGGTCCGTGGCAAACGCCAATGAGTCTTCAACTGGAGTGTTGTCTTGAGACTCAGCCATCACACAAATGTCAGTCGGAGTGAGGCTGGCACAATTGTTACAAGAGACGTTAACTCCCGCCAGGACAGCTTGCGTCAAGGCGGTGAGGATCTCTTTTTTAGCTAGAAGTTGCTTGGTGTGCATCTTACACCATGCAGTAGAAACCGCTAGCCACAGCGGTCGCCACGGAGATCCACCGGATGGCGGTCTGGCCGGTCGCAGCCATGATCGAGGCGAGGGCGATGTCAGCCTTGTTGTCCCCACTAAGAACCGAGGAATCGTACTCGGGCTCCTGTGGCGACGACTTGGCTTGGCACTTAGCCACCTCCAACTGAGCGAGTAGGGCTTGCCTCTCAACCCGATGTGCCAACTGGATAGCGTGGACCTTGCGTTGCTCAAGCACGAATTCTTGACGAAGGAGATCGCTTCGCTTCGCGTCGTCCATGCGCAAGGACTTCAGCTTGACGACCTCGATTGCGAGGGTTACGGGCTCTTGAAGCTGAGCCTTGAGGTCGTCGCACTCCTTGCGCAACATTGCCTTCTCGGCCTTGAGTTGGCCGATGAACACGTTGATCTTGTGCTCATCAGGCGAGCAGCCGCGCGCAGCCATCTCAGTAAGTTCGAGGTTGTCCGCCTCAAGGGCCTTGATGCGTTCGTACTTAGCTGCGTTGCTTTGTTCGAGCCAATTGACGCGATTGATATAATCCGTCGATGCCGATACTTTCGTTTTCTTGTTAAATGAGTTCATGGTGTTTTTTCTCTCTTGTGGTTGATGAAGGGCCAGCCCCCGAAGGGGCTGACCGAACGATGGTCGAGGACCTACTTGATCCGGACCCAACCAGCCGACGTGAGGCGCTCCTCGTTCACGTAGCGGTAGACGTTGACGCGCTCGAAGAGGGTGTTCCCCTTCGGGTCGGTGACGTACTCGCCGTTGCGCTTGCGCGCTCGGACGTAGCTCCGGTCGAACTTCTTGTGCTCGACGAGGAAGGCACCGCCGTTGTCGATGACCGCGAGAATCGGGAGGACCTGGCCGAGCATCTTGTGCTCCACCTTGCCGAGGATCTTCTCCTCGCGCTCGGGCTGAGCGTTCCGATCAATCTCATCAATGGTCCGGCTGACACGACGGTTGTTGTTCTGCTTCTTCATGGTAAAAACTCCTGAGAGTACGAGGGCGTACAAAGTTAACCTTCTCAGTAACCGCCCAATTATTGAGAAAGAGACACAAGCCAGCTAGGAATCGCACCCAGATCACCCTGCGAACAGGTTGCCTTACTATTAGACCACAAGCTTAACCAAAAACCGTTTAGCAGAGAGGAAGCCTGCTAGACTTGCGCCACAGTCAGAAGAACCGTAGGCGCCTTCCGAAGATCCGCGACCCGCGCCGTACTATACGACCGGATCAACCTCTTAGCCGACTCTAAGTCGAGGAGGTACTCATGGAAAGCCCACTTGATAGCCTCGACCGAACGTTCCGCCAGCAACGCCGCCTCAACCGCAGGGGGAGGCCCATCAGCCAACCATAGCTTCAGCGTAGCCCGAACCGTCTGGTTCCGAGCCCTAGCCAAAGCGTCCTGGAGCGACCGCGAGACCAATGACACACGCTCCGCGTGCTCCCGAAGAGTACCAAGGTCCTCCTCGTAATCGTCAGCACGAGCGTTAACCGAGTCCCAGTCCTTCTTCAGGGTGCCGTAAGCCTCCCGAAGTTGTCCGTACTCAGCATCCCGATCACGCTTCTGTTCGAACCAGTCCCGAGGAGCAACCATCGGGAAGGTCATCTCATTCAAGATTCCCTTCTTGTCGAACTCGTCGAGTTCCACGAGAGCGTCCTCGTAGTCCTGACCGAACTGCAAGTGTTGCTCATACAGAAGGTTAAGCGTTCCCGCCACCTTCGCCAATTGACCCAAATCCATAAACCCTCCTAAAGGTAACGACTGGCCATAAAAAACACAAAAGCCATGAGAACCACCCCCATAGCAACAACTGGAATCAAGTCCAGCATCGCACCCACTTGGCTCACAATGCTGCCAAGAACTCCCGCATGAGAATCACCCTCTGATCCTCAGGAAGCGCGTTGAAGGCCGCCCTGGCTGACTTCACCTGACCCGTCCAGTTCACTGGAGCCGGATCACCGAGGATAGCCCTCATGACGTTCACCAAATGCAATGACCTACAGAACATGGCGCGCCCACACTGGATACTGAGGCGATTCTCTGGGACCCAAGTCTTAACCCCAGTCACCTCATGGGTCACCCAATCACCATGACGGCGATCAAGATCAATCCAATAGGTTTTCTTCTCGATCTTAGGAGTTTTCGGACTGCCGTCTTCGCTGAAATCGAGATCCCGAACGTCAACCTCGACGTCGTCAACTCGAAGTCTGCAAGACCTAAGGCGATCCCAGGTCTTTTTCCTTTCCTCATCTCCGTTTTGGAAGCTGAACTGTGTTCTGTCCAACTCCAAGAAGTTCTCCTCTAAGAAAACGAGGATTCGCTCCTTCAACGGGATCGCCAAAAGAAACAACTCCTTTTGGCGATCCGTGTGCCTCTGCTTCGTGGCATCTCGAACCTTACGGTCCTCGACAGCCTTCTTCAACAACATACTTCACTTCCTGTGTACATGTAAAACCCAAAACAAGCGCAGAACCCACAATGAGTTCAACAAAAAAAATGATGGCGAGTTGACAATAACCGGTATCTTCTCTCAGAACCCTACCGGGATCCCGGTACCACCCATCAGCGGGATTGGAGCCCCCGTGCGACAACCAGCATGCTTCAACGCCCCAAATGAGAGGACTCCACACACTTGGCTCAAGATAACGACCGCGTCATTACCAAAGCAACGCTAACTGATCAACTCTACGGCGCAATACTGCCACCAAATGGACCCGCAGGGACTCGAACCCTGAACCCATGGCTTAAAAGGCCACTGCTCTACCATTGAGCTACGGATCCGGAAGCAACCCACCACAACAAGCAGCAGGCCCAATGTTTCCATTAGAAGCTCATAATAATCCTCCAGAAAAGAGAAAGGAGCAACACAAGTCCAAAAACCCATGCCGCTTCGCCAAGATGATTATTTAATGACTAGCTATCCCAAAGCTAGCGAAGGAAGCCCTACTTAACGACGCGACGCACGTGGCAGAGGGACAAACCCCCAGCGTCACCCGTGAAGGAAGGACTCACCGGGATCACCTGGAGCCCGGAGTCGAACGCCTCCAACGCCAGGACGCCGAGGGTCGGGAGGATGATCAGGTCGTCACCCTCAGCCTCGTTGAGGACCAGCTCCGGACAGGTCAGCCCCTCGTCGCAGGTGATCACACCCGTCGACAGGACCGACTTCGGCGTCGGAACCGAGATCCCGATCTCACCAGCCCAGATCGAGATGTCGCCGAGGTAGGCGAGGTCCGCGTCCAAGCGCTCGACGATGACCTTCTTCGGCTTCCAGCCAGCCTGGACCATCTCGTCCGACTTGATCTCCTTGCCGTCCGCGTCGAGGAGCCCCTTCTTGGGCACCATGATCGGGCTGTTCAAGGCAACCAGCCGAGCCGCACGAATCCGAGTCACACCCATGTCGCCCAAACGAGCAGCGTTCTGCTGACGCTTCGCCAGGTCAACCAACGAACCCATACCGCTCTTCAAGAAATCCATCATACCAATTCTCCAAATTCAGCCTACGGTTTACCCACCCCACTTGGCTAACGATGAGGGGGCTTAAAAAAATGTCTATGACCCCAGACGACAAGGGGAGGATTCGCACCCCAGCACTAAAGCAGCTACCGCTTAACCAAACTCGCCGAGGCCGTCTTCTCCCACAGAGCATCAAGCACCCCATAGATCTGAAGTATCGACATCTTCTTCTTCTGCGCCTTCAAGAACGTCACCGTGTCGAGAGCATTTCGAACCACGTCATCCACACAGAAAACCCGCACTGGATCAGTCGAACTAGCGACATTAGCCTCCCCAATACAGTGATCCAACCGAGGCGAAACCTCCACCTCAACCCCAGCCGGAAAAATCGTCACAACCTCCCGACCCGAGTCCATCCGCTTCGCCGCCACCGTCTGATCAGAAGGACCAAGGCCCACCTTCTCAAACAAAGACCCACAAGTCGTGAAAGTCCGACCGACCTCAAGATCCCCAAGAAGGACCATCTTCAGCCCACTCACGCCGGAAGAACCGTCACGACGAAGAAACTCTCCACCCCACCGGAGTCACGACGCTCCACCAAACAGGTCGGGCCAATCTTGCACCACGACTTGTCCACCATGCCGAACGAGACCGAGGGACGACACATGTTCATCCTACCACCCATCACCTCAGCCACCACGGCCAAAGCCAAACCCTTCGAGATCACAGCCCGAACCACCGGGACTCCCTTCAGCAAGACGGTCAAATAGTAACCATTCTTGCCAATAGGCTTCTCCCGAAAATGACGCAACGATTGCGTCCTCACATGTTGTAGCGACACCATAAGTCACCTCCAATCAGATAGTCCCGGCGGGATTCGAACCCACAACCGATCGCTTAGAAGGCGATTGCTCTATCCATTGAGCTACGGGACCAAGGCGAGGGTTATTCTAGAACACCCACAAACTAAGCAGTCACTCCTCCGAACCACCCTGCATACTCGCCTCCTCCGACTCAATCAGAGGAACCAGAGCATCGAACGCCAACTGCAGAGGCCCAACCTCCTCAGCCAACCCAGTCGAGTGACCAGCCAGCTTAAAAGAAGTCGCCAACTGCAGCCTACGCCCCAGATACCGAACAATATCATAGAGCGTGGGATCATCGCCAGTCATTATCACCTCCTTGTACACGTCAAGGGCCGAGCAGAGCACAAAACCCTACTCAACCACCCTCAACCACCCTCAACCACCCTCAACCACCCTCAACCACTCAGACAAGAAAAAAAACGCCAACCACCCAAAGAAAACAAACCCCAGGTTAACAGAAAACGTCCAAAGAACAATACCACCCCTCCAACCCGGACGATAAAGAAACCCCACCACAAGCTCCTCAAACCCCGGAACCCCACCCTTCACAAGAAAAAAAGGAGAATCACTACACAACGTCACCCCAACAACAACGCCCCACACCCCAAGAAAGAAAAAAAACACCCGATCACGCGAACCCACTTGGCTAACCCCCAAACACCTCCCTCCCCCTACAAGTCGAACACGAACCCCAAGAAAACGATCAGGAACGACCCAACCACCCCAACACCCAAAGAAAACAACATCACCAACTCACCCAAAAACAACCTCACATGTACACGACCACGTAAAAACCACGAGAAAGCACAAAACCCCCACACAAGGCCCCACAACCCCCCTAACAAACAAAACCCAAAACGCAGGGACAACACGAAGGACTCACACCCCAAATGCCCCACCCAAAAAAAGGACAAAACACCCACCTACGAAGAAAAAGGAAACAACCCCACCCCAAGACACATCAAAGGATGAAACACACCCCATCCCACCCTCACCTCACCTCACCTCACCGCCCCAACCTCCTCAACACAAGAAACAAACGAACAAGCAAACGACGCACAACACACCCCCCAACAAAAAAGAGAGAAAAAAAGAAACCAACAAGACACTAAAGGGGAGAAAAACCCCACAGAACACTGGAGGCCCAAAAAAAGAAAATTAACGACATGTAAAACGATACGAAAATAATAGGGGTGAAACCCGTTCCCTCTCCCGCGCTCTGGGAGCCTCTCGCGTATGTAGAAGTTTAAGCTTGAACCCTGGGGCACGTTCCTGGTGTTTCGGTGTTCTCCTGGGTTTTTTCTTTGTTCACTCTGGAACCAAGGAGTTATTACAATACCGTGCGCGAACTTCACATGTACACGCACCAATATTCGCGTTACCCCCCTAACATTAGGACTAGAAAATCAACTAACATTAGGGGGCGCTCGTCAGGCTCACTAACATTAAGGGGGTAAGCCCAATGTTAGAATTACTTCACTAATATTCGAACCTAACTCAGAATATTAGGAGGCAGGGGATCTGTTTATTTCCCCGTTTTAAGAAACAGAAGGCGAGTCACTCCCCCAGGCGCAACCGGGAGGGAAATAAACTTTATCCTCCTCCACGAGACCACTTGGCTCCAAGCCCACCCGACGATCAGGGTTGAGAAAGTCGAAACTCAACCCCCTCAACTCACGCACGAGCATCGCCGCCTCAATCGGGCAAGCAACCTCCTGGACATTAGTGACCTTGAGCAAGTGGTCACTGTACGCACCCATGATAATCCTCGCCGCCGAGAGAAAATCATCACAAGTGATCAAGGACGTGATCGGACCCTCCAACCCCTCCTTGATGCACGACCCGCTGACACAATCACACTTAAGCGATCCAGCGCTAGCGTTCGGACACTTAGGAACCTTAGAATCCCACACCACCTTAAAGAGCTTCATCACTCCCCCTCCTGGCCTTAGCCAAAGCCGCACGATTCGTGCAGACAATCATTATGACCCAAAGAGCCACGAAAATAAGAACCTGACTCACAGTCAACCTCCCAGTGATAATGGCCAACCCACCAGTGAAAAACCCAGGGGATCCACTAGCGCGCTCATAATAATGCCCTGTAAGAACGAGAACATGGTCCAGCCAGTGAGTTGACCAATTGATTATACGCCAATCGAAGCGGGGTTCCGAACCCAGGGTAATTCTAAGTTTACCAACTAGTCGTCCACCAAGGCGTCAGCGAACTCCAACTCCAACTCCAACTCCAACTCCCTGGAGTCGATCTCAGCCTCCACCTGCTCCTGGTGACACCCATCACAAAGCAAGAAACGCTTCTCACCCTGGATGACCTCAACAGTCCCCGTGTCACCACAACACGGGCACTCCCCAGGGACCGCCTCCAGGACCTTCACCCCCAAAGCCACCAACTCCATGTCACAACACTCTCCAACCATCTTATCCATCAATCCCTCCTACGGGTGTGCTACGAGAATGGATCACCAAACGGATCATCACTCACCGGGTGTGCTACGAGGAACCCCATAGCCTAAAGTTGTTACTACACATAGGTAAATGGCCAGGCCCTAAGGGGGCCTGGCCAAATACTAGACGAGGTCGTCCAGGGAGAACGCAGCCTTAGCCACCTTCTTCCCCTTCTTGACAGGCTTGGCGACGAGAGCACTCAGGCCCTTCGCCACCCGGTCCAAGGCCGCACACGCGGGGAAGCAGAAGAGGACCTGAGCCTCACCCTCCCGCTCCACCGTGAAGCGCGTCTTGTAGGAGAAGCACTCCTTCGCAGCGATGCACGCCTTGAGGCGGGACAGCACGTCCCCACCCGTGAGGTCGAACTCCGCGTGGACCTTCGTGGCCTCGAAACGGATGGTCTCCTCCCCCTGGGTGGGGGCGTACCCGAGCTTCTCCAGCGTGGCGAAGTGGGTGAGGGTGGGCTTGCCAATCTTGATTTGCATTTGAACGGCCATGGTAATACTCCAATTGTGGGGATACGGTTTAAAAAGTGGCATGGGTTCCCCTTGGTCCATGCCACTTGGCTCGGGCTAGAATGCCCCCTGCCACCGGTGTGTCGCCCGCGCGCGGCGGGCCCGGCGACACCCCCGTTCTACTCTGGGGGTTGGGCCCGGGGGGAGGGGTTCCGGCCATGTGGAGTACGGCCATGTGGGCACGCGGGGTGCCTATGGGGGGTGGCAGGTCGCTAGTCGGCGCGAGGTTCATTATAGAACATTAGCGCGTTCATCACGCAATCATAGGGGGTGGGTGTACCTTATCCGTACATGTGGGGGTTTTTGAGAGGGGGTGTGTTTTTTGGGGGTTCAGTATGTGACATGTATATTGTTTTTCGGCGCGAGGAGTTTTGGAAGTGGCGGGAGGTGCGTTCCTCACGTGCAGTTGTTGGTATTTTAGGGTTGGAGGTTTGTATGAGGGTTAAGGTTGGTGATGCTACTCATTCGCAGGTGTTGTTTCGGCCTAAGAGTGTGAGTGTGGATTCGGAGGTTTGTGGGGTTCTTGAGTGGTTTAACTCTTTTTCTGAGGTTTATACTATTGCGTCTTGCCAGGGTGTTGAGGGTGGGGATGGTCCTTATGTGTTGTGGTTTTCTTTGGATCCTCTTGAGACGCAACTGGTTTTGGGGAGGTTTTGTTTTAAGGAGGTGACTCGCGTTCGGTACGATCAGAGGCGGAACATGTTGGTTTATACGACGCGTTGGCCTTCTCTTGTTAATTTGAAGAATAGTCTTCCTTTTTATGTTGGGTAATTGTGAGTGTTATAGGCTTTCTGTTGCTCCTGTGTCGTCTCAGCTTAGGGTTAGCACTGCTGGTGAGTTTTACTCGTATGCTTGTTGTCATTGTGGGGCGCATAGCTTGTGGTATAGTAGGATTATTCGTATAATGAGGGATTTTTAATGAAGTTGAGGGCGTGGTATAGTAGGCATATTTGGTGGCGTTGTGGTTGGGTTGATAATTCGCGGTTTGTCTAATGGGTAGGTTGTGGCTGGACTATGTGTGGTATAGTAATCGCATTAGGTGGTGTAAGCGTTATCATGTTGGCAAGGTGGGCTTGTGATTTGTAGGTGTGGTTATGATCATGACTCAGTGAGGGATACTAACCTTTTTCTTAGGAATTGTTGGTTTAGTAGGTTAGCTCGTTTGAGGAGGATATATGAGAGGATCTCGCCCGATTTTGTGTAGGTGTGGTCATGTTTGGACTAATACTCGTAATCATGGTTGGTCTGAGTATGTTCTTTATCATGGGGATCCTACTCTTCATTGTTGGTATAGTCATAAGGTGTGGTGGGTGAAGAAGGCGACCTTGGAGATTAGGAGGAGGAGAAATGGCTGTTGTGTGTAGGTGTGGGCATAAGTCGGTTTGTCATGTTCTTCCGGGGAGCGTGGGTGGGGTGTGTGCTGGTGTTCTCGGTTGCGCTAGTAAGTGTGGGGAGTTTAGGTCTTGGTATTCTAGAATGGTGGGGTTTATGTTGTGGGCGAGCAGGAGGAACTCCTAATGTCGCGTTCAACTCGGGCTTTGGTTCAATATGTCGGTTAAAAGCTCCCCCTATTCGGATGTTTTGGACTTGATCGAGAGGGGGCGCGAGTTTGAGCGCCATCGGGTTCAGATCGATCGAGTATTTGGGGATAAGGATCGTGGTCCTGGGAGGTGGTTTTATCAGGATTGCCTTCTTGCGATGTGCGATGTGCCAGTGTGATACTTGTGCTAAGTTGGCGGATGAGGTTTATGGGGTTATGAGTCGTTGTAGGTGTAGTCTTGGGTTTGTTACCCATCATCGTGAGTTGGTCCCGTGTGATTTTAAGAGGTGGTACTCGGCTAGGTTGTGGTTGAGGGCTTGTTTGCTGCAGGAATGAGTAATCATTCTTTTAGAAATTGTCGGTGTAGTCATCAGTGGTGGGAACATAGCAAGATTCGGGGGGCGGGGACGGGTTTGTATGCTTGTGACATATGTTACTGTGAGTCTCATGAGGCGTGGTATAGTAGGGGGATTCAGATATCGCAAAGAAATAAGGCGAGGTATACGAAAAACAGCACGCGCGGTGGTTAGGTGCGGTGACTGTGATGGGCGATAGGGTTTTTAGATTTCCGGTTTGTAGGTGTGGTTATGCTTGGCGGTTCCATCAGCAGGATGGGTCTTGGGGCACTTGTGATTCTTTTAAGTCTTGGTTTAGCCGTTCTGTTTGGGCTAGGCGTTATAGTTGGGGCACATAGGGAGATGGAGGAGTGGTACCCATGAAGACTTGTAGGTGTGGACATGGGTGGTTTCAGCATGTTGGTTCCGCTGTTGAGTGTCGCTGTGGGTGTCCTAGATATGTGTCGTGGTATAGTAGTAGAATTAGATGATTTAATTTTCCACGTACGCGAGAAGGTTAGTGGAGCACAAAAGACGTTTGGAGCATAGGGAATGGGAGGCGATTAACGGTGAGGGTTTGTAGGTGTGGGCATTATTGGCATTCTCATAAGTTTAAAGATCTTCGTGAGTCTAACTGTACGCTTTGTAAGTGTTACAATTTTAGAAGTTGGTATAGTAAGAGCGTTTTTTATATCCAGCGCAATCTGAAGCGTTATTATGGCAAACTGGTATGACTAATGCTAAACCATCTGTTTCGTGGAACTGGTTTACTTGTAGGTGTGGGTGTGCTTTCTCGTCACACAAGGGAGAGCTCCTGCATCGAGGTGGACTCATGGGCGTTAAGTGTGTGATTTGTCTTAAGTGTGATTATTGGAATGGTTGGTATAGTAACATTATTTTGCAAGATGCTAACAGTGAGCGCCGTAGGTTGCTTGGAGATCTCGAATGAGAAGTGACGTTACGCGAGTGTTTTGGTTTAGTTTTCGGATTCGTTTTAAGTTTAAGAGGATTAGGATGTGGGAGAAAATTGAATGTGATGCGGTTAAAGCAACGGTTAAAGCAATGGAAACGGACGCTATGAGAAGGTGGGACCGTGGCTTGCACAATGTCTTGTGATCCGGACTTTTATTTAAGGTGGTGGTACAGCTTGAGAGTTAGGGTTTAGTGGGTCTTTGTGGTACTCGAAGCGGCGGGGTAAGTGGAGGCATCAGACTCGAAATGGTCTTTAACGCGTTCAGTACTGCTTCGAGGAGTATATCGCGGAAATTTTATGAGTTCGCGTTCAACACGGTATTTAAAACCTATGGCGCGACTTTCTGGTTCAACTAAATGTAGGTGTGATCATGAGTGGTTTCAGCATCATGCTGGTGGCCAGTCCGCATATGCGTGCGCGTCTTGTGACTGTAAGCGTTATGGTTGGTGGTACAGTATGAAGATTTATAAGACGTTGAATTTTTGGGGGTTGCCGGATTATGATCGATAATTCGGTGGTTAGACACGCGTGTCGTTGTGGGCATGATTGGGGTTTCCACGATCTTTCTTATAACGGCCCCACCCCCACTTCTCTATGCTCGGAAAAGTCTTGCCGGTGTGCTCGATTTAAGTGGTGGTACAGTTTGAGGATTTGTAGGGAGAGGCTGGCGGGGCTGGCGAAGGCGTTACCAAATGTCTAAATGTCGTTGCGATCATGGAGTTGGCGATCATATTTGTTGTGATGGCATTGTTAGTGTAGAAATTAGTATGGCTTGCCA
>TARA_R100001244_G_scaffold20931_2_pt1 | contig 28187 bp, 22 predicted proteins | sample TARA_R100001244 | Tara Oceans TARA_R100001244 (sample SAMEA2621564) | marine metagenome | biome: marine biome (ENVO:00000447); feature: mesopelagic zone (ENVO:00000213); material: "saline water (ENVO:00002010), including plankton (ENVO:xxxxxxxx)" | depth 790 m
ACTGCCGGGTGGAACACCTGTTCAATGTCGGTCCAGGCGCCTTCAATCCGCCGCCCAAGGTCGACTCGGCCATCGTGCGCCTGGTACCGCACGAGGTACTGCCGCATCCGGCCAAAGACCACCGCTTGCTGGAAAACGTGGTGCGCGAAGCCTTCAACCAACGGCGCAAGACCCTGCGTAATACGCTCAAGGCCTTGCTGCCGGCAACCGATATCGAGGCCGCCGGCGTCGATGGCAGCCTGCGCCCGGAACAGTTGGACCTAGCGGCCTTCGTCCGTCTGGCCGATAAACTGGCTGAGCAACCCCGCGCCGAAAGCCCCAGCTAAACTGGCTTTTCAGCTTACCGAGTTCTTCAATCGTCGCGAGCGCAGTATCACCAGGCGCAGCAGATATTGAGCAGGTTTTGTGCATGTCCGATCCCCGTTATCAAGTCGACGTCAACGTCGCCACCCGCTACTTGCCGGAGCAGTCGCAGCCGGAGCAGAACCGCTTCGCCTTCGCCTACACCGTGACCATCGTCAATAACGGTCAAGTGCCGGCCAAATTGCTCTCGCGCCACTGGCTGATCACCGATGGCGACGGCCGCGTACAGGAAGTGCGCGGTGCCGGCGTGGTCGGCCAACAGCCATTGATCACGCCAGGCCACAGCCACACCTACAGCAGCGGCACGGTGATGGCCACGCGCGTGGGCACCATGCAGGGCAGCTACCAGATGCTCGCCGAAGACGGCAAACGCTTCGACGCCGAGATCGTGCCTTTCCGCCTGGCGGTGCCGGGCTCGCTGCACTGATGGCAACCTATGCTGTCGGCGACCTGCAAGGCTGCCTGAAACCGCTGCAATGCCTGCTGCAACGCGTGGCTTTCGATCCGGCCAAGGATCGCCTGTGGTTGGTCGGCGACTTGGTCAATCGCGGCCCCGAGTCGCTGGCGACCCTGCGCTTTCTCTACGGCATGCGCGACGCCGTGACCTGCGTGCTGGGCAACCATGATTTGCACCTGCTGGCGGTTGCTCACAACATCGAACGCCTGAAAAAAGCCGATACCCTGCAAGAAATTCTCGACGCCCCGGACCGCGGCGACTTGCTCGACTGGCTGCGGCGGCAGAAACTGCTGCATTACGACGCCGCGCGCGACATCGCCCTGGTGCATGCCGGCATCGCGCCGCAGTGGTCGCTGCAAAAAGCCCTGCGCCGTGCAGCCGAGGTCGAAGAGGTGCTGCTCGACGATGCCCGCTTGCCGCTGTTCCTCGACGGCATGTATGGCAACGAACCGGCCAAGTGGGACAAAGACCTGCAAGGCGTCACCCGCCTGCGCGTGATCACCAACTACTTCACCCGCATGCGCTTCTGCAAAGCCGATGGCACGCTCGACCTGAAAAGCAAAGAGGGTATTGGCACCGCGCCCCCCGGCTACGCGCCCTGGTTCAGCCACAAGCAACGCAAGACCTCGGGCCAGAAAATCATCTTCGGCCACTGGGCGGCGCTCGACGGCCAATGCAACGAGCCCGGCCTGTTCGCCCTGGACACCGGTTGCGTGTGGGGCGGCGCGCTGACCCTATTGAATATCGACAGCGGCGAACGTCACCGCTGTGACTGTAACGAGGAACCCGCATGAGCGATTTCAAGCGTATCCCCCCAGAGCAGGCCCAGGCACTGCGCCAACAAGGTGCCGTGGTGGTCGACATCCGCGACCCGCAAAGCTTCGCGCTCGGCCACATTAGCGGCTCGCAGCATCTGGACAACCACTCGCTGGCCGACTTTATCGCCAAGGCCGACCTCGACCAGCCGCTGATCGTCGCCTGCTACCACGGCAACTCCAGCCAGAGCGCGGCGGCCTACCTGATTGGCCAGGGCTTCTCCGAGGTCTACAGCCTGGATGGCGGCTTCGAGCAATGGCGCGCAACCTACCCGGAAGAAACCGCGCAAACCCCGCCCGAATAAAAATTTATCCCCAGGCAAGGCCGCGCCAGCGCTGGGCTGCCGCCCTGCCCTGATGAACGGTAATATCCAGTTATCGTTCGTCGCCCCTTGACCTCGCCGATTACGAACTATCCTTTAGCTCAGGCCATCCAAAACAAGGTAGAGCCGGCCAACCGGCATCCGGGCCATCGGTAAGACTTTTAGGTGTACTGGGGGACTCTTCTCGGTTGACCCGTCAACCGACTACCAGCACCCGCACGACCGATCCCGCGCCGGCTCCAAGCATCGAGCGAGGTGAAGTCATGAGCATTTTCAGCCACTTCCAACAACGTTTCGAAGCGACTCGCCAGGAGGAATGCTCCCTCCAGGAGTACCTCGAACTGTGCAAACAGGACCGCAGCGCTTACGCCACCGCGGCCGAACGGTTGTTGATGGCGATCGGTGAACCGGAACTGCTCGACACCTCGAGCAACTCCCGCCTGTCGCGGATCTTCTCCAACAAAGTGATCCGCCGCTACCCGGCCTTCGCCGACTTCCACGGCATGGAAGAATGCATCGACCAGATCGTTTCCTACTTCCGCCACGCCGCTCAGGGCCTGGAAGAGAAGAAACAGATCCTCTACCTGCTCGGCCCCGTCGGCGGCGGTAAATCCTCGCTGGCAGAAAAGCTCAAGCACCTGATGGAAAAAGTGCCGTTCTATGCCATCAAGGGCTCGCCGGTGTTCGAGTCCCCGCTCGGGCTGTTCAGCGACGCCGAGGATGGCGCCATCCTCGAGGAGGACTACGGAATTCCGCGGCGCTACCTCAACAGCATCATGTCGCCCTGGGCGACCAAACGCCTGGCCGAGTTCGGCGGCGACATCAGCCAGTTCCGCGTGGTCAAACTGTACCCGTCGATTCTCAACCAGATCGCCGTGGCCAAGACCGAGCCAGGCGATGAGAACAACCAGGACATCTCCGCGCTGGTCGGCAAGGTGGATATCCGCAAGCTCGAGGAATTCCCGCAGAACGATGCCGACGCCTACAGTTATTCCGGCGCCCTGTGCCGCGCCAACCAGGGCCTGATGGAATTCGTCGAGATGTTCAAGGCGCCGATCAAGGTGCTGCACCCGCTGCTCACCGCCACCCAGGAAGGCAACTACAACAGCACCGAAGGCCTCGGCGCGATCCCCTACAGCGGCATCCTGCTGGCCCACTCCAACGAATCCGAGTGGCATAGCTTTCGCAACAACAAGAACAACGAAGCCTTTATCGACCGTATCTACATCGTCAAGGTGCCGTATTGCCTGCGCGTCACCGACGAGGTGAAAATCTACGACAAGCTGCTGTTCAACAGCTCTCTGGCTAACGCCCATTGCGCCCCGGACACCCTGAAAATGCTCGCGCAGTTCTCCGTGCTGTCGCGCCTGAAGGAACCGGAAAACTCCAACGTCTACTCGAAGATGCGCGTCTACGACGGCGAAAACCTCAAGGACACCGACCCCAAGGCCAAATCGATCCAGGAATACCGCGACACCGCAGGCGTCGATGAAGGCATGAACGGCCTGTCGACCCGTTTCGCCTTCAAGATCCTCTCCAAGGTGTTCAACTTCGACCCCCACGAGATCGCCGCCAACCCGGTGCACCTGCTCTACGTACTGGAACAGCAGATCGAGCAGGAACAGTTCCCCGCCGAAGTGCGCGAGCGCTACCTGCGCTTTATCAAGGAGTACCTGGCGCCGCGCTATATCGAATTCATCGGCAAGGAGATCCAGACCGCCTACCTGGAGTCCTACAGCGAATACGGGCAGAACATCTTCGACCGCTACGTGCTGTACGCCGACTTCTGGATTCAGGACCAGGAATACCGCGACCCGGAAACCGGCGAGATTCTCAACCGCGTGGCCCTCAACGAGGAGCTGGAGAAGATCGAGAAACCGGCCGGCATCAGCAACCCGAAGGATTTCCGCAACGAGATCGTCAACTTCGTGCTGCGCGCCCGCGCCAACAACAACGGCAAGAACCCGACCTGGCTCAGTTACGAGAAGCTGCGCGTGGTGATCGAGAAGAAGATGTTCTCCAACACCGAAGACCTGCTGCCGGTCATCAGCTTCAACGCCAAAGCGAGCAAGGAGGACCAACAGAAGCACAACGACTTCGTCACTCGCATGGTCGAGCGCGGCTACACCGACAAGCAGGTGCGCCTGCTCTCCGAGTGGTATCTGCGGGTTCGCAAATCGCAGTAACACGCCACCGGCGCGCCAGCAGGTCGCGCCGGTCGCACCCGCGTTCTGAGGAGCAGTCATGAGCCATGTGATCGACCGGCGCCTGAACGGCAAAAACAAGAGCACGGTAAACCGCCAGCGCTTCTTGCGGCGTTACCGTGACCACATCAAGAAAGCGGTGGAGGAAGCCGTTAGCCGCCGCTCCATCACCGACATGGAGCATGGCGAACAGATCAGCATCCCCGGCCGCGACATCGACGAACCGGTGCTGCACCATGGCCGCGGCGGCAAGCAAACCGTGGTGCACCCGGGCAACAAAGAATTCACCACCGGCGACCGCATTGCCCGCCCGCAAGGCGGCGCGGGCGGCAAAGGCGCCGGCAAGGCCAGCAATTCCGGCGAAGGCATGGATGAATTCGTCTTCCAGATAACCCAGGAAGAATTCCTCGACTTCATGTTCGAGGACCTTGAATTACCCAACCTGGTGAAACGCCACCTGACCGGCAGCGATACCTTCAAAACCGTACGCGCCGGCATCAGCAGCGAAGGCAACCCGTCGCGGATCAACATCGTCCGCACCCTGCGCTCGGCCCACGCACGGCGCATCGCGCTGTCCGGCAGCAGCCGCACCAAGCTGAAAGCCGCGCAAGCCGAGCTGGAACGCCTGAAGCGCGAAGAACCAGACAACTTCGGCGATATTCAGGCCCTGGAAGCGGAAATCAGCAAACTGCATGCGCGGATCAACCGGGTGCCGTTCCTCGACACCTTCGACCTCAAATACAACCTGCTGACCAAGCAACCCAACCCCAGCTCGAAAGCCGTGATGTTCTGCCTGATGGACGTTTCCGGCTCGATGACCCAGGCGACCAAGGACATCGCCAAGCGCTTCTTCATCCTGCTCTACCTGTTCCTCAAGCGGAACTACGACAAGATCGACGTGGTGTTTATCCGCCACCACACCAGCGCCCGCGAAGTAGACGAAGAAGAGTTTTTCTATTCGCGCGAGACCGGCGGCACCATCGTTTCCAGCGCACTCAAGCTGATGCAGGAAATCATGGCCGAGCGCTACCCGATCAACGAGTGGAATATCTATGCCGCCCAGGCGTCGGATGGCGACAACTGGAATGATGACTCGCCGATCTGTAGGGATATATTGATCAAGCAGATCATGCCGTTCGTGCAGTACTTCACCTACGTCGAGATCACCCCGCGCGAGCACCAGGCGCTGTGGTTCGAATACGAGCAAGTCTGCGAGGCATTCGCCGACACCTTCGCCCAGCAGCAACTGGTGTCGGCCGGCGATATCTACCCGGTGTTCCGCGAACTGTTCCAGCGGAGGCTCGTAACATGACGGCTTATGACAGCGCTGCACGCGAGAAGAAACGCCAACCGATTTCCACTGGTTCGGAATGGACCTTCGAACTGATTCGCGCCTACGACAAAGAAATCAGCCGCCTGGCCGAGCGCTATGCGCTGGACACCTACCCGAATCAGATCGAGGTGATCACCGCCGAGCAGATGATGGACGCCTATGCGTCCGTCGGCATGCCGCTGGGCTACCACCACTGGTCCTACGGCAAGCACTTTCTCAGTACCGAGAAATCCTACTCCCGCGGGCAGATGGGCCTGGCCTACGAGATCGTGATCAACTCCGACCCGTGCATCGCCTACCTGATGGAGGAAAACACCATCACCATGCAGGCCTTGGTGATCGCCCACGCCTGCTACGGCCACAACAGCTTCTTCAAGGGCAACTACCTGTTCCGCACCTGGACCGACGCCAGCTCGATCATCGACTACCTGGTGTTCGCCAAGCAGTACATCATGCAGTGCGAAGAGCGCCACGGCATCGACGCGGTGGAAGACCTGCTCGACTCCTGCCATGCGCTGATGAACTACGGCGTCGACCGCTACAAACGCCCCTACCCGATTTCCGCCGAGGAAGAGCGGCGGCGCATGAAGGAGCGCGAGGAACACCTGCAGAAGCAGATCAACGACCTCTGGCGCACCATTCCCAAAGGCGCCAGCAAAGGGGGCGACAAGGACAGCAAGCGCTTCCCCGCCGAACCGCAGGAAAACATCCTGTATTTTCTGGAAAAACACGCGCCGCTGCTGGAGCCCTGGCAACGCGAGATCATTCGCATCGTGCGCAAGATCGCCCAATACTTCTATCCGCAGCGCCAGACCCAGGTGATGAACGAAGGCTGGGCGACCTTCTGGCACTACACGCTGATGAACGACCTGTACGACGAAGGCCTGGTCACCGATGGCTTCATGATGGAGTTCCTCCAGTCGCACACCAGCGTGGTTTACCAACCGTCGTTCGACAGCCCCTACTACAGCGGTATCAACCCCTACACCCTGGGCTTTGCCATGTACCGCGACATCCGGCGAATCTGCGAGGCGCCCACCGAGGAAGACCGCCGCTGGTTTCCCGAGATCGCCGGCAGCGACTGGCTGAGCACCCTGAAATTCGCCATGAAAAGCTTCAAGGACGAGAGTTTCATCCTGCAATACCTGTCGCCCAAGGTGATCCGCGACCTCAAGCTATTCAGCATCCTCGACGACGACCAGAAAGATGAGCTGAGCGTCCCGGCCATCCATGACGAGCCCGGCTACCGCACCATCCGCGAAACGCTGGCGGCGCAATACAACCTGGGCAACCGCGAACCCAATGTGCAGATCTGGAGCATCGACCGCCGTGGCGACCGCTCACTGACCCTGCGCCACCAGCAGCACGACCGCAAACCGCTGGGCAACTCCACCGAGGAAGTGTTGAAACACCTGCACCGCCTCTGGGGTTTCGACATTCACCTGGAAACCCTGCAGGGCGACCAACTGGTCGGCACCCAGCATGTGCCGCCCAAGGGCGACAACGAACATGACGGCGACTACCCGCGGCTCGACCTGATCATTCCGCCCATTTGATCGGTTGACCGCAATGCCGGCACTGCCCAGCATCTACAGCAGATTCCCCGAGACGGTGGCGATGCGCCTATTCCTTGTTCTGCTGTTGTACCTCGGCCTGGCCACTTGCAGCAGCCAGATCCCGCTGGCGCATGTACTCAGCCCGGCCAGCGCCGAGCTGGCCGGACGCCGTGATTTCGTGCTGATGGCCCCGGAGCAGGTCATCGCCGGCGACATACCCTTTCATGAACGCTACTCCCAACTCGATCAGCTGTTGCGCCAGGGCCTGGCGCAACGCGGCTACCGCGAAAGCCCACAACCGGAGTTACGCGTGTATTACTGGCTGGCCGTGCAAGACCGCCCGCTGGAGTTCAAGGTCGACGTGCCGTCCCCCAACCCGCTCGGCCCCTACCAGGCGATCCACCGCCTGCGCGACGCCACCGGCACCTTGCGCCTACGTCTCACCGACCTCGACGACCGACTGCTCTGGGAAGGCCTGATCAGCACCGGACTCAGCCCCGCGCGGGACAGTGCCGAGTTGCTCGAACGCGCGACCCATGCCCTGACCCAGCAGATTCCCGCCGCGAGCCATTAACAGGCCAGCTTTTCTGGCTGCCCGCCACCCGCAACCGTTATCCTTTGCGCTTAGCGGAGGAACAACCATGCAGATTTATAAAGTCGGCGGCGCGGTGCGAGACCGCCTGCTCGGCCGCCCGGTCAGCGAGACCGACTGGGTGGTGGTCGGTGCCAGCGCCGAACAGATGCTGGCGCTGGGCTACCGCCCGGTCGGCGCCGATTTTCCGGTGTTTCTGCACCCGCATACCGGCGAGGAATACGCCCTCGCACGCACCGAGCGCAAAAGCGGGCGCGGCTACGGCGGCTTCACCTTCTACGCCAGCCCGGACGTAACCCTGGAAGATGACCTGATCCGCCGCGACCTGAGCGTCAATGCCATGGCCGAGGACGCTCACGGCCAACTGATCGACCCCTATGGCGGCCAACGCGACCTCGCCGGCAAACTGCTGCGCCATGTCTCCCCGGCGTTTGCCGAAGACCCGCTGCGCGTGCTGCGCGTCGCCCGCTTTGCCGCTCGTTATGCGCCACTGGGGTTTCGCGTGGCGGCCGATACCCTGAACCTGATGCGTCAACTCGCGGACTCCGGCGAGCTGGCAGCACTGACGCCCGAGCGCAGTTGGAGAGAAATCTCCCGCGCACTGCTGGAACCGCGCCCGGATGTATTCATCCAGGTGCTGCGTGACTGTGGCGCGCTCAAGGCGCTGTTGCCGGAAGTCGATACATTGTTCGGCGTCCCGCAGCCGCCCGCGCATCACCCGGAAATCGACACCGGCGTGCATGTGCTCAGCGTCTTGCGTCAATGCGCCGAACACCAACAGCCGCTCAGCGTGCGCTGGGCCTGCCTGCTGCACGATGTTGGCAAAGGCCTGACGCCGGAGGCCGATTGGCCACGGCACATCGCCCACGAGCAACGCGGCCTGAAGTTGATCGAGGCAATCAATCAGCGCTGCAAGGCGCCGAAAGACTGTCAGGAAATGGCCCTGCTGGTCGGTGAGTATCACACCCACGGACACCGCGCCCTTGAGCTAAAAGCCTCGACCCTGCTGGAGCTGCTACACCGCTTCGATGTGTATCGACGTCCGCAGCGCTTTGAGGAATTCCTCAAAGCCTGCGAAATGGACGCCCGCGGCCGCGCAGGGCTGGAGCAACGCGACTACCCGCAAGCCAATTACCTGCGTGGCGCCATGCACGCCGCACGCGAGGTCCCGGTGCAGCCCTTGCTGGAGCAGGGTTTCAAAGGCCCGGAGCTGGGCGAGGCACTGAAGCGCGAGCGCCTGAACGCGCTTAAGGCCTACAAGAAGACGATGGGGATGTAGGGCGTAGGGTGGCCACCTGCAGGGGCAACGCCCTACGTCTACGCCTGCGCCGGGAAGGCCTGGATTAGCCCGGCCGGAGTCAGCTCCGCCCCGCGCCACTGGAATGCCACAGGCTGCAATTGCTGATCGATCTGCGCCTCGCGCCACAGCGTTGCAAAGGACTTGCCCGCTTCCGGATGCCGCATTTCCGGCACCAGCAGCGCCAGCGGCCAGAGCACGAAGGCGTTCTTCAAGATTTCCGCGCGCGGCAGGATCAAGCCGTCGAAATTACCGACCTGCTCGCCGTACAGCAGCACATCGATATCCAACGGCAAGCCTTTGCGCTCGGGCGCATAGCGGCCGTTGTCGGCTTCGATAAACTTCAACCGGCGATCCAGCTCGCGCAACGGCAAATCCGTCACGCCGATTACCACCAGGTTGAAAAACGGCCCGCTCTTGATCCCCACTGGCTGGCTCTCGAACACCGGCGAGCAACGCAGGTCATGGAGAAAGCCGGCCAACGCATCAAGACCGGCGTGCAAATGGCGTTCGCGCTCGATATTGCTACCGAGGCCCAGTAAAACCGGAGTTAACGACATCCGCGCTCAATCTCCACACCGACACCGCCACTGGCTGCCGGCACAGCGCCGGGTTTGGTCAACTTGAGTCGCACCCAGGGAATCTGGAATTCACTCATCAGCAACTCGACCAGACGCTCGGCAAAGGTTTCCACCAGGATGAACTGCGCCTCGCTGGCAAACACCTGGATGCGCGTCGACACCGCGGCATAATCGAGTGCCTTGCTCAGGTCATCGCCCGCCGCCGCTGGGCGGTTGTCCCAGCCCAGCCACAAATCCACACGCAAGCACTGGCGAATGGTGCGCTCCCAGTCATAGGCGCCGATTACCGTATCGACTTCCAAACCTTCGATAAAGACTGTGTCCAAGCACGCTCTCCGCGGCACGACAATGGCGCCGCACCTAGTTAGAATCGGGACGTCCCTCGCCCCGGAATGGATACCATGTTTTGGCTGTTGGCGATCCTCGCCTACCTGCTCGGCTCGTTGTCCTTCGCCATCCTGCTCAGCCGTATGGCCGGCGGGCCGGACCCACGCGCCAGTGGCTCGGGCAACCCCGGCGCCACCAACATGCTGCGCGTCGCGGGCAAACGCCTGGCTATTCTCACGCTGATCGGCGACCTGTTGAAAGGCTTACTGCCCGTGCTGATCGCCAGCCTGTTCGACTTCAGCCTGCAACAACAAGCCTGGATCGGCCTCGCGGCGGTTATCGGCCACCTGTACCCGCTGTACTTTAACTTTCGCGGCGGCAAAGGCGTCGCCACGGCCGCCGGCATGCTACTCGGCCTTTACCCGCCGGCCGCCTTGCTGGCCGTAGCCGCCTGGCTACTGGCCTTCAGCCTGACCCGTACCAGCTCGCTGGCCGCGCTGATCGCTACACCACTGACCCTGCCACTGCTGGCCTGGCAGCAACCAGCGGCACTGCTGCCGGTTTGCGTACTCACCGGCCTGATCGTCTGGCGCCACCGCGGCAATTTACGCGATCTGTTCGCCGGCCGTGAGCGGCATTTCTGAATCGGTAAGCTGAGCCGAATTCATCCAACCCAGCAAACCCTTAGAGCGCTTGCAGCTGCTCCATCGGCCAACGCGCCTGCACCTTGATGCTCAAATCCTCATGCTGCCCGGCCAACAGGCGCTGGCAACCGGCATAGGCGATCATCGCGCCGTTGTCAGTGCAGAACACCGGGCGGGCGTAGAACACCTCACCCTTAAACTCGCCGAGCATCTGCCCAAGCGACTGACGCAGCGCCTGGTTGGCACTGACGCCACCGGCGATCACCAAATTATTCAAGCCGGTTTGCTTCAATGCACGCCGGCACTTGATGGTCAGGGTATCGACCACGGCTTGCTGAAAGGCCAGGGCGATGTCGCAACGGGTCTGCTCGCCACCATCGCCAGCGGCGTGGCACTGCTGCCAGGTGTTCAGGGTGAAGGTCTTCAAGCCACTAAAACTGAAATCCAGCCCAGGCCTGTCGGTCATCGGCCGCGGGAACTTGAAGCGCCCCGGCGTACCGCTCTGCGCCAGGCGGGAGATTTCCGGCCCACCCGGATACGGCAAACCCATCAGCTTGGCGGTCTTGTCGAACGCCTCGCCGGCGGCATCGTCGAGCGACTCGCCGAGCAGCTGGTATTGACCAATACCATCGACGCGCACCAGTTGGGTATGCCCACCCGACACCAATAACGCGACGAACGGAAAGGCTGGCGGTTTTTCCTCCAACATCGGCGCCAGCAAGTGGCCTTCCATATGGTGCACACCGAGGGCCGGAATGCCCCAGGCAAAGGCCATGGCCTGCGCGCAGGAAGCCCCGACCAACAACGCCCCAACCAGGCCAGGACCCGCGGTGTAGGCGATTGCATCAATGTCATTGGCAACGCAGCCAGCCTCGTCCAATACCTGGCGAATCAACGGCAGCATGCGCTTGACGTGATCGCGTGAGGCCAACTCGGGCACCACGCCGCCGTAAACCCGGTGCAGGTCGATCTGGCTGAACAGCGCGTCGGCCAGCAGGCCGCGCTCACTGTGATAAAGCGCGACACCGGTTTCGTCGCAGGAGGTTTCCAATCCCAGAACCAGCATGGGCAGTGCCTTGTAGTAGAAAGGGTGCAACTTCGAAGGGGCGCATGATAATGGCCGCTGGCGCGAGCCGGCCAGCGCTTTTCGATCAGAGGCTTTGCATTCCTGGCGATGAGGCGGTAACATCCGCAACCCTTAAAAACCTACGTCCTCCAGTGCCATTTGCCAGGAGTACGTTACCCCCCGGTAATAAAGAAGGTACGCCCTGGATGCCAGCCGTCAAAGTTAAAGAGAACGAACCCTTCGACGTAGCTCTGCGTCGTTTCAAGCGCTCCTGCGAAAAAGCCGGTGTTCTGGCTGAAGTTCGCAGCCGTGAATTCTACGAAAAGCCGACTTCCGAGCGTAAGCGCAAAGCAGCAGCCGCTGTTAAGCGTCACGCCAAGAAAGTACAGCGCGAACAGCGCCGCAGCGTTCGTCTGTACTAATACGTACAAGCGCAACGCCTGATGCCCGGCTTCGGCCGGGCTTCGCTTTTAGACTCCGCGCCACCTTCGGGTGGTGATCGGAGTCTTTTAGTTTCTGCCCGCACCTGTTGCGCGCTCGCGCACAACAGTATTCTGAGCGTCTATGGCCGGCCTGATCCCACAGTCTTTTATCGATGATCTGCTCAACCGCACCGACATCGTCGACGTGGTCGCCGCGCGCATTCAACTGAAAAAAGCCGGCAAGAACTACACCGCCTGCTGCCCCTTCCATAAAGAAAAGACCCCATCGTTCAGCGTCAGCCCGGACAAGCAGTTCTATTACTGCTTCGGCTGCGGCGCCGGCGGCAACGCCCTGGGCTTTGTCATGGACCACGACCAACTGGACTTCCCCCAGGCCGTCGAGGATCTGGCCAAGCGCGCCGGCATGGACATCCCGCGCGAAGAAGGCGGGCGTAGCAACAAACCGCGGCAGCCGACCGACTCACCGCTTTACCCGCTGCTGACCGCCGCCGCCGAGTTTTACCGGCAAGCCCTGAAAGGCCACCCGCAACGCCGCGCCGCGGTCGATTACCTAAAGGGCCGCGGCCTGTCCGGCGAGATTGCCCGCGACTTCGGTCTAGGTTTCGCCCCGCCGGGCTGGGACAACCTGCTCAAGCACCTGGCCAGCGACAGCCTGCAACAGAAAGCGATGATCGATGCCGGCCTGCTGGTGGAGAACGCCGACAGCGGCAAGCGCTACGACCGCTTCCGCGACCGGGTGATTTTCCCGATTCGCGACAGCCGCGGACGGGTCATCGCTTTCGGCGGCCGCGTGCTCGGCGACGACAAGCCGAAGTACCTGAACTCCCCGGAAACCCCGGTATTCCACAAAGGCCAGGAGCTCTACGGCCTGTTCGAGGCCCGCAAGAGCAACCGCGATCTCGACGAGATCATGGTGGTCGAAGGCTACATGGATGTCATCGCCCTGGCCCAGCAAGGCCTGCGCAACGCCGTCGCCACCCTCGGCACCGCCACCAGCGAAGAGCACCTGAAACGCCTGTTCCGCCTGGTGCCGAGCGTGCTGTTCTGCTTCGACGGCGACCAGGCCGGACGCAATGCCGCCTGGCGCGCCCTAGAGGCTACCCTGCCGAGCCTGCAAGACGGCCGCCGCGCGCGCTTTTTGTTCCTGCCCGACGGCGAAGACCCGGACACCCTGGTGCGCAGCGAAGGCACCGATGCCTTTCGTGCACGCATCAATCAGCAGGCCCAGCCGCTCGCCGACTACTTTTTCCAGCAACTCAGCGAAGAGGCCGATCCACGCTCGCTGGAAGGCAAGGCGCACCTGGTGACCCTGGCCGCGCCGCTGATCGACAAGATTCCCGGCAACAACCTGCGCACCCTGATGCGCCAGCGCCTCACCGAAATCACCGGCCTCAGCGGCGAAGCCCTGAGCCAGATGGCGCCGGCCGCCAAGTCCAGCGCCGCGACCAACGCAGCACCTAGCGACTATCCGGGCTATCCCGAGATTCCCGATAGCGCCTATTACGATGCCGCGCCCAGCCATAACGAATACGAAAACCCCAGCCCAACGCCCAGCTTCGAGCGCAGCCACCAAGGCAAAGGCAACTGGAAAAAAGACGGCGGCAAGTGGAGCAAGCACGGGCGCGACGATAAGCCCCGCGCACCACGCACCGCGGTCAGCGTCGAATCGCCGCACCTGAGCGCATTACGCACCCTGCTGCACCACCCACAACTGGCGCAAAACGTCGAAGATGTCAGCCACTTCGCCGCCGAAGACGACACCTACGCCCAACTGCTGGTCGCCCTGCTCGGCGCCCTGCAAAAGAACCCCAACCTGCGCTCGCTGCAACTGATCGCGCGCTGGCACGGTACCGAGCAAGGCCGCCTACTGCGGGCCTTGGCGGAAAAGGAATGGCTGATTTCGGCCGACAACCTTGAACAACAGTTTTTCGACACTATAACTACTCTTGTAGCCCGCCAACGCGAGCGCAGCCTGGAACATTTACTGCGCAAAGCCCGTCAAAGTGAGTTGAGCGCAGAGGAAAAAGATCAACTGCGCAACCTGCTGAGTCGTAATGCATCACCGGTAATCCCGAGCCCAACTGGCGCGTAAGGGTCTTATTCGGGTATAATCCGCGGCTTGTTTTTAGCCCGCCAAGACCTTCAGTGGATAGGGTGTTATGTCCGGAAAAGCGCAACAGCAATCTCGTTTGAAAGAATTGATCAGCCGCGGTCGTGAGCAGGGTTACCTGACTTACGCGGAGGTCAATGACCACCTGCCGGAGGATATTTCCGACCCGGAACAGGTGGAAGACATCATCCGCATGATCAACGACATGGGGATCAACGTATTCGAGAGTGCTCCCGATGCGGACGCCCTGTTGTTGGCCGAGGCCGACACTGACGAAGCAGCTGCTGAAGAAGCCGCTGCCGCACTCGCCGCCGTTGAAACCGATATCGGTCGCACCACCGACCCAGTGCGCATGTACATGCGTGAAATGGGCACGGTGGAATTGCTTACCCGCGAAGGCGAGATCGAAATCGCCAAACGCATAGAGGAAGGCATACGCGAAGTCATGGGGGCAATTGCCCACTTCCCAGGCACGGTCGACAGCATTCTCAGCGAATACAACCGCGTGACCACCGAAGGTGGCCGCCTGGTTGAAGTCCTCAGTGGCTATATCGACCCAGACGACGGCATCGTTCCTGCCGAAGCTGCCGCTCCCGTGCCTGCCAAGGACGGTGACGCCGCCGAAGACAAGGAAGACGAGGAAGACGGCGACGCCAGCGACGACGAGGAAGAGGAAGGCGACGGCGGTCCGGATCCTGAAGAGGCCCTGCGCCGCTTCACCGCGATTGGCGACGCCCTCGACCTCGCCAAGAAAGCCCTGAAAAAGCACGGCCGCAACAGTAAGCAAGGCATTGCCGCGCTGAAAGAAATGGCCGAGCTGTTCATGCCGATCAAGCTGGTGCCCAAGCAGTACGACGCACTGGTTGTCCGTGTGCGCAGCTCCCTGGAGCGCCTGCGCGCCCAGGAACGCGCCATCATGCAGCTCTGCGTGCGTGATGCGCGGATGCCGCGCGCCGATTTCCTCAAGCTGTTCCCTGGCAATGAAATCGACACCGAGTGGTCCGTTGGCCTGGCCAAGGGCAAGGCCAAGTACGCCGAAGCCATCGGCAGCCTGCAAGCCGACATCCAGCGCTGCCAGCAGAAGCTGTCTGCCCTGGAAGCCGAATGCGAGCTGACCCTGGCCGAAATCAAGGACATCAACCGTCGCATGTCGATCGGCGAGGCCAAGGCCCGCCGCGCGAAGAAAGAGATGGTTGAAGCGAACTTGCGTCTGGTGATCTCGATTGCCAAGAAGTACACCAACCGCGGCCTGCAATTCCTCGACCTGATTCAGGAAGGCAACATCGGCCTGATGAAAGCGGTGGACAAGTTCGAATACCGTCGCGGCTACAAGTTCTCGACTTATGCAACCTGGTGGATTCGTCAGGCGATCACTCGCTCGATCGCCGACCAGGCGCGCACCATCCGTATTCCGGTGCACATGATCGAGACGATCAACAAGCTCAACCGTATCTCGCGGCAAATGCTGCAAGAGATGGGTCGCGAACCGACCCCGGAAGAGCTGGGCGAACGCATGGAAATGCCTGAGGACAAGATCCGCAAGGTATTGAAGATCGCCAAAGAGCCGATCTCCATGGAAACCCCGATCGGCGACGACGAAGATTCGCACCTGGGCGACTTCATCGAGGACTCCACCATGCAATCGCCGATCGACGTGGCGACCGTGGAAAGCCTCAAGGAAGCCACCCGCGAAGTGCTGGCCGGCCTCACCGCCCGTGAAGCCAAGGTCTTGCGCATGCGCTTCGGCATCGACATGAATACCGACCACACCCTCGAGGAAGTCGGTAAACAGTTCGATGTTACCCGCGAGCGAATCCGTCAGATCGAAGCCAAGGCGCTGCGCAAGCTGCGCCACCCGACGCGAAGCGAGCATCTACGCTCCTTCCTCGACGAGTAAACCCAGAACCCCCGGCCCAAACCGGGGGTTTTGCTTTCTGCCACCCTCCCCCAACGCCCCGTCTACACTCGAGAGATCAATAGCTCCGCCACGAGGCCGCTATGCCGCGATTGCCGGCCATTCTCCTGCTGTGCCTGGCGTATTGGGTCAGTCCGGTTGCCGCGTTGACGCTCAGCGAAGACGAGCGCGCCTGGCTGGCGGCACATCCCGTGCTGCGTCTGGGCGTCGATGCATCATGGCCGCCGTTCGAATTTCGTGACGAGCAGGGCCGCTATCAAGGCCTCTCCGCCGACTACATCGCCCTGGTCGAGCAACGCCTGGGAATCAGCATTCAGCCAGTAGAGCCGAGCAGCTGGAGCGACGTCCTGAAACAGGCCAAGGCTGGCCAGCTCGATCTGCTCCCCGGCATCATGGCCACCCCCGAGCGCCAGACCTACCTGGCCTTCACTCGCCCCTATCTGGACTTCCCGATTGTCATCCTGGCGCGCAATGGTGGACCACAGCCTCGCCGCCTGAACGAGCTCTACGGCCTGAAAATCGCGGTGGTCGAGGATTACGCGCCGCACGAGCTGATGCGCAGCCAGCACCCGGATCTCAACCTGCTGCCCCTGCCCAGCGTGAATGCCGCCCTGCAAGCACTTGCCACCGGCCAGGCCGATGCGCTGATCGGCGACCTCGCCTCCAGCATCTGGAGCCTGCGTCAGCTCAAACTGGAAGGCCTGTTCATCAGCGGCGAAACGCCCTACCGCTACCAACTGGCGATGGCCGCCCCGCGCGACCAGGCGATTCTGGTGGGCATACTCGACAAGCTGTTCGCCGACATCAGCAGCGCCGAAATCACCGCCTTGCAGGCGCGCTGGGTCGGCGGCGTGCTGGATCGGCGCAGCATCTGGCGCGAACTCCTGTTGTATGGCCTCCCTGGGCTGCTCGTGCTGATCGGCGGACTCGCCATGGTGATCCGCATCAACCGCCGCCTGAGCAGCGAAATAGCCAACCGCAGCGCACTGGAACAGGAGCTGCGCAACAGCGAACAGCATTACCGCAGCCTGGTGGAAAACCTCTCGGCCATCGCCTGGGAAGCGCGCCTGGACGACTACACCTTTACCTACGTCTCGCAACACGCGGAAAAACTGCTCGGCTACCCCCTGGCGGAGTGGAAACACCCAGGCTTCTGGCTGAGCAAAGTCCACCCGGACGATGCCCCGCACGCCATGGCTTACTGCGCGCAGGAAAGTGCTGCTGGCCGCGGCCATAGCCTGGACTACCGGATGTTCGCCGCCGACGGCCATGTCCTGTGGATTCGCGACATCGTCACCCTGACCCGCCACGGCGACGACACCATCATGCGCGGCCTGATGATCGACATCAGCGAAGCCAAGCAAACCGAGCAGGCCCTGCGCCTTTCCGAACAGAAATTCGCCTCGGTCTTCCAGCAATGCCCAGACATCCTGGTCATCGCCCGCAGCTCGGACGGCTGCCTACTGGAGGTCAACAGCGCCTTCGAACAGCAGACCGGCATTCCCATCGCCGCCGCCCTCGGCAAAACCGCCACCGAGCTGAATATCTGGGGCATCCCCGGCATCGGCCCAACCCTGCTCAAACGCCTACAGGGCGAAAGCCTGCGCAACCTGGAAATGCCCTTTCGCCGGCATGACGGCCAGTTCTTCACCGGGCTGATTTCCGCCCAGGCCTTCCAACTCGCCGAGACCCCTGCGCTGGTAGTGATCGTGCGCGATATCAGCCAACTCAAAGCCACCCAGCAACAGCTGCAAATCTCCGAAGAGAAATTCGCCAAAGCCTTCCACGCCTCGCCCGACGGCCTGTTGCTCACCCGCGTCAGCGATGGCCTGCTGATCGAAGCCAACGAAGGTTTCAGCCGCATCACCGGCTACAGCAACAGCGAAGCGGCCGAGCGCTCGACCCTGGAGCTGGGCATCTGGGCCAATCCGAACGACCGCGTGCGCATGATCGAGCAAATCAAGCTGCACGGCAGCGTGCGCGACCTGGCCACACCGATTCGCACACGCGATGGTCAGTTGCGCTTATGCGAGCTGTCCGCCCAGCTCATCCCGATTGGCGACGAACCCTGCCTGCTGACCATCGCCCGCGACATCACCGAGCGCCAGGTGATGCAGGAAAAACTGCAACAAGCCGCCACCGTATTCGAGAGCACCGCCGAAGGCGTGATGATCACCGACACCCGGCAACGCATCGTCGCGGTCAACCGCGCGTTCAGTGAAATCACCGGCTACAGCGAGGCCGAAGCGCTCGGGCAAACGCCGCGACTGCTTGCCTCCGGCCAACACGACAGTGCCTTCTACAGCGCCCTGTGGCATCAGCTGGAAGATGAAGGCCACTGGCAAGGGGAAATCTGGAACCGCCGCAAAAACCAAGAGCTCTATCCGGAGTGGCTGACCATCAGTGCCGTGCGCAACAAAAGCCAGGCCATCACCCACTTCGTCGGCGTATTTGCCGACATCACCCCGCTCAAGCACGCCCAGGCACGCCTCGACCACCAGGCTCACCACGACCCCCTGACCGGCCTACCCAACCGCCTACTGTTCGAAAGCCGCCTGCGCGCCGCCCTCGACGACGCGCAAGCCGACGACCGTCAAGGCGCCATCCTGTTTCTCGACCTGGACCGCTTCAAACACATCAACGACAGCCTCGGCCACCCGGTCGGCGACCAACTGCTCAAAAGCATCGCCGTGCGCCTCAAGGAACAACTGCGCGACATCGACACCGTGGCGCGCCTGGGCGGCGACGAATTCATCATCCTGCTGCCCGGCCTGCACCAGACCGGCGACGCCAAACTGGTCGCCAACAAACTGCTGGCCTGCTTCAGCCCGCCGTTCCAGATCGACGACCACGAGTTCTTCATCAGCGCCAGCATCGGCATCAGCCTGTACCCGGAGGACGGCCTGGATGTCGCCACCCTGGTAAAAAACGCCGACGCCGCCATGTACCGCTCGAAAGCCAAAGGCCGCAACCGGGTGGAAATGTACACCCGCGACCTGACCTTCCAGGCCACCGAACGCATGGCCCTGGAGCACGAGCTGCGCCGCGCGCTGGAACGCGAAGAACTGCAGCTCTACTACCAACCCAAGCTCAGCCTGAGCAGCCAACGCCTGGTCGGCGCCGAAGCCCTGGTGCGCTGGCACCACCCCGTCTTCGGTGAAATCCCGCCGGACCGTTTCATCCCGCTGGCCGAAGAAACCGGGCTAATCCTGCCGCTCGGCGACTGGGTGCTGCAGCAAGCCTGCCGGCAAATGCGCGACTGGCAGAGCCACCACGCACCGTTCGGCCCGCTGTCAGTCAACCTCGCCGGCATGCAATTGCGCCAACCGCAGCTGGTCGAGCGCATCTCGCACCTGCTCGACGGCTGCATGCTCGACCCCAGCCTGCTGCAACTGGAAATCACCGAAAGCTTCATCATGAATCAGGCCGAGGAAGCCCTGGCCATCCTCCACCAACTGAAAGCCCTCGGCGTGCAACTGGCCATCGACGATTTCGGCACGGGCTACTCCTCGCTGAGCTACCTCAAACGCCTGCCGCTGGACATCCTGAAGATCGACCAATCCTTCGTCCGCGGCCTGCCCGACGACCCACACGACGCCGCCATCGCCCGCGCCATCATCGCGCTGGGGCGCAGCATGCAACTCACGGTGATCGCCGAAGGGGTGGAGACCAAAGCCCAGGAACTGTTCCTCGCCGCCGAAGGCTGCGAGCAAATCCAAGGCTTCGTGGTCAGCCGGCCACTCGCCGCCGACACTTTTGCGCACAACTTCCTCGGCCCACGCCGTTCGATTGGCGCTGCCGAGAAGGCGCCGGTATAATCCGCCCGCCTCTGAGGGCCCATAGCTCAGTTGGTTAGAGCAGAGGACTCATAATCCTTTGGTCCACGGTTCGAGTCCGTGTGGGCCCACCATAAAGATCAAAGAGTTAGGCCAGTCTTCGGACTGGCCTTTTTCTTTTCTGCGCTATAAATCATTTTTGGTCACCGTATTGGTCACCACTTGGTTTCGCCTGCGACCCGGTTTTTTAGATCAGCGCGACAAAACCGACCGCCAGTCACTCCTCCACCGCATGAAGAGCCTCCAACTCCCCTCTTAGCCTTTCTAGAAGCGCGTCCACTCCTAACTCGGGCTGTAAGAAGCCATCAGGGTAAGCGGGTAATCGCTGCATTAATGCCGGGCTCGCCAAGCTAGGGCGCAACAGCGCACTGCCGCAGCTCAACACCCGCGCCCTCAACGAATTTCTCGCCCACGGGTTGAAATACGCGCTCCCGGTACGGCCCGGCCCTATCGTGCGTGGCCTGGCCACTGCGCATCTGCTGTCCGGCGGTGAGCACATCTATGCCGAGAAGGATGCATTGGGCAGCGACATGGGCCAAAGCATCGAGCCCTTGTTCAAAAGCGTGCCCAGTGCCACACGCCAGGGTGAGGCGCTATACGCCAGCTTGCCCTGGTGGACGCAATCCAGCTGGGTAATGAGCGCGAGACCAGCCTGGCCAAGGCCCTGCTAGCGCAACAGCGGCGAGGCGAGCCCGATGGCAGCCGAATGGCGGATGCAGGAGCCTAGTCATGCCAGCTAATTTGTAGCCCTTAAGCCACAGATGATGACTAATACGTCCATTCCGTAGCCCGTAAGCTACAAATCAATTCTGGCGGCCCTTGTGTAAATGTAGCCCAAGAGCTACATTTTTCGACGTATCCGCTTTTATTGACGCCCGAGGGCTACAAATGACCTCTCTATACGATGTTTCCGAAATGCTAAAACAGGCGCGTGGTGACGCGAAGCTGAGCCAAGAGGCATTGGCCAGCAGTGCCGGCGTATCACGCTCCACAGTGGCCCGCATGGAAACATTGGCCAAAGGCGATATGAGCGTCTCAGTGCTGGTTCGCCTGCTGGAGGCGGCAGGCTATGACTTGAAGCTGGTTAAGGCCGGGCACGAACGCACGGTTGAAGACATCCTCAACGAGCAGCGCTCAGGGAGAGATTGAGCATGATCCTCGACGTCCACGTCAGCTCAAGGCTGGTCGCCAAACTCTATCGGGAGCGCGATGAATACGTGCTGAAATACCTTCCAGGAACAGCACTGGAAGACTTTGTCAGCCTGGCTATGCCCGTTCGTGAAGAAGCATGGCGCTGGCCCCGCGACTTGTTCCCGTTTTTCCGGCAAAACCTGCCCGAGGGGTATTTGCTCGGCGTTATCCGCGAGGAGTTCGGCCCACTGCTCGATGGCACCGATTTATCGCTGCTGGCCTTGGTCGGGGGCACCGGCATCGGCAGAGTGTCGGTCACGCCTGAAGGCGTTCGACCCGGCATCGAGATGGCGCCACTCGAGATAAGTCAGCTGCTCAAGGCGGAAAACAGCACCGAACGTTTCACCAACCTGGTGCGGCAATACGCCCAGGTGGCTGTATCGGGGGTCGTGCCCAAGTTCATTGCCACAGACGCTGCCCACACTCGGGAACCCCTGGGCAAACCGACCCTGCGCACCGGTTTTCACATCATCAAAGGCTCCGATGACAGCACGCCATTTCTCGGCTTCAACGAGTTCTACACCATGCGCGTGCTCGCGCGACTGAATGTCGTGCCGGTCGCGACCTGCCGCATGTCCGAGGATGGCAAGGTTCTGGTGGTGGATCGCTTCGACGTCGACGCACAAGGCGTCCCACGCTGCGGGGTCGAGGATGCATGCGGACTGCTGGGCTTACCCCCACACGAAAAATACAGCCCCACCACCGAGCGAGTATGGAGCGCAACCCGCGCCTACATAAGTGCTGCACGCCTCCACACGCAACGTGAACACTTGGGCTGGCAGTTGCTGACCAACTACGTAGTGCGCAATGCCGACTGCCACTCGAAGAATATCGCGCTGTTTTACACCTCCCGAGCGGACGTAGCCTTTACCCCGATCTATGACCTGGTAACCACCCAGGCCTACCCGCGCTTCGCCGACAACCCACCCGGCCTGTCCATCAGCGGCAGACAAACCTGGACACCAGGCCGCTCACTGGAATCGTTCTTCAAAGCCGTGCTGGGCATTCCACCTAGCCAGTACGCCGCCATGGTCGAGCAACTCTGCGAATCCGCCGTAGAGGTCGGCAAAGAAGTTATCGACGCCGCGAAAAACGAGCCCGCCTGGCGCGATGTGGCCAAACAGATGGTGCACGCCTGGAACCAGGGCATGGAGACATTGCGCAGCCCCAAAGCAGCACCGCACTTTCGCGGCCTGGATAATGCTATTGCAGAAGCCGGCTTCTCCGGGCCACGCAAGCCAGAGCGCAGCCGTGAAGTGATTGGCCGCTCTGAGTTGCTGGCAAAGAAGCACTGAAACCATAACGCGGGGCCAACTGTTCTAGATTCACTCAACCCCAGCAGCCTTGCGCTGCGACGCCACAGTGAGCCGAATAACGCCATGTATCGGCTCACCCCCTGAATCGCTGACGCATCAGGCCTCAATCGTCCTCGCCATGCACAGGCCTAAAAGGCCCGCGCTAGAGGCTTTAGTATTAGGTTCGCGCTTTTACGCCAAGTTTCGGTACTATCCGGTTAACTCAGGATTAACCAGGACAGGAAATGGACTTCACCCCCGTCATCGCGCAGCTCTGGGGCACGCTGGGCTGGTTTATCCCGCTGATGCTGCTGATCGGCCTGCTCAAATCGCCTTGGGCCAAGGGTCATATCGGCGAACTCCTCGTGCGGCTGTTTGCCCATTGGCAGCTGGATAAGCAAACCTACCGCCGCCTGCACAACGTCACCCTGAACGCGCCAGACGGTACCACGCAGATCGACCACGTTTTCCTCTCGCCCTACGGCATCTTCGTGCTGGAAACGAAGAATATGAGCGGCTGGATCTTCGGCAGCGAAAAGCAGCCACAGTGGACGCAGAAATTCCCCAAGCACACCTTCAAATTCCAGAACCCGCTACGCCAGAACTACAAGCACCTCAAAGCACTAGAAGCAACCCTTGGCGTTAGCCCCGAGCACCTGCACTCGGTCATCACCTTTGTCGGCGGCAGCACCTTTAAAACAGAAGTGCCGGCCAACGTCACCCAAGGCATCGGCTTTATCCGCTATATCAAGTCATTCCAGCAGCCGGTATTCAGCGAGGCTGAAGTAGGTGCCATGCTGCACGCACTGCAAACCGGCCGCCGCGCACCGACGCTCGCCACACATCGCGAGCATGTGCAAAACCTTAAACGCAGAAGTGATCCGACAGCCGAGCGGCAATGTCCGAAATGTGGCAGTGCGCTGCTGATACGTACAGTGAAATCAGGGGCGAAAGCGGGGCAGCAGTTTTGGGGATGCTCAGCGTTCCCTAAGTGCCGAACCATATAGTATGTTTAAAATTCAGCTGCAATAAATAAAAATCGCTGCTTACCCCTATTACTTAACTAAACATAAGTGACAAGGAACAATTAATGGAAAGCACTCACGAGCACGAAACAAACACAAGCAGCACAGAAAGACTTATTGAGTATGAAATACTAGGACTGTACGGACTTTATAATCACAAGATCACTCTAAACCATACAGATGGAGTCACCATCGTACATGGCCCAAATGGCGTCGGCAAAACCGCGCTTCTGAAAAGCATTAGCAATTTATTCAATTGCGACTATGACTCTTTGGCATCGATTCCTTTTTCACAAATTAATGCACGCCTGAGTAGCGGCTGGGAGATAGTTGTAAAGAGAGCAGGCGCATCAACCGCACAACTAGTCCGCCGGAAAAATATAAGTCACCGAATTGAAGTCGAGATAAAAAAGGATAAGAAAACACATGCCTCTCATAACTTTTCAGAAGATGCTCCTGTAGGTGGGCGAATCCCCCCTTGGTACAATCGGATTGCACCCGGCGTATGGTTTGATGAACGTACCGGCGAAGAAGTAGGCCCTGACGAGCTAGATGTATTTTTTCACCGACCTAACAGATCAAAAGAAAAACGCAGGAATATAGAATCAATAACCGCAATTCTGAAAACAGTCAGCGTTCACCTTGTAGAGACAAATAGACTTTACAAGCCAATACAAGCCAATGAATGGAATAAAAAAGGCACCAAGTTAGTCTCTGCGGTTAATGATTGTGCAGCTAAGCTAGCCAATAATATAGGAACAGCCCTGAAAGACTATGGCAAACAATCTCAAGAGCTAGACCAATCTTTCCCCCACCGCTTCATTACCAAGTCTGCAAAGCCGCTAGAACTACCTGATCTAAAGAACAGACTTACAGAACTAGCAAAGCAACTTGAAAATCTGAAAAACCTAGGAATCCTAGACTCTGAGAATTTCCAATCCTTTAACATTCAAGTCTTAGACCACGTAGAACCTCAAAAGCTCGAAATTATGAGCCTCTACGTTGAGGACAGCGAAGAAAAACTAAAAGCCTTTGAGTCATTAGCCGACAGAACTGAGCTTCTACTAAGCAGCCTCAAGGCTAAATTTAAAAACAAGAAAATTCTTTTGAGCAAAGACCGAGGACTTTATGCTGAGGGGCCCGGAGACCTTGAAATCCCTCTGGACTCACTATCATCCGGTGAACAACACGAGATTGTATTACTCTACGAGTTGCTATTTAAGGTATCAAAAAACACTTTAGTTTTAATTGACGAACCTGAATTATCCTTACATGTTAATTGGCAGAAAGCTTTTCTACCGGAGCTACTATCAATATCCAAGGTTTCTGATTTTTACTCAATAATCGCAACCCATTCCCCATTCATCGTGGGCGGTCGGGACGACTTAATGACAGCCTTGGATGCGAGTGCCGATGAATCAGTGGAATAAAAGTGTCGGAGACCTCATTGCTGAAATCAAGATGATGCAAACCGATTTTAAAGGTTTTTTTTGGCTTGTTGAAGGCCCTAGCGACATACGATTTTTTGAGTGTCGGCGATACAAGGGTGTTGCGTTAGTTGCAGCTGGAGGAAAAGCTAATGTAATCGAAACAGTTGCAGCCCTTAGACAGGACCCCGTAAACTCTAAGCTGATAGGCGTTGTTGATGCTGACGTAGACTGGCTGAAGCCAATCGAAAATCGCCCACCAAATATCTTGTCCACAGACCCCCGCGACCTTGAAGGTTTGCTACTTAGGTCTAGGGCGCTAGACAAACTTTTGAGTGAGTACGCCACCCCTCAAAAAATTGATACATTTGAAGCAAAAATCGGAAACACCGTACGCGAATACATAAGGAGTATTAGCGAAAAATTCGGAAAAATAAGGGCAGCCAACTTACTTCATAACGACGTCTCTTTAAAATGCTTAAAACCGCAGAACTTTATCATTTCAAATAGATGGGCTTACGACCTAGAGAGAGTATATGAATTTTGTGTATCGCGCGGAGTGGCGAGCACTGCTGAAGAGCTTAAAACACTTGTGGCTGGCTTACCCTCCACAGACCCATGGAACTATGTTCGAGGTCATGATGCTGTAGGGATTTTAACTGGCGGCCTAATGACTGAGCTTGGCCGTGGAGGAAGAATAGATAATTCAAGAGTTGAGTCTGCACTTCGAATCGGCATGGAAGATGAAGAATATAAACTCAGCAGCATTAGCCAGCAACTGAGCAACTGGCACCCAACCGACACCGGTGTAAATTATTAATTTAGTGCCAAACAAATTTGCCTTTCTATAAATATACGCCTCTCTCAACAGTACGGAGCTTATTTTCAGAATGCCGATAGTTAATAGGGGACAGACCACGGTTTACAGAAAGTTAAACCTCGCCTTCCCCTATTTTCGACTCACTGCACTTCAAACCTGAGCGCGCACTAGTCAAAACTCAGCACACCTCCTGATTGCCGCAGCCATATGCGATGCCTACTCGCCACGCTCGCCTGAGCAAGCAAGTACTGCGCTCCAACGCTGGTAACTGCTCGCGGATCAACGCCTGATCCACATCACGATCAGTGGCATCTACGCGGTCAGATTCCCGATGAAAAATCAAACCCTGACCGTTTCGCGGTACAAAAAACAGTACACCAGCGGTACAGTGCCCAGCTTTTGCAGGCTACGCTCAATTACGCTTAACCCGCTCTACGACGCTACTTTCAGCTAACTGTACCTGCGCTAAGCTACGCACGATTTCACTGGGTTTGCAGCGTTTCTAGGCAACTCATAATCCTTGGGTCCACGGTTCGAGTCCGTGTGGGCCCACCACCAATAAAAAGCCGCGCAATAGCGCGGCTTTTGGGTTGCTGCGGCGAGCGTCAGCGTTTGGCGATGATCCAGACTGCGTGGATGATCCCGGGGATGTAGCCGAGCAAGGTCAGCAGGATGTTCAGCCAGAAGGCGCCGGCGAAACCGACTTGCAGGAACACCCCGAGCGGCGGCAGCAGGATGGCGATCAGAATGCGGATCAGGTCCATGAATCAACTCCCTTTCAGTTAGCCCGGCTGGGCTGTACTGGGTAATCGACCTCCGCAGCCCCCTGATGGTTCCTTGCCGCTGGCGCGTGGCGCCACCCATAATCGGCCGCATCACTTCTTCGGAACCCTGCTGCCATGGCGATTTCCCGCGGCGATCTCGATCAACACGGCCTGATCATCGGCGTCTCGCCCGAGCGCTTTCGCGCGGTGGCCATGCCGTTGCTGTTCGATCACCTGAACGCCCAGTGCGAAGGCACCATCGCGGTCAATCGGCAGGCGCGCATCGTCTGGATCAACGACAAATACGCCGAGAAGGTCGGCATCAGCGATCCGCGTAGCGTGCTCGGCAAGGAAATCGAGGAAGTGCTGCCGGCCAGCCGTCTGCGCGAGGTGGTGGAGAGCGGCCAGCCGAGCATGCTCGACCTGATGGCCTTCGGCAGCGAGCATTTCGTGGTGACCCGCATCCCGTTGCGCGACGAGGACGGCACCCTGGTTGGCGCCCTGGGCTTCGTGCTGTTCGACCGGGCGCGCCACCTGAAACCGCTGATGGCCAAGTACAACAGCCTGCAAAGCCAGTTGGTGGCGACCCAGCACGAGCTGGCCAAGGCGCGCCGGGCGCGCTACACCATCGCCGGGTTCATCGGCAGCAGCGCCGCGGCCAGCGAGGTGAAGCGCCAGGCCCGCCGCGCCGCGCAACTCGACGCCACGGTGCTGCTGCGTGGCGAAACCGGCACCGGCAAGGAGCTGCTCGCGCAAGGTATCCACAACTTGTCGCCACGGGCCAATGGCCCGTTCGTTGCGGTGAACGTGGCGGCGATTCCGGAAACCCTGGTCGAGGCCGAGCTGTTCGGCACCGCGCCCGGCGCCTTCACCGGAGCGGATCGCAAGGCGCGGATCGGCAAGTTCGAGGTGGCCAATGGCGGCACGCTGTTTCTCGACGAAATCGGCGATCTGCCCCTGCCGCTGCAAGCCAAATTGCTGCGGGTGTTGCAGGAACAGGAGGTCGAGCCGCTCGGTTCGAACCAGGTCAAGCCGCTGAACGTGCGGGTGATCGCCGCCACCCACATTGACCTGGAGGCCAAGGTGGCCGCCGGGCAGTTCCGCGATGACCTGTATTACCGTCTCAACGTGCTGGCCCTGCGCGTACCGCCGCTGCGTGAGCGCCGCGAAGATATTCCGGCACTGCTGGAACACTTGCTCGACGATATCGCCAATCGCTCCGCTCAGGCCCCGCTGGAAGTGACTGACGATGCCCTCGCCCTGCTCAGCGCGCAGCCCTGGCGCGGTAACGTGCGCGAGCTGCGCAACCTGCTGGAGCGCGCGCAATTGGACGTCGACGGGCGCCTGGATGCGCCGGCCCTGCGCGCGCTGCTGATCGATCCGGTGACGCCAGCGGCGCACAGCCCCACAGCGCAGCCCGCCACTGCGGCGCAGACCCTGGCCGAGCAGTTGGCGCAGGCCGAGCGCCAGGCGCTGGTCGATGCGTTGCAGGCCATGGCCGGCAACCGCCAACAGGCCGCCGAACGCCTGGGTATTTCCCGTGCCGGTCTGTATGCCAAGCTGGCCCTGCATGGCCTGGGCAAGCACGACTGAGCCGGGCTATGCGGTTTCCTGTAGGAGGTGCTGGGTAGCATTTCGCTTTAGCGGCGGGCTTGCGACAGCTGTTGTCGCGGCTGAAGCCCCTCCCACGGTCTGTAAGCGTGTCAGATGCGTAGCCTGGATGGAGTCCGGGCTACGGACTGGAGGAGCCGCCTTGGCCGCGATGCTTTTGAGCCCGCAAGAGATCGCGGGCAAGCCCGCTCC
>TARA_R100001244_G_scaffold6846_1_pt1 | contig 27714 bp, 17 predicted proteins | sample TARA_R100001244 | Tara Oceans TARA_R100001244 (sample SAMEA2621564) | marine metagenome | biome: marine biome (ENVO:00000447); feature: mesopelagic zone (ENVO:00000213); material: "saline water (ENVO:00002010), including plankton (ENVO:xxxxxxxx)" | depth 790 m
GATGTGCGTGGAATGGGTGTCCGAGTCAGCGTGGAATCCGCAACCCTACGCGATGAACTGCTGGCCACCCTGGATGACGAATTCGCCTTCGTCGCACGCACCAATCTGGGCGGCGAAGCCATGGCCGATGCCGACATCGCGCGCCTCGACAGCATTGCTGCACGCACCTGGACACGCACCCTCGACGACCGCATCGGGGTGGCCTGGGAAGAGGCCAAGCGCCAGGAACGCAGCGCGGCGCCGAGCCTGCCGGCCGAAGAGCGATTGCTGGCCGACAAGCTCGAACACCTGATCGAACGGCCACCCGCCGAAATCATTCCCGCCGACAATCCCTGGGGCTTCAAGCTGGATGTGCCGCAGCACAAGTTCAACCGTGGCGAACTGCACAACCTGCGCATCGGCCGCGGCACGCTGACGGCCGAGGAGCGTTACATCATCAACCACCACATCGTACAGACCATCCTCATGCTCAGCCGCCTGCCCTTCCCGGCGCATCTACGGCATGTCGCGGAGATCGCCGGTGGCCATCACGAGAAAATGGATGGCAGCGGCTATCCGAAACGCTTGCTGCGCGAACAGATGAGCCTGCCGGCCCGCATGATGGCGATTGCCGATATCTTCGAGGCGCTGACTGCGGTCGATCGCCCCTACAAGAAAGGCAAGCTGCTCTCGGAATCGCTGAACATCATGGCCGGCATGTGCAAGGGCGCGCACATCGATCCCGAACTGTTCGGTTTATTCGTGCGCACAAAAATCTATCAACGCTACGCCGAGCGCTTTATGAAAGCCGAGCAAATCGATGGGGTGGATGAAGCGAGTGTGCTGAGCAAAGCCGGATTGACGGGCTGATCAAGGTGAGGGGTTAAACAACGGTCGGGCATGCGTTGCGCATGCCCGACCCGTAGACATCAGGCCGGATTGATCGCGCTTTCCGGGTACCAGACGTCCATCAGCGGGCTGGCGGTGAAGTCGACCAACTCACTGCGGCCTTTCAGCCAGGCGTCGACCTGGGTACGCTGCTCTTCGCTGACCGAGCCACGCTTGGCCAGGCAGACCAGGCCGTAGTCGTCGCCACCGACATAACCCAGACCGTTGGCAGTCATGGCGTCGCTGAGGAACTGATCGAGAAAAGCGTCGATGGCCTCATCGCTCAGGTCTTCTTTAAAATTCATGTTCAGCTCAAAACCCAGCTCTTGGAATTCATCCACGCAGAGTTTTTTACGCAGACGGCGGGAACGGTTAGTAGCCATGGAGCAATCCTCAAGAGTGATAACGCGCGGCACTCTAGCAGTTTAGCGACCACTTTGCCCGACTCTCTGCCGGCGGCCATGCGCCCCCAGCACCCCATCCGGTGCCATAAAAGCCCATGGCTACTGGCGCCGCGCGCAATGCGTCGGTCGTAGAGCGGCGCAGAGCGACTCTGCTTGGGGCATAATGCGCGGCAAACCGCTGTGGGACTCATTGCACATGTCACGCGTTATCTTCAGCCCTCGCTCGGAGGGTGTCCGCCCATGATCAAAACCTTACGTCAGTTGGCCATCGCCAGTTTGTTGCTGCCGCTCGCCCTGCCCCTGCATGCCGCCGTCAACGGCAGCTTGTCGCCCAAGGTGCAGCAGGCGCTGAAAGCCAACAAGATCAGCAGCCAATCGCTTTCCCTGGTGACGGTGCCCCTTACCGGCCCCGGCAACAGCACCTATTTCAACGCCGATATTTCAGTCAATCCGGCGTCGACCATGAAGCTGGTCACCACCTACGCCGCGCTGGAACTGCTTGGCCCGACGCACAAGTGGAAAACCGAGTTCTATGCCGACGGCCCGCTGAAAGACGGCGTGCTCAACGGCAACCTGTTTCTCAAAGGTGGCGGCGATCCCAAGCTGAACATGGAGAAACTCTGGCTACTGCTGCGCGACCTGCGTGCCAATGGCGTGCGCCAAGTGACCGGCGACCTGGTGCTCGACCGCAGCCACTTCGTCCAGCCCGCATTGCCAGCCTTCAATGACGACGGTGGCGATGCCAACAAACCGTTCCTGGTCACCCCCGACGCCCTGCTGGTGAACCTCAAGGCGCTGCGCTTCATCGCGCGTAACGAGGGTGGCAAGGTACACATCGCCGTCGAGCCGCCGATTGCCAGCATTCGCATCGACAACCGGGTGAAGGCGCTGAAAGCCGCCAAATGCCCTGGCTGGCCGGATGTACGCTACAACCCGGTGACCGAGTTCGACGGCACCACGGTGATCGTCAGCGGCCAACTGGCCGAAGGCTGTAGTGCGCAGACCTACCTGTCGCTGCTCGATCACCCGAGCTACGCCGCGGGCGCCATCCGCGCGATCTGGCAAGAGCTGGGCGGCAGCATCCTGGGCAAAGACCGCATGGCCGAGGTGCCGAAAAGCGCCCGCCTGCTGGCCCGCACCTTCTCTCCCGATCTGGTGGAGATCATCCGCGACATCAACAAATACAGTAACAACACCATGGCCCGGCAGCTGTTCCTCAGCATCGGTGCGCAATTTCGCAACGAGGCCGACGGCGACGACGCCAAGGCCGCGCAACGGGTGATCCGCAGCTGGCTGGCGCGCAAGGGCATTACCGCACCGCAGTTGGTGATGGAGAACGGCTCCGGTTTGTCGCGCGCCGAACGGCTCAGCGCGCGCGAGATGGCGAAGATCCTGCAAGCCGCCTGGAAAGGCCCTTACGCCGCCGAATTCATCAGCTCGATGCCGCTGGTGGCGATGGACGGCACCATGCGCAAACGCTTGCACCGCACGGCACTGGTCGGCGAAGCGCATATCAAGACCGGTACGCTGAACAATGTGCGTGCCATCGCCGGTTTCAGCCGTGACAGCAACGGCAACAGCTGGGCCGTGGTGGCGATTCTCAACGACCCAAGACCGTGGGGCGCCTCGTCGATTCTCGACCAAGTGCTGATCGACCTGTATCGCCAACCCAAGGCCGCCGCTCAACCCTGAAGCACCTGCACGCCCCCTTCAGCGCTGCGTTGCAGCGGCGCTGAAGGGGTTCAAAGCACCGCGCTGCGTACCTGATCCCGACCGTTCTGTTTTGCCAGATACACCCCGGCATCCACCCGCCGCAGCAGGTCGTCGCTGGTTTCGCCAAGCCGCCAGGCGGCCACGCCGAAACTGGCCGTCACGTTGCCCACGCCCTCCACCGGCTCACGCCGTAAGGCTTGCTGCAAGGCCTCGGCGAGCAGCTGCGCCTGCTCGACGCTGGTATCGGGGCACAAAATAATGAATTCCTCGCCACCCAAGCGGCAGAACACGTCGGCACGCCGCAACCGCTGACTCAAGCGCTGGCACGTGACAGTCAGCACCCGGTCACCGGCCTCGTGACCAAAACGGTCGTTGACCTGCTTGAAGTGATCGAGATCGAGCATGATCAGCGCCAGCTCGCTCTGATTACGCCGCACGCGGGTAATCTCCACCTCCAAGCGCTCCTGGAAGTAGCGCCGGTTGTAGATGCCGGTCAAGGCATCGGTGATCGACAGCTCGCGCAACTCATGCTCAACCAACTTGGGCCCGGTGATATCGGTGAGGTAGCCATGCCAGAGCACCGCGCCATCGGCCATGCGCTCCGGCACAGCCTCACCGCGCATCCAGCGCAACCCGCGCTGCGGCAACAACGCGCGATACTCCTCGCGCCAGACGCTCAGCTGCGCGCCCGACTGCTGGATCGATAGACCGATACGTTCCAGGTCATCCGGGTGAATGCGCTTCAGCGCGGCAGCGGCATCCTCGCGCAACTGCAATGGATCGACCTCGTAGATATCCAACATGCCAGCGCTGGCATACGGGAAACAGGAGCTGCCGTCCGGGTTCAACTGGTATTGGTAAATAGCGCCCGGCACCCGCGCGGTGAGCTTTTCCAACAGCCGATCGCGCGCCGCCAGCACCTCATGAATGCGCTTGCGCTCGGTGATGTCGATGGCGATGCCGAGGAAGCCGATCAGCGCGTTCTGCTCGTCGCGCACGCCGGTGATGATCAGGTTGACGGTAAGTTCGCTGCCATCGCGCCGCACATAGGTCCACTCGCGCTCTTCGTGGCTGTCGCCCTCCACCGCCTCGGCCACCAGGGCAGCAAAACCGACCACCGGACGCCCGTAACGGCGACTCAGTTCAAGCTGGCGAGCGTCCAGTTCATCGCGGCGGTGGATGTATTCGGGGGTGCGCAGGCCAATCATCTCGTCTGCGCGATACCCCAGCATGCGCTCGGCACCGGCATTGAACGTGAGAATCAGGCCATTCAGGTCGGTGGCGATGATCGACACCTGCGTGGCGGCATTCAACAGCCCATGCAACTGGCCATTGACCCGCGCCAACTCAAGCTCGGCCGCCTTGCGCCAACTGATATCGGTATGGGTGCCGATGACCCGCAGCGGTTGCCCATCGGCGGCGCGCTCGACGACCTTGCCGCGACCGAGAATCCACTTCCAGCTGCCGTCCTGACAACGCAGGCGGTGTTCGTTGCGGTAGAACTCCAGCGCACCACTCAGATGCCCCTGCAAATCTGCGGCGCAAGCATCTTTGTCACACGAGTGGATACGGCTGTTCCACTCGTCCAGGGCATCGCCAATGTCATCCTCGTGGTAACCCAGCATGCGTTTCCAGGCTGGCGAGAAGAACACTCGATTGCTCGACACGTCCCAGTCCCAGACACCGTCGCCGGCACCGTCCAGGGCAAAGCTCCAGCGCTGCTCGCTGACCGCCAACTGTTGCTCGCGAGCGCGCAGCTCGGCGGTGCGCATCTCGACCAAGGTCTGCGCCCGCTGGCGCTGACTGACCAGGCTGAACAGCAACGTCGCGAGCATCGCGCTGAGCAAAATGCCCGCGCTGACGGTAATCGCCAGGCCCGGCAGGCGATTGGCCGCGAGAAAGGCATCGGTGGGGTAGATAGTCAGTCGGTAGGTGCGATCGGCCAACTGCACATCGCGGGAAAAGTGCAGCAGCGGATGGGCGGCCAATTGCGCTGAGCGGTAGACCAGTGGCGGCGAACTTTCATTCGAGGCATCGAGCAGCTCAAGTTCCAGGGTGTCGGCACGCTCGCCACTGCCGCCCTCTTCGAGCATCTGGTGCAGGCTGACCGCCGCCAGCACGAAACCACGCAGCTGGCTGCGGCGCAACGCCGGGTCGGCAGGCACCTGCTGCGTGGGGTAGACCGGCGCAACCAGGAGCACACCACGACTGTCCTCGGGGCTGGTGCCAATCAGTTGCAACACCTCAGAGGCCGCCATGAACCCATCCAAGCGAGCCTTGTCCAGGGTCTTCAGACGCGCCGCGTGGGAGGCTAGATCGAAGCCCAACGCCAGCTGCTTGACCCGCCGTGAAACGGCATAGAGCACCGGAAAATGCTCCAGACGACCGGCCGAACCAACCAGTTGACCCTCGTTGTTCAAATCACGGATCACGAACGCCTGAAACCCCTCGGCACGTACCCGCTGCTCAAACGCCGGGCGCTCAAGCGCGGTAACCCGTGGAATCCAGGAAAACGCCAAAGTGTGGTTGAGCAGCGGCTCGCTGTACCCGCGGAACTCCGCCCGGCTGATCTCGTCGGCATTGATGAAGAAACGCCGCACGCCATCGAGATCACGCATATAGCCATCGAAGCTCGCCTGAATCGCCGCGGCTCGCTTGTTCGCCGCCGACTCGAAACGCTGCTGCAGTTCGCGCTGGTTGGAGCCCTGCGTCACGGTGGCGATCAATGCCGTCAGCACCAAGCCAATCACCGCGCTACTCACGGCGACCAGCCAGGCGGCTGTCGTCTCGCTGAGAAAACCACGAACCAGGAACGGCACCTTACGCATTGAGGGCATGTTTACAGCTCAGAAAGACACCCTCGCGGGCTTATAGCGCCGGGTCGTAATACCCAGGGGCCTGTCGGACTTAACGCTGTTCTAATGCGGAAAAGCCGGACTCGGGCTTTCCCTCGCAACGAACGCTCAAGTCCGACAGGCTCCTAGCTGGCCATTATTCGCCAAGCGCGGTGAATCTTCGGATTACGCGCGAAATCCGCATCCAAGGTTGCCGCACTGATCTCCTCCAGCGCGTAACGCGCCGCGAGGCTGTCATCGAGATGGAATTTACGGAAATTGTTGGAGAAATACAGTACTCCGCCCGGCGCCAGGCGCGCCATGGCCAGGTCGAGCAGCTGCACATGGTCGCGCTGGATGTCGAAGATGCCTTCCATGCGCTTGGAGTTGGAGAACGTCGGCGGGTCGATGAAGATCAGCTCGTATTCACCGCGATCTTCGGCCAGCCAGCCCATCACATCGGCCTGTTCCAGCTTGTTCTTGTCGGAATAACCGTTGAGCGACAGGTTGCGCCGCGCCCAGTCCAGGTAGGTTTTCGACAAGTCGACGCTGGTGGTGGTGCGCGCGCCGCCCTTGGCCGCATGTACGGTGGCCGTGGCGGTGTAGCAGAACAGGTTGAGGAAACGCTTGCCGGCGGCCTCTTTCTGAATGCGCATACGCAGCGGACGGTGATCGAGAAACAGGCCGGTATCGAGGTAATCGGTGAGGTTGACCAGCAGTTTGACGCCGCCCTCGCTGACTTCCATAAACTGGCCCTGCGTCGCCTGGCGCTGGTACTGCTTGGTGCCGCTCTGGCGTTCGCGGCGCTTGATCACCACTTTGCTCTTATCGACGCCCAGCGCCTGCGGAATCGCGGCGATGGCGTCAAACATACGGGCTTTGGCTTTCTCAGGATCAATGGACTTGGGTGCGGCATATTCCTGCACATGCACCCAGTCACCATACAAATCCACCGCCATGGAATATTCCGGCATATCGGCGTCATATAGGCGGTAGCACTCAACGCCTTCCTTGCGCGCCCACTTACCCAGCTGTTTAAGGTTTTTTTGCAGACGATTGGCGAACATCTGCCCGCCTTCGCTCAGGCGCGCCTGCTCGACCACCGGAGCAGGTGCCGGAGTCGGTTTGATCGGGTTGCCGTTCTTGTTGTACTGGCGCTCCAGCGGCTCCAGCGGGGATTTATCAGCTTCGGCCTGCTCACGCTCACGTTCACGCTGCTCAGGGGTGCGTCGCTCGCCAGTGACGAACTGCTCCGGCTGCACCTTGATCAGCAACAACTTGCACGGCAATGCACCGTTCCAGAACGCGTATTGCTTATGGCTGCGAATGCCCATGCGCTTGCCCAGGTCCGGCGCGCCGGTAAACACCGCCGCCTCCCAGCCCAGGCAGGCCTGACGCAGACGCTCGCCAAGATTCTGGTAGAGGTACAGCAGGCTGGCTTCATCGCCCAAACGCTCGCCGTAGGGCGGATTGCAGATCACCAAGCCTTTCTGGTTCTGATCCGGGCGCGGCTCGAAGGTCGCCACTTCGCCCTGGTAGACCTTGATCCAGTGACCCAACCCGGCGCGCTCGATGTTGTTGCGCGCCGGCTGAATCAAGCGCGGGTCGGCCTCGTACCCACGAATCCACAGCGGTGGTTTGGCCATGCCGTCGGTGGCGCGCTGCTGCGCTTCAGCCTGCAATTTTTTCCACAGGGCCGGCACATGCCCCAGCCATTGGCTGAAGCCCCACTGCTCGCGCGTGAGGTTAGGCGCAACGTCCGCGGCAATCATCGCCGCCTCGACCAGGAAGGTGCCAACACCGCACATCGGGTCCGCCAGCGCGCCACCTTCGGCGGCAATCCGCGGCCAGCCCGCGCGAATCAGCACGGCGGCAGCGAGATTTTCCTTGAGCGGCGCGGCGCCTTGCTGCAGGCGGTAACCGCGCTGGTGCAAGCTGTGCCCGGAGAGGTCGAGGGAAAGAATCGCCTCACCACGATCCAGGCGCAGGTGCACACGCATATCCGGGTTGAGCTTGTCGACCGAGGGCCGCGTGCCATCCTTCTGGCGCAGCTTGTCGACGATGGCATCCTTGACCTTCAGCGCGCCGAAGTGGGTGTTGTCGATGCCCGAGCCATTACCGCTGAACTCCACCGCCAGGCTGCCGGTGGGTTGCAGATGCTCGAACCAATCGACCTCCAGCACGCCCTCATAAAGACTTTCGGCGTCCTGCACGTTGAAGCGCTTGAGCACCAGCAACACCCGGTTGGCCAAACGCGACCACAGGCACAAGCGGTAGGCGGTTTCCATATCGGCCAGGCCACGAATGGCCGAGGTGTGCTCACGCGCCTCTTCAAGCCCCAGGTTGCTGGCCTCTTCGAGCAGCAAGCCTTCGAGACCCTTGGGGCAAGTGAGAAAGAGTTCGTAACGATCCGACATGGGAGTTTCCAGTGCCTAAGGCAATAAACGGCGTGAGAACGAATCAACACGGCCAAAATAAGTGACAAAAAGTCACAGCGCGACCCTTCGTCGGAATAAATAATGCTCGCAATCGCGAGCCATTCGCGGTGGCACAACACCAGTACAAACCGCGCAAACGCCCACACCATCAGCGCTTGCCCGCACGGCGCGCGGATTTTCCCGCCGGCCTTATGGCCTCACCCGCAAAAGCGTTACGCCCTTATGACAAAAAGATCATTCACAGGCTTCCGAGCATTCGATAGAAATCTACCTAGGCCGTCGCCGCAAGGGTGATGGCGCAGGAGGCTCGCGACGCCGGCAGCGGACTCCACCAGCAGAACCTTTTCTGCTTGATCTCGCTACGAGGTCTACGGGACATAACAGTCAACATTGAGGGCAACACCCTATGAGAAGACTTAAGCGTGATCCGTTAGAAAGAGCTTTTTTGCGCGGCTATCAGTACGGCATCAATGGTAAATCCCGCGAAATGTGTCCTTTTACTCTTCCGTCCGTTCGCCAAGCCTGGTTAAACGGCTGGCGCGAAGGTCGCGGTGATAACTGGGACGGTCTGACCGGTACGGCCGGTATCCATCGACTCAACGAACTTCACGCTGTCGGCTGAAACAAGGAACCCACCGACTTCACCAAGCACGCCCCAATTCGGGCGGCGGGCGCAAGCCCAGGGGCTCCCTCAGGGAGCCCTTTTTATTGCACTCATGCGTTGTTACGCGGCAACCCGGCAATCGCATCCACCGCTTCGCGGATCAACGCCGGGCCCTTGTAGATAAATCCCGAATAAACCTGCACCAAGCTCGCACCCGCGGCGATTTTCTCGGCAGCGTGCTTGCCCTCGGTGATGCCGCCGACGGCGATGATCGGTAAACGCCCGGCCAACTCGCTGGCCAGCACCTTCACGATATGCGTGCTCTGCTGGCGAACCGGCGTGCCAGACAAGCCGCCCGCTTCATCGGCGAACTCCAGCCCTTTAACGCCCTCACGGGCCAAGGTGGTATTGGTCGCGATCACCGCGTCCATACCGGTGTCCAGCAGCGCACGCGCTACCTCGCAGGTTTCCTCATCCGTCATGTCCGGGGCGATCTTGATCGCCAGCGGCACCCGCTTGCCGTGCTGCTGGGCCAAGTCTTCCTGGCGCTGGCGCAGGGCTTCGAGCAATTGCTTGAGTGAGTCGCCGAACTGCAGGCTGCGCAGCCCCGGGGTGTTTGGCGAGCTGACGTTGACGGTGACATAGCTGGCGTGGGCATAGACCTTGTCCAGGCACAGCAGGTAATCGTCCACCGCGCGCTCGACCGGCGTATCGAAGTTCTTGCCGATGTTGATGCCCAGCACGCCCTTGTATTTGGCCGCCTGCACACGCGCCAACAGATGATCGACGCCATGGTTGTTGAAACCCATGCGATTGATGATCGCCTCGGCCTCAGGCAGCCGGAACAGCCGCGGCTTGGGGTTGCCCGGCTGCGGACGCGGGGTCACGGTGCCGATCTCAACAAAGCCGAAACCCAACTGGGCAAACCCATCGATGGCAGCGCCGTTCTTGTCCAACCCGGCCGCCAGCCCGACCGGGTTGGCAAACTCCAGGCCCATCACCTTGACGGGCAGCGCAGCAGGGCTCTTGCTCAGCAAGCCATTGAGCCCGAGGCGACCGCCCGCACCGATCAAGTCGATGGACAATTCATGGGACGTTTCAGGAGACAGTTTGAACAGCAGCTCGCGGGCCAGGGTATACATGGGCAGGCTTAGCTCGATAATGGCGAAGTCGAAAGGCCGCGATTATAGCCGCCCAACAGGCCGGCACGCGAGGCGCACGGCCCGCTTCAACTCAAACGGCGCAGGCTCAATAATTCGCCGGCCGCGCTAAACTCCAGCGCGAAGGAACCGTAGACCCCGTCGTGAGTCAAAAACGGCCGGAAATGGTGGGCCGGCACACTGACCCGCCGACCGTCGCGACTCTGCACCAGAATACGGTTGGCACGCCCTTGATAGACCGCGCGCAAACGCTCGGCAGATAGCGCAATATCCAGCACCAGACTGGGCATGGAGGCACCCTTGCAAATGAATGCGGCAATTTTGCCACACACGGCGCGTTTACCACGCACTAACAGGCCATTGAAAAACGCAGGCGAAGCCGCCGAGCCTGTTTTTAACGCCGTATCGGCCACCCAGGTAGTTTTTCAACGACCGGCTAAACAGCGCGTTTTACCCGGCAAAGCGTGTGCAGCAGGCGCCGCCCTCTGCCACACTGGCAGCAGTGATCATCGAGTTCGTACCCGGCCATGAGTCTGTCCGAGCAGCCTTCCACTCTCAGTTCACGCCTTGCCGCCCTCGCCCAGCGCCTGGGCTTGATCGGCCGTGTGCCGCGGCAGATTCTGGAGCGCGCCAGCAGCCTGCGCCTGGCCTTCAAGGCCCTGCCCAACACCCGCGACAGCATCAGTTGGCAGGAAGGCCCGCCCCTGCAACGCCTGGTCGAGCTACCGCGCAGCGCCCTCTCAGGCCCCGTGCAGCAAGACAAGGCGCAAGCCCACGCGGTGCTGGTACGCGTCGTCGAGCTGCAAGAACAACAGCTGACCTCGTTCGACCTGCGCCTGATCGACGGCCTGTCCAACGGCGAACCCGAACAAGCCGGTTTCAGTACCCTCGAGGCCTATGCCGCCAGCGAGCGTTGCCGCCAGGTGCGCATCATCAGTTACAAAGACTTCGTCAAAAGCATCAGCCTGGCCTTACCGCGCTTTCTCGCCGGTGAAACCATCAACCTGCGCCAGGCCAGTTGGCATGGTGCGCGTGTGTTCTGGGCCGGAGAACAGCACAGCGAAGCGTTCGCCTGCGCGGTGGCCTATGCGCGCCGCCGCGAACTGGAAATCACCCTGCCGGCAGAACTGGCCAGCTATCGCTTGAGTGTCAGCGGGCTGGCGGAGCTGCAACGCGGCTACCATGTTCTGGCAATGCCCGGCGCCGCCTGGAGCGACCCTACGTTCATGAGCCTGTTGCTGGATAACGGCCTGCCCTATGCGCGCCTGGCGCTGCTGCGCACCCCCGGCGCACCGGAATTTCTACTCCTGCCGAAACACTCGGCCGAAGCCACCGCGCTGGGCGAAGGTCTGCGCCTGGCTGGCGCGCCGGATGTCGTAAAACACCTGCAACAGCTGGCCAACGCGCACGCATAGTTGCCACACGCCAAAAGCCCCCTGCGAAGTGCCCGGGCACTGCATAAAAATTAAGACGGGTTACCTGTACGGTTATGCGCAATGGCTGCGCCACGTAAGCCACCCAGCGTTAATCGGCCTACCCGCTCTGGTGAGTTACGGTGCAACCGAAGCTGCAGCAGCCAATAGTCCGTGGTCATGCACCTAAGCCACCCTACGAATTACCGCGCTCCAGGCAGCACCTCATGCGGCTGTAACCGTGAAAGAGCAGTTGGTTCACCCAGACGCCTTGTACTGGCTGGGCAGGAGGGGCTTTGGCCACGAATTTTTGGGGCTACCTTGAGCACGCGGCCTGAACAGCTCGCGGTCAAAAGCGCGCCTATAAAAGCCTGACGGCTCATGTCACACGCACTAGCGCCATAAAAAATGCCGCTCACTTGAAACAAGTGAGCGGCATGCTCAGCACCCGCGAGAACGCGAGCGCATTATCGGACGGTCAGGCTTGCCCGCTTTGCGCCAGGTCCATCAGCTCGCGGTTGGCCACGGAGTACATGGCGTAGTCGGTGCCGGTAGCGGCACGCAACTCGCCGAGCATGGTCTTCCAACGCTCGACCAGGCGGCGCCGCTGTTCCAGCCAGACCACCACACGCGCCTCGATATCCGCCGGCCCTTCGACCATTTGCAGCACCGATACGGTGATGGCCCGCTGCTGCCAATCGAGATCGTCGCGGAAGGCTTCCCGCGCCAGCGCTTGCCAGTTGTTTTCCACCGTCAGGCTGGTGATCTGCTGCAAGTACCATGACAGTTCCAGCGCGCCGCCGACGGCGAAGTACGCCGCGGCGACCTGGTCCGGTTCCTGGCCGGTGACATCCGACGCCTCGATGATCGGCAACAAGGTGTACAGGTGACTGGTGCCTGCCACCACGCGGGCCAACACCTCAGGCACACCGGCTTCGACATAGGCTTGGAAGCGTGCCAACCACTGCTCGCGAGCCGGACCTTCGAGCAACTCGTCCAGACGCAAGGCCAAAGCCTCGACGCGCGGCGCGAAGTGCGCCACATCACGCGCGGCATCCAGCTCGTTGCGGCGGCTGCGCAGGAACCAGCGGGTGGCCCGGCGACCGAGGCGCATCAGCTCATCCATCAGCTGCAATTGCAGCTCGGCCGGCACTTTGTAGTCCAACGCTTCGATCTGCTGCCACCAATGCGGCAAACGGAATACGTCGCGCACGATCACATAGGCCCCAGCGACATTCGCCGCGCTCATGCCGGTGGACTCCTTCAAGCGCTGCACGAAGGTGATGCCCATGTGGTTGACCAGATCGTTGGCGATCTGCGTGCTGACGATTTCGCGCTTCAGGCGATGGCGACGCATCGGCTCACCGAACTTCTTCGCCAGTAACGGCGGAAAGGCCGTTTCCATCTCGCGGGCCAGGTAGTCGTCGTCCGGCACCAGGGATTTCAGCAGCGATTCCTTCAAATCGATCTTGCTGTAGGAGATCAGCACCGACAGCTCCGGGCGGGTCAAGCCACGGCCATTGGCGGCGCGCTCGTTGAGCTCCTCGTCGGACGGCAGAAACTCCAAGCCACGGTCCAGTTTGCCCGCCGACTCCAGCGCCGCCATCAAGCGCTTGTACTCGCCCAGCCGCTCGCGGGCACGGCGTTCGGCCAGCGACAGCGCCTGGGTCTGCTTGTAGTTGTTGCCCAGCACCAGGCCGCCCACCGCATCGGTCATCTCGGCCAGCAGCTTGTTGCGCTGCTTGCCGGTCATGTCGCCGGCGGCGACGATCTCGTTGAGCAGGATCTTGATGTTCACTTCATGGTCGGAGCAGTCCACGCCACCGGCGTTATCGATGAAGTCGGTGTTGCTGGCGCCGCCATTGAGGCCGTACTCGACGCGCCCCAGTTGGGTCATGCCGAGGTTACCGCCCTCGCCCACCACCTTGGCGCGCAACTCGCGACCATCGACGCGCAAGGCGTCGTTGGCCTTGTCGCCAACGTCGGCATGGCTTTCCTTGCTCGACTTGACGTAGGTGCCGATGCCGCCGTTCCACAGCAGGTCGACCGGTGCCTTGAGCAACGCATTGAGCAGCTCGGTGGGCGCCAGTTTGTTGGCACTGATGTCGAAACGCGCTTGCATTTCCGCGCTGATGGCGATGCTTTTGGCGCTGCGCAGGAAGATGCCGCCACCGGCGGAGATCAATGTGCTGTCGTAATCCGCCCAGCTGGAGCGTGGCAGGTCGAACAGACGCTGGCGCTCGACGAAGCTGGTCGCCGCATCTGGGTTGGGGTCGATAAAGATGTGCATATGGTTGAACGCCGCGACCATTTGCAGTTTGTCCGACAGCAGCAGACCGTTGCCGAACACGTCGCCGGCCATGTCGCCGATGCCGATCACCGTGGTGTGATCCTGCTGCACGTCGATGCCGCGCTCGCGGAAGTGACGCTGCACCGAGACCCAGCCGCCCTTGGCGGTGATGCCCATGCCTTTGTGGTCGTAACCGGCCGAGCCGCCGGAGGCGAAAGCATCGCCGAGCCAGAAACCGTACTCGCCGGCAATGCCGTTGGCGATGTCGGAGAAGGTCGCAGTGCCCTTGTCGGCGGCGACCACCAGATAGGGATCGTCCGGGTCGTGGCGCACCACGTTGGCCGGCGGCACGACGGCGCCTTCCTTGAGGTTGTCGGTGATGTCCAGCAGGCCACTGATGAAGATGCGGTAGCAGGCAATCGCCTCGGCCTGGATCTCGTCACGCGAGCCGCCGATCGGCAAGCGCCGTGGCACGAAACCACCCTTGGCGCCGACCGGTACGATCACCGCGTTCTTCACCTGTTGCGCCTTGACCAGGCCAAGCACTTCGGTGCGGAAGTCTTCCTCGCGATCCGACCAGCGCAGGCCGCCGCGGGCGACCTTGCCGCCGCGCAGGTGCACGCCTTCGACGCGTGGCGAGTAGACGAAGATTTCGAACATCGGCACCGGCTTGGGAATCTCCGGAATCAGCCGTGGGTTGAGCTTGAAGCTGAAGTAGGCCTTGTTCTGTCCTGCCGCGTCGGCCTGGTAGAAGTTGGTGCGCAGGGTGGCCTTGATCAGGTCCAGGTAGCGCCGCAGGATGCGGTCCTCGTTGAGCACCGCGACGTTGTCCAGGGCACTGAGAATCGCCTGTTCGAGCTTCTGCTGCTTGTCTTCCAGGTCCTCGGCGCCCAGCTTGCGGGCCAGGTAGAAGCGCGTCTTGAACAGGCGCACCAGCTCCTTGGCGATGTCGGCATGGTTGACCAGGGTGCCGGCAATGTAGCTCAAGTCGAAGCCCAGGCGAATCTGCTTGAGGTAACGCGCATACGCGCGCAGCAGCGCCACGTCGCGCCACGGCATGGCGGCGGTCAGCACCAGGCGGTTGAATGCATCGTTCTCGGCATCGCCGCCAACGATGTGTACGAAGGCGTCCTGCAAGGTGTCGTTGAGTTGCTGGATGTCGACATCCAGGCCTTCGGCGTAGGTGAAGGCGAAATCGTGAATCCAGAACTCGCGGCCGTTCTGCTGGTGCAGGCGATAGGGGAACTCGCCGAGTACGCGCAGGCCGAGGTTTTCCAGGATCGGCAGCACGTCGGACAGCGGCAATGGCGTATCGGCGTGGTACAGCTTGCAGTGCAACTGCTGGCCGTCCTGGGCCAACGGTTGGTAGAAACTCATCACCAGTGGCCGCGCGCTGCTCAGGCTGAGCAGGTGCTGCATGTCGACCACCGCCGAATGCGGGGCAAAGCGCTCGCGGTAACCGGCCGGAAAACCGCCGGGGAAATCCGCCAGAACATTGGTGCCCTGGGCTTCGCCGAAGCTTTCCACCATCAGGCCAACGTAGTCGTCCTTCCACGAGCGGCAGGCCTGGATCACTTCTTTTTCCAGGCGCGCGGTATCGATTTGCACCTTGTTCTTCGGGTCCACGCGCAGGATGAACTGCACCCGCGCCAACACGGATTCGGAGAAGAAGGTCCAGAACTCGCAATCGGTGGCTTGCAGGCGCTCCATCAGCACCTGCTGGATTTTCAACCGGGTTTCGGTGGAGTACACGTCGCGCGGCACGTAGGCCAGGCAGTAGCAGAAGCGCCCGTAGGGATCGCGGCGCAGGAACACGCGGATCTTGTTGCGCTCCTGAATCTGCACGATCGACATGGCGGTGTTGAACAGCTCGTCCACCGAGGTCTGGAACAGGTCGTCACGCGGCAGCACTTCCAGCACCTGGGCCAGTTCTTTGCCCAAATGCGCCTTGCTGTTGAAGCCCGAGCGTTGCTCGATCACCGCGACCTTGCGGCGGATATACGGGATGTCCCAAACGCTCTGGGCATACACCGCCGAGGTGTACAGGCCCATGAAACGGCATTCCTTGACTACCCGACCCTTGCTGTCCAGCTCGCGCACGGAGACGAAATCCGGGTACGCCGGGCGGTGCACGCGGCTCGGCACAGCGGCCTTGGCGAAGGACAGCAGCAGCGGCTCGCGCAGGTAGCTGACGGCTTCCGGCTCGATGTGCAGCTCATCGCTTTTCAGCCCACTACGCAGGCGCTTGGACAGCCCCAGCAGGGACTTCTCGTCGTAAACGATGCTGCCGCCATCCGGCGCATCGGCCACGCTGAATTCTTCATAACCGAGAAAGGTGAAGTGGTTGTCCAGCAACCAGGTAAGGAACACCTTGATCTCGTCCAGCTCGGCGCCTTCGACCTTGAGCCCGGCCTTGCCTGGCTTGGCCTTGTCCAGCCAGGCCAACAATTCCTGGGCCTTGGCCTTCATCGGCTGAAAGTCAGCAACGCTCAGGCGCACTTCTTCGAACACTTCGTGCAGGGATTTTTCCAGGGTCTTCAGCTCGCCAACGCTGGCGCAGCGGTCGATTTCCAGGAACATCAAGGCTTCTTGCAAGATGTCCTTGCCCTGGGTGCCTTTGGGCAGGATTTCCAGCAACTCGCCCTTCTTGCTACGGCGCACGCTGAAAACGCTGTTTTGCAGGGTGTGGATGCTGTAACCGCGACGGTTCAGCTCCATGCGCACCGAGTCGACCAAAAACGGAATATCGCTGTGGAGGATTTCCACGGCGGTGTGCGTGGACTGCCAGCCGTGCTTTTCGTAATCCGGGTTGAACACCCGCACCTCAGGCTTGCTCTGTTCGAAACGCTCCAACAGGCGCCAGGACGACAAGGTGCAGCCGACCAGGTCGGAGAGCCGACGCTGGGTGAGTTCCTCCAGGGCGATGATGCCGAAGAATTGCTCGGCGAACAGGGCCACTTGTGGCAATCCCTGTTCACTGACGTGCTGCGCCAGGGCCGCTTGCAGTTGATGCTGGAAGTCGGCTTTACTGGCCGCCGTAAAGAACGCCATGGTTGTGCTCCGTTTGGCTTGTGATTCGACTAGGGCAGTCGCGAGACGAGACCGGCGCCACACCGTTGTCATTCAACGTTAGTTCATCAAGCGGCGATTACCTGCGCCGGACTTTTCTGAACCCTGGCGATAGCTTCGACTCGCTGGTCACATTTGCCGGATGAGCTTAACGATGGAAGCGCATGCAGCGCTTGCCGCGCTGCGACATTTTCTTTCAAGGCTGCCCCGCGACGGGGCAAAACTCGACCAAAGCGCAGCAATTGCATGGCGCTATGTAGCCGCCAAGCGGCCAAGTGCGCCTCAGCGCCCTTGGCCGACGCGGCTCAAGCGCCAGTTATCGCCTGCGGCAGAAGCAGCACGATCTGCGGGAAAGCGGTGATCAGAATCGCCGCCAGCACCAGCAACAGGAAGAACGGGAAGCTGGCCTTGGCCACTGTCCACATGTCATGGCCGGTGAGGTTCTGAATGACGAACAGGTTGAAGCCAACCGGCGGCGTGATCTGCGCCATCTCCACCACCAGAATGACGAAGATGCCGAACCACAGCAGGTCGATACCGGCGGCCTGGACGGCTGGCAACACCACGGCAGTGGTCAGCAGGATGATCGAGATACCGTCGAGAAAGCAGCCCAGCGCAATAAAGAACACGGTCAGAGCCAGCAGCAGCACATAAGGCGACAGCTGTTTGGCGATGATCCAGTCCGCCAGCGCCGACGGCAGCCCGGTAAAGCTCATCGCCGAGGTCAGGTAGGCCGCGCCCAGCAAGATGAAGAAGATCATGCACGAGGTGCACACCGCGCCCATCAGGCTGGCCATAAAGGTCTCGCGGCTGAGCGAGCCGGAGCACAGGGCAATCAGCAAGGCACCGACCACGCCCACTGCCGCCGCTTCGGTGGCGGTGGCAAAACCGGCGTAGATCGAGCCGATCACCGCAACGATCAACGTCACCACCGGGATCAGCAGCTTGGCCCGGCGCAGCTTCTCCATGAACGGCAGGGCTTCGCTCTCCTCCGGCAGCTTGTCACGATTGAGCATCGCCCAGATCATCAGGAAACCGCTGAAGATCGCCAGCAACATCAGCCCCGGCAGAATACCGGCGACGAACAAACGCGAGATCGACACCTGCGCCGCCACGCCATAGACGATCATCATGATCGACGGCGGAATCAACAGCCCCAGGGTTCCGGCACCGGCCAACGAGCCCATGGCGATGCTGTCCGGATAACCGCGCGCCTTTAATTCGGGTAACGAAATGCGCCCGATGGTCGCCGCGGTGGCCGCCGAGGAACCGCTGACGGCGGCAAAAATCCCGCAGCCGAACACGTTCACATGCAGCAGACGTCCCGGCAGACCACGCATCCACGGCGCCAAGCCGTTGAACATGTCTTCCGAGAGGCGTGTGCGGTAGAGAATTTCGCCCATCCAGATAAACAGCGGCAAGGCCGTCAAGGTCCAACTGGCGCTGGAGGCCCAACTGGTGGAGGCGAGAATAGAGCCGGCTGGCGCACCGCCGAACAGCTCCATGCCGATGATGCCGACGCCAAGCAGCGACAGTGCAACCCAGACGCCGCCACCGAGCAACGCAAACAGCGCCACCAGCAGGGTGATGGTAATAATTGTGTATTCCACGGCTAACTCACTGATGCGATGCGGCCGCAGCCGCTGGAAAAAGGAACACTCCGGCTCGGGCTTATTCGCTCAGCGTGGCGCCGACATCGGCGACCTCGAAGCGGCGCCCTAGGCAAACCAGCACCAGGCGTTCGGCCATGGCAACCACCAGAATCAGGGTGCCGAGCAACATCGGCAGTTGCGGAAGCCACATCGGAATCGGCAACAGACCAGACGACACCTCACTGAACTCATACGACTCGATCACAAACAGCGCGCAGTACCAAGCCAGGTACGCGGCGATCGCCAGCCCGATAAACGTGCTCAACACATCGGCGACGAAGCGCCCACGCACCGACAGCAGGCGATACATCAACTCGACGCGGATATGCGCGCCACGCTGCAAGGCATAGGGCAATGCCAGGAAGCCGGAAGCGGCCATGGCATAGGCGGCGAATTCGTCCGCAGAAGGCACCATCGTGCCCAGTTGGCGCGCGACGATCTGGGCGACCACCAGCAGGCAGATCAGCACGAGAAACACACCGGACAGCCATCCGGACAAGGTGTAGAGCTTATGCAGCGGCGTCATGGGCTGAAGACTCCCTGATTACGAACAGTGGCCGGGGCATGGCGGGATGCCGCGTGCCCCGGCAGCACAAAGGTGGCGGGGTCAGTTCTGGTAAGCGTCGATGATCGCTTTGCCATCGGCACCGGACTTTTTCAGCCACTCGTCGACCATGGTCTGACCGATTTGCTGGAAGCCTGTCTCCACGGCTGCCGGCGCCGTATCGGCGACTTGCATGCCTTTGTCCGCCAGGGTTTTCACCAGCTCGCCGGTTTTTTCCTGGGCAATCTCCCAACCGCGCTTCTCGGCACGCACGGCAGCGTCCAGCACCGCCTGCTGCGCGTCTTGCGGCAAACGATTGAAGGCGCGCGCGTTGACGATCACGAAGTTCTTCGGGATGAATGCCTTGACGTCATAGTAGTAGGTGGCGAAGTCCCAAGCCTGGGAGTCCACCCCAGTGGTGGGCGAGGTCAGCATGCCGCTGATCATCCCGGTGCTGAACGCCTGGGGGATTTCACCGGTCTGGATCACCGTCGGAATCGCACCCATCAGTTCGGTCATGCGCGAGGTCGCGGGGTTGTAGGCGCGAAATTTCATGCCCTTGAAATCATCCATGCTGCTGATCGGCGTCTTGCTGAAGATGCTCTGCGGCGACCAGGGCATGGCGTACAGCAGCTTGATGCCCTGCTTGGCCAAGCGTGCCTCTACGGCCGGACGACTGACTTCCCAGAGCTTTTGCGCCTCGCTGTAGTTGCGCACCAGAAACGGCACGCTATCGACTTCATAAATCGGATCTTCGTTGCCCAGCACCGACATCAGTACATCGCCGACCTGCACCTGCCCAGTCTGCACCGCGCGTTTGACTTCCGGGCGTTTGAACAGCACCGAGTTGGCATGGATGCGAATCTGCAATTCGCCGGCGGTGGCGGCCTCGACATCCTTGGAGAACTCCTTGGCCACCGTGGTGATGAAGTTGCCGTCAGGCTGCTCGACCGTCATGTTCCAACGCTCGGCGGCCTGAGTGGAGAGTGCGCTGAAACCAAGGACGCAGGCCATGGCCGACAGTGCGAAGCGAAACGAGGTGCGGGTGCTCTTCATGGTGTTCTCCTGATCATTGTTCTGGGCGCAAGGGACGGCGCCGGTGTTGAGGGAAGACGACCCCGAGTCTCAGTGGATAGGCAAAGCCTGTCCAACTAGAAAAACCGGGAGCGCATGATCGGAAATCGTTATGAGACGAAACGAGGCGACAGTGCGCCACACGCACCATAAGCGCGCAGCACAACCTAGTCGCAATAAGCAGTCAGGCTGTTAAAAGCACGCGCGGCCAAGGCCCCTCGCGCAAGGGCTGCCGTCCATTGGATGATTGGTCAGGTGCTGTTGCCAGGAGACCGTTCACGCCAGCGCTAGCGTCTGGCGCAGGCAGGTCGCGACCGAGGGTCTGTTGCCGTTTCAGGCGGTTTTCTGCTCAGTGCCCGGGATCGCCAGCGCCAGCATGGCTTCGCCCATCTGTTCGCCGTACTCGTAGAGCGCCTCGCAGGCGAGCGCGATGATGTCCTCGCTCAATTCGAGGCCGACGCCGTTACGCCAGGTGGCGACAACCCCCAGCGATGGCGGCTGCGGTACGCCTTCGAGGAGGGTCAGCACGCCCTGCTTCAGCTCTTCGCTGACCAGGGCGGCCGGCAGTGCGCCAATGCCAAAGCCATCGCGGATCAAGCGCGTCATGGCCGCCACCGAGTTCACGCAGCTGATACGTGGCGCGCAGACGTTGCCGGCATGTAGCAAGTTGAGAATGTCTTGGTGCGGGCGGGAGTTCTTCGAAAACGTGATGATGCGCTCTTTGGCCAGCTCATCTATCGAGGCGTAGCGGCGGTGGTACAGCGAGCCGGTCGGCACGATCCACTGCACCGGGAAACTGCCCAGCTCCAGGTTGCGCACGCTGTCGCCATGGACCATATCGGTTTGAAAGATGATGTCCAGGTAACCCTTCTGCAATTGCTCGCAGAGGTTGCGCGCGGTGTCGGCCGTCAGCTCGATTTCCACCCCCGGGTAGCGCTCCATGATCTTTGTTACGAACGGACTCAGCCAGGTGTGAATGACGGTATCCATCGCGCCAACCCGGATACGCCCCTGGATGTTGCCGGTGTCGCTGATCGACTGCTTCAGCGCCTGCATGGTATCGATCATGCGTTCGGCGTATTCGAGCACCTTCTGTCCTTCCGGCGTCAGCGATACGCCTTTCGAGTCGCGCAGGAACAAGCGCGTGCCCAACTCGTCCTCCAGCGCGGCAATCCGGCTGGAAATGGAGGCCTGGGTGCTGAACAGTTTCTCCGCAGTCAGGCGAAAACTCTTCAGCCGCGCCACCCAAACGAAGGTCTCGAGAAATCTCAGGTTCATGGCCGACTCGACCCTCTGGGGAGTGAAATATGCCGCCTGCCGAAGCAAGCCGTGTGTGTCCTGCAAAGCAGATTGCATGCCAGCGCTGGGCGCGAGCACGCGCCGCGCGCATCGGATTTTCTTATGTACCGCCCCTGCTTTTTCTCGTTGGACGCGTTGTCTTTGCACTCCCAAGAATGTGCCGGCGGTACCCGAAGCCCAATAACAACAGACATAACTCGCGCTCTGCCAAGCAGCCGGCACTGGCCGCTGTGCGCTCCCCCATCAGGAGACACTCCGCATGACCCCACGCAACCATATGGCTGCCCTGCTGATATTCAGCGGTAGCCTTCCCAGCCTGGCCAACGCCGATTTCATCGACGACAGCAAAGCCAGCCTCGAACTGCGCAACTTCTATTTCAACCGCGACTTCCGCCAGGACAATGCCCGCGACAAAGCCGAGGAATGGGCGCAGGGCTTCCTCCTGCGGCTGGAGTCGGGCTACACCGAAGGCACCGTAGGGGTTGGCGTCGACGCCATTGGCCTGCTGGGCATGAAGCTCGACTCGGGCGACGGCACCGCCGGCAGCGGGTTGTTGCCGGCCGATGGTTCCGGCGGCTCGCAGGACGAATACTCCAAGCTCGGCCTGACCGGCAAGGTCAAGGTGTCCAACAGCACCCTCAAGGTCGGTGCCCTGCACTTTCGCAGCCCGATCGTTTCGGCCAACGACTCGCGCCTGCTGCCGCAACTGTTCCAGGGCGCCCTGCTCAACGTGCAGGAAGTCGATAACCTGATTCTCCAGGGCGGCCAGATCAACCGTATCAAGGCCAATAGCTCCACCGATTACACCGAGATGACCGGCAACCGCATCGGCGGCGACAGCGACTCGTTCGTCTTCGCCGGCGGCGACTACAAACTCACCCCGGCACTCACCGCCGGCCTGCATTACGGCAAGCTCGAAGACGTCTATCAGCAGTACTACGGCACCCTCACCCACCTCTTGCCGCTGGGCGAAGAACAGTCGCTGAAGAGCGACCTGCGTTTCGCCAAGAGCCGGGAAGACGGCAACTTCCGCGCACTCGACAACCAGGCCTTCGGCGCGATGTTCACCTACACCCTGGGCGGCCATGCCTTGGGGGCCGGTTACCAGCGCATGAGCGGCGACGATCCGTTTCCGTATATCGCCAGCAGCGACCCGTTCCTGGTCAACTTCGTACAGATCAACGACTTCGCCAACACCGAGGAGCGCTCCTGGCAGGCGCGCTACGACTATAACTTCGCCGCCATCGGCATCCCCGGCCTGACCTTCATGACCCGCTACATCTCCGGCGACAACGTGCAAGTCGGCGCCGGCAACGATGGCCAGGAGTGGGAACGCAACAGCGATATCGCCTATGTGTTTCAGCAAGGCGCGCTGAAGAACGTCGGCGTCAAATGGCGCAATGCCACGGTGCGCTCCAACTTCGGCAACGACCTCGACGAGAACCGCCTGATCCTCAGTTACAGCTTGCCGCTCTGGTAACGGGCATGGCCCCTGGCCGACGGTTGAAAACCACCGGCCAGGGGTTTGCGGGGTCGCTCAAGAGCAGGATTCGGGCGATCGATTCAAGTTGTACGACAACCTGCCGATGCCTGTGGCTCAAACCCTGAAGGTGGTGAGGAGTTACCATGCAGTTCTTCCTATCCTGGAAACAGAAGTTCCGCCTACTGATCGGCATCACCCTGCTGAGCCTGGCACTGATGGCGGCCTCGTCGTTTTGGGCAAGCCTGCAACTGAGCGCTTCGCTACAAGCCCGCGAGGATGCCAAAGGCTATGCCAGCGCCTCCATCTCACTGATGAACGACTGGTTGAAACTGGGAGCCCAACGCCAAGCGCTCAGCCCCGCAACCCAGGACAACTTCCAGCAACGCTTGAGCGCGCTCGAACAACTCGCGAAACAGTTCGTTGTCCAGGCACAAGGGCTTGGCGATGCATCGATCAGCCAGAGCGCCCGACAGATTGAAGAGTTGCTCCTGACCGAGACCGCCTTGCAAAGAGACTGGCTGGAGCTCAGCCAGCAACTCGGCCTGCCCCCCTTCGAGGGCATGCGCCAGACCCTCTCGACAAGCGCGCAGAGTCTGGAGCCGATCAACATCGGACTGATCCAGCCCTTCATTGCCGCGGCCTTGCGCAACCAGCGCGACTACCTGTCGACCTTCGATAGCGGCTACGCGGACCAGACCCAGAGCGCCATCGACGACATGCAGGCCAAGATCGAGGAGCTGGACTGGCAGGAGAACCAGATCGGCCAGGCGGTCAGCAGTTTCAGCGCGGCCTTCAGCCAGGCACACGCGCTGATCCTAAAGATCCGCGAGGCCGAGCAGCGGATCGCCAGCCTGGGGCAGCAGATCGAACAGCGCATCGATGAGCAGAACGTCATGCTGCAGGACGGCATCCTCGCCAGCACCGCGCGGCAAGCGCAGCAGGCCAGTCGCTCGTCGAACTGGATAATGGGACTGAGCTTTACCGGCGTCGCGCTATTTCTGCTGCTGACCCTGAGCCAGGCCTCGCGCACCCTGATGGCGCAACTGAACAATGTCACCCAGATCCTCAGCCAGGTCGCCTCCGGCAACCTCACCGGCACCCTGACAATCGGGCGCAACCCGAAAGACGAGTTCAATCAGTTGGCCGAGGCGTCCAACCGGATGATCGAAGGTATCAGCCGGATCGTTCGCCAGGTGATCGACGCCAACCGCGAACTGACCGAGCTGCACCGTTACCTGAGCGAATCGATGCGCCGCCTCGGCGATAACAGCAGCCAAGTGGAAATACAGACCGAGCAGGCCGCTTCGGCATCCCAGCAAATTTCGGCGACCATCAACGAGATGGCGCAGCGCACCTCCGACGTCGGCAACGCCACCCACACGGCCTACGACTCGGCACGCATGGGCAGCACGATCATCGACGCCAGCGTCGCGAGCATGCGCCGGCTGGCGCAGTTGATCCAGGCAACCCACGCCCAGGTCGCCCTGCTCAGCCAATCCAGCAGCAAGGTGGCCGGGATCATCGATGTGATCAACAGCCTGGCGGACCAGACCAACCTGCTCGCCTTGAATGCCGCCATCGAAGCCGCGCGTGCCGGCGATGCAGGGCGGGGTTTCTCGGTGGTGGCCGACGAGGTGCGCTCGCTGGCCCTGAAAACCGTTGCCGCCACCACCGATATCGCCGGCATCGTCGGCGAGTTCAAACAACAGACGCAGCGCATGAACGAGCTGATGACCAGCGGCCTGTCCCTGGCCGCGGAAAGCGAGCGACATTCCAGCCAGGTGGCGGAAACCATCGATGAGATCACCCGCTCGATGGAGCAGCTCAGCGGCGAGATGAATCAGGTGGTCGTGGCCATCGAAGAAATTTCCAGCACCACCGAGGACATCGCCGGCAAGATGGAGGACATCAACCTGCACACCGGCGAAACCAAAGGCCTACGCGTAACGCTGGATCAACACACCCATGGTTTGTCCGTCCAGGTCGAGGCCTTGAGCCGCAGCGCCCGGCAATTCCAGGTCAGCTGAATAACGCCTGCCGCCTGGCCGGCGGCAGGCCTGTCAGGCGCGATAGTCGTAGTCGTCGAGCAACTCCTGCGCCGCCACCGAATGGAAAGCCGCCACGACCCAATCCTCGGCGCCACTAACCCACCCTAGCGAATCTGCGTTCAACAGTTAACGGATACATCGGCCACGGCCCGCATACCGACCAACTGCACGCATAGCGCAGCCATCTCCAGATCTCGACGTTTCAGGTGCGCAATGCGAGGGGCGTAGAATCTCGATGACTTTCCGCGGCGAGGCTGGGCTTGTCCAACCAGAAAAACTGCGCGCTGATCGGCAAACCTTATGCCCGCCAGCACCCAGGCACCGGCTGCCGCTGCGCCAAGGCGGTTGACCGCGATGGCGACATCACACCGTGGCAGCCATCGACTTTTCCTATCTCCGGCGCACATTTTTATTAGTTGGACGCGCCCGGTGGCCCGTTCAAGAATGCAGCACGGGTCATGTTGCGCACCTTGCCTGTGCAGTGACCGCTCCACAGCTGTCGCCAACCTGCGTTTAACCGACGCAGCCAAGGCGCCCCGCCCAGAGGAATACCTGCGTGAACAGCCTGCTCCTGAACTGCGATATCGGCGAAAGCTTCGGCGCCTGGACCATGGGACTGGATGCCGAGGTCATGCCCTACATCGATTGCGCCAACATCGCCTGCGGCTTCCATGCCTCCGATCCCAGCACCATGCGCAAGACGGTTGCCCTGGCGGTCGAGCATGGCGTGCGCATCGGCGCGCACCCGGCCTACCCGGACCTGGTCGGTTTCGGCCGACGCTCGATGGACTGCACCCCGCAGGAGGTCGAAGACCTGCTGCTCTACCAGATCGGCGCCCTCGAAGCGATGTGCCGCAGCCACGGCAGCCAGGTCAGCTACGTCAAACCGCATGGCGCGCTGTACCAGGACATGATGCGCAAGCCGCAAATTCTGCGGGCGGTGATGCGCGCCGTGGCCAGCTACGACACACGCCTGCCGGTGATGCTGATGAGCACCCGCGACAACAGTCAGGCCCAGGCCATCGGCGACGAGTTCGGCATCGCCCTATGGTTCGAGGCCTTCGCCGACCGCGCCTACGACGCCGCCGGCTTTCTGGTGGCGCGCAGCCAGCCAGGCGCGGTGCACCATGACAGCGAAGTGATCGTCAACCAGGCCATCACCCTGGCCAAGGGCGACGCCTTGATCGCCAGCGACGGCAGCGTCCTGCCTTTGCACGCCCATACGCTGTGCGTGCATGGCGACAACGCCAGCTCGGTCGCCGCGGTGCGGCACATCCGCAGCGCCTTCGCCGCATTGGGTCAGGCATGACCACGCGCCCCGTTCCGCGCCTGGAAGTCGCCGGGATCGACAGCCTGATCCTGCGTCTGTTCGAGCACATCGACGAAAGCAACATGCCCTGGATGCTGGCCGCCAGCCAGCGCCTGCGCACCAGCTTCGGTGCCGCGCTGATCGACCTGGTGCCGTCCTACACCACCCTGCTGCTGCACTACGACCTGCAACGCATCAGCGCGCCGCAGGTCAGCGCATTGATCGCCGAGGCGTTCCGCGACCTGCAACCGGCCGACAACAGTGGCGGCCGCTGCCACGTCCTGCCGACCTGGTACGACCGCCGCGTCGGTCCCGAACTGCCGCTGCTGGCACAACGCAGCGGCCTCAGCGAAGCCGAGGTGATTCGCCGCCACAGCAGCCACCAGTACCAGGTATTCGCCCTCGGTTTCGCCCCGGGCTTCGCCTTCATGGGCCTGGTCGAAGAAGCCCTGGCCGCGCCGCGCCTGAGCACCCCACGCAAACGCATCGCCCCTGGCAGCGTGGGCATTGCCGAACGGCAGACTGCGGTCTACCCAGTGGTCTCGCCTGGCGGTTGGAACCTGCTTGGACGGTGCCCGAGCAAACTCTTCGACCGCAGCATCGACGGCTACAGCCTGCTGCAACCAGGCGACCGCGTACGCTTCGCCGCCATCGATCACGCCGAATTCATCCGCCTCGGCGGCGACGACAGCCCGCTGGAGATGACGCCATGAACCGCACAGCGAACCGTGGCGGCTTGCGGGTGGAGCGCAGCACACCATTTATTCAGGTGCAGGATGCCGGCCGCTTTGGCGTTCGCCACCTGGGCGTGACCCAGAGCGGCGCCCTGGACTGGATTTCCATGTCGTGGGCCAACTGGCTGCTGGGCAACGACCTGGGCGCCGCCGTGGTGGAAATCACCCTGGGTAATCTCAACCTGCTCTGCGAACAGGACGCCTGCCTGGCGCTGGCCGGTGCCGACCTCGGCGCCACGCTGGATGGCGAAGCGCTGGCGCCCTGGCGCAGCTTCAACGTCCGCCAGGGACAACGGCTGAATTTCGCGCAACCGCGGCAGGGCGCACGCGCCTACCTGGCCGCGCCTGGCGGTTTCGACGCCCCGAAGGTGCTCGGCAGCTGCGCCAGCATCGCCCGCGAAGAACTCGGCGGCCTGCACGGTAACGGCAAGCCACTGGCCGCCGGCGACCAACTGAGCTGGGCCGGCACGCGGGCCGCGCCACGCGTCATGGCCGCGGCATCGATTCCGCTGTTCAGCCCGTCGCCGCGTCTGGACTTGATCCTGGGCGCGCAGATCGGCAGCTTCAGCGGGCAGAGCCTGTTCGATGTATTCAACAGTGACTGGACCATCGACTCGCGGGCCGACCGCATGGGCGTACGCCTGCTCGGCCCGCAGTTGCACTGCCAGGGCGCCGCCATGGTGTCGGAAGGTATCCCGCTCGGGGCGGTGCAGGTGCCGCCGGATGGCCAACCGATCATCTTGCTCAATGATCGCCAGACCATCGGCGGCTACCCGCGCC
>TARA_R100001244_G_scaffold6593_12_pt1 | contig 27483 bp, 22 predicted proteins | sample TARA_R100001244 | Tara Oceans TARA_R100001244 (sample SAMEA2621564) | marine metagenome | biome: marine biome (ENVO:00000447); feature: mesopelagic zone (ENVO:00000213); material: "saline water (ENVO:00002010), including plankton (ENVO:xxxxxxxx)" | depth 790 m
CAAGATCGGCCGATTGCGGATCGGAAACGACCTCTTCGTCATAGCATTGCGCGGTCGCGATCAGCTGGATGAACATCAGCCGTTGCTTGACCTCCTCGACATCCGGTTGCTCTTCGGCCAGCGGAAAATGCTCGGCCAGGCCGGGCCACAATTTCTTCGAGCCGTCCTCGGCATATTCGTAGAATCCGCCGCCGAAGCGCCGGCCGCGCCGGTCGATCTGGTTGACCATGATGTCCATCAGCTTCTCGGTGCCGCTGGGGACGTAGGCATCGCCCATCTCTTCCTTGGTTGACGTCATGATATCATAGCCGAGCTGCAGTGTCGTTTCATCAACCACGGCGAGCGGACCGATCGGCATGCCCATGGCGATCGCGGCATTTTCGATCAGCGCCGGCTTGACGCCCTCGGCGACCATCAGCATCGCTTCATTGGCATAAGGCGGGAACACGCGGTTGGTGTAGAAACCGCGGACATCCTTGACGACGATCGGCACCTTGCGGATCTTGGCGTTGTAATCGAGCGCAACAGCCAGCGCCTTGTCGCCGGTTTCCGCGCCGGGGATGATTTCCAGCAAAGGCATTTTCTCGACCGGCGAGAAGAAATGCATGCCGATAAACTGGTCGGGCCGTTCGCTGTTCTTGGCCAGACCGGTAATCGGCAGGGTCGAGGTGTTGGAGGCAAAGACCACATCCTTGCCAATCACCGCTTCGGTCTTCTTGATCACGTCTGCCTTGACGTCGGGGCGTTCGAACACCGCCTCGATGATCAGGTCGACGTCCTTCAGATCGTCATAATTGTCGGTCGGGGTGATCCGCGCCATGAAGGCCTCGGCCTTTTCCTTGGTCATCTTGCCGCGCGCGACATTCTTGTCGACGATCTTCTGGCTGTAGGCGATCGCCTTCTGCGCCTCTTCCATATTGCGGTCGAGGACAATCACATTCATGCCCCCCTTGGCGGTGACATGGGTGATGCCGGAGCCCATCAGGCCGGCACCAAGCACGCCGACGGTCTTGATGTCCGATGCCGGGACGCCCTCGGGGCGTGCCGCACCCTTCTCCGCCGCCTGCTTGTTGATGAACAGGGTGCGGATCATGTTCTTGGCCTGTGGGCCGGACAGCAGCTTGGTGAAATATTTGCTTTCGACGCGCAGCGCGGTGTCGATCGGCAGCATTGAGCCTTCGTAGAGGCAGGAGAGGATCGCCTTGACCGCTTCATAATTGCCCTTGCTCTGTTTCAGCGCGATCGCCGAGGAACCGAGATAAAGCGGCACGGCGCGGGGATCCATGGATCCCGCACCACCGGGGAATTTGTAACCCTTCTTGTCCCAGGGCGCGGACGCCTTTGGATTGGCTTTAACCCATTCCTTGGCCTTTGCGACAACTTCGTCGGCGGGGACGACTTCATCGATAAAGCCCTGGGCTTTTGCCGTCTGCGGATTGGCAGGGCCGCCCATCATGATCATCATGCCAGCGGCCTGTAGACCCGCGAGGCGTGGCAGGCGCTGAGTGCCGCCGCCGCCGGGCAGCAAGCCCACCTGCACTTCGGGCAGGCCAAGCTGAATCTTCGGATTGTCGGCGCACACGCGATAATGGCAGGCGAGCGCCAGTTCGAGACCACCACCAAGCGCAAGGCCGTTCAGGGCACAGGCGACCGGCTTGGCGTGAGCCGTGCCCTTGAGCAGGTCCTTGGCGCTGTTGCCGCCGGTTTCCATGCGCCGCAGCATGCCGTTCAATTCCCATGCGCTGGCAAAGGCATCTGCCATGCTGTCGGCTTTCGACGCGCCGAGCATGTTGAGATCGGCACCGGCGAGGAAGCCGGATTTCTTGCCGGAGGTAATCACCGCGCCCTTGATTGCGTCGTTGCTGATCAGATCTTCAACGAAGCTTTTGAAATCGGTGATCAATGCCTCGTTCCAGACATTCATCGACTGGCCGGGCAGATCGATGGTGAGGAGGGCGATGCCGTCGCTGTCGATATCGACTGTGAATGTTTCGTAGGTCATATTCTGTTCCTTGCTGTCTCATCCTGTGCTCCGCACTGGGTGCGGAGCCTTGGCGAGAGGGCGGTTGCCGGCCCTCCGGAGCTCCGCATCACGCGCGGAGCAAAACTATCAGTTCACGCGTTCGATTATCGTCGCGATGCCCATGCCGCCGCCGATGCAGAGCGTCGTCAGCGCCGTCGACTTGCCCGATCGCTCGAGTTCGTCGAGCACGGTGCCGAGGATCATCGCGCCCGTTGCGCCTAGCGGATGGCCCATGGCGATGGCGCCGCCGTTCACATTCATCACGCTATGGTCGACGTTCATCGCATCCATGAAACGCAGGACGACCGCGGCAAAGGCCTCATTCAACTCCCACAGATCAATGTCGCTGGCGGACATGCCCGCGCGATCCAGCGCCTTCTTCGCGGCAAATTCGGGACCGGTCAGCATGATTGTCGGTTCGGAACCGATCGCGGCCATCGAAACGATCCGCGCCCGCGGTTTCAGGCCATATTTCTCGCCGGCCTTTTCGTTGCCAACCAGCACCGCCGCGGAACCGTCGACGATCCCGGAGCTGTTGCCGGCATGGTGGACATGGTTGATCTTCTCGATCTCGGGATGCTTCAGGATTGCGACGTCGTTGAAGCCGGGCATCTGTTCGCCCATCATCTTGAACGCGGGGCCGAGCGCGCCGAGCGACTGCATATCGGTTTCCGGGCGCATCAGCTCGTCATGGTCGAGCACGACTTCGCCGATCACGTCGCGGATCGGCAGGATCGACTTGGCGAACCGCTTTTCCTCCCATGCCTTGGCGGCGCGCTTCTGGCTCTCTACCGCATAGGCGTCGACATCATCGCGGCTGTAGCCATATTTTGTCGCGATCAGGTCGGCGGAAATGCCCTGCGGCACGAAATATTCCTGAAACACCAGAGTCGGGTCGGCCATGCCGCCGAGACCATCGCTGCCCATCGGGATGCGGGACATGGATTCGATCCCGCCACCGACGGCGAGATCGGTTTCGCCGGAGCAGACCTTGCCCGCGGCGATATTGACCGCTTCCAGCCCGGACCCGCAAAAGCGGTTTACCTGGATCGCTGAAGTCGTGTCGGCATAACCGGCCTTGAGCGCGGCCATGCGGCTGATCACCGCGCCCTGCTCGCCGACGGGAGAGACACAGCCAAAGGCGACGTCCTCGACTTCATGTCCCTCAAGGCCGTTGCGGTCATTGACAGACGCCAGCACCTGGGCGGCGAGGTCGAGAGCGGTGATTTCGTGCAGGGCACCATCGTTGCGGCCCTTGCCGCGCGGCGAGCGCACGGCGTCATAGATGAAGGCTTCGGTCATAGGGGGTCCTCTCGTTGGAAGAATTGCAAGGCTGTTGCGCAATGCTAATGCTGCACTGCAGCACAGTCAAGCAGTTTACGTAAACGTCAATCAAAGGGCAAGGCGACTCGCCCTGCCCCTCTCGGCTTTCACCATAAACTAATCGAGGATCGATTGATATTTCTGGCTGAAAACGTCGCGCCCGACGATGTAGCGCATGATCTCGCTGGAGCCGGCATAGATCCGGCTCATCCGGGCATCGGTGAAGATCCGGCTGATTTCATATTCCTTCATATAGCCGGCACCGCCGTGCAGCTGCAGTCCGAGATCGGCCATCTCCCATTCGATCTCGCTGCCCAGCATCTTGCCCTTGGCGGCGATATTGGCGTTGAGTCCGCCCTGGTTGTGGATGTCGACGCAATGGTCGACATAGACCTGCAGCATGTCGATTTTGGCGTCCATCTCGGCCATTTTGAACTGGGTATTCTGCATGTCGGACAGTTTCTTGCCGAAAACATTGCGCTCCATGACAAATTCGCGGGTGATGTCAAAGGCGCGCCGGGCTGACGCGGCATAGCCGACCATGGCGATCAGCCGTTCCTCGGCCAGGCCTTCCATCAGGTGGATGAAGCCCTTGCCCGGCGTGCCCAGCGTGTTTTCCTTTGGTATCTTGACGTCATTGAAGAACAGCTCTGCCGTATCCTGCGCGTGCAGGCCGATTTTCTCCAGATTCTGGCCGCGCTCGAAGCCGGGCATGCCGCGTTCGACGATCAGCAACACCATCGCATGCTTGTCATCGACGCCGTCAATCTTGGCGGCGACAATCACTACGTCGGCGTTGATGCCGTTGGAGATATAGGTTTTTGACCCGTTGAGCAGCCAATGGTCGCCCATATCCTTGGCCATCGTCTTCATGCCGGACAGATCGCTGCCGGCGCCCGGTTCGGTCATCGCGACCGCGAGAATCGTTTCACCGCTGACGCATTTCGGCAGGAATCGTTCGCGCTGTTCCTCGTTGCCGATATTCTTCAGATAGGGTCCGACCAGCCGGCTGTGCAGCGTATTATACCATTCGCCGCAGCCCGCCCGCGCGGTTTCCTCGATAATGATCTGCTCGTAGCGGAAATCATCGTCGCCCATGCCGCCATATTTTTCGTCCGGCCAGATCATCAGGAAGCCCTGATCGCCGGCTTTCTTGAATATTTCGCGGTCGACGATACCGGCTTCGCGAAATTCATCCATCCGCGGCGCGACCTCGTCGGTGAGAAAGCGGCGATAGGCATCGCGGAACATATGCTGTTCTTCGGTAAATTTGCGCATGGGAATATCCTTTGGTCTGTGGGGATAGTGGCGTGCTGAAAGCCCGCCGCATTTGCCCCGGTCTTAATGGGCTGGATTTAATCGGTCAATTAAGAAACAAGTCCGTTGCAATTGTCCGCCAACCATCGGTATGGCTGGCCCGTGAAAAAGACAAAACCCTTCATCCTTGGCCTCGGCGGTACGACAAACCCCGTCTCCTCGACGGAAATGGCTCTGGCAATATCTCTGGAAGCCGCTGCCGCTGCCGGCGCCGAGACCGAATTATTCGGTTCGGATCGCCTGATGGCGCTGCCGCATTATCGGTCGGATCCGGCGGGTATCAACCAGGCTGGCAAGGATCTGGTCGCGCTGGTGCGCCGTGCCGATGGCCTGATATTGTCCAGTCCCGGCTATCACGGCACCGTTTCCGGTCTGGTCAAGAATGCCATCGATTATATCGAAGAGACCTCGATGGATGACCGCGTCTATCTGGACGGCTTGCCGATCGGACTGATCGTTACCGCCCATGGCTGGCAGGCGGTCGGCAGTACGCTGGCGGCGCTGCGCTCGATCGTTCACTCCCTGCGCGGCTGGCCAACCCCGCTTGGCGTTGGAATCAATGCCTCGGGCGGCATGTTCCGCGACGGAACCTGCGCGGATCCAGGCGTGAACGAGCAGCTCAAGCTGGTCGCCGAGCAGGTCATGCTTCGGGCGGAGCCCCGCTGAATCAATTTGGCGGCATATTGCCGTAAAAGTCGCGATACCAGTTCACGAAATTCTGCAGGCCCTGTTCCAGCATCACCTTCGGCTGATAGCCGGTCAGCGCATGGAGCCGCGAAACATCGGCGTAGGTTGCGGTCACATCGCCCGGCTGCATCGGGCGCATGACTTTTTTCGCGTCGATACCGAGCGCTGCCTCCAGGGTGCTGATCATGTCCATCAAACCGACCGGACGGCTGTCGCCAATATTGAGAATGCGGTTGCTGTGCGGCGCGGGCGGATGGTCGAGAGCTCCCAATATGCCATCGACGATATCGTCGATATAGGTAAAGTCGCGCGCCATCTTGCCTTCGCCATAGACTTCGATCGGTTCGCCGGCCAAAATCTTCCGGGTGAAGCTGAAATAGGCCATGTCGGGTCGTCCCCACGGACCGTAGACGGTGAAGAAACGCAGGCCGGTCTGCGGAAAGCCGTACAGTTTCGCATAGGACTGGCTCATCAATTCGCAGGATCTTTTGGTCGCCGCATAGAGCGAGACCGGCTCGTTGACCGGCTCGTCTTCGGTGAAGCCGATGCCGCCCATCGGCTTGTCGCCATAGACCGAGCTCGACGACGCATAGACAAGATGCTGGAAACCGGCGGCGTGGCGGCTGGCTTCGAGCAGCGACAGATGGCCCTGCAGATTGGACTTCTGATAGGCGAAGGGGTTGTCGATACTGTAGCGCACCCCGGCCTGCGCCGCGAGATGGATGATCCGCTTGACGCCGCCGTCCCGGACCAGCGTCTTGACGTCATCGGCGTCCGAGATGTCCATTTCGACGAAGCGGAAACCCTTCAGGTCCTGAAGATTGGCGAGCCGGGCATGCTTCAGCGCCGGATCATAATAATCGTTCAGATTGTCGATCCCGATCACCGTTTCGCCGCGCGCGATCAGCCGCGTCGAGACGGCATGGCCGATGAAACCGGCGGCACCGGTCACGAGAATGGGAGAATTATGGGTGTCTGGCATGGTGGCTTTCATCAATATCAATTGCCGTGCCTTTAACACGAACCGGTAAAGATTTCACAAGCGAAAGGAGGGTTGCTGTTCAGCCTGACCGCATGCTGTTCCGGCTGTTGGCGCCCGCACATAAAAAAACGGCGGCGCTTTGCAGCACCGCCGTTTCCATTTCTTGTTTGCCTGCTACGAGCAACCGCCCTGGCAACCACTATGTTCTTCTCGGTTTAATAACCGAAGATGAGCGAGATGCTTGCAGCGCGCGGCGCACCAATCTGGACAAATGGCGAGTTGCCGTCCAGATCACCACCAAAGCCGCCAACATATAGCTTGTCCAACAGGTTGGTCACGTTCAGCTGCAACGCAACATCATCGCCGAATGGGTTTTGCGTGATAGTCCAGCGAAGGTCGAGGTCGACCAGAGTGTAGCCGCCAACAGACCGTTGGTTGGTGTCGTTCACCCACCGTTTGCCGGTGTGCTTGACCTGAGCACCCAGTTCAAAATCACCAAGTTGCTGCTGAAGACGGGCACCGACGGTCCACAAGGGTGCGCCGCTTTCGTTCTTGCCGGCCGTGAGGGCAAAAATCGGATCGCCAACCGCCGTACACTGGGCAACGCCATTCGTTATGTCCGCAGCCGAGCAAACGTCGGTCTGGACATTGTCCTTGATTTCCGATTCATTGATCGAACCGAAGACATAGAGCATTGTTGCAGGTGTTGGCGACCAAGCGATCGAGGCATCAAGGCCATATTTGTCAACACGACCGAGGTTCCGGAATACCGATTCATCCAGAATCGGATCATAAGAGGATGCCAGCCGGTTGTTATAGCGGGTATACCAGCCAGCAAACTGGGCCTGGATGTTGCCGGTCCGATACCGAAGCCCCATGTCGAGACTGTCGGTTGTTTCGGGAACCGGCTGAACGCCCGGGGCATCCACTGGGAAGTACAGAGAATCATAGAGCGGATCAGTAGCCGGTACCGAAAGACCCTTGGCATAGTTTGCAAATACCGATGCGCTACCGAAAGCATAGGTCAGACCGACGTTGGGCAGGATTTCATCATATTTGTACGTGCGTGACTGAGGAACTGCAGAACCGGATACGGTGTTGGTCGCTGCATCATAGCTATAAGGGTTCGCCGCTTCATAGGCTGCGCTTACGCCGCCCACACAATCGAGGAAACCGCTGGCCGATGTGGTGTAGCAATTCTGGTTCAGTTTACGTTTGAAGAACGGTGCACGCACACCCAATACTGCGGAGAGGTCACCGAAGGTACCGCGATATTCACCCGAAATCTGATGCAATGTTGCATAAGACTGGCGATCGCGTTTGTTGAGTTCAAAACCGTCTACTGTCACCAGTCCATTGTTGACCGGGAATACGTCGGCAATCTCGCCATTGAACAGCGCAACCGAGGTCTGCCCCGTCTGACGATGGTTTGCATCATCATAAGTGTAAGCAAGACGGAAACGATGATCCGGGCTGAGTTCGTAGGACAGGTTGGAAATGACACCGTAACGCCGGGTGCGGGTCTGGCTCGGATCGTGGCCCGTTACTTCGTCAAGCGTATCGCCGTCACCGTTGAGATCGCGACCGAAATAATAGCGTCCGCGAATGAAACCGGTCATTGCGACTCCGCCCACATTTCTCGTTTGCTCAAGCAGTTCTTCGTCACCGCCGCCATTGGCTTTCACATATTGGAAGCTTGGATCGACCGAGAGTATCAGGCCGTCTGCCAAGGTGAAGCGCGATGCACCGCGGATATTACCGGTGTTGGAAGGGTTGTAGCGACGGTCAAATTCTGCACCGCAATTGTTGTCGCTTTGCGCGGTACCCGCTTCCGGCGATTCGACTGTGCAAGGAAAGTTGATGTCGTAAAAACGGTCTGCTTTTGTCGCAGGAAACCTGTCCAGAGAGAAGGAACCGAAGAAATTGTTGCGGTTCTCGTTATAGTGACCGGCGATGGCAATGAAGTCGCCATTGGTTCCGATGTCCTGCCAGATGCGGCCATTATATTGTTGCTTCTCGACAATGCCGTAGTTGTTGAACGGATTGTTGTAGCGGGTGTAGCTTGCCGAAACGAATGCCTTGGTGCCGAACCCGGTGATGTCACCGGTGTCGATCATGCCAAAGCCGCGCATGTAAAGACGGCTGCGGTTATTATTGTCGCCTTTTGCAAAGGTGCTGCCGGTGGACAGCGTGCCGGTGAGCTTGAACTCGTCGCTGGGCTCGCGTGTACGAAGGTTGATTGTGCCACCAACCGCGGAAGCCGTTGGACTGTCCACATCGGTTACGCCCAGATTTACGTTGACCTGCTCGATAATTTCCGAATCGACCTGCTGGTTGGTGTAAAGCGCATAGTTGCCGGAATCGTTCAGCGGCAGGCCGTCAAGCGTTTGCGAGATACGATCATCGCTGAAGCCGCGGATCGTGAACGAGCCGCCGGAAGAGCCCCATGGGTCATTGTTCTGGAAGCTGACGCCGGGGACAAGGTTGATAATATCATTGACCGTCTGGCCGGGGCGCTGGCGCCGGATGATTTCTTCGTCGAGAACCTGTTTCGCTTTTGGCGTGTTTGGAATTTCCACGCCGCCCACGTCACTGGTTCTGGCACCCATGACAATGATAACGTCTTCTTCGAAACCGACAGTACCGGTTGACTGCGCAGCAGCCGGCACAGCCATCAGGCCGGCGGTGGAAAGGCTGACGACGCTGGCAGCCAAAAGATATTTGATTTTCATGATTTGAATTCCCCGTTCATGAACCGAATTTGAAACAAAAATGTAATAAGATGGTCGCCCGTGAACCATCGACAGTGAAGCCTGGGCAGGCCGTCTCTAGGCCCCATAAATGACAGTTTTGTCTCAAGTGAAACTAGAAATGCCGCAGCGCAGCATTTTATTTTTGCAGTGCAATATTTTGATCCGGAATTTTGGGTAGGGAAACGGACTTTCTGTCCGGCGATGTTGGACCATCGCGTTGTTTTTCAGCGCTATATTCCGGAGAGGATGCGCTTGAACAGCTTTTCAAATGCCGACCCGGATTGTTGCGAATTTGTCACGATGTCGGCATGAATTTTCGAGGGCTCGACATGGAGATCGTGCATCGGGCCGACCTGATTGGCAAATTGTTCGTGCACCGATTGCACGGTCCGCCCGCGTTCGCGGACATCGCGTTCGAGTCGCCGGGCAAAGCGGGTTTCGGAATCGCATTCGACGAAAATGCTGAGATCTAGAAGCGCGCGCAGCGGCTGGTGCTGGAGGATCAATATCCCGTCGATCAGGATCACCGGCCGCGGTTCGGTGCGCCGGGTTTCTGCTTTCGGCATATGGGTCGGAAAATCATAGAGCGGCCGGTCGATCGCCTGCCCGCGCTTCAGTTGCGCCAGCTGCGCGCACAGTTGGTCGAAATCGACCGCATCGGGATGATCGAAATTGGGGCCGCCCTTGCCTTCCGGCGCATCGCCCAGGCCGAAAAAATAGTCGTCCTGCGGCAGGATCACGCATTGTTCGGGACCCAGCCGTTCGAAAATTTTGCGGGTCAGTGTCGTCTTGCCGGAACAGCTGCCGCCACTGATGCCGACGGCTCTGGGCGTCATATCAGCCCGATCTCGCGCAACCGCTGCTGCAGATAGTCATGCGCGGTGATCGGTTCCGGATACCGGTTCGGGTGGCCATCGTCGACGCAGCTCGGCAGCGTCTCGATCAGATAATCGGGACGGAAGTGGAGGAAAAAGGGCATCGAATAGCGCGAGATGCCGCGCCGTTCGGGCGCCGGGTTGACCACGCGGTGGGTCGTCGATGGCAGGCGGTCATTGGTCAGCCGCTGCAGCATGTCGCCGATATTCACTGCCAGCTCGCCCGCCTTCGGGGTAACGGCGCGCCAGTTGCCCTGCCGGTCGAGCAGTTCCAGACCCGCCTCTTCGGCACCGATCAGCAATGTGATGGTGTTGATATCCTCGTGGGCGCCCGCGCGGACGGCGGACGAATCCTCCGGCACCGGCGGATAGTGGATCAGCCGCATCACCGAATTGCCGTCGCGGACCGTATCGACAAAGAAATCGGGTGCCAGCTCCAGATAGCGCGCGATCGCTTCCAGGATCCGTGCCCCCGCCTTGTCGAAAGCGGCGAACATCTCGAGATAGGTTTCGCGGAAGCCATCCAGCTCCTGTGGCCAGACATTGGGCGGCATATAGGGTGTGAACGGGTGGCCGGCAGACAGTTCGCGGCCGATATGCCAGAATTCCTTGAGATCGCTGATATCGGAATCCTTGGCGCTTTCGGTGCCGAAGGGCGTGTAGCCGCGGGCCCCGCCACCGCCGGCGATATGATAGGCGCGCTTGACCGCTTCCGGCAGCGCAAAAAAGGCCCGCGACATGGCTTCGGCGCGCGCGATCAGCTCTGCCGGGATGCCATGGTCTGCGACCACGGCAAAGCCCCAGTCGGCAAAGCTGCCACCAATACGATCGGCGAAAGCATCGGGTTCGGATTCCGCCATGGCCAGCGAAACGGCGGATAGGGTGTCCTGGGTCTGGGTCATGCTCTTAAAATGTGTCCTCGGGGGTATTTGTCAATCGGGATGAATCAACCGAGCGACAGCAATATGCCGGCTAGCGCAGCGCTCATCAGATTGGCGAGTGATCCGGCGGCCAGTGCGCGCAGGCCGAGCCGGGCAATCACCGGCCGCTGATTGGGCGCAAGCCCTCCGGTAACCGCCAGCTGGATCGCGATGCTGCTGAAATTGGCGAAGCCGCACAGGGCGAAGATGACGATCGCATTGGTCAGCGGCGAGATACCCGCCTGCAATTTGCCCAGTTCGATGAAGGCGACAAATTCGTTGAGCACCACCTTGGTGCCGAACAGCCCGCCGGCCCCCAGCGCCTCGTCCCACGGCACGCCGATCAGATACATGATCGGGGCAAAGATATAGCCGATCACCTGCTGGAAGCTGAGATCGGGATGGCCGAACCAGCCGCCGACGCCGCCGAGCAGGCCGTTGGCCAGTGCGACCAGCGCGACAAAGGCCAGCACCATTGCGCCGACCGCGACCGCCAGCTTGACCCCGGTCTGCGCGCCCATGCCGGCGGCCATGATGATATTGGCCGGCTTCTCGTCTTCATATTCGACCGCGCTGACCAGCTCTTCCGGTGCTGGGTCCTCGGGATTGTCGGGCATGATGATCTTGGCCATCAATATGCCGCCCGGTGCCGACATGAAGGCGGCGGCGAGCAGATAGTCGATACGGATGCCCATCGCCGCATAGGCTGCGAGAATCGTGCCCGCGACTCCGGCCATGCCGACACTCATCACGGTGAACAGCTGCGACTGGGTCAGGCTGGCGAGATAGGGGCGGATGACCAAAGGCGATTCCGACTGGCCGACGAAGATATTCGCGGCCGCACAGAGCGATTCGACCTTCGAGATACCGGTGATTTTCTGGATCGCGCCGCCGACCCATTTGATAATGAACTGCATGATGCCGAGATAATAGAGAATCGAGATCAGCGCCGAGAAGAAGATGATCACGGGCAGCGCCGCGATCGCGAAGCTGTTGCCGCCAATCGTCGGATCGGCAAGCGGGCCGAAGATGAAATTGGTGCCGGCCGAGGCATAGCCCAGCAGGTTGGAAACGCCGAACGCCATCGCTTCTATGACCCGTTTCCCGGCCGGGACATAAAGTACGATGACGGCAATACCGGTCTGCAGGGCAAAGGCAGCGCCGACAACGCGCAGCCGGATGTTGCGGCGGTCGGTCGACAGAGCAAAGGCGATCAGCAGGATCAGCGCCATGCCGGCAAGGCTGGTCAGGATAGCCGTCATGCGAGGCTTCCGACCAAATGTCCGGAGCGGATGCCGCTCACCAGGTGAAACTCCCGGCTTCGCTGTTGCAGGCGGCGGCAAGGCGGTCGAGGCAGTCGGCGATATTGTCGGAAACAATCAGATGCTTGCGCCGTTCGACCGACACGAATCCCTGTTCCGTCATGGTATCGAGAAAAGCGATCAGCGAGTCCCAGTAACCGTCGATATTCAATATTGCGAACGGCTTGTTGTGATAGCCCAAAGCGTTCCAGCTCCACGCCTCGAACAGTTCGTCCATCGTTCCGACGCCGCCGGGCAGGGCGACAAAGGCATCGGTGAGATCGGTCATCTTGGCTTTGCGTTCGTGCATATTCTGGACGATGTGCAGCTCGGTGACGCCGGTGTGCGCCACTTCGAGATCTTTCAGCATCTCTGGGATGACGCCATGGACCCGTCCGCCATCGGCGAGCACAGTGTCGGCGATGACTCCCATCAGGCCGAGCCGGCCGCCGCCATAGACCAGGTCAACACCGCGCGCTGCCATGGTCTTGCCGAGCAAGATAGTGGTTTCGGCATAAGCCGGGTTCTTCCCGGCATTGGCGCCGCAATATACAGCGAGTCTTTGCAAATTGCCCCCGATCGCGCGACACAAGGGCCGCGATCTGATGTTGTTCGTTTCTTTTTCCCTATAGAAAAATTGCGCGGTGTGACTATTTCTTTTTTTTCGGTGCGGACCGCGCTAGGCACTGGCGATGATCGAAACTGCAAAAACCAACCTCATCCCGCGCTCGCTGTTTGTCTTCGCGGTACTCTATGGCGGGATGACCTGCATCGCCGGAATATTGGGCGCGAAGCAGGTCGCGATCGGGCCGCTGGCGGTCGAATCCGGGATTTTCCCGTTCCTGTTGCTGGTGGTCCTCTCGAGCTCGGTTGCAGAATTGCACGGCCGAGATGTCGCCAACCGGCTGGTGCGTTTCGGTTTCATCCCGCTGATTACCGCGATCGTCCTGATCCAGATCGTGCTGGCCCTGCCGACCGATCCCGGCATGTACGAGCCGGCGAAGGAAGCCTTTCCGATCATATTGGAGCAGGGGGCCCGGCTGATGTTCGCCGGGATCATCGCTTATGGCGTATCCCAGTTTCTCAACGTCTACATATTTTCTCGCCTGGCCAGCATGAAGGGCGCGCTGCTGGCCCTGCGCGCCGCGATCGCCAGCGCCCTGTCGCAAATTGTCGACACGGTCATTTTCATCACCATCGCCTTTTACGGCGAACGGCCGATCGGGCAGTTGCTGCTGGGGCAGGGCTCGGCCAAGGTTGTGCTGTCCTTTCTGCTGGTGCCTTTCCTGATCGTGTTTTTCGTCAAGCTGGGGCAACGGCTGGACCGGGAATGAAGGCTATTGCAGCCTGTCTGATTGCTCTTTTCCTTGGTCTGGCGGGATGTTCCCCGCAGCCGGCCACCTCGCCTCCCGAGGGCGCAACGATCGTGACCGTGATCGGGGCCATTCACGGCCAGCACCGGCGCAGCGACCGCTATGCGCTCGACGTGCTGCGCCGCGCGATTGTCCAATTTGACCCGGATATCGTGCTGGTCGAACTGCCGCCGGACCGTTTTGCCACATCCTCTGCCAATTTCGCCCGATATGGTGAAGTGCGGGAAAGCCGGGCCGACGATTTCCCGGAACTGACCGATGTTGTGTTTCCGCTGCGCAAACCAAGGGGCTTTACCACGATTCCGGTGGCGGCGTGGACGGCAGACATCGCCGCCGACCGCCGCGCAACAGAAAAACGGTTGGAACAGGACCCGGCGCGGGCTGCAGACTGGGCAGAATATCAGGCTGCGACAAAGGCCTATGCCAAGGCGGTCGCGGGCCGCTCGGATGATCCGGAGTTCATTCACTCCACAGCATATGATGCCGCGGTCAGGACCCGCCAGGAGACCTATGAGCGACTCTTCGGCGATGATCTGGGCGCAGGTGGCTGGCGCGCCATCAACCAGGCGCATATTGGCCATATCAACGCCGCTCTCGATGACGTGACCGGGCAGGAGAAGCGGGTGCTGATCCTGTTCGGAGCCTGGCACAAATACAAGATACGCGAAGCCGTGGAGGCGCGGCCGGATGTCTTTCTGGCCGATCCGGTGCCGCTGTTCGACAGCTGATTATCTGATCCGATCATGGATCAGCCGGGCTTGAGCCAGGTCCTCCTGCGTATCTATATCGATCAGAAGCGGGTCCCTGCCAGGAACCAGCTCGGCATCCGCCAGCAGCGTCCGGGCACCGGAATCCCCCTCCAGCGTCAACAGCTTTGCTAATGCCCCGACGGGAAAAATGGCGGGCGGCATTGCCTGTCCGTTGCGGGTGGAGGCGACGACGCTACCCGATTGTTCGAACGCGCTCGTCAACCTGCCAATATGATCGCGCGTCACAAAGGGCATGTCGGCGAGCAGGATGCACAGCGCGCTGGCCCCGCTTGCAATAGCCTGCGCCGCCGCCAGCCGGACGGAACTGGCCTGACCTTGCGCGGCGTCCTCGTTGGCGATGATCCGATAGCCGAGCGAGCGCCAGTGTGCCGCACAGTCATGCGCGGGCGAACCGATCACCAGCTTGCCGGCAAAGGGCAGGGCCGCCGCCGTTGCGGCGGCGTGCAGGCCGAGCATATTGTCGCCCAGCGGGGCGCTGAGCTTGTCGCGGTCGCCAAATCGGCTGGATTGCCCGGCAGCGAGCAGCGCGAGCAGCATGCCGGAGCGCGCGCTCAATTGGCGGTGATGCTCTCAAGATAGGCGATCACGGCCTGCCTTGTCGCCGCATCGGCGATGGCACCGGTGATCATCGTGGTGCCGGGAATTTTTGCCGATGGATCGGCGATAAAGCCGTCCAGTTCGGCCGCGGTCCAGGTGATGCCCGATGCCTTTAGCGCGTCCGAATAGGCGAAGCCGGCGACCTGTCCGGCCGGCTGGTCGACGATCGCGAACAGATTGGGACCGGCACCATTGGGCGCGTCTTTGGCGACGGCATGGCAGGCGGAGCAATTGGCAAAGGCGGCCTTGCCTTCGGCGATCAGCGCGCCTGCTGCATCGCCGGTCGCCGCTGCGGGCGCTGGTGCGGCTGTTTTGGCGCCTGCTTCGCGAACGATGATTTGCTCGACTGGGCCCGGCGCAGGATCGGCACCGCAGGCGGCGAGCAGAATGGGAGCAAGGCAGGCAAGGCTGCGGAGGGTCTTCATGGTTCGGTTCCGATCAGGCAAAGCTGTGTTTGGACAAGGGCAACTCGCGAACGCGCGTACCGGTGGCGGCGAAGATCGCGTTGGTGACCGCCGGCGCAATCGGCGGCAAGCCGGGTTCGCCGCCTCCGCCGAGGCGCTTGTGATCGCCGTTGATCAGCGCGACTTCCACTTCCGGCATCTCGTTGATCCGGAGCATCGGATAGTCGTGGAAGTTGCTTTGCTGGACCTCGCCGTTCTTGATCGAAATCTCGCCGTAAAGCGCCGCGGTCAGGCCATAGACAATAGCGCTTTCCATCTGGGCGGTAAAGCCGTCCGGATTGATCACAAAACCGGGATCGGCGGCGACATAGACTTTTGTCACCTTCGGCTTCGGCCCGCTCATGTCGACCTCGGCGACCTGCGCAACGATCGATCCGAAGGACGGCACGAAGGCGATACCCCGGCCATGTCTTTCGGGCAGTGCGCTGCCCCAGCCGGACATTTTCGCGGCGGTGTCGAGGACCTTGAGGTGGCGCGGAGAACCCGCCAGCAGTTCCCGGCGGAAGGCATAGCCGTCCTTGCCCGCGGCGTGGGCCATTTCATCGACGAAGGATTCGATGAAAAAGCCGTGCTGGCTGTGGTCGACTGACCGCCAGGGGCCAAAGCGCAGCTGGGTCGGGACGTCGACCTTGCGGATCTTGTGGCTGGCAATATTGTAATAGGGGACGGTTGGCGCGTCTTTCGGGTCGAACAAATGGGTATGGATATTGCTCCAGCTGACCGCCTTGCCATCCTTGTCGAGCCCGCCCTGGAAGCGGCTGGTCGCCGACGGACGATAATGGTCCTGCGCCGTATCCTCTTCCCGTGACCAGATCATCTTGACCGGATAGCCGGTGGCCTTGGCGATCCGGGTCGCCATGATGATATTGTCGCTTTCCGACCGGCGGCCGAAACCGCCACCCAGAAATGCGTTATGATAGGTCACGTCCTCGAAGGCGAGACCGGCGGCATCGGCGGCCGCCTGGCGAGCATTGACCGGCGCCTGATGGCCAGACCAGACATCGCATTTGCCGTCGCGCACCCAGGCGGTGCAGTTCATCGGTTCCATTGTGGCATGCGCCAGGAACGGCACCTTATATTCCGCCTCGACCTTGGTCACAGCTTCGGCGAAGCCTTTGCCGACATCGCCTTCCTCGGTTTCGACGTCGCCGCCGTTTTCGCCGGCCTCGTCGAGATGGGTGGCATAGCGGGCGAACAGCGCCTCCTGATCAAGACTGTCGCCTTCGGTCTTGCTATATTTTGTATCGATACTGTTCAGCGCCTGCTGCGCCTGCCAATAGCCATCCGCGACCACCGCGACAAAATCCCCCATGTTGAGGATCTGCAGCACGCCGGGCATGGTTCTGGCGGTCGTCGCATCCATCGATTCGACCGTGGCGCCGACCACCGGTGCGGCCTTGACCGCAGCATATTTCATGCCCGGGACGTTGGCATCAATGCCGAAAATCGCGCTGCCGTCGACCTTTCCCGGAATATCGTGGCGCGCCTTTGACTGCCCCATGATCTTGTAATTTTCAGGCGATTTCAGTGTCGGCTTGGCCGGCAGGCTCTGTTCGGCTGCGGCGAGGGCAAATTTCGAGAAGGGTTCGGCCTTGCCGCTGCCAGCATGCAGGATCATGCTGTCTGCGGTGGTAATCTCGCCAGCCGGCACCTGCCATTCGCTTGCTGCCGCCGCGACCAGCATCTCGCGGGCTGCGGCGCCGGCGGTGCGCATCGCGCGCTGGCCAGTGGCGCGCACTGAATAGCTACCGCCGGTGAACTGCAGGCCCATCGCCTGTGCGAGCTCCAATATACCGCCCGCAACCGTCGGTTCGAACAGCGCCGGTACTTCCAGATCGGGGAACAGGAAATCGCGACCGATCGAATCGGAGACATATTGCTTGTCGGCCGGAGCTTCGAGAATCTGCACCTTGTTCCAGTCCGCGTCCATCTCGTCGGCCAGCATCTGCGCTAGCGCGGTATAGACGCCCTGCCCCATCTCGACATGGGGGATGACCGCGGTGACGATATTGTCGGCATCAACCTTGACCCAGGCGTTGAGCAATTGTTCGTCCTTGCCGTCAGCGAGCATCGGGCTCAGCCGGTCGATCGGATTGCCCGGGCGCACGGCGACGCCAACCACCAGTGCACTGCCAGCCACCACGCCCGCGCCGATGAAAGCGCGCCGGGTCCATTTGCCCATTTTGCCGGGGCTGCCGGTTTCTGTCTTGCTCATACCGCCTTCTCCCCGGTGGCCGGTTGTCCGGCTGCTGCCTTGATCGCTGCGCGAATGCGGCCGTACATGCCGCAGCGGCAGACATTGCCTGCCATCGCGGCGTCAATCTGCGCGTCGGTGGGGTTCGGGTTTTTCTGCAGCAAGGCTGTCGCCGACATGATCTGACCCGACTGGCAATAGCCGCATTGTGGCACCTGCGCCTCGATCCATGCCTGCTGGACCCGGTGCAGCGTGCCGTCTTCGCCGGCTATGCCCTCGATGGTGGCGATCGCCTTGCCGTCGGCGGCGGAAATCGGAGTCGAACAGCTGCGCACCGGCTTGCCGTCGAGATGCACGGTACAGGCCCCGCACTGGGCAATGCCGCAGCCGAATTTCGTGCCGGTCATTTCCAGATTTTCGCGTACGACCCAAAGAATCGGGGTGGCCGGGTCAACATCGACCTCCCTGGTCTGGCCGTTGACGTTGAGCTTGATCATGGAATGTTCACCCGGATGTTTGCATAGCGGTTTGCAACTTATAGCCGAGTGGCCCGATCAAGCCAAGTGGCCTTTAGGACAGGGATTTTATGCTTGATGGATCTGGCGCAATTTATGGGCATGGCGCTGCCATATCCGGTCTCAGCGCAATTGGATCATCGCGAGGGAGGCACAGCACAGGAATCGACGCAAGCGATAGGCAGGACCATGCCGTCCGATGCATAAGCCGGTGTGGCCCTATCGGCGCTTGCCGTAGCGTCACCTTAATTGCACGGTTAATTGCTTGTTTTCAGCGGTTTTCGGCCTATAGTCCGGCCAAATTCTGACCAAGGAGCACTCCCATGAATCTGGAATTCACCGAAGAAGAAAAGGCCTTTCGCGCCGAAGTGCGTGAATTTATTGAAAATAATTATCCGCAAAATGTTGATGCCCGCGGCCTTCGCGACGACCTGAGTCCCGAAGACATGCTCGCCTGGCACAAGATTCTGGGCAAGAAGGGCTGGTCGGTTCCGGCCTGGCCGACCGAATATGGCGGCACCGACTGGACCCCGACCCAGCGCTATATCTGGTCGGAAGAAAATGCCCGGAAGAACACCGTGATGCCGCTGCCTTTCGGCGTCGCGATGGTCGGACCGGTGATCTACACATTCGGCAATGAAGAACAGAAAGCGCAGCATCTGCCGGGCATCCGGTCCGGTGATGTATGGTGGTGCCAGGGCTATTCGGAGCCGGGCGCCGGTTCCGATCTCGCCTCGCTGAAAACCACCGCCGTGCGCGACGGCGACGATTATATCATCAACGGCCAGAAAACCTGGACGACGCTGGCTCAGCATGCCGACTGGGGCTTTTTCCTCTGCCGCACCGATTCCGATGCGCCGAAGCCGCAAATGGGGATCAGCTTCATTCTTGTCGACATGAAGACGCCGGGCATCGAAGTGCGCCCTATCAAGCTGATCGACGGCGGCTATGAAGTCAACGAAGTGTGGCTGACCGATGTCCGTGTACCGGCGGCCAACCTGATCGGCGAAGAGAACAAGGGCTGGACCTATGCCAAGTTCCTGCTCGCCCATGAACGGTCCGGCATTGCCGGTGTTGCGCGCTCCAAGCGCGGCGTCGAGCAATTGAAGGAAATTGCTGCTTCGGAAATGCTCGATGGCAAGCCACTGATCGAGGATATGGGCTTTGCCACCAAGATCAGCCAGCTGGAGATCGACCTTTCGGCTCTGGAAATCACCGAACTCAGGACATTGGCGGGCGAACAGGCCGGCAAGGGACCGGGACCGGAAAGCTCGCTGCTCAAGGTCAAGGGCACGGAAATCCAGCAGCGCCTGACCGAGTTGACACTGGAAGCGGTCGGCTATTACGGCGCACCCGATTTCCGCAGCTTCCCGGACGACGGGTCGAACGACTTCCCGATCGGGCCGGATTATGCCCATCATGCGGCACCGACCTATTTCAACATGCGCAAGACGTCGATCTACGGCGGATCCAACGAGATCCAGCGCAACATCATCACAAAAATGATCCTCGGCCTTTAACCGGACCGACACAGGGGAACCAAAATGGATTTCGATTTTACCGACGAACAGAACATGGTGCGCGACGGCATTTCGCGCCTGATCCGGGAGCAATATGACTTTGATACGCGGCGCAACGTTATCGCCAGCGATTCCGGCTGGCGGCCGGAACTGTGGGCGCAGCTCGCCGAACTCGGCATGCTGGCCGCTCCTTTCTCGGAAGAAGACGGCGGTTTCGGCGGTGCCACCGAAGCGATGATCATCATGGAGGAATTCGGCAAGGGCCTCGCGGTCGAACCGTTTATCCCGAGCGTGGTCTGCGCCGGCGGCTTCCTGAAACACGGCGGCAGCGCCGCGCAGCGCGAGGAATATATCGGCGGGATTATTTCCGGCGAGATGGTCTTTGCCTTTGCCTATGCGGAACCGCGCGGCCGTTATGATCTGGCCAATCTTGAAACCACGGCCAAGGCCGATGGCGGCGACTATGTGCTGAACGGTCACAAGGCTGTCGTGATTGGCGCGCCCTGGGCGACGCATCTGGTCGTGACCGCACGCACCTCGGGCGGGCAGACCGACAAGGACGGCGTGTCCGTATTCATCGTCGACAAAGCGGCACAGGGCGTGAGCACGCGCGACTATGCCACGGTCGATGGTCGCCGCGCTTCCGAAGTCTATTTCGAAAATGTCAAAGTCTCCGGCGATGCGCTGATCGGCGAAGCCGGCAACAGCCTGCCGCTGATCGAGAAAGTCGTCGACGAAGCGACGGCAGCGGTCTGCGCCGAAGCGGTTGGCGCGATGAAAGTCACCAACGCAACCACGCTCGACTATTCGCGGCAGCGCAAGCAGTTCGGCGTACCGATCGGTTCCTTCCAGGTGCTGCAGCACCGCATGGCAGACATGCTGATGGAATATGAGCAGTCGGTCTCGATGTGCTATCTCGCGACGATCAAGCTCGACGAGGATGACGCGACGCGCAAGAAGAATGTCTCGGCAGCCAAGGTCCGCATCGGCCAGTCGGCGCGGTTCATCGGCCAGTCGGCGATCCAGACCCATGGCGGCATGGGCATGACCGACGAACTCGCGGTGGGCAGCTATTTCAAGCGGCTGTCGATCATCGAGGGCGAGTTCGGCAGCGTCGACCATCATATGCGGCGGCATATTGCGCTGACCGCGGGCTAAAATACTCCTGCTCCCGGACCTGATGCGGGATCCTGACTGACACCCTATCACTAAAGGGGATAGCGCCTCTATGGCTCTGTCCCCTTTTTCACGCTAGTCCATCCCTATCCTTTGGAGAGGGTGCAAATGAACAGGAAATCCGGGTCGGTCGCCGGCGGCGTCTATCGCTATTATGTGCTGATCATGCTGATGCTGACCTTCATGTTCAACATCGCCGACCGGCTGGTGATGTCGATCCTGATCGAGGATATCAAGGCGGAATTCGTGCTCAGCGACACGCAGATCGGCCTGCTCGCCGGCACCGCTTTTACCGTTTTCTATCTGTTGCTCGGGGTTCCGGCTGGCCGGCTGGCCGATCGCACCAACCGCAAGACGATGGTGGCCGTTTCGCTGTCGCTGTGGAGTCTGATGTCGGCGGCCTGTGGGGCGGCCATCGGATTCTGGACATTGCTGCTCGCCCGCCTCGGGGTCGGGGTCGGAGAAGCGGGCGGCGGGCCACCGTCGGTCTCGATCATCACCGACTATTTCGCGCCGCACGAACTGTCGCGGGCGATGGGCATATTTGCCGTCGGGGCGGTTCTGGGCCCCGTGCTCGGCTATGCCGCCGGCGGCCTGATCGCGGAGGCCTACGGCTGGCGCTGGACGTTTGTCATTCTGGGCCTGCCGGGAATCTTGCTCGGCATCCTTCTCTATTTCACCGTCCTCGAGCCGGCGCGCGGCCGCTTTTTCGAACGGAAGGCGCAGCAGGCAGACGCGGACAGGCAGCAGCCGTTCATGCGCACGATGCGGTCGCTGTGGATGAACAGCGTCTTTGTGCGGGTGGTACTCGCCAACAGCTTCACCAATATCCCCTCCTTCGCCTTCGCGATCTGGCTGGCGCCGACATTGATCCGCAATTTTGACGTCACCCAGGGAGAGGTCGGCATCTATCTGGGCGCAGTGTTGTTTGCTGGTGGTGTTCCCGGCATGATTCTCGGCGGCTATCTTGCTGACTATCTCGCCAAGAAAAACACCCGATGGCGGCCATATTATTGTGCGCTGGCGGTGCTGCTGGTCTTGCCGTTCTGGACTTTCTGCCTGCTGTCGAGCAGTCTCGAAATGACCCTCGCGCTCTATATTTGCGGCTATGTCCTGCTGGTATCGACGCAGGGTGCGGCCATCTCCATGGTCCAGTCGGCGGTCATGCCCACCGAGCGCGGCACGGCGTCATCGATCAGCAGCCTGTCGATCAACCTGCTCGGATATGGCATCGGACCGGCACTGATCGGGTTGATGAGCGACAAATGGGCGGGGACCCATGGCAGCATGTCGCTCAACTATGCGGTGATAGCGACCGTGGTGGTCAGCCTGTCGATGGCAACCTTCCTGTTCTGGTGGACCGGCAAGGCGGTCGTCACGGAAAGGGCGACAGCCTGAACTAGAGCAGCAGGCCGCCATCCGCGATGATCGTCTGCCCGGCAACATAGGCCGCCAGCGGCGACGCCAGAAACAGTGACAGGCCCGCCATGTCGTCGGGATCACCGATCCGGCCGAGCGGGATCGACCGGATCGTCGCTTCGCGGCGTTTGGGATGGTCGGTCGTCACCTTGGTCATCTTGGTCGCGATCAGCCCCGGCGCGATGCCGTTCACCCGGATCCCGTCGGGGGCCCAGGCCTTGCCCAGCGTCCGGGTCAGTCCGGCGGCCCCGGCCTTGGAGGCATTATAGCCGGGATTGCCGACAGTGGCGTGGAAGGCGGCGGTCGAGCTGATGATGATCAGCGAGCCCTTCGACTCTTTCAGCAAGTCGTAAAATTGCCCGGCGCAGGTCATCAGGCTGTTGAGATTGACCTGCACAACCTTGGCGAAATTTTCCGGTTCGAACTCAGCGCGCTTGTAGAGCACCATGCCCTGCGAACAGATCAGCACGTCCATCTGCTCGAAACTCTGCCGGAGCGCGATGATCGCCTCGTCGTCAGCCGCATCCAGCTGGTGGTAGGTCAGGCCGGCAAGATCGGATCCGTCCGCCTTGTCATAATCATCCGCACCGGCTCTGGTGCCGGTGACATGTACATCGGCGCCGCAGCCGCGAAAGGCCTGGGCGGTGGCATTGCCGATCCCGCTTGAGCCGCCGATGATGCAGACGGTTTTGCCGGTAAAGTCGAGGGACGTGTCGATCATGATCTTCTCCTATGCAATTGACTATTGGCCGACCATTGGCGGATCGTCTAGACCCGCCATGATATTTGCGATGATATGGAGCAAAAAATGGACATCCCCTTTTCCCTGGCAGGCCGGACGGCGCTGATCGCCGGCGCTTCTTCCGGCTTCGGGGCCCGTTTTGCCGAACTGTTCGCTGCCGCCGGTGCCCGCGTCGTCCTTGGCGCGCGGCGGACTGATCGCACGGCCGAGCTGGCGGACAAGATCAACGCTTCCGGCGGGCAGGCGATGGCAGTGCCGCTCGACGTCACCGACGAAGCCTCGATCATCGCCTGCTATGATGCAGCGGAGGCCACATTCGGTACCGTGGACAGCATTGTTGCCAATGCCGGCGTGGCCGCGACGGGTCGCTCGACCGATGTACCGGCGGACCGGCTGCAGGCGCTGCTCGACACCAATTTCAAGGGCGTCTATCTGGTCGCGCGGGAAGGCGCGAAACGGCTGATCGCCAGCGGCAGCCGCGAAAAGGAAAACGGCCGGATCGTGATCATCGGCTCGATCACCTCGCGACTGACCGGCGAGGGCGACAGCGCCTATGCCGCCAGCAAGGCCGGCGTCACCCATCTTGGTCGCAATCTGGCGCGCGAATGGGTGCGGATGGGGGTGAATGTCAACACCATCCACCCCGGCTATATCCCGACCGAAATCCAGGGCGACTGGTATCAGACCCCGGGTGGCGAAGCGCAGATCGCCGGCTTCCACCGCCGCCGGCTGCAGGATATTGAATCGCTGGATCCGATGATGCTCTATTTCTCGTCCGACGCGTCGCGCATGGTCACGGGCTCGGATATCATCGTGGATGACGGCCAATCGCTCTGACGCGGGATCGCGCCCCTATTTAAACAAAGGGTGCCGGGTCCAAAACAAACCTGTCATAGCCTGTCCATGGTAGAGGACATTCGCCCCAACGCGGGCATTGAGATTTCGGCAGATTCTGAATCTGCCTCGCGACGGCGAGCCAATTATGTGCTGGCCGTGCTGTTCATCGTTACCATGCTCAATTTTCTCGACCGGCAGGTGATCTCGATCGTCGCCGAACCGATCAAGCGGGACCTGGGCCTTTCGGACACCCAGCTCGGGCTGATGACCGGCCTGTCCTTTGCCGTCTTCTATACGACACTGGCGATTCCACTCGCGGCGCTGGCGGATCGCTGGAACCGGAGCCGGATCATCGGCATCGCCATCGCGGTCTGGTCGCTGATGACGGTCCTGTGCGGGCTGGCAGGCAATTTCGTTCAGCTGTTTCTGGCCCGCGTCGGCGTCGGGATCGGCGAGGCCGGTTCCGCCCCCGCATCGCACAGCCTGATTGCGGACCTGTTCCCGCCCGAACGGCGCGCCGGGGCGCTCGGCATCATGGGGGCCGCGGTTCCGGTCGGCGCCTTCCTCGCTTATGCCGGCGGCGGCTATGTTACCGAAATGTTCAGCTGGCGCGTGGCGTTCATGCTCGCCGGATTGCCGGGGATATTGATTGCCCTGCTGATCTGGTTCACGGTGCCCGATCCGCGCGGCAAGGTCAGCCTGGCCAAGGCTTTCCAGCCAGCCGTGGGAGAAATCACCTTGCGCACGGCGCTGCTCGAACTGTCGCGCAAGCCGGCCTACTGGCATCTCGTCGCGGCCGGCGTGCTGGTGCAATTTGTTTCCTATGGGCTCGCCAGTTTCTATGGCGGCCTGTTTGTCCGGGTGCACGGCATGAACTATGGCGAGCTCGGCTGGAAACTCGGCGTCATGGTCGGCATCACCGGCGGCTTTGGTGCCTGGTTCGGCGGCAAGGTCGGCGACATGATCGGCAAGCGCGATCCGGTACTGCCGCTGCTGGTCAGCGGCCTGGTCCTGCTGATTGCCGCGCCCGGGATGATCGCCGCCATCTACGCCGGCAACGCCAATCTCGCCATTGCCCTGCTCGGCTTCCCGACCTTTGCCGCCACCTTCTATTTCGGCCCCAGCTTCGCCGCGGTCCAGCTGCTGGCCAGCGACCGCACACGGGCGATGGCCGTCGCCATCTATCTGATGGTGGCGGGGCTGATCGGACTCGGGATTGGTCCGGTATTCGTTGGCGGCCTCTCCGACTATTTCGCCGGCGGAAACCGCGAACTGGAAGCCAGCGCGCTGCAAAAGGCGTTGACGGTTCTGGCCCTGTTCAATCTATGGGCGGGCTTTCATTACTGGCGGGTCTGGACCTGGATGAAGCGCAAGCAGGGCTAGCCGCTCACTTGCCCCCGGTGACATAGAGGCATTGTCCGGTCACCCAGCTGGACGCCGGCGAAGCCATATAGACCACCGCCGCCGCAATATCCTCCTCCCGGCCAAAACGGGCCAGCGGGATCTGGAACTGCTTGAGCAATGCCGCGCGCTTCTCGTCGGAATCGATGCCCATCGAATCGTCGAAATTCTCGGTCGGGATCGGGCCGGGCGCGACGGCGTTGACCCGGATGTGCGGCGCCAGCTCTAACGAAAGGCTTGCGGTCAGGCTGTTCACCGCCGCCTTTGACGCACCATAGGGGCCATTCTTGACCTGTCCGCCCATCGCCGCGCGCGATGAAATATTGATGATCGCGCCGCCCTCGTCGCCCATATGCTGGGCGGCTGCCACGGCACCCATCCACACGCTTTTCAGATTGAGTTCGATCTGGGCGTCCCAGCTTTCTTCCGGCGTACGCGTGAGATAGCGGGGGGTGCCATCGGGCAGCCCGCCCGCGTTGCTGACCCAGATCGTCAGGCGCCCGAGTTCCTCGACCGCACGGTTGGCCAGATTTTCCAGCGCCGCGCGGCTGGTCACATCGGTTGGCACCGCGATCGCCCGGCGACCCAGGGCGCGAATCTCTCCGGCGACCTTTTCCAGATCATCGGCAGAGCGCGCGGCAAGCGCGACATCCGCGCCCGCTTCGGCCAGACCGAGCGCGATCGCCCGCCCGATTCCCTTGCCGGCGCCCGTGACGACCGCAACCGCGCCATCCAGTTTGAATTGATCCAGTATCGCCATTATCTCTTCCCCTTGTTCCGTCCGGTCATTGATTGACCCGCTTGGCCGCCGCGCGTCCGGCGATATAGCCGAATGTCAGCGCCGGCCCCAGCGTGCCGCCGGCTCCGGCATAGACGCTGCCGGTCGGGGCGCTGATCACATTGCCGGCACCGAACAGCCCGGCAATCGGCTCGCCGTCGACATCCAGTATCTGCGCCTGCGCATTGGTTTTCGGTCCGCCATTGGTGCCGAGCGCACCCATCCTGATCTCCACCGCATAGAAGGGCGGCCTGGTCAGTGCTCCCAAAGTCGCCCCTGCCCCGTCGCGCGATCGGTCGCCGTAAAAGCGGTCATAGTCCGCCTTGCCACGGCCAAAATCCTCGTCCTCCAACCGTTCGGCGAGGCCATTAAACCGCTCGACCGTGGCGGGTAAATTCTCTGTATCGATCCCGGTTTTCGTTGCCAGTTCCGCCAGTGTCTCAGCCTGTGCCACCCACGCTGGCAATGGTGTGCCCGGCATGAAGGAAGCGAGCGGATAGCGTTCGCGATAGTGCGAATCGAAGACCAGATAGGCGGGCAGGTTGGGGTAATCATAGGTGGCAGGATCGAACAGGTGGAAGGCCCCGGCCAGCGCCGAATAATTGGCGGCCTCGTTGCAGAAGCGCTTGCCCTCGCGGTTGACGAGTATGCCATGCGGCAATGTCCGCTCGATCAGCACCGGCATATTGCGGACCTCGCCGCTCTGCCACCCCGTCTCTGGTACCGCTAGCGTCGGCACCCACCAGGCGCTGGTCATGTTGCCGAGGCTGGCGCCAGCCGCCATCGCCATTTTCAGACCGTCGCCGCGATTGGTCGGCGGCGAGGCCGGCGCGTCGAGCGGTCCGCGCAGAAAGGCGTGTTTCAGCGCCTCGTTCCACTCGAAGCCGCCGGTCGCCAATATCACCGCCTGGCGCGCGACAATTTTTTCCTGCTGACCTTCGCGTTCGACGATCGCGCCGGTCACCCGGCCCTGTTCGACGCACAGCCGGTAACCGCCGCATTCCAGCTCTGGCTCGATGCCACGGTCCAGACAGGCCTTGAGCAGCCTTCCAACCAGCGCCTGCCCCCAGCCGCGCAGATCCCGGTCGGCACGCTGTTGCAATTCCGCCGGGTCGACCATGCCGCTGCCGCCGCCCAGCGGCGTCTCGCGCAGCATCATCCGCGGCGCGGGGCCGTTCTGGAAGACCCGGTCCTGCCAATCGCCGAGCGTGGTATAATCGAACAATTCATTGTCGAGCGACCGTCCGCCGTCCGCCTTCGCGCCTGGCCGGTCCTGATAATAGTCCGGATAGTCCGGCATCATCGTCAACTCGATCGCATCGATTGCGGTGAGGAAGGACAGCATCTGCCGCGCTTCGGTGACAAAGGCGCCGAGCACATCCTCGTCCATTTCGCCATGGTCCAGCGACTGGAAATAGGCCTTCGCCGCGGAAGCGCTGTCGTCCTTGCCCTGCGCGGCCATCTGTTCATGGTCGGGCAGCCAGACCACACCGCCGGAAATGGCGGCGGTCCCGCC